>NPID01001344.1_pt2 | contig 69678 bp, 84 predicted proteins | sample 8637491 | NCBI WGS metagenome assembly NPID01 (sample SAMN07420843, study PRJNA396082) | bioreactor metagenome | isolation source: sample BA6 brine-fed electro-methanogenic bioreactor BA | place: Japan: Kochi | collected 2016-06-14 | reverse complement strand
CCTCGGAACCCTTCACGCCGATTCGGGAACTGTTGTTTTCCACGTCCCAGGATTCGCTGTCCCCCGTATCCATGTCCTCCTGCACAAGGTTGACATTCACCCGCCCGTAGACAGTGGGGTTCGCGGTGGCGGCCAAGGGCGCCGCCAGGGCCACGGCTACGGAAAATCCAAGCAACTTTTTCATCGGTTTCACTCCTTGGAAAAACGGTTTCGATGCTGATGGCTTCAATCACGCAGTCGGGACTGCGCTGCCCTCCCTGTTGAGAGGGCCCTTCAAGCCAGGCGCCCGGGAACGGTGCACCTGGTGAAAACGGGACACGGTGTCCATGGGTGCATTACGGGTGGAGGAGGGCGCGGACGCGTTGGCGGAAACCGGCGTGACAGTCGATGCACTGTTCCACGAGCAGGCTGTAGTGCGCGGCCGCCGCCAGTGCGTCCTCTCTCTCCGCCGCCTCGGCGAGGCTCGTTGCGGCATCGTGGACGGCGCTATCGGCACTCCTGAAGCGCTCGGCATCCGTCCCCAGGCCCGCGAGAATCTTCAGCCGCTCGCCCATGCCCGGACGGGGATGATCGGCGATGGCCCGTGCTGCCTCGGCCAGGGTGGGGTAGTCCTCCTGCACCAGAGCCCCGCTCGCCCGGCAGAGGTCATCCCCGAGGGTCTTCATCACCTCCTGCAGGTCCGGGCCCGCGAGCGCCGGCACGCCCTGGAGCAGAAGCAGCAAACCAAACGCAACCCGGTTCGGGGCAGTGGTGCGAAAGGCGCGATGTCGTGTGGCCATTCCGGTCTCCAGGCGATTAAAAGCAATTAATTACTCACATTCGGGGCAAAAAATATATTCAGCCCTCCGGTGCCAGCAGGGGCCAGAGGAACTGCCAGAGCGGTTCCGCCTCGGCATCCAGCGGGAACTCGAAATCGTAGATGGACCAGCGGGCGATGAGACCCTGGATGAGGGCGATGATGTAGCGGGCGGCGGCATCGGTATCCAGGTCGGGACGGAAGCGGCCGCTTTCGATGCCCTCGGCGAGGAGGGCGGACATTCGTGTGGTGTAGCGATCCATGACCTTCCGCACCACGGCCTTGAGCTTGGGCGACTCCGAGTGTAGGCGGTCCGAGAAGATAAGACGCGGCACGCCGCGCTGGCGGGAGACGAAGGCCAGTTGCCGGGTGATGATCTGCTGCAATCGCTCATCGGCCGGCGCCTTCGCCGTGAACAGGCCGTCCAGTGCGGCGAAGAGTCCGTCGGCCACCAAGTTGATGGCGGCGCCGAAAATGGCATCGCGGCTCTTGAAGTGGCGGAAGATGGTCGGCTGGGCAATCCCCACCCGATCGGCGATGGCCTGGGTGGTCACCTTCTTCACGCCGTGCTCCGCCGCCAGCTCCAGCGCGCCCTGGATGATCTCGGCTTTGCGTTCCTCGGTTGGCTTGCCCATACTTTAAGAAAGCTCAAATGTGAGTGATTAATTGCTTTTTAAACGATGTCTTCCCGACTGTCAAGCTCTGGCAATACGGAGGAGATCTATTTGACAACCTGTCTGTGGACCGGGCGGCTGCATGTCGATGCCCCGGAAACGATTTCGTCACCGACCTTCGCGCGGGGGCTCTCAAGGCGCGCCTTTCTCAAGTGGGCCGCGGTGACGGCCTCCAGCCTGGCACTGCCGGCGTCCGCCGCCGCGGAGATGATCAATGCCCTCGGTGACCGTCGCCGGTTGCCCGTCATCTGGCTCTCGTTCCAGGAGTGCACCGGCTGCAGCGAATCCCTGACCCGCGCCGAGGCTCCCACCCTCGAGCGGCTGCTGTTCGGCTTCATCTCCCTGGAGTACCACCACCTGCTCCAGGCGGCGGCGGGCACGCGGGCGGAAGCGGCCCGTGACGAAGCCCGGGAGCGGGAGAAGGGCGGCTACCTGCTGGTGGTGGAGGGTTCCATTCCGACCGCCCTGGGCGGCGCCTGCGCCACCACGGCGGGGAAGAGCCACCTGGACCAGCTGCGGGAATTCGCCGCGGATGCCGCCGCGGTCATCGCCGTGGGCGGCTGCGCCACCGACGGTGGCCTGCCGGCCGCGGCACCCAATCCCACGGGCGCCATGGGGGTCGGGGCGCTGATGGAGGCGGGGCTGGTGGCGACCAGGCCACTGGTGAACCTCCCCGGCTGCCCGCCGCTGCCCGTGGTGCTGAGCGGAACGCTGGCCCACTACCTGGCGTTCGGGCGCTTTCCCGACAGCGACGAAGCGGGCCGGCCACGGGCCTTCTACGGCGGAACGGTCCATGAACGCTGCAGCCGCTACCACTTCTACCAGCAGGGCCTTTTCGCACGGCGGTTCGACGACGAAGGCGCCCGCCAGGGCTGGTGTCTGTACGAGTTGGGATGCCGGGGACCGGTCACCCGCAACGCCTGCGCCTCGCACAAGTGGAACGGGGGCGTCAGCTTCCCGATCCAGGCCGGGCATCCCTGCATCGGCTGCTCGGAATCCGGTTTCTGGGACCGGGACGGCTTCTACCGGCCGCTCGAGGCGATAGCCCTGGAGCGAGCCGACGCGTCCGGCCGGGGAGAGGCCCTCTACCAGGGCAACTGCGTCTACTGCCACCCGGTGGACCCGGCGCAGTTCGGCCTCGCGCCCGAAGAGTTGGTCGAGCGCCTGCGCTCGAGCGGAATCCGCGCCCACCGGCGCTTCAGTTTCACGGATGGGGAATTGCAGGACCTGGAAGCCTACCTGTCCGACCGGGCCGCAACACCGCCATGAGCGTGGAACAGGACGGCACCTTGTCTGAGAAGTATTCTTGAAATGTTATGCAACACAATGAATATACATAATAAAACATGGCCGTTTCGGTACGGGATCCGGCTGCTTCCCTGTCTGCTGGCGGCTTTCGTCGTGACCGGCGTCGCCGCGGAGGAGCCGGTAACCAGACCCTTTTCCGTCCACGACCGGGACCAGGACGGCGTCCTGAGCCGCGATGAGTACGCCGCACTGCTGGGACGGATGCGGGAGCGACACGAGGCCGGGCGGTTCCTTTGTCCGCGCCCGCTCGACTTCGAAGAAGTGGACGCCAATGGCGACCAGCAGATTACGGAAGAGGAACTGGGGGCGGCGCTCGAGTCGCAACTGGAGCGCCAGCGCGGCTACCGGCATCGCCGCGGACGCGAGGGGCGGCAGCGCTAGTGCGGTGGAGGTGGATTGCTTGACGCATGATGCCGGGTTGCCGCGCGCAATCCTGCAGGCAACTGAAGCGGGGCGGAGGCGCCTGTGGTGGACGGACGCCACGAAACCGGCCAAGGACAGCTCATGAGAGCCCCATCTGAAAGTTCGCATAATGTATATGGAGTGTAAAGCCACCTTAATCACGACTGATTAGACCCGCCTTCCTTATAGTTCAAGCCGCTACAATCATTTAAGACCTTTGCAGCATTCAGCCATGCGATCCGCGCGTCCGGGCATTTTGTCCGTTCTGCCTGGGTCCAGGCCAGCACGGCACCCGCGTTGAAATCCAGAAGTTTTGCCACAACAAGGGCGAGCTTTTCGTCTAGATGGGAGCGGCCGTTACGGTAATTGCTGATTCGAGAAGGGTCTACTTCGAGGAATTTTGCAAGTTTGTAGTCGCTTTTTAAGTCATAACGGGACTTTACAAGGTCCAGAAGTATGTTTGTCGTGTACACGGCGGCCGTCCCTTCTCTCATGTGTTGTTCCCTCCAGATTAGCGGTATCCATCAATCCAACAAGGTTGTAGGGTCTTGAGCTAATTCAAGAATCTTGACACTGTGTGCCCCGAAGTGTGTTGCAAATCGACTGAACACAGCATGAACGGAGGCAGCCATACATGACCGGGGTAAGCGAGTTACGGCAGGTGACGGGGCGCGCGGCGCTGGTGCTGATGCGGGCAGTTCTCAAGATGCCGAGCGCGGACGCGCGGCGTTGGGACGCGATGACGGCCGGTGAACGGGCCTATCTGATCAGGGCGGCGGGGTTGCCGGAGAGTGTGAAGCGGCGGACCTGGGAGGAAATCCGACCGGTACACCGGGCGGCGCTACTGGCGGCCATCAAGCGGGCGGCGGACTGGGCGCGGAGCATCGAGGGGGCGCGGCCATGAAAAGCAACCTCGAAGCGGATTCTTTCGGTTCTGCGGTGGATTTTCTGTGTGCGCAGTGGCAGGAGTTGGCCGGAACAAAAGAGCTTTGCCGCCTGCTGCATATGGCGTCAATGCTGCTGCCGGTGAGTGCAGCAGGTCCCTACGAATCCGATTTGATGTTTCTGAATGGGGTTGCGTGGGAGCGGTATTGGATGGCGCGGGCGTGAGCGCGACGGACCGGTTTCTGGCTCAAACGCACCTGGGCCGGCAGATGCTGGCCGAGCAGCCAGAGCGGCGCAGGGTGTCGGAAATTCGGGGGCATGAGCGGCGCCGGCCTGACCTGTGCCGGTCCTGTGATTGGTCATGGTGGGACGGCAAGGCGCATCGGCTGCGCTGTGGAAACCCGGAGGCGACGGCGGCGCCGGCCTGTCCAATGGTGCCGCGTTGTGGCTGCTACTCAAGGGCGCCGGGGTCTGACGATTTCCTAACCCATGCGCGACCGGTGCCGGAGCATCTGGCGTGATTGGGTTACGGGTTCCGACCTGGGCTGCGGGTGCCGTCGATTATCGGCTTACGCACCGGAGGGGGTGGTTATGGCGTGCTTCATGGTGGGGTTCTGTGTCGGGGTTTTGGCGGTTTATTTGTTGGTGTGTGGGGTGGTGCTGTGGGGGTAGAAGCGTTAACCGGGGCCGGGGCGGCGCCCGGTTTTTTTGCGCCTTCGCGGAGCGATGGCGCCAATAGGCTAGTCCAGGGTTCCAAATGTCCGACAGGGGCAAAACGGCCAGAAAGGCGGCACATCCGAGGGCCTGGGACGCGCGCGGTCCTGGGGCATCGGGAATGGTCCGGGGAGTATCGCATCACGTTGCACCAGGAGGCGCCGATCCAGTTGCCGCCGGAGCAGGTCGGGGACCGGGTGACGCGGGAGCTATCCGCTCGGGGCGCCCGCGCGATTGCCGAGAGCTGCGCCTATGTGGCCACGGTGGCCGAGGGGTACAGCACATTCTTGACACTGACGTTTGACCAAGCGGCGCGGGCGCGGATGCAGGACCAGGAGCCGGAAGGCCGGTTTTGTCCGGTGGCCTGGACCGCGAAGGGAAAGCCGCGGCATGACCGGGCGGTGGTGATGCTGGGAACGGACGAATGGACGGGAGCGCGGACGCTGAAGGGGACCACGGTAGCGCGGGAGGCGTCCAGGTTCTTCGACGCAGCCGCGAAGGTCTACACGCGCGGCTGGGTCCCGGCCTACCGGCGCGGAAGTCGCCGGAAGGGGCGCGGGACATCGGCGGAAACCTGGGGCGAGTGGACCCCGATTTACTGGAACACGGACGGCGAGCGCATCGAGGGCGGCGCGGATTTCCGTTACTGCTGGGTTGCAGAGGCACCGGAGAAAGGCGGGCGGGTTAATCCTCATGTCCATGTGCTGATGGATTGGGCGGTTTCCTGGGACGTGTTCCCACAGTGGGCGTATCGCATCGAAAGGCTATGGGGGCAGGGGTTCGCGCACCTGGAACGGCTGAAGGCGAAACAGGCGGCGAGCTACTACATGGCGAAGGCGGCCGGATATCTCAGCAAGGCCGCCGGGAATGAGGACCAGGGCGAGATCCGGGGCAACCGGTACGGCATCAGCCGGCCGGCGCGGGCGCCGGGGTGGCATGAGGTCACATCCTGGGCTTGGGGGGTGATGGGCGATTTGATAGCGGAGGCGCGGGAGCGGATGCGGGAGAAAACAGCACCCATCCGCGCGGAAGTGCGAGCGCAAAAGGAAAAGTTGGCGGCACTGCCGAAGCTGGCGAAGCGGACGCGGAAGCGCACGGCCGAACGGTTGCAGGCCGCGCGGCGCCGGCTGGAAAAGGTGGGCGCCTATTTCGGCCGAAAACTGGCCGTGTTCCGTGGGCGTGATGAGGTAGAGCGGTGGCTGGAGTGGGCGCGCCGGCAGGGGTGGGAACCGGAGCGGCCGCCGGAGGGGCTTTGGCTGTGGCGCTGGCGCTGGGAGCGACAGATACGGCGCGGGCTGGACCGTTTCCGGGCGCTGGCCTGGGACGAAACCGAATGGATGCAGGCGCTGGAGGACTTCGACCGATGGGAGCGAGTGGACAACTGGAATTACTCGGGTTGGGGTGCCGGTTCGGGCGCTGTGATGGCAGCGGCTGGCGCGATATAGGTCCGGGGGATTCGGATTATGAGCTGGTGAAGCGGAACGGACCGGAGCGGTTGGCCGAGTGGTTGGCCTGGGGAGAGGCGCACGGGGTCAAGCGGATGTGTGAGTGTGAAAACTGGGAGCGAGCATATGAGGGAAAATCTTCAGCGGTTGGGGAAGCTGGTACGGGACGCGCACAAGGCGCCGATGCTGGCGCGGGCAGGACTCGCAATGCAGGCGGTGGACGTGGCGGCCGCACTGCTGGCGCAGTTGGTCGAGCGGGCCGAGGACGCAGAGCGGAAGCTGAAGCGGGCCGAGCGGCGCGCGGATGAATTGAGCGCGGCGCTGGAAGCGGCACGGCTGGAAGCGAGCCTGAGCGGGGAGGGCCTGGAATGAATCCGACAATCGGTTATGTGACCTGCCCGCACTGTGGCAACCAGGGCGCCACGGTGCACCGGGAGAAGCGCGCCGGAAAACGGCTGTATTACCGGTGCTATGACGGGCCGGCCGGCGAGTGCGGAACGGTGCAGATTCGGGGGCCTGGGGGGCAGGCCTGGATTACCGCGAACATGCGCCCGGTGGAGGGCGAGGAACAGGACGCGGCGGTGGAGGATGCCGCCCACGAAGCGCGGGAGGATGCGCGGGAGGAAATCAGGACCGAGCGGCGGCGGCACCACCAGGAACAGCGGCGCGGTGGCCTGGGGGCACTGCTGCGCCGCGCGGGTGATGTGATTCTAAATGAGCAGGAGGGCGGCGAAGCATGAGCGAGCAGAAGCAAGACCAGGGACGTGATGTGGCGCCGGAGCTGGCGGCGCTGGAAGCGGAAGCGGAAAGCATCGAGGGCGATTATATCGGCGGGGACAGTGGGCAGGACCAGGAACCGGAGGGGCCGGCGTTCACAACGGCCGATATTCTGGAACCGCTCTTGCGGATTTCGTTCGGGCTGGTGGCAACCAGGAAGGGGAAACACTGGGAGCTGAGCGGGCCGGAGAGCAAAGAGGCGGCGCAGGCTTACGGCGCGGTCATTGACCACTATTTCCCGGATGTGACGGGCGGGCCGGTGGTGTCGGCGCTGTTGGTGACGGGTGCAATCCTGGGGCCGCGTGTGGCGCAGGACAAGGCGATCCAGGCGAGGGCGAAACAGGAGGCGGCGAAGCGTGAACGGAAAGCGGAGCAGGGGAACGGCGTCGAGCGCGGCGCGGATGACGCGCCGGCAGGACACGAGCCTGCCGAATAATCACCATCTGGTGATTTCGACCAGCGGCGGCGGGAAATCGACGTGGTTGAAGGCGCGCCCGGAAATCAAGCGGGCGCGCCGGCTGCTGGCCTGGGACCCGGACGAAGAATACAACCTCCCCCACTACCGGAGTGCACCGGAGTTCCTGGCGGCCGTGAAGGCTGCCGGGTCCGGTCCCATCCGCGCGGCGCTGTCGGTGGACCCGACGCGGGAGGCGTTCGAGTGGTGGGCCGGGGTGGTGTTCGCCGTGGCCAGTTCCGACCGGCCGAGCGTGGCGCTGGCCGAGGAAATCGCGGACGTGACGACAGTCTCCAAGGCATCGAAACGGTGGGGGATGCTGTGCCGGCGCGGTCGAAAGTACGGGGTGACCATCTACGCGGTGACCCAGCGGCCGGAAGAGTGCGACAAAACGATTTACTCTCAGGCCGCCTATAAGTGGGTTGGATTCATCGAGGATGAAAACACCATCAAGCGGGTGGCGCGGGTGGTAAAGGTGCCGGCCGAGGAAGTCGCGGCGCTGGAGCCGTTGCAATTCATCCTAAAGGGTCCGGGGCCTGGGAATATCGAGCGCGGCCGCGTTCGGGTTCCACGGCGGCGAAAGAAATAAATCAACGCGACGGCGCCTAAAGTAAAGGCGCCGTTTTTCATTTTCCCCCCTTGCAACCTGTGGCCGTCATGAACGGACGGCAATTCATCACGGGATTTCTAACCGGTCTGGCCGTGCTGGCCACCTGGGAGCTGGGCATAAAGCCGCAGCTTGACCAGGAGCCGCGCGCGGTGCCTGACCCGGAAGCCGACCCGTGGTGGAAATTCTGGTAAACGGGGGAGCAAGGGGAAATGAACAAATCGCGTCTGATTACCGTGGGGCTGACGCTGGCCGCACTGGCTGTGGTGTTCCGCGTCGAGCCGGCCAAGGCCGCGCTGACCGGTGAAGAGAAGTTCCTGGGTATCTTCTAAGGGGGGCATGATGCGAATTACTCGCGTAATGCCCTCTTTCGAGGGCGTGGCCGCAGGCCAGACGGCAACCTGTCGGATGCCCATCGGCCTGAGCTATCACCATCTGAACGTGGCCTATTCCGGCGTCACCCTGGCGCAGATGACGGATATCCGTCTGGTGGCCAACGGCAAGGTCTATCAGCGGTATCCGGGCGGCGATGAACTGGACGTGTTCAACCAGTTCGACGGCCGGAGCGCGGCCAGCGGCCGGCTGATTCTGCCCATCGGTGACCGTTTCGGGCTGCGCACTCGGGAGGCGCAGGAGTTCACGGCCATCGGCACCGGCAAAAAGGACGATCCGCGTCCCATCACCACCCTGGCGCTGGAGGTGGACATCGACGCGGGCGCGGCCGGTCCGGTCCTGTCCATGAAGGCCAACCAGAGCGCACCGCGCGAATCCGGGCTTATCAAGCAGGTCCGGCACTTCAACTATACCGCCGGGGGCGCGGGTGATTTCGAGATTGCCGACCTGCCGAAAGGCGGCATCATCAACCGCATCTTTTTCAAGTCCGGCGACATTAACAGCCTGAAGGTGGAGCGGGACGGTTACACCGTGTTCGAGCGTGACGCCACGGACAACGATGTGGAGCAGGGCGACGGGGTGCGCGTGCCGCAGGCGGGTTATTTCGTCTATGACCCGACCGAGCAGGGCAACGGCGCCGAGGGGCTGGCGACCAAGGGTGTGCATGACCTGCGCTTTACCCTGGATATGGCCGCCGGCGGTTCCATTCCGGTCACTGTCGAGTATCTCGACGTGATCCGCTTCTGACGGGGGTTGCTATGAGTCTGCCGGACTGGGCAGAGGACCTGTTGCGCGGTGGTCTGCCGCAGGTCCTGGACCTGCCGACGCAGCAGGCCGCCGCCTATCCGACCGCCTACCCGGAGCGCACCGTTCCGGTGGATTCGACCACGCGTGATGTGGTGGCCGAGTCCACCGGGCCGGACCGGTCCACCTGGGTCATTGTGGGCCTGCTGGGCCTGCTGGGCGTGGGCGGGCTGGTGCTGGCGCTGAAGGATTGATCCATGCCTGTTGCCGCTCCGCTTCTGATTCTCGGGGGCCTGGGGGCCTTTGGCCTGGGTTGGTTCGCCGGTGTGAAAACCGGTGATGTGGTCTTGGCCGGCGCCGTGCTGGGTGGGTCGGTGCTGCTGGCGAAAAAGGCGGTCTAGCCGTGGCGCTGGCAACCGGTCCGCAGTACGGCGGCGAGTGGGTGCGGATGCAACCGGGATACGGGGGAGTTTCAAGCGTGGACCCTTGGCTACAGGTAGGCGCGAATCTGCTGGGCACCGGGATGCAGGCCGCCGGCGGCGGGCCGGCGGTATCCAGCGCCACCGGTGCGCCGATTTCCGTTGGCGGGCTGAGTATCCAGCCGAAGCCGGATTATTCAAAAGCGGCCGTTTGGGCCTTTGGGATAGGGGCGCTGGCGTGGGTGCTGACGCGCAAGGGCTGATTTTCCGGCGCTGCACCTGGAACCGGGAGGCCGCGGCGGCGCTGGCCGTGGCGCTGGCCGGCGATGACGAAGCGATCCGGTCGGAGGTCGAGCGAGGCGAAGCCGAGCTGTGGGAGGTCGCCGGCCTGGGCTGGGTGGTGACGCGGGTTGAAGTGTTCGCAGACGGGCGCCGGGAGCTGGTGATTGTCGCGCAGGGTGGACGGCGGGCGCTGGCGGCGCTGGAGGTCCTGGAGCGGGCGGCGAAGCGTACCGGCTGCGAATCGGTGCGGATTCACTCCGGCCGGCGGGGAACCGGGCGCCTCCTGGGGCCGGCCTGGGTGCCGAAGAACGGCGAATGCGCGGACGGGCTGACCGTCTACCGGAAGGTTTTCTGATGGGTACCAAGAGTTCGAGCAAAGAAGAATCGCGCGTCGATACCGTCAATCTGGCGATGGACGGGACCGAGGGCGCCACGGTGGTAGGTGACGGCAATCAAGTGACCTACACGGACCGGGGCGCGGTAGACGGGGCGCTGGAGCTGGCGCGCGAAGCGGTGGACGGGCAGAACGAAACGGCCGGGGAGCTGTTCGAGTTCCTGAACCAGTCGCAGACGCGAGCGCTTGAGAGCGTCAACAAGGTGAGCGAGGACGCGATCCGCACCGTGGCGGAGCGGACCGAAAACACCGGGGTTATTGACGCGGTCGGCAAGTGGGCGGCCGTGGGTCTAGTGGGGGCCACGGCGCTGCACCTGATGCGAAAGAAAGGGGTGGTTTGATGCGTCCTTATGGATTCAGCCTGAGCGCGGGACAGGAGGCAACGCGAAGCATTGACGGGGCCTTTGTGCGCTGTGATTCGGCAACCGGCGAAGTCTACCTGACGTTGGAAACCAGCGACGGGCGCAGCCTGGGAACCGTGGCGATGCGCGCCGGCAAGCGGGTGCGCTCAGGGGTGCCGTTCTCAAAGGTCCGAGTAGAAAACCAGGGCGCCGCAAGTGTGGATGTGACTCTGGAAATCGGCGCGCTGGAGGTCGATTCCTCTGAAATGGCCGGCACCGTGACGGTGTCGGTCCCGGACACGGTTGACAGTGCCAATGATGTGACGGTGGGCGCCGGCAGTGCCGTGCAAGTGGCGGCCGCACGAGCTGGGCGCCGTTACGTGATGGTGACCAATCTTCCGAGCAATTCCGAAACGCTCCGGGTGGGCGGTTCCGGTGCGGCGGCGAACAACGGGACTCCGGCCGTGCCGGGGCAGACGGTGACCCATGACAGCAGCGGGGCGGTCTATGCCTACAACCCCGGTGCAGCCGCTCAGGATGTGGCCGTGGTGGAGGTCTACTAATGGCGGGCGTAAGTGCGGGGGTGGACCCAAAGCGCACGGCGGCGGCCTGGATTAACTTCGACGGCACCGGGACGGTGGCGATCCGCGATTCGCTGAACGTCGATTCACTGGTGGACAACGGCGCCGGTGATTACGTGGTGAATTGGGGGCCGTTCGCGGTGGCGGATTATGCGGTGGTGTTCGGCGGGCAGCGGACATTGACCGAGAACGCGGCCGGCATCATCGGGCTTGAAACCGACGCGACCGGGCAGACAACCGGAAGCGTCCACGTCAAGACCAGCAATGACGGGGGCAGTGCGCGGGACTTCCCCATCGTGTGTCTGGCGGCCTACGGGAAGTTGGGTTGATGAGCGAGCGGCTGATTTACGAGTTTCCAGACGGCCGGCTGGCGGTGGCCGTGCCGGGGCGCGGGCAGCGGCCGGGGGAGAGCATGACGGATTACCGGGCGCGGATGAAAGGGGAACACCCCTCCCTGGCGGCGGCCGTCTACCGGGGCACCGTCCAGGCGGAGGAGTTGCCGGTGGACACGGGCGCGGTGGCGCCCGTGGAGGATGCCGGCGCCGGGGCACCAGGTTACGTGCCGCACCCTGACCCGGTCCGATGCTGGCGCGGGGCGTGGCGCTGGGATGCCGCCGGTAAGCGGGTGGTGGTGGACGCGGCCGAGCGGGAGGCGATTCAGTGGGCGCGGGTGCGCGCGGTGCGCGCTCGGCTGCTGGCGGCGAGTGATGCCGAGCAGATGCGCGCCAATGAGGCCGGCGGGAACACGGCCGGATGGCGGGCCTATCGGCAGGCGCTGCGCGACGTGCCACAGGCCAACCAGGACCCGGACGCGGTGAGCTGGCCGGAGCGGCCGGCATGAGTTCGGCCGGGGGCCTGGGGCTGGTGCTGCTGGCGGCCGCCGGCCTGGGCGCGGTGGCCATTTTCGGCCGGCGGGGCGACGGTGGCCCGGTGGGCGGTGGTTTTCTGCCCGTGTCCTGGGTAGTGCCGCGCGCTGAGAGCGAGCCGGCGCCGGTGGAGGTCTACGCGCCTCCATTGGGGCAAACGGGGGGAGTGATGGACTACGCAAACGAGCTGAACACGCGGGGGGTCCGCAACAACAATCCGATGAACATCCGGGAAACGGAGATCCGTTGGCTGGGTGAAATCGATGGGCCGGATACGGCGTTCGAGGAGTTCCAAACCCCGGAGCAGGGCATCCGGGCCGGGGCGCGGCTGCTGCTGAACTATGAGCGGCTGCACGGACTCAACACCGTGCGCGGGTTGATTGACCGGTGGGCACCGCCGGAGGATGACAACCCGACCGCCATCTATGCCCGCTACGTGGCCGGCCGGCTGAGTGTCGGCCTGGATACCCCGATTGATGTAGCGGGGAACCTGCCGGCGCTGGTGGCGGCCATTATCGAGTTCGAGAACGGCGGAAATCCTTACCCGGATTCGGTGCTGTTGGCCGGGGTGGACTGGGCGCGCGGGGGGTCCTATGCGTAAGGGGGCGATGCTGGCCGCCGGGGCCGTGGGCCTGGGGCTGGTGGCCTATCTCCTGGCGAGCCGCAAGCCGGCGCCGGCCGTGGGCGGGGTGTCGCCCGACGCGGTGCCGGTGTCGCTGCCGTGGTACTACCCGGCGCCCGATCCGGCCGGCGGGGTGCTGTCGGGGCCCGGGGCGCTGCCGCCGGACCAGGTCTATGCGGATTCCTATGCCCGCTTCTATGGTGAGGCGCCCGGCGGGACCGGCGCGGCGGCTGGCGGCGAGTGGGTGCGGATGCAACCGGGATACGGGGGCGCGGGCGAGCTGTTGACCATCGACGTTGACCGGGACTGCACGGCTTACGGCACCTGTGGGGTGTCCACATGAGCCGGCGGGCGCTGTGGGGTGCGGTGGCGGCGCTGGCCGGGGTGATGCTGTGGAGCGAGTGGCGCCACGCGCGCCGCTACAACGTGGCGCCGTTCTCGGCGCAGAGCGCGGCGCTACGGGAGCAGGACCGGGGGGTGTTGATGTGATGGGGGCGGTAACGGCGGCGCTGTCGTTCGTCGGCGGCATCGTGGGGGAGTTCGTTAAGGACTGGCGGGCCGAGCGGGAGAACAAGCGCACCATCCGCAAGGCATCGGCCGAGTTCCAGGCCGAGCAGGCGCGGAGCCGGGAAGCCTACCGGCAGGCGTGGGAGCTGCGGGCGTTGGAAGGGCGGGATGCGCTGTTGCAGCGGTTTTCGTTCTTCATGCTGTCGTGGCCGGTGGCCTGGGCGCCCATCGACCCGGAGGCGGTGCGGGAGGCATTCAAGGCGCTTGAAAGCCTGCCGGAATGGTACGTGCCTCTCTACGGGCTTGTCCTGGCGGCCGTGTGGGGGATTTCCGAGCTGAAGCAGTTCCGGGCGGGGCGGCGCTGATGGAGTGGGCGCAGGTCATTTTGCAGGGGGTTATCGGCGGGACGATTACCGGGGCGGCCGCCTACGGCGCGATCCGGGTGGAACTGCGCTATCTGCGCCGGGACGTGGATGAGCTGCGCGCGTTCCAGGCGTGGGCGGTCAAACAAATGATGATGCAGGGGGGAGCATGAGCAAGGGGCGAGACAGCAAGGGCCGGCTGCGGAAGGGGTACACCATCAAGCGTGGTCGGGTGGTCAAGGCGCGCCGGAGCCGGCGCGGGAAGCGGTAAAGGGGGCATCATGTACATGCGCAAGCGACTGATTCGAGCGCGGCAGGCAGAGGGGGCCAAGGCGGCCAGTCGTGGCCACCAGCGGCGCGAGAGCGCGAAGCGGGCACGGGTGGCAAAGGCGCGCCGGAAGGCGGCCGGCTGAGATTCAGCGGCGCCGGCGGCGAACTGACCCGGACGGGGGCACCTGTCCGGGTTTTTTTTCGGCTGTGGAGCGGACCAGGGCGCGCGCCAGCTCGAGATCCGCGCGGGCCTTGGCGAGTTCCGCGCGTGTGCGTTGAAGTTCATCAATCAGAGCGCGGACGGTTTGCCGCAGAAAGGGAGCGGCGCGCACGGTGCCGATGTGGAACTGTTCGCCTTCCGGGGTGGCCAGTTCGCCGTTTCTGGCCGTCCATCCGGCGAACGGGGCGCCGTAGGGGTCCAGGTGACCGGCGGCGACGGACAGCGCCACCAGGGCGGCCGGTGGAATGCGGGAGTCTCCGGCTTCCCATCGGCGCAGGGTGCGGGGGTTGATGCCGAGGAAGGCGGCGGCGCGGTCAACGGACAGGCCGGCGTCCTGGCGCAATGTGCGTAACGTGTGCTTGTCCATGCGGTGGCTCCGGGGAGGCGAGTCTAAAGGGCCTTGAAGGGGTGGCGCAAACCATGAAAGTTTTTGATGGAACACCTAAAGGGCCATAAACTCCGGCTTATGGGCTGGCACGGGGCGGGCAATTTGCCCTAAAGGGGTGTTTTGGCCGGTGGGGCGGGCTATAGGAGAAAGCGAGAGAAAAGTGGAAGTTGGGCTGGAACGGGCGAACGGGCGCGGATAGCGTAGTTCGCATAATGTATATTATGTAAAATAATGAAGCTGCCAGCCTCGACCCATGAGGGTATTGATGGGTTCGATTCGCTTCTGACACCCCTTCTGTCATCCATCCGCCCCAATTATTCGCCACTTTGCCTCCTCCAGGCCCAGCCAGCATCAGGCGGCCGATCTGGAATGGTGTCATGGATGCTGTTCAGCACGGCTTCCAATGCCATCAGCCAGAACGGAGAAGTGAGCTCATGAAACTGTTCATCCCCACCGATGATCCCGCCAGGGATGCCGCGGCGCACACGGAACTTCCCGTTCCTTACCATCCCGACCACCCCTGCCTGCGTCTCTACGCGCAAACCGACCGGATTAAGGGCATCGAGAGTCCCGTGGCTGGGAATGCGCGCGAGGTGAGCCATGGACGGAACTGATATCGGCACCTTTGCCATCCCCCGCGCAGCGGATGGGCGAAATCGAAGCATGCGTACACGCTGGCCCAGCGTGCTTACCTTCGCCGCCGTGCTGTTGTTCGGCGCCGGGTACGCCGAGCGGATCCACGCCGCGATTCTCCCCGACAGCCCCTCCTTTGCCGGCGGCGCCCTGCTGTTCAGCGCTGATCCCGAAGCTGAGCCGCTCCCGGCGCCGCTCCAGAGCACCGAGGCGGCTATCCGGGTCACAGGCATGCTCGCCCGCGTCCGGGTCGTGCAGCAGTTCCGCAATCCGGCGTCCGCATGGGTCGAGGGCCGCTACATATTCCCCCTTCCCGATACCGCCGCGGTGGACCGGATGCGCCTCCGGGTGGGCGATCGCCTCATTGAAGGCCAGGTCCGCGAACGCCGGGAGGCCCAGCGCGTCTATGCCGCGGCGGCTGCTAGCGGGCGCCACGCAGCGCTGGTGGAGCAGGAGCGGCCCAACATGTTCACCACCTCGGTGGCCAATATTCCCCCGGGCGGCACCGTGACCGTGGAACTGGAGTACCAGCAGTCGGTGAGCTACAGCGATGGCCGGTTCAGCCTGCGCTTTCCCATGGTGGTGGGCCCCCGCTACATCCCGGGTCAGCCCATTGTTCCGGATGGGGATGGAGCATCCCTTGCCACGACGGTGGTGGCCGATGCCGGTCGCATCAGCCCGCCCGTCCGGCACCCCGCCGACGGTCCGGTCAATCCCGTACGCCTGAGCGTGGAGCTGGAGCCCGGATTCCCGCTTGCACGGGTCGAGAGTCCCTACCATGCTGTTGCCGTAGGGCAACAGGACGAGCTCCGCTATCGCATCGGACTCGCCGAGGGGCCGGTGCCCGCCGATCGCGACTTCGTCCTGCAGTGGCGCCCGCTGCCGGGTGCCGAGCCGCGCACCGCACTGTTCAGTGAGCCGGACACTGCCGGCGCGGGTGGCTATGGACTGGTGCAGATCCTGCCGCCCTTCGGCGACGACTCCCCTGCCCCGCCGCCGCGGGAGATGGTGCTGGTCATCGATGTCTCCGGTTCCATGCACGGCGAGTCCATCGCCCAGGCCCGGGCGGCGCTCAGCCTCGCCCTGGAGCGCCTGCGTCCGGGGGATCGGTTCAACATCATCCGCTTCAATCACAGTGCGCAGGCGCTGTTTCCGGCCTCCCGTCCGGCCGATGAGCGCAGCCTGTCCCTGGCCCGGCGTCTCGTTGCCGGCCTGGAGGCCGAGGGCGGCACGGAGATGCTCGCCGCCCTGCGGCTCGCCCTGGACCAGCCGCAGAATCCCGAACTGCTGCGCCAGGTGGTGTTCATCACCGACGGCGCGGTGGGCGACGAGGACCGGTTGTTCGATTTCATCCGCCGGCACGCCGGCGCCAGCCGGCTGTTCACCGTGGGCATCGGTTCGGCGCCCAACAGCCACTTCATGCGCAAGGCGGCGGGGTTCGGTCGCGGCACTTTCACCCATATCGGCCGGCCGGGCGAGGTGTCGGAGCGGATGGGAGAGCTGCTGCGCAAGCTGGAGTCCCCCCAGCTCACCCACCTGGAGCTCACCACGCGGGACGGGGCTGCCCCGGTTCGCGTCCTGCCGGAGCGGATTCCCGATCTCTACCGTGGCGAGCCGCTGCTGCTGGCGCTGCACTGGACCGGCGCGGCACCGGTGATCGAGGTGCGCGGCCGGCTGGCGGGCAGGCCCTGGTCCCAGACACTGGCGCTCGGCCAGGCCCGGGCTGGCGCGGGTATCGGCGTGCTGTGGGCGCGCCGCCGCATCGAGGCGCTCATGGACGCCCACCGGGCGAGCCGCGACGGGACGGTCCGCGACGAGCTCCGCCGGGCGGTGGTCGAGGTGGCGCTGGCTCACCACCTGGCGAGCCCCTTCACCAGCCTGGTGGCGGTGGACGTGACGCCGGTGCGGCCCGGTGCCGAGAGCCTGCAGCGCCGCACCGTGGCAACCAACCTGCCTCACGGCTGGGACTACGACCACGTGTTCGGCCTTCCCCAGACCGCCACGCCGGGTCCGCTGCTGCGCTGGCTGGGGTTGGCGCTGGTGTTGGGGACCCTCCTCGGCTGGCGTCTGCTGCCGGGGAGAGTCCGGACGTGAACCGGCGGACGGGCCTCCTGCTCCTGGGCCTGGTCGGCCTGGGGATGCTGGCCTGGGGCAGCTGGATTCCCCTCAAGGGGCTGCTGGCCCAGGCGCTGCTGGAACGCGCCTGGGCCGCCGGCAGCGCCACCGCGGCCCCGCGCCCCTGGCCCTGGGCCGACACCCGCCCGGTGGGGCGGCTGCGCGTGCCGCGCCTGGGGGTGGATCTCATCATCCTCGCCGGCGACAGCGGGCGGACCCTCGCCTTCGGGCCGGGCCTGGCCGCCGGCAGCGCACCGCTGGACCGCACCGGCACCCACCTGGTGAGTGGCCACCGCGACACCCACTTCAGCTTTCTCGGCGCGTTGCGGGAGGATGACCGGATCGAGCTGGAGCGGCCCGACGGGTCCCGGCGCCGTTACCGGGTCAGCGGGACCGCGGTGGTGGACGCGCGCACCACGGCGTTCGGCACCGATTCGGACCGGCTGCTGCTGGCCACCTGCTGGCCCCTGGAGACGCCGGTTCCGGGGGGATCGCTGCGCTATCTGGTGACCGCGGCACCGCTGGCCCCCCGGGCTTCCCTGCCAGGCGCCGGAGCGGCCGTTCCCTGAGCCGCCCTGTTCCGCAGGGGGCGACAGCGCCACCCCGCCGCATCCCTGCCGGGTGGCATGACCGCCCCTCCGCCCCCCGCTCTCATGACATTCCCTCAATTCTTCCTCAATTGATGCCAATAGGCGTCCCATACTCATTGGGTGAGCAACGGGGAGAATGCCCGCCGGAATGAGGTTCGCCAGCGTCATGAGAGAAGCACCCGCGTCATCGGCCCGGTCGCGCGAGCAAGGCGGGCGGATCGGTCCGTTGTTTCTCGTCGCGCTTGTTCTGGGCGGCTGCGCCGCGGTGGGGCCGGACTACAAGGCGCCGGAACCCGGGGTTCCCGCGGCCTGGCAGCGGAGCGCGGCGGGGTCGAGCGTCGGGATGGATTCCGGAATCCTGGATCACTCCCGCTGGTGGGCGAATTTCGACGATCCGCTCCTGGCGGACCTCGTCGAGCAGGCGCTGGCGGGCAGTCCCGATGTGAAGGCCGCGCTGGCCCGGCTGCGCGAGGCCCGGGCCCGGCGCGGTGTGGCCGCCGCCGAGCGGTTTCCGACCCTCGGCGCCTCCGCCAGTATCAGGCGCAGCACCTCCAGTGGCGAGAGCGGCAGTGGGCAGACCCGGGACCTCTACGCGGCCGGCTTCGACGCCGGCTGGGAGACGGACCTCTTCGGCGGCAGGCGCCGGGCTCTCGAGGCGGCCCAGGCCGACCTGGCCGCCGCCGCGGCAGAGCTTGGGGACGTCCGGATCACGCTGGCGGCCGAGGTGGCCCTGAACTATGTGGAGCTGCGGGACTACCAGACGCGACTGGACATTGCGAGGCGCAACCTGGCCAGCCAGGAAGAGACCCTCGATCTCACCCGCTGGCGGGCGCTGGCCGGGCTGACGACGGCGCTGGATGTGGAACAGGCCCGCTCCAGCCTGGAACAGACCCGGGCCCAGATGCCGGGTCTGCGCACCGGCGCTGTGGCGGCGCAGAACCGCCTTGCGGTACTGCTCGGGCGCAACCCCGGGGACCTCGACGGACAACTGGCGGCGGTGCGGCCGATCCCGTCACCGCCCAGGACCATCGCCGTGGGCATCCCGGCGGACGCCTTGCGCCGGCGGCCGGATATCCGCGCCGCCGAGCGGAACCTGGCTGCCGCGACCGCGCGCATCGGCGAGGCGGAGGCGGATCGCTACCCGGATTTCAGCCTGAGCGGCACCCTGGGGCTGGAGTCTCTGGCCCTCGATTCGTTGTTCGGCGGCGGTGCCGTGACCCGTTCCCTGGCGGCGAGTCTCGCCGCCACCCTCTTCGACGGCGGGCGCATTCGCCGGAACATCGAGATCCGGACCGCGCTCCAGGAACAGGCCCTGGCCAGCTACGAAACCACCGTCCTGAATGCCCTCGAGGAGGTGGAGAACATCCTGGCGGGGCTCGCCAACCGGCAGGCGGAGCGGGATGCGCTGCGCGTCGCCACCGGTTCGGCCCGGAGTGCCGCGGCACTCGCACAGGCGCAATATAGTTCCGGCCTGGTGGATTTCCAGACCGTTCTCGATACTCAGCGCTCGGTATTAAGTCTTGAAAGTCAGTTGAGTAGCGCGGAAAGTGAAATTGTGTCTGAAGTTATACGCCTGTACAAGGCTCTCGGTGGCGGATGGGCAGGGGCGGCCGAGGCCGGCCCCGATGGGCGTCTTGAGTGAGGGACGGGAAACATGAGCGGGCCCGATATCAGGGATAGCGATGATCTCAACCAGGTGTTGAGCTCGAAGGGCGGTTCCCCCCGCGGAAAGGTCCTGCGGCGGGTTCTCATCGGTCTCTGCCTGCTGGCCCTGGTGGCCGCGGGGGTCTGGTACGGAAGCAGCGACACGCCCTCGACCGGGGTGCGTTACCTCACCGAGCCGGTCGTGCGTGGGGACCTCCACGTGACCGTGACCGCCACCGGGACCCTGCAACCCACCAACCAGGTGGAGGTGGGCAGCGAACTCTCCGGCATCATCAAGTCGGTGTTCGTGGAGGAGAACGATCGGGTGGAGGTGGGGCAGGAGCTGGCGCGGCTCGACACCACCAAGCTCGGGGCCCAGGTCCTGCGCTCCCGCGCCGCGCTCAAGTCCGCCGAGGCGAAGGTCCGGCAGGCCGCCGCCAGCGTCCGGGAGGCGCGCGCCAATCTCGCCCGCCTGCGCCAGGTGGCGGAGCTGAGCGGCGGCAAGATGCCGGCGCCCGCGGACATCGACGCCGCTGAGGCCACGCTGGCGCGGGCCGAGGCCGACCAGGCCAGCGCCGAGGCCGCCGTGTCCGAGGCGCAGGCGGCCCTGGAAGTGGACGAGACCGATCTCGCCAAGGCCAGCATCCGCTCTCCCATCAACGGCATCGTCCTCACCCGCTCGGTGGAGACGGGCCAGACCGTGGCCGCCTCGCTGCAGGCGCCGGTGCTCTTCACGCTGGCGGAGGACCTCACCCAGATGGAACTGCATGTGGACGTGGACGAGGCGGATGTGGGCCAGGTGCGCGAGGGGCAGACGGGCAGCTTCAACGTGGATGCCTACCCGGACAAGCTCTTTCCGGCGGAGATCACCCGCGTCAGCTTCGGTTCCCAGACCGTGGAGGGGGTGGTCACCTACGAAACCGTCATGCGGGTGGAAAACAACGATCTCTCCCTGCGGCCGGGGATGACCGCCACCGCCGACATCACCGTGGAGGAGCGCCGTGGGGTGCTGAAGGTGCCCAACGCCGCGTTGCGTTTCACCCCGCCGCGGACGGCGACGGGCACTGACCAGCGTCCCGGGGGCATCGTCTCCAGCCTGATGCCCCGCCCGCCCCGCTCCGTCACCGGCCGCAGGGCCAGCCAGCAGAACGGCGGCGGCGCGGCCAGGCAGGTCTGGATCCTGAGCGACGGAGAGCCGCTGGCGGTGGCGGTCGCCACCGGCGCCAACGACGGGCGCATGACGGAGATCGTCTCCGGCGGATTGGAGGCGGACATGGCGGTCATCGTCGATTCTGAGAGCAATGGGCGATGAGCCCGGATCGGGACCAGGCGGCACCGCTAATCGAGTTCCGCAGCGTCACCAAGGTCTACGGCCAGGGCCAGGCCGCCCTGCAGGCCCTGCGCGGGGTGGACCTGCGCATCCAGGCGGGTGAGTTCGCCGCCATCATGGGGCCGAGCGGCTCGGGCAAGTCCACCGCCATGAACATTCTCGGCTGCCTCGACATCCCCTCCTCCGGCTCCTACCGGTTCCGGGGGGTGGCGGTGGAGAGCCTGAGCCGCAACCAGCGGGCGCTGCTGCGCCGCCACTACCTGGGTTTCGTGTTCCAGGGTTTCAACCTGCTCTCGCGCACCTCGGCGCTGGAGAACGTGGAGCTGCCCCTCATCTACCGTGGCATTGCCCGCGCAGCGCGCCATGCCCGTGCCCGCCAGGCACTGGAGGCGGTGGGGCTGGGCGGCTGGGAGCGGCATACGCCGGGAGAACTCTCGGGCGGCCAGCAGCAGCGGGTGGCCATCGCCCGGGCCATCGTTACCGATCCGGCGGTGCTGCTCGCCGACGAACCCACCGGCAACCTGGACACCGCCCGCAGCCGCGAGATCATGGAACTGCTCTGCGGCCTCAACCGCGACCAGGGCATCACCGTTCTGATGGTGACCCACGAGCAGGAGATGGCGGCCTACGCCGGCCGGGTGATCCACTTCGTCGACGGCCGGGTGATCGATGAGAGCCAGGGCGGGGAGGAACGCTGATGTTCTGGAATGCGCTGCTGCTCTCGCTGCGGGAGATTCGCCGCAACCTGCTGCGCTCCTTCCTCACCATCCTCGGCATCGTCATCGGCGTGGCCGCGGTAATCACCATGGTGACCCTGGGCAACGGCGCCACGGCCATGGTCTCCAACCAGATCGCCAGCCTCGGCAGCAACCTGATCATGGTGCGCCCCGGCCGGCGGATGGGGCCCGGACGCGATTCGGCCGGTTCCAACCGGTTCAAGCTGGCCGATGCGCAGGCCATTTTCGCCGAGGTGAATTCCATCAAGGCGGTCGCGCCCTCCGCATCCCAGACCGTGACGGCCATCTACGCCACCGAGAACTGGTCCACCAGCGTCACCGGCAGCACCAACGACTACTTCGCCGTGGGCAACTGGGAGCTCCAGGAAGGGCGCGAGTTCACTCCCTCGGAGCTGCGGGCCGGCAAGGCGGCCTGCGTCATCGGCGCGACCGTGCGCAAGGAGCTGTTCGGGACCCGGAGCCCGGTGGGAAGCAAGATCCGGCTCAAGCAGTTCTCCTGCGAGATCATCGGCCTGCTGCGCTCCAAGGGTCAGTCGGCCATGGGGATGGACCAGGACGACGTCATCGTCATCCCACTGCGCACCTTCCAGCGGCGCATATCCGGCAAGACGGAGGTGAGCAGTATCCTGGTCTCGGTGCGCGACGGGGCCTCCACGGAGAAGGTGCAGGCGGACATCACCCGCCTGCTGCGCGAGCGACGCCACATCGCCGCCAACGAGGATGACGATTTCAACGTTCTCGACACCAAGCAGATTGCCGAGACCCTGACCGGCACCACGCGGGTGCTCACCATGCTGCTGGGGGCAGTGGCGGCGGTAAGCCTGCTGGTGGGGGGCATCGGCATCATGAACATCATGCTGGTGTCGGTCACGGAGCGCACCCGCGAGATCGGCATCCGTCTCGCCATCGGCGCACTGGAGCGGGAGGTGCTGCTGCAGTTCCTGGTGGAGGCGGTGGTGCTCTCCTCCTTGGGCGGGGTCGTCGGCGTGGTGCTGGCGGTCAGCGCCTCGATGGTGCTGGCGGACCTGATGCAGGTGCCCTTCATCCTCGACCCGGCCATCACCCTGCTGGCCTTCCTCTTCTCCGCCGCCGTGGGGGTGGTGTTCGGCTACTTCCCCGCGCGCCGGGCCGCCCGGCTGGACCCCATCGAGGCTCTGCGGCACGAGTAGGGCGGCCGTGAGTGCGTGAATGCGTTATTGCGAAAAGGCGGTCGATGCCGACCTACGGCTACGGCTCACGCACTCACGCACTCACGCGCGTCAGCGCCGGATGAGGTCCAGGAACTCGGCGCGGGTGGAGGCGTTGCGCTCGAAGGTGCCGCGCATGGCGCTGGTGATGGTGGAGCTGTTCTGCTTCTGCACGCCGCGCATCATCATGCAGAAGTGGCTGGCCTCGGTGACCACCGCCACGCCGTGGGCGTTCATGATCTCCATCAGCGCGTCGGCGATCTGGTTGGTCATGCGCTCCTGTACCTGCAGGCGCCGGGCGAAGACATCCACGATGCGGGCGATCTTGCTCAGGCCGATGATCTTCCCGTTCGGGAGGTAGGCCACGTGGGCCCGGCCGAAGAACGGCAGGACATGGTGCTCGCACAGCGAGTAGAACTCGATGTCCTTCACCAGCACCATCTCCTTGCAGTTGTCCTCGAACAGGGCGCCCTTCACCACCTCCTCGGCGGTGACGCCGTAGCCGCTGGTGAGGAAATCCATCGCCTTGGCCACCCGCAGCGGGGTGCGGGTGAGTCCCTCGCGCCGGGGATCCTCGCCCAGGCGCACCAGCATCCCGTGGACCAGGCTCTCGAACTGCTCGTCATAGGTCTCGTCGGCTTCGGCATCCAGGTTCGCCGCGTAGTGCCCGCCCTTCACGATATCGGTCTTGAGCCGCTTGTTGCTGTCCATTCCTCTCTCCTGCAGGGCCTGCACCGGGTGATTCAGAGCGCCCGTGGCGCCGTGCTGGCTTGATCTGGATTCTGAGTGCCTTACCCTCGTAAGGGTCGGCAGATTGAGTCTGCGGCCGTGGTAATCAGAACGGGACCGACCGGCGACCAGCGCCGGGTGACGCAGAGTTTCATCTGATTGTATCTCCGCGTGCCCAGTATATAGGGCTCTCCCACGGTTTTTTACACAAGTCTTACAGGGACTTTCACATGCATCGGATCCGCCATATCCGCACCGCCAACCTCATCATCCTGCTGCTCCTGGTGTTCCCGCTGCTTCTTCCGGCTCCGGCGGGCGCGCAGCCGGCCGCCGAACCGCCGGCCGCCGATGCGGATGTGGAGGCCCTGATCCACGTACTGGAGAATCCGGACGCCCGTGCGCGACTGCTGGAGCGCCTGCGTGAAACAGCGCCGGCCGCGGCGGGCGACGCGAACGGCGCCGCGCTCCAGGGCGTCACGGCCGACCTGCTCGGGCGCGTTTCCCAGCGCTTCGGCGTGCTGGCCGGAGAGCTCCGGACCGTGGCAAGTGTCGTGGGTGAGCTGCCGCTGCTCCTCGAGCGCCTGCCCCGGCAATGGTCCGACCCCGAACGGCGTTCCTTCTGGCTCTCCGTGCTGGGCAACCTCGCGCTCACCCTCGGTGCCGGCTACCTGGCCTGGATGCTGCTGCGGGTGCTCACGCGGCGCCCGCGACGGGCGCTGGCCGGACGTGTGCGCGATACCCTGGCCTCGCGACTGCTGGCCTTTGTCCCCTCGCTGATGCTGGAACTCGTCCCCGTGGGCGCCTTCGCCCTGGCCGCGTGGACGGCGCTGGCCCTGGTGGACCCGCGCGAGCAGACCCGGCTGGTGGTGCTGGCCTGGGTCTATGCCCTGATCGTGGTACAGGGGCTGCGCGCGGTGGTGCGGGCGGTGGTGACGCCCGATGCCCCCTCGCTGCGCCTGGCCGCCATGGATGACGAGAGCGCCCACTACGTGGACATCTGGACCCTGCGGCTGGCGGGCACGGCGGGCTACGGCTTCTTCCTGCTGCAGGCGGCCCTCCTGATGGGGCTGCCCGGCGACCTCCATGCCTTCCTGCTGCGCCTGCTCGGCCTGGTGGTCGCGGTGCTGGTGGTGATCTTCATCCTGCAGAACCGTGAGCCGGTGGCCGCCTGGATTCGTGGCCGGCCGGAGGGGGCCGGGACGCCCCCCGGTGCCGGACTGCAGGCCCTGCGCAACAGCCTGGCGCGGACCTGGCACCTGCTGGCGGCGCTCTATACCGGCCTGCTGTTCGTGATCGGCTCGCTGGGGGTCCCGGGCGGCTTTGTCTACCTGTTCCGCGGCACCGCGCTCACCCTGCTGGTGCTGCTGCTCGGCCGGGGGGCGGACCAGGTGGCGGGCCGGCTGGTGGAGCTGCGGTTCCGTATCAGTCCCGAGCTGCAGCGGCAGCTCCCGGGGCTGGAGCGGCGGGCCAACCGCTACCTTCCCATTCTCTCCGCGGTATTGCGGGCGGTGATCTACGTGATGGCGGCGCTGGCCGTTATGCAGGCATGGGGACTGGGTACCCTGGAGTGGCTGATCTCCGGACCGGGCCGGGCCGTCGTCGCCATTTTCGTCCGGGTGGCCGGCATCCTGCTGGTGGCCCTGGCGGCCTGGGAGATCATCGGCGGCTACCTGGAGCGGCGCCTGCGGGAGACCGGGCCCGATGGCCAGGTGCTGGTGCGCAGTGCGCGCACCCGCACGCTGATGAGCGTGGCGCGCAATGCCCTGCTGGTGGTGGTGAGCGTGGTCTCGGTGCTGATGATCCTCTCCGAGCTCGGCATCAACATCGCCCCCCTGCTCGCCGGTGCCGGCGTGGTGGGCCTGGCGGTGGGCTTCGGCGCCCAGAAGCTGGTGCAGGACGTCATCACCGGGGTGTTCATCCTGTTCCAGGATCTGATGGCGGTGGGCGACGTGGTGAAGCTCGGCGATCGGGCCGGGGTGGTGGAGGCCATCTCGATCCGCTCGGTACGGCTGCGGGACCTCACCGGCACGGTGCACACCATCCCCTTCAGCGCCATCGACACGGTGAGCAACCTCACCCGCGACTTCTCCTTCTACGTCTTCGACGTGGGCGTGGCTTACCGCGAGGACGTGGACCAGGTGATGGACCTGCTGCGCGCGGTGGGCGATGAGCTGCAGGCGGACCCGGCCTTCGCGCCGCTGATCCTCGAGCCGCTGGAAGTGCTCGGGGTGGATGCCTTCGCCGACTCGGCGGTGATGATCAAGGCGCGGATCAAGACCGTGCCGCTGAAGCAGTGGAGCGTGGGGCGGGAGTTCAACCGGCGCATGAAGCACCGCTTCGATGCCGAGGGCATCGAGATTCCCTTCCCCCACCTGTCGGTCTACTTCGGCGCCGACAAAGAGGGCAAGGCGCCGCCGGCGTTCGTCAAGCTCCAGGAGCCGGCGGCGGGAACGGCGGCGGCCGATTGAGCCCGCGCGCCCTCAGGCGCTGAGCGGTTCCCGGACCACCGTCTCAGGCGGGACTTCCCGCAGCGCCGCCCGGATGAGATCGGACCCCGCCCCGGGCCGGTGGGCGCCTTCGGACAGGACCCGGCGCCAGCGCCGCGCCCCGGGCCGGCCCGCGAACAGGCCCAGCAGGTGGCGGGTCATGCGGGTGAGCGGCACGCCCGCCGCCAGCTGGCGCTCCACGTAGGGGAGGTACGCCTCCACCACCCCATGGGGCGTCGGCACCGCGTGGCCGTCGCCGTAGAAGCGCCGGTCCACTTCCGCCAGCAGCCAGGGATCGTGGTAGGCGGCCCGGCCCACCATGACCCCGTCCACCCGCTCCAGGTGCCGGGCGGCGTCCTCCAGGCTGGCGATGCCGCCGTTGACGATGATCTCCAGCGCCGGTAAGTCCCGTTTCAGGGCGTAGACCAGGTCGTAGCGCAGGGGCGGGATTTCCCGGTTCTCCTTCGGCGACAGGCCCTGCAGCCAGGCCTTGCGGGCGTGGACGATGAAGGTGCGGCAGCCGGCACCCGCCACGGTCGCGACGAACCGGGCCAGGGCGTCGTAGCTGTCGAGGTCGTCGATGCCGATCCGGTGCTTGACCGTGACCGGTATCTCCACCGCCGCGGCCATGGCCGCCACGCACTCGGCCACCAGGCCGGGCTCGGCCATCAGGCAGGCGCCGAAGCGGCCGTTCTGCACCCGGTCCGAGGGGCAGCCCACGTTGAGGTTGATCTCGTCATAGCCCCACTCCGCGCCCATCCGGGCGCACCCGGCCAGCGCCCGGGGTTCGCTGCCGCCCAGCTGCAGCGCCACCGGGTGCTCGGCCGCGTCGTATCCGAGGTGGCGCGCGGCGTCACCGTGGAGCAGCGCGCCGGTGGTCACCATCTCGGTGTAGAGGAGCGCGTGCCGGGAGATGAGCCGCAGCAGATAGCGGCAGTGGCGGTCGGTCCAGTCCAGCATGGGGGCGACCGCGAAGCGTCGCTGCAGGGGCGTGTTCATGACGCCATTGTAACCGCAGCCGGTGTCGCGAAAGGAGGCCGGTGGGCCCCCTGCCCGCCGGCGGCTCAGTCCAGCAGCGCCAGTGCCTTGGTCTGGGCGAAGAGCGGCTGGCCCGGCCGCAGGCCCAGGTGGTCGGCGGACTTGCGCGTGATCCGCGCCAGCAGGATCGCATCCCCCACCTCGAGCCGCAGCAGGAGCTTGCTGCCGTTGAGCTCCGCCATCTCCCGCAGCCGGGCGGGGAAGACATTGAGAATGCTGGTCTCCCCGGGACGGTTCAGCGTCACGCTGACGTCCTGGGCATGGATGCGCAGGCGCAGGCGCTGGCCCGGGGTGAGGGCCCGCCGGCTGATGGTGAACCGGCCGCCGGGAAAGTCGAGGTAGGTGAGCTGGTAGCGCTCGTCGTGCTCCGCCACCCGGACCTCCACCACCGCGGCGGCTTCCGGATCCCGGGCCAGGGGCAGATCGAGGCGGGTGAGCGCCTCGTTGAGCCCACCCTGGTGGATCACCCGGCCCTCCTGCAGGAGTACCACGTGGTCGGCCAGGCGGGCGACCTCGTCGGGGGCGTGGCTGACGTAGAGCACCGGGATGGCGAGCTCGCCGTGGAGCCGTTCCAGGTAGGGCAGGATCTCCGCCTTGCTGGCCAGGTCGAGGGCGGCCAGCGGCTCGTCCATCAGCAGCAGTTCGGGGCTGCTGAGCAGCGCCCGGGCGATGGCCACCCGCTGGCGCTCGCCGCCGGAGAGTCCGCCGGGCGCGCGCCCCAGCAGCCGGCCCAGCCCCAGCAGCTCCACCGCCTGGTCCATGGCCACCCGCCGCCGGCTGCGGTCAATGCGTTTCCAGCCGAACTCCAGGTTGCGCTGCACGGAGAGGTGGGGGAACAGCCCCGGTTCCTGGAAGACATAGCCGATGGGGCGGCGATGGGTGGGGAGGAAGCGTCCCCGCCCGCTCTCCTGCCATACCTCCCCGTTCACCTCCAGGCGGCCGACGGGGGCCCGCTCGAGGCCGGCGATGCAGCGCAGGAGCGTGGACTTGCCCGAGCCGGAACGCCCGAACAGTGCCGTCACGCCACGGCCGGGGGCGGAAAACCCGGCGTCGAGACGGAACCCGCCCAGACCGAGTTCGAAGTGTGCGTTGATGCCCATCGGCGTCCCCTCCTCCTGGTGTCGGCCCCCGCCTTCCGGTCGCCTGCCGCCGGTGCCGGGCGGCGGGGTCGCGCGTATTTTCGTGTCAATCGAAAAAGGTGTCACAACCATTTGATGAATGGTGTTCATTCCAGGCGCCGCCGCAGGGCGACCATCCGGCTTCCGCGCCAGCTCAGCCGCTGATAGAACGCCAGCGCCGCCCCGTTGCCGCGATCAGCCAGCAGCTGCAGGCGGTGGATGCCCCGCGCCCGCGCCCACCCTTCGGCCGCGTCCAGCAGTGCCGTACCCACGCCGCGGCCACGCCGTTCCGGCAGCACCACCAGGTCCTCCACCAGGCCGCTTTCACCCCCTTCCGCGGTGGAGACCAGCAGCTGCAGGCTCACCATGCCCACCACCCGCCCCGCCATCTCGGCCACCCACAGGCGTGCCGTGTCGGGACGGTTCAGCAACAGCGTCAATCCCTTGCGCTGACGTTCGGGATCGATGCTGAAGTCCGGTTCCACGCGGAACAGAACCTCGAGCAGTTTCACTATTGCGCAGAGGTCCTTCGCTTCGGCCAGGCGGATGTGGAAATTGACTCGTGGCGGGTGATTCCTGTTCATCCTTCCGCTCCCTTGTGGCCGTAGGGTGGGCGCCGGGCCCCGCTGCCGGCCCGGGGATCGGCTGCCGCCGCGCCGGCCGGACATCGATCCGGACACCACCGGCGCACCATGCCGTTCAGGTGGCCGGCGCCAGTCGTACGCCGATGTCGGCGGGCTCGGCGCGGTAGACCGAGCTCAACACCAGGCCGTCCACCCCGGTGGCGGCGTAGTCGGCGATGTTGCCGGTCCCGATACCGCCGGCGGCCAGCAGCCGCACCCGCGGCCAGCAGGTGCGGATTTCCTCCACGGCCGTGCGCAACCCCCCGGCTGGAAGCTTGTCGAACTGGAGCACATCGATCCCGGCACGGGCGGCCAGCCGCGCCTGTTCCAGCGATTCCACCTCCACCACCAGCGCCTTTTCCACCAGCCTGGGCCGCAGGCTGTCCAGGCGTTCGAGCAATCCCTCCAGCCCACCGACGAAAGCCAGGTGCTGGGGGAAAACCAGCACCGTTTCGGAGAGTCCGAGCCGGTGGGGCAGCGCGCCGCCGGCCAGGTATGCCTCCATCGCCAGTCGTTTGAAACCGGGCGGATACTTGCGGGTCGCATACAGTGGCAGATCCGGCCGTACCGTCCGTGCGCGTGCGACGAGCTCCCGGGTGTGGGTGGCGATGCCGCAGGCCTGCTCCAGCAGGTTCTGGGCCACCTTCCAGCCCCGGTGGAGATGGGCGGCGTCGCCAGTGGCCCGCAGCAGGATGGCCCCCGACGCGGCGTGCTCGCCGCTGGCCACGATGCCGGTGATCCGGGCGCCGCAGCGCTCCAGCACCCGCGCGGCGACGGCGCTGCCGGCCACCACCACCGGGGCGCGGGTTCGGAAGTTGATCTCCGCGGATTGTGCCCCGATTCCCAAAAGCCAGCTGGTGAGGTCGGGGCCAGGCACATCCTCATCGATCCATCTGTCAATCAATTCATCTGGATAGAAGATCATTTGAATGCTATTCCTCGACGATTCCCGCGCGCCGCCACACACGGACAACCGGGACCGGACGCTCCCGCTCAGGCGCTCGCCCGGGCCATGCGCCGGTTCATCAGCTGCAGGATGAGCAGCACCAGGAAGGCGAAGCCGAGCATGCCGCCGGCGAGCAGGTGGGCGCTGCCGTACTCCAGGGCTTCCACATGGTCGTAGATGGCGATGGAGATGACCTTGGTCTGGCCGGGTATGTTGCCGCCGATCATCAGCACCACGCCGAACTCCCCCACGGTGTGGGCGAAACCGAGGGTGGCCGCGGTCAGGAAGCCCGGCCTGGACAGGGGCAGCGCCACGTGAAAAAAACGGTCCAGGGGGCCGGCCCGCAGGGTGGCGGCCACCTCCAGCGGGCGTCGGCCCAGGGCCTCGAAGGCGTTCTGGATCGGCTGCACCACGAACGGCAGGGAGTAGACGCAGGAACCGATCACCAGGCCCGGAAAGGTGAAGGCGAGGCTGCCCCACCCCAGCTCCTCGGCGAGCCCCCCGAGCGGTCCGTTGGGACCCAGACCCACCAGCAGGTAGAAGCCGAGCACCGTGGGCGGCAGCACCAGGGGCAGCGACACCAGTGCTCCCAGGGGGTGGCGCAGCCAGTGGCGGGTATGGGCCAGCCACCAGGCCAGCGGGGTGCCCACCGACAGGAGCACGACCGTGGTCACGGTGGCGAGCTGCAGGGTCAGCAGAATGGGTTCGAGTTCCATGGTCGAGCTCCCGGGCGGGTGTGACGGGGGGCGGATACCCTATTCGGTGCCGTAGCCATAGGCTTCGATGACCGCGCGGGCCGCCGGGCTCTTCAGGTACTCCGCCAGCGCAACGGCTGCCGGATTGCCGGCCCCCTCCTTCAGCAGGACCGCCTGCTGCTGCAGCGGGGCGTAGAGGGACTGGGGGACCAGCCAGCGGGAGCCGACCTTCTCCTCCGGCAGCAGGGCCACCTGGGACAGCGCCACGAAGCCGAGCTCGGCGTTGCCGCTGGCGACGAACTGGTAGGTCTGGGTGATGCTGTCGCCGCGGATGAGGCGATCGGAGACCGCGGCCTCCAGCCCGAGTCCTTCCAGCACCTCCATCGCGGCGGTCCCGTAGGGTGCGGTTTTCGGATTGGCGATGGCGAGCCGGCTGAACTCCCCCGATTTCAGCACCGTACCCTCCCCGTCCACGCGATCCGGGGCCGGGCTCCAGAGCACCAGCCGGCCGACGGCGTAGGTGAAGCGGCTCCCGGGGACCGCCTTCCCCTCCTCCTCCAGTCGTTTCGGGCGGGCAGCGTCCGCGGCCAGGAACAGCCCGAAGGGGGCGCCGTTGACTATCTGGGCATAGAGCTTGCCGGTGGAGCCGTAGCTGGCCAGGACCTTGTGGCCGGTCGCGGCCTCGAAGGCGGTGACGATCTCCTTCATGGCGGCGGTGAAATTGGCCGCCACGGCGGCGTTGACCTCCGCGGCCATGGCAGCGGAGTGCGGCAGGAGTGCCGTGGACGCCAGGAGGAGAGCCCTTGCGAGGTTGGTGAATCCCTGTCTTTTCATCGTTACTCCCTACTGTGGGTGTCGTGGTTGCGAAGCGGCGGTCAGCGGGTTGCCAGGATCACGCTGGAGGCCTTGAACACGGCGCAGGCCCGCATTCCCTCGCGCAGCTCCAGGTGGCCGATGCTCTCGTTGGTGAGAATGGAGGTCAGGGTCCTGCCGCCGCCCAGATCCAGGGTCACCTCGCCGTTCACGGCGCCCTCCCGGCACCAGACCACCTCGCCGCAGAGGCGGTTGCGGGTGCTGAGCCTGAGGCCATCGTCAGCGTCGGTGAGCAGTATCGAGGTGGCCTTCACCAGGGCGTAGGCAGCATTCCCGGGGGAGAGCCCCAGCCGCTCCACGCTGCCCTGGGTGATCATCGCCACGAGGCGGTTGCCGCCACCGATGTCGAGGGTGACCTCGGCGTTGACGGGGCCGCTCGCGATGGCCAGGACCGTGCCATGAAACTGGTTGCGCGCGCTGCTCTTCATTTCCAGTCGCTCCATGAGTTGGCGGAAATCTTCCATTTCATCCAGTGCCTGCAGATCGGCATGCAATTTGTTGAGATAGCGCCTGTGCATGACCTCGACCCGCTCGAACAGCCGCAGCTGGCGCAGGCCATGGGCCGTGATGCGGCTGCCGCCCCCGTGGCGTCCGCCCGCCGCACTTTCCACCAGGGGCCGTGGGGCGAGGTTGTTCATCGCCTCCACCGCATCCCAGGCGGCCTTGTAGCTCATGCCCGCCGCGCGGGCCGCGGCGGTGAGCGTGCCCAGCTCGGCAATCTTCCGCAGCAGCACCATGTGGCGGCGGCCCGCGAACCTGCGGCCCGCGAGACAGAACTGCAGTTCGGCGTCGAAACCCGGCAGGTCGGCTGTTCCGGCTCCGGTCCTGCCCTCGGTGTGTTGCGTCATATAGGGCGCTCCATAACGCGGGTCGTGTCCGCCCCTGTTCGACCGGCAGGAACCGGCGCGCGGCGGGTCTGTACCCTTGCCACAGCAATCTCCATGCCGAAGTATGGGTTCAGCCCAACCCGTTGATTCGACGCCGTTGGCGTATGCGGTTTGTCGGAAAGCCTTCAGTGGGGAGGGCGCAGTGGGGGAAGGTTGTCGGGATGCCGACACAGGCGGAGTGGAGACGGCGGGGAGGCCGTGAAGGGGACTGGGATCGGATGCGGGGTCGGAAAACCGCTGGGCCGGGATGCCCCGGAGCCGCGGGGAGGGCCTGCCCCCCCGCGGCTTCTTCCCGGGTTTTCCGGCTAGGCCGCCAGCAGCTGGCGCAGTACGTAGTGGAGGATGCCGCCGTGACGGTAGTAGGCCTGCTCCTGGGGCGTGTCGATGCGCACCCGGGCGCGGAACCGGATCGGCTCACCGCCGCTGTCCGGGGTGGCGGTGACCTCCACGTCCCCGCCGAGGGCGGCCACGCCGCGGATGTCATAGGTCTCCATGCCCGTAAGACCCAGGCTCTCGGCGCCCTCCCCGTCCATGAACTGCAGGGGCAGGATGCCCATGCCCACCAGGTTGGAACGGTGGATGCGCTCGTAGCTGCGGGCGATGACCGCCCGCACGCCGAGCAGCCGCGGGCCCTTGGCGGCCCAGTCGCGGGAGGATCCGGTGCCGTACTCCTGGCCGGCGAGGACCACCAGGGGCACGCCGCTCGCCTGGTAGTGCATGGCGGCGTCGAAGATGGTCATCTGCTCGCCGCCGGGCTGGTGGCGGGTCCAGCCGCCCTCCGTGCCGGGGGCCATGTGGTTGCGCAGGCGGATGTTGGCGAAGGTGCCGCGCATCATCACCTCGTGGTTGCCGCGGCGGGCGCCGTAGGAGTTGAACTCCAGTTCCCCGATCCCGTGCTCCAGCAGGTAGTGGCCGGCGGGGCTGTCGCGCTTGATGGCGCCGGCGGGCGAGATGTGGTCGGTGGTGACGCTGTCGCCCAGCACCGCGAGACAGCGGGCATGGAGGATGTCCTCCACCGGCGCGGGTTCTGGCCCCATGGATTCGAAGTACGGCGGGTGCTTGATGTAGGTGGAGGACGGATCCCAGTCGTACAGCTCCCCTTCGGGCGCCTCGAGCGCCTGCCAGGCGGGATCGCCCGCGAAGATGCGGGCGTAGCGATCACGGAACATCTCCGCGTGCACCGATGCCTCGATGGCCGCCTGGATCTCTTGCCGTCCGGGCCAGAGGTCGCGCAGGTGGACCGGCTTGCCGTCGCTCCCCGTGCCGAGGGGCTCGTGGCGCAGATCGATGTCCATGCGCCCGGCCAGGGCGAAGGCCACCACCAGGGGCGGCGAAGCCAGGTAGTTGAGGCGCACCTCCGGGTGCACCCGGCCCTCGAAGTTGCGATTGCCCGAGAGCACCGAGCAGACCGCCAGGTCGCCCTCGGCGATGGCCCGGCTGACGGCCGGGGGCAGCGGTCCGGAATTGCCGATGCAGGTGGTGCAGCCGTAGCCCACGGTGTGGAAACCCAGGGCCTCCAGGTGGGGCGTCAGCCCGGCGCGATCCAGGTAGTCGGTCACCACCCGCGAGCCGGGGCCGAGACTGGTCTTCACCCAGGGCGGCACGGACAGTCCCCGCTCGTGGGCCCGCTTCGCCAGCAGCCCGGCGCCGAGCATCACCGCCGGGTTGGAGGTGTTGGTGCAGCTGGTGATGGCGGCGATCACCACCGCGCCGTGGCCGAGGCCGGGGCCGCCGGGCTCCATCTCCACCCGCTTGTCCCGGGGGCCGGCCTCGTCGTGGCCCTGCAGGTACTCCCCGAGTGCGGCTTCGACATTCGCCTTCACATCCGGCAGCGGGACCCGGTCCTGGGGCCGCTTCGGACCGGCCAGGCTGGGCTGGATGGTGGCGAGATCCAGCTCCAGGAGATCGGTGTAGCGCGCCGGCGGGGCGCCGGTCTCGCGCCACAGCCCCTGGGCGCGGGCATAGGCCTCCACCAGCGCCACCTGGTCTTCGTCGCGACCGGTCAGGCGCAGAAAGCGCAGCGTCTCGCCATCGATGGGGAAGATGCCGCAGGTGGCGCCGTACTCGGGCGCCATGTTGGCGATGGTGGCGCGGTCCGCCAGCGGGAGGTGGACGAGGCCGTCGCCGAAGAACTCCACGAACTTGCCCACCACGCCGTGGGCGCGGAGCGTCTGGGTGATGGTGAGCACCAGGTCGGTGGCCGTGGCGCCTTCCGGCAGTTCTCCCTCCAGGCGCATGCCCACCACCTGGGGTGTCAGCATGGAGATGGGCTGGCCGAGCATGGCCGCCTCGGCCTCGATGCCGCCCACGCCCCAGCCCAGCACCCCGAGGCCGTTGATCATGGTGGTGTGGGAGTCGGTGCCCACCAGGGTGTCCGGGTAGGCGAGCCGCTCCCCTTCCCCCTCCGTCCCGAAGACGGTGCGGGCGAGATACTCCAGGTTGACCTGGTGCACAATGCCCATGCCCGGCGGCACCGCCTGGAAATTGGCCAGGGCCTTCTGGCCCCAGCGCAGAAAGGTGTAGCGCTCATGGTTGCGCTGGAATTCCAGATCGGTGTTGCGGGCGAAGGCCGCCGCCGTGCCGAAGGCGTCCACCTGCACCGAGTGGTCGATGACCAGTTCGGCCGGCTGCAGGGGGTTGATGCGGGCCGGATCCCCGCCCATGCGCTCCATCGCCTCGCGCATGGCGGCCAGATCCACCACCGCGGGAACGCCGGTGAAATCCTGCATCAGCACGCGGGCCGGCCGGAAGGCGATCTCCCGATCGGGCTCGGCCCGGGGATCCCAGGCCGCCAGGGCCTCGATATCCCGGCGGGTCACGGTCTGCCCGTCCTCGTGGCGCAGGAGGTTCTCCAGCAGCACCTTGTGGGTGAAGGGCAGCGTGCCGACATCGAACGGTCCGTCGAGCGCGCCCAGACGCCAGTAGGTATAGCGGGCCGCGCCCACGGGGAGCACTGCACGGGCATTGAAGCTGTCGGACATGGAATCCCCCTGTCTGACTGCGTGGCTGGGTCGGGAGCCGGTGCCGTCCTGCAGGCAGACTCCGGCGTCCCGTTCAGAAAGCATAGCGTGTCCGTCAAGACGGACGCGGGCGGGTCTTGTGCAGCGCGGAAATGAAAGGTATTTTGCGCGATAAGTAAATTACGTTGTCCTATAAGCATACTCTATGGCCATGTTTTTTACGGGGAATGGAGCATCGTTTGCCCGCCAGGGTGAGCCAAACGGCGCGCGGTGAAGTACGATATGCGCCGGAAATTTCAGGTATGGAGGAAGTGCAGTGCTCGAAGCCTATCGCCGTCATGTAGAGGAACGCGCCGCAGAAGGTGTCCCGCCGCTGCCGCTCAACGCCGAGCAGGTGGCCGCCCTGGTGGAACTGCTCAAGGCACCGCCGGCCGGCGAGGAGTCGTTCCTGCTGGAGCTCATCACCCAGCGGGTGCCGCCGGGGGTGGATGAGGCCGCCTACGTGAAGGCCGCCTTCCTGGCCGCCGTGGCCCGGGGCGAGGCCGAGTGTCCCCTCATCGACCGCGTGCGCGCCGTGGAGCTGCTGGGCACCATGCTCGGCGGCTACAACATCCACCCGCTCATCGAGGCCCTGGATGACCCGGCGCTGGCTCCCACCGCCGCCCGTGCGCTGTCCCACACCCTGCTCATGTTCGACGCCTTCCACGACGTGAAGGAGAAGGCGGATGCCGGCAACGGCCACGCCCGCTCGGTGCTGGAGTCGTGGGCGGAGGCGGAGTGGTTCACCGCCCGTGCGCCGCTGCCGGAGAAGGTCACCGTGACCGTGTTCAAGGTGCCGGGCGAGACCAACACCGACGACCTCTCCCCGGCCCAGGACGCCTGGTCGCGGCCCGACATCCCGCTGCATGCCAACGCCATGCTGAAGAACCCGCGGCCGGGCATCGACGACGCCCTGGCCCAGATTGCCGAACAGAAGGCCAAGGGCTTCCCGCTGGCCTACGTGGGCGACGTGGTGGGCACCGGCTCCTCGCGCAAGTCGGCCACCAACTCGGTGCTCTGGCACATGGGCAACGACGTCCCCTTCATTCCCAACAAGCGCGCCGGCGGCTTTGTCCTGGGCGGCAAGATCGCCCCCATCTTCTTCAATACCATGGAGGACGCCGGGGCCCTGCCCATCGAGTGCGACGTGAGCGCGCTGGAGATGGGCGACGTGATCGACATCCACCCCTTCGAGGGGGTGGTCCGCCGCCACGACAGCGGCGAGGAGGTGTGCCGGTTCGCCTTCAAGACCGAGGTGCTCGTCGACGAGGTGCGCGCCGGCGGACGCATTCCCCTCATCATCGGCCGCGGCCTGACCGAGCGCGCCCGCGAGGCGCTGGGCCGCGGCCACTCGGAGGCCTTCAAGCGCCCGCAGCCCGCCGCCGACAGCGGCCGCGGCTTCACCCTGGCGCAGAAGATGGTGGGCCGCGCCTGCGGCGTGGAAGGGGTGCGTCCGGGCGTCTACTGCGAGCCGCGCATGACCACCGTAGGCTCCCAGGACACCACCGGGCCCATGACCCGCGACGAGCTCAAGGACCTGGCCTGCCTCGGCTTCTCGGCGGACCTGGTGATGCAGTCCTTCTGCCACACCGCCGCCTACCCCAAGCCGGTGGACATCCAGACCCACCACACCCTGCCGGACTTCATCGCCTCCCGCGGCGGCGTTGCCCTGCGGCCCGGCGACGGCATCATCCACTCCTGGCTCAACCGCATGCTGCTGCCCGACACGGTGGGCACCGGCGGCGACTCCCATACCCGCTTCCCTCTCGGCATCTCCTTCCCGGCGGGCTCCGGCCTGGTGGCCTTCGCCGCCGCCACCGGCGTGATGCCGCTGGACATGCCCGAGTCGGTGCTGGTGCGCTTCAGCGGCGAGCTGCAGCCCGGGGTGACCCTGCGCGACCTGGTGAACGCCATCCCTCATGCCGCCATCCAGCAGGGGCTGCTGACGGTGGAGAAGGCGGGCAAGAAGAACATCTTCTCCGGTCGCATCCTGGAGATCGAGGGGCTGCCGCAGCTGAAGGTGGAGCAGGCCTTCGAGCTCTCCGACGCCTCCGCCGAGCGCTCCGCCGCCGCCTGCACGGTGAAGCTGGACCGGGAACCCATCATCGAGTACCTCAACAGCAACATCACCCTGCTGAAGTGGATGATTGCCAGCGGCTACGAGGATCAGCGCACCCTGGCCCGGCGCATCGAGGCGATGGAGAAGTGGCTGGAGAATCCGGAGCTGCTGGAGGCCGACGCCGATGCCGAGTACGCCGCCGTCATCGACATCGATCTCGCCACCATCCGGGAGCCCATCCTCGCCTGCCCCAACGACCCGGACGACGTGAAGCTGCTCTCCGAGGTGGCCGGCGACAGCATCGACGAGGTGTTCATCGGCTCCTGCATGACCAACATCGGCCACTACCGCGCCGCGGGCAAGGTGCTCGAGGCCTTCGGCGGCGCTGTGCCCACGCGGCTGTGGATCTGCCCGCCCACGCGCATGGACCAGCACCAGCTCACCGAGGAGGGCTACTACGGCATCTTCGGCCGTGCCGGCGCCCGCACCGAGCTGCCCGGCTGTTCGCTCTGCATGGGCAACCAGGCGCGGGTCGCGGACGGGGCCACGGTGATCTCCACCTCCACCCGCAACTTCCCCAACCGGATGGGCAAGGATGCGCGGGTCTACCTGGGATCGGCGGAGCTCTCGGCCGTGTGCGCCGTGCTGGGCCGCATCCCCGGCGTGGAGGAGTACCAGGCGCACATGCAGGGTCTCAACACCCTGGCCGGCGACATCTACCGTTACCTGAACTTCCACCGGATTGCGGAGTTCAAGGAGGTGGCGGACAAGGTGATCCCCCTGGCCCAGGCCTGCCCTTGAGCCACGAATCGGCCCCCGGCGGCTCGTCCGAAGGGGGCCCCCGGTTCATGTCCGCGTCATCCGCGACAGGGCGGGCCGGGCAGGTTACAACCGGAACGGAGCCCCGGCCTGCGGGCGGCGGGCATTAGCCGCCTTTGCGGGGCCGTCGAACACCGCGGGGAGCACGATCCGGAAGGTGGTGCCGTCCGGCCCGCTGCGCTCCAGGATGAGATCACCGCCGTGGGCGCGGACGAGATCGCGGGCGGTGGCCAGTCCGAGGCCGGTGCCGCCGGCGCTCGCGGCGCCGGCGAAGGGCGTGAAGAGATGTTCCCGGGCCGCGTCGGGAATTCCGGGGCCGTCATCGGAAAAGCTGATCCGCACCCGGCCGCCGGGCTCGGTGTCGGCCTCGATGCGCACGGTGCCGTGGTTGTCCATGGCCCGCACGGCATTGCGGCCGAGGTTCATGAAGACCCGGTAGAGGCGGTCGTAATCGGCCTCCACCTCGAGCCCCCGCTCCACCTCCAGCGCCCAGCGCACATCCCCCTTCTCGCAGGGCTCCAGCGAGGCGCCCACCTCCTGCAGCAGCTCCAGCAGGGGAAAGCGGCGCCGTTGGGGAACCGCCTGGTCGCCCCGGGCCAGGTCCAGCGTCTGGGTGCAGAGCTCAACGGCCCGGTCGAGGGAACCCACCAGCAGCGGCGTGACCCGCTTGACCCCGGGATCGTCCACCCGCTGCAGCCGTTCGGCGATGAGGTCTGCACTGTTGAGGATGCCGCGCAGGTCGTGGGTGATCTTGCTCACCGCGGTGCCCAGCGCCGCGAGCCGGGTCTTCTGGGCCAGTGACTGGCGCAGCTCGGACTGCATGCGGGCGAGCTCCCGTTGCAGCACGCCGATCTCGTCGCCGCGGCGGGTGGGCGGCAGCATCCGGGCCGGGTCCTCGGGCGCCTTGCGGTAGCCGACGAGGTTGAGGGTCAGGCGGCGCATGGGCCGCACCATGAGCCACTGCAGCGTGGCGTAGACCAGCCCGGCGGTGATGAGGGAGATGACGATGGAGAGGTTCAGGATGCGCCAGGAGTAGTCGACCATCTCCCGGAACAGGTTCTCCTCCCGGAGGAAGATCTCGACCTTGATGCCGGGCTCGCCCCGGGCCGGTGTGATGACGGAGATGGTGCGCCTGCCGCCGGCGGCCATGGTCAGGAAGGCATCGCGGATCAGTTCCGGCGCGCCCGCCCCGTCGAGCTCGTAGCTGGCGTCCACCCGGGGCATGCCGCCGAGCATCAGTTCCGCCATGGGGCGCCACAACTCCACCGCCAGCACGCCGGATTGCTGCAGCAGCTGCTGCTCCAGCTCCGGCTCCAGCCGCCCGGTCGGCGTGGCGTCGAGCGCCAGTGTCGCCAGGTGCGCCTCGTTGGCCCGCTCCAGCAGGAAGGACTGGCGGAACCGGGCGATGGAAGGGACGTAGATCAGCACCTCGCTCAACATCACGAACAGGATGGTGAACAGGAGCAGCCGCGCCGAGAGGCTGCGGCGCAGAGGAGGCAGGGTGGTATCGGTGTTCCGGCTCAAGCGTTTCTCCCGCGCGATAGTCAGTGCTCTGCGGAACCGCAGCTGGTTGCGGGTACGGGGTTCCCTCCATCAGACCGTATTCCCCCGCCCGTTCCTTTCCGCTCCAGGGTCGGTCCGGAGGGCGGATTCAGCGCTTGCTGCCGGCGCGGCGACAGAGTCCCGACTCCCGCTCTCCACCCGCCGGGCGGGGAGCGCCCGCACGGGTCCACGCCTTAGTGGAAGACGTTGCGGATCACCTCGCTGACAAGGCCGGTGGCGGCCTGGATCAGCACCAGGTCACTGCCTGTCTGGACCCAGTCGTAACCGTCATGGTACGGGAGGGCGGAGCGCAGATCGGGGTTGACGTAACGCTTGGCGATTCCGGGCGGGAGGGGCTTGCCGCGCGCGAGATTCTTGCGGATGCCGGGCGGCAATGGCTTGGCGCCGCTGTACAGGAGTTCCCGGCGCCGCTCGCCCAGGAGGCCCTCGATGGCCGCCACGGTGAGACCGGTGGTCACCAGGTCTTCCACGGCGGCGGCGTTCCGATCATCCTTCCCCCGCTCGCCATGCCCGTTCATGCCGGACTTGCCGTTCCTTTCCGGTCCGTTCTGGACTTTCTCATGGGATTTACCGTTGCCCTTGCCCTCGGGCGGGGCCGCCTGCAAGGGTGACAACGCCAGGCCGACCACGACGAGTGCGCCGAGGAGTGTATAGAGGCAACGCCTTACGGAATGTCCCATGGGTGCTCTCCTTCGGGTCATGGGAGAGAGGAATTCCAATCGATGTTAGCAGGCGAAATGCGGCGGGTCACCCGGACCCGCCCGGGGAGCACGCCCCGAGGCGCGCTGTTCCGCCATCAGCGGACCATGGGCGTCGCCGCCGGTGTTGCGGGGGGTGCCGGAAGGCAGCGGAAGGGAGTCGAGTCTGGCCCGTCATCCTGGCGCCCGTGGAACGGCCGCTGCCTGAATCCGCTTATGCTGGGCAGTGAAGGGATGAAACTGGTGCCCGGAGCCGGGCTCGAACCGGCACGGGGTCGCCCCCGAGAGATTTTAAGACCTTTTCGATACTTATCCGTTGGAACACATTGTTCCACTATTCAAGTAGTTATCTGCATCACCTCCCACTTTATTGCACTTGAAACCGCTTCAATGTGGACACTTTGTGGACACTACTTCACTACCTTCAAGCCTTCATGCCGCCCCATGACCGTCCGGTTGTAGTCATCCAGCAGAGCCCCGAACCGTTCATTCAGCTGCTTCAACACCGGCACCACCCAGCGGCCTTCGACATCTTCCCCGCCAGCCATCAACTCCACACCTTCATAGGCATCACGAAGGAAGGCCAGTTGATTGAACAGCTCTACCCGTTCGTCCATCACTTCACCCCCTCAAGGTAGTCACGTATCGCCAGCCGGATAACCGCGCTGACCGTTCTTTCCTCCCGTGCTGCTACTGCCTCCAAGGCTTTCACCATATCCGGGTCCAACTGGACCGAGGTGGCTTTCTTCACCGGCTTCTTTCCCGGCCCCCTCCCCTTGCGCTTCTCTGGTGCCCTCTGGCGGGGTTTCTCGGGTTCGGGCTCCGGTTCCATCGGGACCGGTTCCACGGGTTCCTGTATCTCCCTCTGAAGGCTCACACACTCCCCTTCAAAGCAAAGCTTCTCGCCATCCCTCAACTTCTCGTATGCTTCCCTCTGGCGACTGTAGGCCGTCCAGTACGCAATAAGGCCCGGGTCTTTTGCCAACTCGATTAGCTTGGCTTTCAACCAATCCCGCTGCGTCTTGGGTAGTTGCTTGGGCTTCCTCATGATGCATAGTCTAAGCCAATATTTCCCATTGTCAAATAGTATTTAATATTGACATATAGTGGCGTTTGTCTATCCTGTGAATGCACCCCTATAGTGGTCTGTTGTGTCACAACGGGGTTTCTCGCTGTCGTTCTGTGAGACGTGTTACAGGCACGTCTCCCCCCACTACCCACCGGCAGGAAAACCGGGATGAACATCACCAAGACGGACAAGGGTTGGCGGGTGGATATCCGCCCCAACGGGCGGGGCGGGAAGCGCATCCGAAAGACCCTTCAGACGAAGGCGGAGGCACTCAGGTTCGCCGCATGGGCCAAGACCCAGTACACGCAGCGGCCCGAATGGGAACCGCCCCAGAAGGACGGCAGGAGCTTTCATGCCATCATCAAACGGTGGTACGAACTCAGGGGCAAGGAGCTGACCAGCGGGAAGAGCCGCAAGCTGGCGCTGGAAGCCATGTGCCGGGAGATGGGCAACCCCCGGGCCGTGGACATGACCGGCGCCCTGTTCTCCGAGTACCGCGCCCGACGCTTGGCCGAGGGGGTATCCCCGAACACCATGAACCACCACCTAGCCTATCTCCGCGCCGCCTTCAACGAGCTGGAGCGGGCCGGCGACTGGCCCCACCCCAACCCGGTCGGCAAGGTGCGCCAACTCAAGGTAGGGGACTCGGAACTGTCCTTCCTCGATGCGGAGCAGGTGCGCACCCTGCTGGACACGCTCCGGGAATTCCCGGCCCCGGATGGGCTCCGGGTGACCCAGCTTTGCTTGGCCACCGGGGCGCGGTGGTCGGAAGCGGAAACCTTGCGGGCCGAGAACCTGAGCCGGGAGCTGGTGACCTACGTGGACACCAAGAGCGGCCGCAACCGGTCGGTCCCCATCGCCCCCACCCTGTTCGCTGAGCTGAACCCCAAGAAGAAGAAATCCGGGCGGCTGTTCAAGCCCTGCTACAACACCTTCCGGACGGCCATCGACAAGACCGGCATCACCCTTCCCGATGGGCAAATGACCCACGTGCTAAGGCACACGTTCGCCTCACACTTCATGATGAACGGGGGGAACATCTTGGTTCTACAGAAGATTCTAGGTCACACCACGTTGACCATGACAATGCGCTATGCGCACCTTGCACCGGACCACCTGAAGGAGGCGGCCCGGCTAAATCCTCTGGCGATGATAGATCTTCAGGGCACCCCGGACGGGGTTGGTTGACTGGGTAAAACCACTGATGGACGACAGGGTTATCAGACCGGGGAAACTCGTTCAGCGTCCCTCAATATGTACAGCCCTACTTGCTACCCACCTCCACATTCCCACCCAGCGCCCTACACGCCGGACAGGCCGTTAACACCGCTCCCTCTGGCTCGGGCTCCGGGGCGGCCCCACGGATGGAACCACCCCGACGCCGTGCGCCTTCGGTCTAAAAGCCGCGCAGCTTAGCCAACCGTTCCGCAGCCGCGCAAGGGCAACCCTCCCCAAAGGGTCCCCTCCCTTGCGCGGCTGCGGCCCGGTTGGCTAAATCCGCTGCGCGACCGAAGGCGACGGCGACGGGGCGGCCCCATCCTCCACAGGAACCAAACGGCCCTCCAACCAGGCGGTAACCACCTTCGGTACCAGCGTGTAGGGCGTTTCATCATGGGAGAAGGCGGACAGCTCCAAGCGCATGTACTGGCGCATGGGCAGGGCCACCCAGAACTTGCGGACCTTCTTCGGTTCGGCGGGGATTGCGTTCGATGTGGACATTTTGTGGACACTCCCGGTTGAGACTGGTTGACGTTCTCTCAGGAGGAATCCAGCTAAGTGCTTGATTCTAAACTGGTGCCCGGAGCCGGAATCGAACCGGCACGGGGTCGCCCCCGAGAGATTTTAAGTCTCTTGCGTCTACCAGTTTCGCCATCCGGGCGGGGCTTGTGGTCGTTGGCCCCGGAGGAAGGGAAAAAGTGGAGGCTGGGGTCGGAATCGAACCGGCGTCCACGGCTTTGCAGGCCGCTGCATAACCACTCTGCCACCCAGCCAGGGTTAAATCGCCGGCGCCCTTCGGGGCGCCCGGGCCTCGGGTTGCTGCTGGTCCCTAAGGCCAAAAACCCCGGCGTTGCCGGGGTTCCTGAATCTGGAGCGGGAAACGAGACTCGAACTCGCGACCCCAACCTTGGCAAGGTTGTGCTCTACCAACTGAGCTATTCCCGCGTCATTGTGGGCGCCATTTTAGCGTCCGCTGATGGGTTGTCAAGCCTCGGTCACGGGGTTTTCACAACCACCGCCACCCATCCGCCGAAAGTGGTCCGAAATGATCAGTTTGTACTTTCCCGCCCGGCCATGAGCACCGGCCAGGCGGCGCGCAAGTAGATGAACATCGACCACAAAGTCAGGCCCGCCGCGAGGTAGAGCAGCACGTAGCCGATATCCGCGATGGGCAGACCCACCAGGGGATCATGGTACAGCAGCAGCAGGATGGCCACCATCTGGGCGGTGGTCTTCACCTTCCCCACCCGGGATACGGCCACGTGGGCCCGCTTGCCGAGTTCGGCCATCCATTCGCGCAGGGCCGAGATGGCGATTTCCCGGCCGATGATGATGGCGGCCGCGATCGCCAGGAAGGGGCTCGGATCGTCCTGCACCAGCAGCACCAGGGCCACCGCCACCATGAGCTTGTCGGCGACCGGGTCGAGGAACGCGCCGAAGGGCGAGCTCTGCCCCAGGCGCCGGGCCAGGTAGCCGTCGAGCCAGTCGGTGACGGCCGCAAGGAGAAACAGCGCGGCGGAAATCTCCCGGGCCCAGCCGATGGGCAGGTAGAACGCCAGCACCAGGACCGGGATCAGGGCGATGCGCAGGAGTGTCAGAAGGTTCGGGATGTTCATCAATGGGCCTGTGGGTCTTGTTTTGTTCACACCTGGCGGAGATGGGGGCTGTTCCGGCAGGGCGTCGATCCCGCAGAACCACCGTCCTGCCGGGCCGTTGCCCGGCATTCCCGGCACCTCGAACGGTGACACGGATGATTCCGCCCTGCTCCGCTCCTCCGCGCGTTCCGCGGGAGGCTCGGCATTAGTTTACTGCTTCACGGCCCCGGTGTGCCGTGAGAATTGCCGGCCGCGGGCAATGGACGGGGCGAGTGGCGCCCGGCCATGCCCGGGATCGGAGTCAGGATTCGTTGTGGAATGCGTCGTAGAGGCGTTGGGCCAGGGCCCGGCTGATGCCCGGTACCCGGGCCAGGTCCTCCACCCCGGCCCGGGCGATGCCCTGCAGGCCGCCGAAGTGGCGCAGCAGCCCGCGCCGCCGTTTCGGCCCGACCCCCTCCACCGTCTCGAGGGGCGAGCGGCTGCGCTTGCGCGCCCGCTGCTGGCGGTGGCCGGTGATGGCGAAGCGGTGCGCCTCGTCGCGGATCTGCTGGATGAGGTGCAGGGCCGGCGAGTCGGCCCGCAGGGTGAACTCGCGCCCGCCGACCACCAGCCGCTCCAGGCCGGCCTTGCGTGAGGGACCCTTGGCGACGCCCACCACGATCACGCCCTCCACCTGCAGCTCCTCGATGACCTTGAGCGCTTCGGCCACCTGGCCCCGGCCGCCGTCGATGAACAGCACGTCGGGCAGCTTGCCCTCCCCGCTCTTGAGGCGGGTGTAGCGCCGCGACAGCGCCTGCTGCATGGCGGCATAGTCGTCGCCGGGGGTGATGCCGGAGATGTTGAAGCGCCGGTAGTCGGACTTGAGCGGACCGTTCCGGTCGAACACCACGCAGGAGGCGACCGTGGCCTCGCCCATGGTGTGGCTGATGTCGAAGCACTCCAGCCGCTGGGGCAGCGCATCCAGATCGAGTGCGTCCTGCAGCGCCTCGAAGCGGCGGTAGACGTCCTGGCGGCTGGCCAGCCGGCTGGCCAGGGCCTGCTCGGCGTTGGTGCGGGCCAGGACCACCCAGCGGGCGCGCTCCCCCCGCAGCCGGTGCAGCAGCCGCACCCGGTGGCCGGCCTCCGTCCCGAGCACCTCCTCGAGCAGCTCGGAGGCATCGAACCCGGCCTCGATGAGAATTTCCCCGGGAATGTCGGCCGCGTGGCGGGCGTTGAGATAGAACTGGGGCAGGAAGGCCTGCAGGATCTCCCGCGCCTCGACCCCCTCCGGGGCCCGGGGGAAGAAGTCCTTGCTGCCGAGCAATCGCCCGCCGCGGACGAACAGCACCTGGACGCAGGCCATGCCGGCCCGGGCGGCCACCGCCACGATATCGGCATCCCCTCCGCCACCGCTCACATACTGGCGCTCCTGCACGCGCCGGAGGCTGGTGATCTGATCGCGCAGCCGGGCCGCCTGCTCGAACTCCAGGGCCGCGGCGGCAGTCTCCATCCGTTCGGCGAGCTCCTCCGCCACCGTGTTGCTGCGCCCCTCCAGGAACATCACCGCGTGGCGGACGTCCTCGGCGTAGGTCGCCGGGGTCACCAGCCCGACACAGGGCGCGGTGCAGCGCTTGATCTGGTACTGCAGGCAGGGGCGCGAGCGGTTGCGGTAGAAGCTGTCCTCGCACTGGCGCACGGGGAAGAGCTTCTGCAGCAGCTGCAGGGTCTCGCGCACCGCGCCGGCGCTCGGGTAGGGACCGAAGTAGCGGCCCTGCTCGCGCTGCGGACCGCGGTGGAATCCCAGCCGCGGGAAGTCGGACTCGCCGGAGAGGAAGATGTAGGGGTAGCTCTTGTCGTCGCGCAGCACCACGTTGTAGCGCGGGCGATGAGCCTTGATGAGGTTGTTCTCCAGCAGCAGCGCCTCGCCCTCGGTATGGGTGACCGTGACCTCGATGGCCCGGATCTGGGCGACCAGGGCCTGCACCTTGGGGCTGGGATTGCCGGGCCGGAAGTAGCTGGAGACCCGTTTTTTCAGGTTGCGGGCCTTGCCCACGTAGAGGATCGCGCCCTTCTCGTCCAGCATGCGGTAGACGCCGGGGCGCGAGGTGAGGGTCCGGAGGAAGGCGGCGCTGTCGAAGCCGCCCTTCGGCTTCTCCGCCTGGCTCATGGCGCCTCGAGCAGCGTTCGGGCCCGCAGCAGCACGGCGTCGAACATGGCCTCGGTCAACCGGCGGGTCTGGGTGTTGTAGCGGCTGCAGTGGTAGGAGTCGAGCAGGATGCCCTCTGCGCCGAGAGCATGCTCGGCCCCGTGGGCGAAGGGATGGGAGGAGAGTTTCCGGTCCAGCGCCCGCAGGACAGCCCGGTGGGCAATGGCGCCCAGGGCCAGGATGACCGGCCGCGACGGCAGGCGGCCGAGCTCCAGGCGCAGGAAGCCGTTGCAGGCGTTGACCTCGGCGGTGGTGGGCTTGTTCTGGGGCGGAACGCACTTGACGGCATTGGTGATCCGGCACCCGTCAAGCACCAGGTCGTCGTCGGCCGCCGTGGAGGCCGGCGCGCTGGCGAAGCCGTGGGCATGCAGCGTGCGGTAGAGCAGGATGCCGGCATAGTCCCCGGTGAAGGGGCGGCCGCTGGCGTTGGCTCCGTGCAGGCCGGGGGCGAGTCCCACGATCAGCAGGCGCGCCCGGGGATCGCCGAACGGGGGGACCGGCGCTGCATGATAGCCGGGGTGCTGCAGCCGCACCTCCCCCAGGAAGGCGGCCAGCCGGGGGCAGCGGCGGCAGTCGGGTTCGAAGGAAAGCGTGGGTTCTGGAATCTGCATGATCGCTCGATAATCAGGCTGCCGGGAGGGTTGGGTCCGCGACCCGGAACGGTCTTCCGTCCTGGCGCTGCCGCGCCATGCATCCGGCCGGGCCGCACCGGGCGACGCGCGGTGCCGGGCTGCCGCGATCGGAGCCGCCCTACCCGGCCTCGGAGTCCTCTATGAGTCCATGGCGGATCGCCAGCCGGGTGAGCTCCACGTCATTGTGGACGCCCAGCTTCTCGAACAGGCGATAGCGGTAACTGTTCACGGTCTTCGGGCTGAGACAGAGCTTGTCCGAGATTTCCTGCACTTTCTGTCCATTGGTGATCATCAGCATCACCTGCATCTCGCGCTCCGAGAGCGTCTCCCAGGGTGATTTGTCGCCCTGGCCCAGGTGCTTCATGGCAATGCGCCGCGCCACTTCCGGGGAGAGATAGGTCTGGCCGGAGCGCACGGTGCGAATGGCTTCGACCATCTGGTGGAAGCCGGCATCCTTGGTCAGGTAGCCGGTGGCGCCCGCCTGCAGTAGCTTGGTCGGAAACGGCTCTTCACTCAGTGCGGTCACGGCGATGACCTTCGAGCGCGGCGAGACCCGCAGTAGTTTGCGGGTGGCTTCCAGGCCGCCGATGCCGGGCATCCGCACATCCATCAGCACGACATGGGGCTGCAGGTCGCGGGCCATCTGCACGGCTTCCTCGCCGCTGGAGGCCTCTCCTATGACGTTGATACCCTCGGCGGTGTTGAGCAGGCTGCGGATGCCCGCCCGTACGAGTTCATGATCATCAACCACCAGGACTTCGATCATCCTCTGTTCTCCGGATACCTGGATGCATGCCCGGCGGGTATCCCTGCCAGAGGGATGGTGCCGCCGGGCAAGCCGACATCACCATACGCCACGCTTTCCCGCGAAGTGTATTGGTGCGCCATGAAAATTAACAAAATGGAACGGACTAGTATTTCCTATTCGCATCAATGGATTCAAGGGAAGGATGTCCCGCCCGGGCCCCGGAGCGTTTGCAGATGCGACATGAGTGTGGCAGGGTAAGGACCTAAGTGATTGACATAAAAGACACCTGTGAATTACGGCTTTTCCCTTCCCAGCCACTGCAACAGCGTACCGTGCCTGACTCGCGCCTGGCTTGAGTGGTATCAGGCCATCCCGCGCGGGCGGGATTTCCGTTTCGTGCCGGTGGGCGGATTCGGTCTTCATCTCGGCCCGAATATCTGACCCGATTTTCCAGTTTTCGGGTTGACGGCGACTCTATTGCGTCCGCCGGCGGCCCTTTCCCATCCGGAGTAATCAACGCCACGGGGCTATGACCCATGACCGAAAAACTGACCGTCAACAATCTCTACAAGATCTTCGGCAGCCGTCCACAGCAGGCCATGGCACTTCTCGAAGAGGGCCTCGACAAGGAGACCATCTTCGAGAGGACCGGTCAGACGGTCGGGGTGATGGACGCCAGTTTCAGCGTCAACGCCGGTGAAATCTTCGTCATCATGGGACTGTCGGGCTCCGGCAAGTCCACCCTGGTCCGCCTGCTGAACCGTCTCATCGAGCCCACCTCCGGCGAAATCCTGGTGGACGGCAAGGATATCGCCAAGCTCTCGCGGGACGAGCTCATCGAGCTGCGGCGCCGTGACATGAGCATGGTGTTCCAGTCCTTCGCCCTGATGCCCCACCTGCGGGTCATCGACAACGTGGCCTTCGGCCTCGAGATTGCCGGCGTCCCGAAGGCGGAACGCCGCGAGCCGGCCATGCAGGCCCTGGCCCAGGTGGGGCTCGAGGCCTACGCCGAGAGCTATCCCAACGAGCTCTCGGGCGGCATGCAGCAGCGTGTGGGGCTGGCCCGGGCGCTGGCCAACGAGCCCTCCGTCATGCTCATGGACGAGGCGTTCTCGGCGCTGGATCCCCTCATCCGCTCGGAGATGCAGGACGAGCTGCTGCGGCTGCAGTCGGAGTCCGAGCGCACCATCATCTTCATCTCCCACGACCTCGACGAGGCCATGCGCATCGGCGACCGCATCGCCATCATGGAGGGCGGGCGCGTGGTGCAGGTGGGCACTCCAGACGAAATCCTGCGCAACCCCGCCGACGACTATGTCCGCTCCTTTTTCCGCGGCGTGGACGTCTCCCAGGTGCTCACCGCCGGGCACATCTGCCGGCGCGAGCAGATCACCGTCATCGACCGGGCCGACACCGGCGTGCGCGCCGCCCTGAAGCGACTCGACGACTATGATCGCGAATTCGGCTACGTCATCGACAAGGCACGCCATTTCCAGGGCGTGGTTTCGGTGGATTCGCTGCGCGACGCCCTCGCCGGCGACAACCCCGCCTTCAGCCAGGCACTGCTCGCCGGGGTGAATGCCATCCCCAGCGACACCCTGCTCAACGAGGTGATGAGCATCGTGGCCCAGAGCCCCTGTCCCGTGCCCGTGGTGGATGACAAGGGCCGCTACCTCGGCGCCATTTCCAAGACCGTCCTGATCGAAACCCTGGACAAGGCGGCCTGAGCCCGGTGCTTGTCGGTGCGCTCACGCCCCGCGGGACCAGGGAGGGTACAGGCCGCGCGACAGCGAACCACCAGGGCCGGACGCCCGCTGACGGTTCGCGTCACAGACGAGTGATTTAACCATGAGCGATTTCTCACTGCTGGATCCTTTCGAAACCTATACCCTGCCGCTGGGCGACTGGGTCGAGAGCGGTCTCGACTGGCTGGTGGACAACTTCCGCGCCATCTTCCAGGCGATCCGCTGGCCCGTGGACCAGGTGCTCGGCGGCGTGGAGGGCGCCCTGCAGTGGCTGCCCCCGCTCGTCGGCATCCTCATCATCGGTCTCATCGGCTGGCAGGTGGCGGGACGCCGGGTGGGTATCGGGACGATCATCTCGCTGTTCTTCGTCGGACTGATCGGCGCCTGGAGCGAGGCCATGACCACCCTGGCCCTGGTGTTCACCTCCGTGTTCTTCTGCATCCTCATCGGCATCCCGGTGGGCATCGCCGCGGCCCGCAGCGATCGGCTGGAGGCGATCATCCGTCCCGTTCTCGACGCCATGCAGACCCTGCCGGCCTTCGTCTACCTGGTGCCCATCGTGATGCTGTTCGGCATCGGCAACGTGCCGGGCGTGGTGGTGACAATCATCTTCGCCCTGCCGCCGCTCATCCGGCTGACCGACCTCGGCATCCGCCAGGTGCCGGCGGACGTCATCGAGGCCGCGACCGCCTTCGGCGCCACGCCCCGGCAGCTGCTCTACAAGGTCCAGCTCCCCCTGGCCATGCGCACCATCATGGCGGGGGTCAACCAGACCCTGATGCTGGCGCTGTCCATGGTGGTGATCGCCTCCATGATCGCCGTGGGCGGCCTGGGCCAGATGGTGCTGCGCGGCATCGGCCGCCTGGACATGGGGCTGGCCACGGTGGGCGGCGTGGGCCTGGTGCTGCTCGCCATCGTCATCGACCGCATCACCCAGGCCCTGGGCACCCCCAACAAGGAGCGGGCCGGGCTGGCCTGGTACGAATATGGTCCGGCAGCGCTGGTGCTGGGCGCCTGGCGCGCGCTGAGCGGCCGCCGTGAACAGAGCGTGGGTGTCGGCAAGGACGCCCACTGACCCTTTCCCCCTGACACAGAGGAGAAGACTCATGAAGAAGAACAACATCGGCAAGCAGGGACTGATGGCGCTCGGCCTGGCCGCGGCGCTGAGCCTGTCCGGCACCGCCGCCGCCGCGGAGATGCCCGGCAAGGGCGTGACCGTGCAGCCGCTGAAGAGCAGCATCGCGGAGGAGACCTTCCAGACGCTCATCGTCATGAAGGCGCTGGAGGAGCTCGGCTACAAGGTTCGCGACATCATGGAGATCGAATACGCCGCCGGCCACGTGGCGCTGGCCAACGGCGACGCCACCTTCATGGCCGATCACTGGGATCCGCTGCACAACGACTTCTACGAGCGCGCCGGCGGCGACGAGAAACTCTACCGGGAGGGGGTCTTCTCTCCCGGCGCCATGCAGGGCTACCTCATCGACAAGAAGACCTCGGACAAGTACGGCATCACCAACCTGGGCCAGCTGAAGGATCCGGAGATAGCGAAGATCTTCGACTCCAACGGTGACGGCACCGCGGATCTCGCCGGCTGCACGCCGGGCTGGGGCTGCGAGCAGGTGATCGAGCACCAGCTCGACGCCTTCGGGCTGCGGGACACGGTCACCCACAACCAGGGTTCCTATTCGGCCATCATCGCCGACACCATCACCCGCTACAAGAAGGGCGATCCCATTCTCTACTACACCTGGACCCCCTACTGGGTGAGCGGCGTGCTGGTGCCCGGCAAGGACGTGGTGTGGCTGAACGTCCCCTTCTCCTCCCTGCCGGGTGAGCGCAAGGATGTGGACACCGCCATGCCCGACGGCAGCAATACCGGCTTCCAGGCCAACAGCCAGCGCATCGTGGCCAACCGCGAATTCGCGGAGGAGAATCCCGCCGCGGCGAAACTGTTCGCCATCATGGAGATCAGCAGTAACGACATCAGCGCGGAGAACCTGATGATGCGCGACGGCGAGGACAGCGAGAAGGATATCGAGCGTCACGCCGAGGAGTGGATCAAGGCCCACCAGGAAACCTTCGACGGCTGGGTCGCCGAGGCCCGCAAGGCCGCCATGTAGGACCGCGTCTCCAGGCAGCGGGGCATGTGGACAGGCGGGCCCCCGGGCCCGCCTTTTTGCATCCGCTTCCGGCAGCGCGGGCATGCCGGTGCATCCACCGCGCCGCTGACGGGAGCGGCGATTCCCGGCCCTGGCGGAGTCACGCGCCCGTCGTTGGCTGGCATCGGGACGCCAGGACGAAAAGGGTGTTGGCTGGCCGGATGGGGCCGGTTCGCGTCAGCCCGCACCCTCGGCAGCGAATTCCGCCCCTGCCGGCACGGTCCCGAACAGCGGGACCACGCCGATATCCCCCGCCGCATCCCGGTCCACCACGCAGCGCCGCACTCCCGCCATGGAGGGCAGCTCGAACATGGTCCGCTGCAGGAGCCGCTCCATGACGCTGCGCAGCCCCCGGGCCCCCGTGCCCCGCTCCAGGGCGGCGTGGGCGATGGCCATGAGGGCCTCCTCGGTGAACTCCAGCTCCGTGTCGTCGTAGCGGAACAGGGCCTGGTACTGCCTGACCAGGGCGTTGTGCGGCTCGGTGAGGATGCGCGTCAGCAGCCGTTCATCGAGTTCGTGCAGAGGGGCGATGATCGGAAACCGGCCGATGAATTCGGGAATCAGACCGAAGCGCCGCAGGTCCTCCGGGACGACCTCCGCCAGCAGATCCCCCCCGGGGCGCTGTTCGGTGCTATTGGTGAGGGGGGCATGAAAACCGATGCCGGAACCCCGGGCGGCGGTTCGCTCACCCACGACCCGCTCCAGTCCTGAGAACGCACCGCCGGCGATGAACAGGATGTTGCGGGTGTCCAGGGTGACGGTTTCCGCGCCCTCCTTGCGTCGGCCCCGGGCGGGAATGGACACCTCGCTTCCCTCCACGAGCTTCAGCAGTGCCTGCTGCACGCCCTCCCCGGAGACGTCCCGCACCCCGAGGGCGGAATCCCCGGCACGGGCCAGCTTGTCGATCTCGTCGATGTAGATGATGCCGTTCCGGGCCCGTCGGGGATCTCCGTCGGCCTGGTCCAGCAGGCGGATGAGCAGGGTCTCCACGTCATCCCCCACGTAGCCCGCCTGGGTCAGCGTGGTGGCATCGGCAATGGCGAACGGCACCCCCACGATTCGCGCGAGTGTGCTCGCGAGCAGGGTCTTCCCGGTGCCGGAGGGGCCGAGCAGCAGGATGTTGGACTTCTCCGGGACGACCGGGCTCTCCTCCACGGCCGCGATTCGTGCAGGCCTGGTGCCCTCCATGCCCGCGAGACGCTTGTAGTGGTTGTAGACCGCGACCGCCAGGATCTCCTTGGCCGTGTCCTGGCCGATCACGTGGGCATCCAGGAGGCGCTTGATCTCTCGCGGGACCGGTGGCGGAGCCAGGGTTTCGTCGCTCCTGCGCCGCCGGCCCCAGCTGCCGACCACGGTGGCGGCCAGCTGCACGCAGTCCTCGCAGATGTGTCCTTCCAGTCCGGCGATGAGCGGGGTCTCCGGCGTGTGCCGGGTGCCGCAGAAGGAGCATTTCGTGGGGTGTTCAGCCATGGGGGCCACCCTGCGCCGCCGCCAGCAGTTGCCGGATCCAGGCGCGCTGGTGCTGTCGGCGCAGCCGCTCCTGCATCTGTTCGCGGAGGCGCGGCGCCACCTCCGCGAAGCCCAGTTCGGCGGCGGGATGGATCTTGTCGCAGCGGAGCAGGTGCAGGCCGATCTCCGATTCCACCACGTCGCTGAGCCCGCCCTCGGGCAGGGCGAACAGGACTTCGTCCAGGGCCGTGTAGAGCTTGCCGCGGGGAATGGTGCCGATGAGTCCGCCATGGAGAGCGCTGGGGCACTCCGAGTGCTGTTGCGCCAGCGCGGCGAAGTGATCCGGGTCGGTGTGGATTTGGCCGGCGATGTCCCGGAGGCGGGCTTCGGCCACGCCATGTCCGTTCTCGGGGAAGTCGGGATTCACCGTCACCAGGATGTGACGCACCGTGCGGGTTTCGGGGCGGACAAAGCGCTCCCGGTTGAGCTGGTAGTGGATCTCCAGGTCGACGGGGCTGATGTCCCCGTGGCGGGTACCGACCCGATCCAGGATCGCGGCAAACCGCAGCTCCCGGTACAGGGCCACGCGCAGCGCCTCGGCATCCAGGTCGTTGCGGTCCAGATCAGCTTCCATTTCCGCGCGATCAGCGTAGCGTCCCCGCACGGCACTGAAGGCCTGCTCCACCCGGGCGGGAGAAACCACCACCTCCCGTGCCTCGGACGATTCCAGCACCAGGCTCTCGATCCGCAGGCTTTGGCGTGCCTGCTCCTCGGCCCGCGTGCGCTCCAGCGGGTCGAGCTCCCCGGGGCGCCGGGAGAAGTTCTCCTGGGCCACCTTGAGGAGATGGTAGGCGAAAGCCTGGTTCAGGGGCGGAGGGGTTGTTGGGCGCAGTGCGGTTTCCATGGTTCATTCCCCGGCTTCATCAAGCGCCTGTTCCGGCACGAGCAGCATCCTGCCGTTGAAATGGACGTGATAGGCGAATCCCGTTTCCGCATCGCGCAGCACCTTCATCACCTCGCCGATTCGCCCTGGTTCCGCCACCACCTCACCGCGGATGGCGAGTGCCGTGCGCGGCGTCACCTTGTCGCGGAACTCGAACCGGCTGGGGATCCAGGGTTCGGACTCCGGCTGCAGTTCCTCCTCCCTGCAGCCCACCACGCGGCTGCTGTCGAGGAAGTGGACCGAGTAGATGAGCTGGTCCTGGAGGAAGGTGCCCACGTTCTGCACGTGGCCCACGCAGCCGCGGCGCACCAGCAGCTCGCCGGTACTCATGCCGGGGTAGGTGCCGTCGTTGCGTACGTTGCGCAACAGCCGCACCGCATCGCCATAGTCGAATCGTGGACGCATGGCAGCTCTCCCGCTCAGTGCCTGATCAGCTGGTCGATGGGGATGAAGACCGGCTGGGGTTCGTGCATACGGAAGACCCTGAACACCTTCTCGGCGCGTGCGTCGGAGTGCACGAAGTCGCTGTAGGCCCGCGACAGCAGCGAACGGAACAGGGCGTGCCTGGCCTCCTCCTGCGGCGGGAGCGCCCCTGCCGCATCGATGTAGTCGTGGAAACGCTGCAGAATGTGCAGCCGGTTCACCTGAACGACAGAAGGAACGAAGGCGATCCCGAAGTAGTCGAGAAACTCCTCCGCGCTGCCCAGTTCCTCCAGGTCCAGTTCCAGGTTGCTGTCCGTCATCTCTTCATTCTCCCGGTAAGGGCCGGCAGTGCCGGCCAGGCGCATGGGGCCGGTTCAGGCTTCCGCGACGGAGATGCCGTCATCGTTGCGGCCACTGGGTTCGGCCATGGCGCCAAGGGCCAGGTCCAGAAGCGGACCGGCGCCGAGGCGGTCGTTGCTGTCGAGCTGCACGACCTTGCGCAGCCGCTCCACGGCACATTCAGGATCGCCGAGACGCAGGAGCAGAAAGCCCGTGGCCTTGAGTGCCAGCAGGTAGAAGCGCGTCAGCACGATGGAAGTGACTACCGCATTGGCCAGGTCGGCATAGTCGAAGTCACTCCACGTGCCGCGCAGGCCCAGCATCCGTCCGGCCACCTGCAGGGTGCGTTCGGCCACCTGAAGCGCATCCCCGTAGCGGTGCCGGTAGTAGTAGAAGCGGTAGAGGGCCACCAGCACCGCCAGGTGCTCGGGCGCGAGGAAGTAGGCCCGCAGCAGCAGGTGCTCGGCCCTCTCGTGCGGGTAGCAGGCCGCGGCCTCCTGCAGCAACCGCTCCGGCTCGTCGCCCAGCGGGGCGTCGAAATACATAGCCTGGCCTTCGAAATCGAGCAGATCCATGACGGTCATCCTCGCGTCGGTTCCCGCGATACGCCCCCACTGGCGGGGGTCGCGGTCTCACACAGTTCCATTGCGTTGCACTCGTCGCAGTCCTCGACCGGCATCGCGCCTGATCCTGCCTGGCGTTGCTCCAGGATGCGGATCCGGTCCAGCAGGCAGGTGATGGCGCTGGCGACCGGATCGGGTATCAGGTGATGGTTGAGGTCCACGCCGTAGGGGTTGGGACGGCTCTCGCCGCGGTGACGCACCACCCGTGCCGGGATGCCGACCACCGTCCGCCGGGCGGGCACATCGGCGATGACCACCGAGTTGGCGCCGACCCGGCAACGCTCGCCCACGATGATGGGGCCGAGAATCTTGGCGCCTGCGCCGACCACCACGCCGTCCTCCAGGGTGGGATGGCGCTTGCCCTTGCTCCAGGAAGTACCGCCCAGGGTGACGCCGTGGTAGAGCGTGACGTCGTCGCCCACCTCCGCGGTTTCGCCGATGACCACGCCGCAGCCGTGATCGATGAAGAAGCGCCGGCCGATGGTGGCGCCGGGATGGATCTCGATGTGGGTCCAGCTCCGCACCACGAAGGCGAGGAAGCGGGCCAGGTAGCGGAAGTTGCGCCGCCACAGGCGGTGGGCGATGCGGTGCACGAGGATGGCATGAAGGCCCGGGTAGGTGGTGAGCACCTCGAAGCGCGTGCGTGCCGCCGGGTCGCGCTCGAAGACGCAGGCCAGGTCCTCCCGGAGCTGGCTGAGCAGCGTGATGCGCTCGTTGCAGACGGGGCGTTCCAGCAGGGCGGTCTGGTCCGTGCTCATGACACTCTCCTCAGTGGCCCACCGCCAGCGGCAGCGGCTCGAGCAGCTCGGCGTAGAAGGCGTGCAGGTCCTCCGCTTCGGGCGCGCGCTTGGCATCCATGGTGAAGCGCCGCACGCGCCCGAGGATGAGGGCCGCCTGCTCGCGGGTCAGGGCGATGCCGAGTTCGCCGTAGGCGCGGATGACGCCGTGGGTGCCCGAGTGCTTGCCCAGCACAAGGCGGTGGCTGCGGCCCAGCTCCTGCGGATCCACGCCCTGGTAGTTGAGCGGGTCCTTGAGCAGGCCGTCCACGTGGATGCCCGCCTCGTGGGTGAAGACGCCGTCGCCCACCAGGCTCTTGTGCCAGCCGATGGCGCGGCCCGAGGCGCGGGCCACCAGCGCCGAGAGCTCGCCGTAGTGGCGCAGGTCCACGTGGGTATCGATGCCGTAGAGGCGGCGCAGGCCCAGGGCCACCTCCTCCAGGGGGGCGTTGCCGGCGCGCTCGCCGAGGCCGTGAACCGTGGTATTGGCGTGGGTGGCGCCGCCGAGCACGGCGGCGAAGGTGTTGGCGGTGGCCAGCCCCAGGTCGTCGTGGGTGTGCACCTCCAGCTCCAGATCCACCGCCGCGCGCAGGGCGCGGAAGCGCTCCAGCATACCGAAGGGCTCCATGATGCCGAGGGTGTCGGCGAAGCGCAGACGGCGGGCGCCGGCGCGCTGGGCCGTCTCGGCCACCCGCAGCAGGAAGTCGCTGTCGGCCCGGGAGGCATCCTCGCCGCCCACGCAGACCTCCAGGCCGGTGTCGAGGGCGGCCCGCACCTGGCGGTCCACCTCGGCGAGGACCCAGTCGCGGTCGCGGCCGAGCTTGTGGCGGATCTGCTGGTCGGAGACCGGCATGGAGAGGTCCACCATCTGCACCCCGAGACCCATGCAGCTCCAGAGGTCGTCGGCGCGCATGCGGCTCCAGACCAGCAGCCGGGCGTTGAGCCCGAGGGCAGCCACCGCCCGGATGGCCTCGCGCTCCTCCCTGCCCATGGCCGGGATGCCGATCTCCAGCTCCGGCACGCCCACCGCGTCGAGGCCGCGGGCGATGGCGAGCTTCTCCTCCAGGGTGAAGGCCACGCCCGCGGACTGCTCTCCGTCGCGCAGGGTGGTGTCGTCGATTGTCAGGGTCCGGCTGGTTGGCTGCATGGTGCTTCCCTCGCTGTCCGTATGAGTGTTAGCAACAGCCGTGCCAGCATCCATGCCAACATAAAAACAATGGGTTGGGCGTTCACCTCGGCCGTATTGGCCGGTTTGCGACAGACAACCGGGCAGGCGCTGTAGGGGTTGGCACATATCGCCCTGAAGCGGGTCGCTGCCTCCGCCAACGGCCGACCGGACAAAAAAAACGACCGCCGGTGGCAGACCGGCGGTCGCAACAGGGAGAGACACGTCAGGCGTAGGCGGGGGCGAAGGCCTTCTCCGGCTCGCTGACCGGGCCGTCCTCGCCCCAGTAGGGGGAGAGCTTGCGCAGCTGGGCGATCACCGGGGGTACGGACTCGATGACCCGCTCCACCTCCTCCGGCGTGTTGTAGCGGGAGAGGGAGAAGCGGATGGTGCCGTGGGCCGCGGTGAACGGGATGTCCATGGCGCGCATGACATGGGAGGGCTCCAGCGACCCGGAGGTGCAGGCGGAGCCGGAGGAGGCGGCGATGCCCTGCTTGTTGAGCAGCAGCAGGATCGCCTCGCCCTCCACGTACTCGAAGGCGATGTTGAGGGTGTTGGGGAGGCGGTTGGCCGGGTCGCCGGTGACGAAGCAGTTGGGCACCGCCGCGAGGACGCCCTCCTGCAGCCGATCGCGCATGGCGCCCACGAAGATATTCTCGTAGTCCAGGTGCTCCAGGGCCAGCTCCGCGGCCTTGCCCAGGCCGATGATGGAGGTGACGTTCTCGGTGCCGGCCCGGCGGCCGCGCTCCTGATGGCCACCGCGCAGCAGCGGGCGGAAGCGCACCCCGCGGCGCAGATACAGTACCCCCACCCCCTTGGGCGCATGGAGCTTGTGGCCGGAGAGCGAGAGCATGTGGATCTTGCTGTCGGCCAGGTGGATGGGCACCTTGCCCGCCACCTGCACCGCGTCGGTGTGGAACAGCACCCCGGCGCTGTCGGCAAGCTCGGCCATCTCCTCCACCGGGAACAGGGTGCCGGTCTCGTTGTTGGCCCACATCACCGAGACCACCGCCACCCGGTCCGAAAGCAGGCGGATGTACTCCTGCATATCGAGCCGCCCCTTGCCGTCCACCTTCAGGCGGTGGACCGTGTAGCCCTCCTTCTCCAGGTGCTCGCACAGGCTCAGCACCGCCGGGTGTTCCACGGTGGTGGTGATGATCTCGCGCCGCTCCGGCTGGGCGCGCAGCGCCGAGAGGATGGCGGTGGAGTCCGATTCGGTGCCGCAGGAGGTGAAGATGATCTCCGAGTCGTGCTCGGCCCCGAGCAGCGCCTGCACCTGCCGGCGCGCCTGCTTGAGCGCCATGCCCACCTTGTTGCCGAAGCTGTGCAGCGAGGAGGGGTTGCCGAACTGCTCGGTGAAGTAAGGCAGCATCGCCTCCACCACCTCGGGTGCCACCATGGTGGTGGCGTTGTTGTCCAGGTAGATGTCGCTCATGGTCAGCGCCCTCCCGCCTCGGCCAGCTGGCGCGCGGCCACCGGCAGCACCTTCACGAACTCGCCCAGTTCCTCGGTGAGCTGCTGCTGGATGCCGCCCAGTGTCGCCGCGGCCATCTGGCAGCCGGCGCAGGCGCCCTTCATGTTCACGTAGATATTCCGGCCCTCCACGTCGACGAGTTCCACGTCGCCGTGGTCCATCTGCAGCCGCGGGCGCAGGGACTCGATGATCATCTCGATGCGGCGGATGCGCTGGATGTTGGTGAGCCTGCCGCTCGCGGCCGCCACCTTGGAGGGGGCGCTGGGGTCGAAGGCCTCGCCCTGCTCCGCCAGGACCTTCACCAGAATCTCCTCGATCCCCTCATGGCAGGCCGCGCAGCCGCCGCCTGCCTTGGTGTAGTGGGTCACGTCCTCCACGGTGCGCAGGCCGTTGGCGCGGATGGTGTCCTCGATGAGCACGGCGTCCACGGCGAAGCACTTGCAGATGAGCGCCCCCTCCTCGTGGTCGTCGCTCCAGATCTCGCCGCGGTAGTTGGCCACCGCCGCCTGCAGCGCCTCACGGCCCATCACCGAGCAGTGCATCTTCTCCGGCGGCAGACCGTCGAGGTAGTCGGCGATGTCCTGGTTGGAGACCTTGAGGGCGTCATCCAGCGTCATGCCGGTAATGATCTCGGTAAGCGCCGAGCTCGAGGCGATGGCCGACCCGCAGCCGAAGGTCTGGAACCCCGCGGCCTCGATCACCTCCGTTTCCGGGTTCACCTTGAGCATCAGGCGCAGGGCATCGCCGCAGCTGATGGAGCCCACGTCGCCCACCCCGTTGGCATTCTCCACCGGACCCGCATTGCGGGGGCTGAAGAAGTGCTCCTTGACCTTGTCCGAGTAGTCCCACATGGTCTCTCTCCCGGTATATGCTTGGATCCCGCCGGTTCAGGCGGTGAACGAGGACCCGCAGCCGCAGCTGTGGGAGGCGTTCGGGTTGACGAACTTGAAGCCGCTCCCCTCGAGGCCGTCCAGGAAGTCGACGGTGGTGCCCTTCAGATAGGGGGCGCTCAGGGGGTCCACGTAGACCGTCACGGGACCGCAGGTCACCTCGAAGTCCTCGGCCTCCTTATCCGCCACCAGGTTCATGCTGTACTGGAGGCCGGAGCAGCCGCCGCCCACCACGGCCAGGCGCAGGCCGCTCACCGGTTCTTCGGAACCCTGGATGAAACGGCGGATGGCCTTCTGGGCGCTTTCGGTCAGGGTGAGCATCGATTCATCTCCTTGTGGCAGGTGTGAATTGCCTGATTCGTGCCGAGGGTTCTGCAACGCCTGTGCCACTTGCTTGGAAATAATGCAACGTATTGATTGTTATCAGCTCATGTGCTGATCACGACCCCGGCGGGCGTTGTTGCAAACCCTACATAACGGCTCGAAGCCTTCAAAACCACATTCAAAAAAGGGAGAAGAGGATGACACTCGATCAGCGCCAGCCCGGCGATCTCGCCTACGCCGTCACAGAGACTCACCGTTAGTTACCTGCCGGTCCCAAACGATGCCTGACCGATATTCGAGAATCTTCCTGCTGAGCCACATGCGCGCCTATACCAGCCTGGCGGGACACATTCTTGGATCCAACCCGGCCATCAACGGCTATTTCGAGATGCACCTCGGCTACGAGGATGCGGGGGCCCTCGATCGCCAACTCGCCGAGTACAGGAAGCATGAAGACCTCAAGGACGGCAGCCGGTACCTCTTCGACAAGCTGTTGCACAATGACTACTGCTTGCTGCCGGAACGGCTTGGTCAGGCGCGGCTGAAGATCCTGGTCGGGATACGGCCGCCGGAACCCACCCTGAAGAGCATCGTGGACCTGTTTGAACGCAAGGGGGGGAACGAGGCCTACGCATCGCCCGAGGCGGCAACGCGCTACTACACGGAAAGACTCGAGTGGCTGGCCGATTTCTGCCGCGCCAGAGCCGGTGCGTACTTCTATTTTGACGCCGAGCTGTTTCGCGCCCGGCCCCAGGCCCTGCTCACCGCCCTGTCAAACTGGCTCGAGCTGGAGGAGCCCTTGAGCGGGCACTATCAGGTGTTCAGCCAGACCGGCAAGGCGCGCAGGGGTGATTCGTCCGCGTTCATCCACCGGGGAGAGATCGCCAGAGGGGGGGCGGACTACCCTCACGTCCGCATTCCACGACAGCTGCTGGACCAGGCGCAGGCGACCTACCTGCGTTGCCGGCGGCAGATGGTCGAGTTCGCCGCGGACGCCATCCTCCTGGAGGCATCGTCGCCTCCCTGAGTTCGTGAACAGCTTCACGCCTGGAGGCACAGCCAGCGGCTCTGAAAGTGCCGCCGGGAGTGGCGCAGCATACTAGGCGAAGAGGCTGTCCCAGGCATCGCGCTCCGAACGGTAACGGATGAGCGCAGCGACGATCTGCTCCCGGCGCCGGGCACGGTGCGCCGCGGACCGGATCTGCTGCCATGCAGGCGACCGCTCGCCGAAGTTGCTGCGGATGCTGGTGATGAATACCTCCGCCTGGGCCATGGCTGGCTCCAGCACCGCCCGCCCCTGCCACCAGTGGCCCTCGTCGAAGACCAGCGCCCGGAGCCGCTCCAGCTTCTGCGCCACGGCCTGGTGCTTCTCCTCGTAGAGGGCGAGCAGCTCCGCCTCCTTGCGTCCGATGATCCCGCGCACCAGCGCCTCGGGAAAGGGCCGCTGCACATCCGCCTCCTGCGCCAGCGCCTCGGCGGTGAAGAGCATCAGGTCGCCGAAGAACTGGCGCTCGAACTCGTCGGAGAGATCGACGACCTGCAGCTCGCCCGCCTGTTCCAGCTCGACGCCGGGACGGAAGTCGTCCTGCGGTCCGCCGCCGGAGGTGCGCGTGTGCAGGTGGGGCATGTTGATGGAGGCGAAGCGATGGCCGATCTCCGCGGCGATGAGGCGCCCGGCAGTGGGGCCGGACATGCGCAGGCGCAACTCGCCGAAGGGAATGATGTACTTGAGCCCCGCGAAGTTGACCACGTAGTTCCCGGGATAGACGGTGCGCGCGGGCGCGAGCGCCGTGAGGCCGCTGCCGTAGTCGAAGAACGTCCTGCGCGTCAGGTGCTCGCCGAAAAAGAAGGCGTTCAGCCGCCCGCAGAAGTCCCGCAGGCACGCCCCGTGATCGTGCGCGCCGTGGAGGCGGCAGCGGTAGGGAAAGGTATCCACCGGCTTCTCGAAGCCGAACAGCCCGGCCAGATCGTGGTAGGCCGCCGCGCCCGGCCGCCGCGCCGGCAGGGCGTGGAAACGGCAGGCCTCGTCGGGATCCAACGCCGCCATCGACCGGAAGTGGGCCGTCACGTCATCGAGGAAGTTCGCCGCCATCACCGACGGCGAGACCGGTGGGTCCCCCACCAGCTTGCCCGTCAGCATCAAGGTGTCCGTGGTGCGGAACACCTTGTCGATGGCATGGAAGTAGTTCAGCCCGCAGACGGACTGCTCGCTCTCCCCGGTCAGCCGGTTGACGCAGAACGACTGGTCGCTGTCGACCATGTAGTAGAGGGTCCGCGCCCTGTCCCCGGTGAGCTGCAGGCACTTCAGGTAGCTGAGGTTGCGGTTCGCCGCCTGGCCCTTGCGGTAGAAGCGCTCCCGCGGCAGCCGGGTGAGAATGCCGCCGAGCCGCTCCCGCAGCGTTCCGGGCAGCGAATGCAGCAGCTCGTACTGCTCCTTCAGCCCGAAATGGACCACCCGCAGCCCCTTCCCCCGGTACGCTTCCACCAGCGCCCGGTGCTGGCGGACGTTCTCCGGCTCGCGGCTGTCCTCGGCCACCACCACCTGCACCCCCTGGTAGACCCCGCCCCGGGTTCCGCCGTAGCCGAACTTCTCGCACAGCTGATGGATGCTCTCCAGGCAGGCCTTCAGGTGGGCCGGGCGGTCCGCCACGGGGATGCTGAGGATGAAGTGGTGGCGATCGTCGCCGCGGCGCTCCAGCAGCGCCTCCTGCTCGCGGAACAGGGACTGGTAGCACTCCAGCAGTTCGTCGAAGTCGGCGCCGTCGCCCCACAGGGCCCGCTCCAGGAGCGGGAAGCAGCGCTCGTAGAGGTCGATGAGCTCGTCATCCGAGGTCCCTGGCAGCGCCGCACCGATGGCCGCCAGCCCGGGAATGGCCGGCCCGTAGCGTGCAACGCACTCGCGCAGGCGGGCGGTATCGGAGTCCGTCATGGGGCTTCTAGCGCCGCGACGAGTAGTTGGGGTAGGCATCGCGGTCGATCAGAACCTCGATCAGGTTGATGCCGCGCCTGAAATCGAGCCCGGACAGTCTTTCCGCCAGGTCCTCTTCGCTCTCCACGCGCACGTGCCGTATGCCGAAGGACTTCGCCAGGACGGCGTAGTCCGGGTTGACGAAATCGCAGTCGATGAACCGGTCGTGGTAGTGCTGGTGCTGGTTCTTGCGGATGAGCCCCATGGTGTCGTTGTTGAACAGCACGATGTTCAGGGGGATGTCGTAGTTGACCGCGGTCATGATCTCCATGGCGCACATCTGGAAGCCGCCATCGCCCAGCAGCGCGAACATCGGCTTCCCGATCGCACAGGCCGCGCCGATGGCGGCCGGGACCGCATGCCCGAGAGCGGAGATGCCGGTGTTGGGATAAAAGCGATCCTTCCTGGAGACGCGATAGAAGTTCTGCGCGAACACGATGTTGTCGTCGAACATGACCAGGCCTTCGGGGAACTGCTCCTCCAGCCAGCGGTAGAAGGCTTTCACATGGTCGAACTGGCGGCTGAAGATGGTCTCCCCCGCCGCGTCGATCGCCCGCTGCGCCGCCTTGACGAAGGCATCCACGTCCACCGGCTCCCTGGGGGTGATCCGCTGCGCCTCGATGGCTGCCTCCAGCGCCCCGAGATAGGGACCGAGGTCCGTATGCACCACCAGGTCGGCCCGGAAGACCTTCTCGAGCTGCTGCGGGTTGCTGTCCACCTGGATCAGCTTCTTGCCGGCGAGCAGCCGCTTGTCCCAGACATAGCTGGTGCGCTCGTTGAAGCCCGCTCCCAGCATGAGCACCAGGTCGGCCTCCTGCTCCATGTAGCGCATGGCGTGGCCGCCCGAGGTCACGCCCAGGCTGCCCAGCGACAGGGCGGATCGCTCGTCGATGGCGCCCTTGGCCTTCAGGCTGCTGGCGACGGGGATGTTGAGCCGCTCGCTGATATGGCTGAGGCTCTCCCGGGCGCCGGCCAGGATGCAGCCGTAGCCGGCGAGGATCATGGGCCGCCGCGCCGCGCGGATCAGCGCCAGCGTCTGTTCAATGCTCTCCGCCGGAACCACCGGCTCGCAATAGGAACGGGCGAAGGCCACCTCCTCGAGGAGGCTCTCCTCCACCAGCTCGTTCTGCACGTTGTAGGGCACGCTGAGCACCACCGGCCCGGGCGTGCCCGAGAGCAGGTACTTGGCCGCCTGGTTGAGGACGCTGCCCAGGTAATCGGTGCGCTCGATCAGCCGGTGGTAGCGGGTGATGCCGGTGAACATCGCGACCTGATCGACGCTGCCGCCTTCGCCGGAACTCTCCTGCAGCCCCCCCTTCCCGAAGATGTGGGTGGGTGCCTCGCCCGTGATGGCGATCACCGGCAGATTGTCGCTGTAGGCGCTGGCGATGCCGGTCACCAGGTTGGTGGCGCCGGGTCCGGCCGTGGTGATGCAGGCGCCCACCTCACCGGACGCACGGGCATAGCCGCCGGCCATGAAGGCGGCCGCCTGTTCGTGCTTCACCAGAATCGATCGGATGGGAGAATCGTAGAGGCGGTCGTAAACCGGTAGGATATGCGAACCGGGAATGCCGAAAATCGTTCCAACACCCAGTTTTTCCAGGAATCTGACCAGGATCTGGCTGACTGGTACCTTCATGACCTCACGAGGGAAATATTTGTTGCGAGAGAGCGAAGGATAAGGGCAATCGATGACGAACGAAACCGTAAACACAGGATATTAATCCTGGTAATGCAGCGATAAGTGGAGAAGATGGCGAAGCACACGATCAAGGCGTTGCTGCTGGACTACGGCGGCGTAATCGCGGACGAGGGGTTTCAGAACGGCCTGAGGGCCCTGTCCCGTGAGCAGGGGTTGGACGAAGGCGCCACGCTGCAGGTCGCCAAGCATGCCGTGTATGACTCCGGCTTCATCCTGGGATGGGGAACCGAGAAAGACTTGTGGCGGATGATGCGCGACGGTGCCGGACTGACGGGCAGCGATACGGAACTCACCCGGCGCGTTCTCGACGGGTTCGTGCTGCGTCCCTGGATGCTGGAGCGGGTCCGCCAGCTGCGAGCCCGGGGCTGCCTTACCGTCATTCTCAGCGACCAGTCCCACTGGCTCGACTGGCTCGACCAAAGGGACCACTTCTTTCAGTACTTCGATCACGTGTTCAACAGCTATCACATGGGAATGGGCAAGCGCGATCCCGCGCTTTTTCCTGAAATCACCCGATTGCTCGCGCTGTCACCCGGCGAGATTCTCTTTGTCGACGACATGCAAAGCAACGTGACGCGGGCGCAATCGGCGGGATGGCAGACCATTCGCTATCGGGACAGGGCCAGCTTCCTGGAGCAGATGGCGCGTCTCCTGGGCTAGCTCCAGGACCGGCCGTGCCACTCGATACCCGGCGTCGAGTCCCCGTGTACGGGGGGAATTCCCTTCGCGGTCACCCGCCCAGGATCAGTTCGTAGGCACGGCGCAGCAGTTCCAGCTCGAGCGCCGGGAGACCGCGGGCCGCGGTGAGATCGATGAACTCGGCACCCGCCGCCGCGGCGGCGGCGAAGGGGGGATCGATGGTGGTGAAGCGGGCCAGGAATACGGTGACAGGCCCGCTGCCCGCCTGCACGTTCGCCAGGTACTCTCCCTCCGCTTCCAGGCTGCCGACGGGCAGGCCCAGGCGCAGCTCGGCATCCCGTACCGCCGCACCCGGGTGGAGCGCCACCTTTCCCCCACTCCCTTCTGCCAGCAGCTCGGCGCCCGGCGGCAGGGGGTCGAAACCGCAGACGGTGGCGCCGGGCAGGCGCAGGAAACGGGTGCGGGCGCTGGTGGCCTGGGTGTGGAAGAGGATGATGCGGGAATCGATCATGATTCGCTTCTCCGGCAGGGCGGGACGGGCCACGGCACGGCGATGGAACGGGCGGCCCGCGCCGGAGTCTACTCTCGGCAAACAGCCCGCTACGCTCCGCCGCCAACAACCATTTACAGGAGGGATTCCATGTATATCGTGACCAACCGCGTACCCGTGGCCGAGGGCTGGGAGGAGGCTTTCGAGGAGCGCTTCCGCCAGCGTGCCGGCCAGGTGGAGAAGCAGCCGGGTTTCGTGCGCATGCAGGTGTTGAAGCCCGATACGGCCGAAACCCCCTATGTCGTGCTCACCACCTGGCGGGACAAGGCCGCCTTCGAAGGCTGGCTCGGCTCGGAGGACTTCCAGGCGGCCCACCGGAACCCGCTGCCGAAGGAGGCTTTCACGGGCCAGGGGCGGATCGAGTCCTTCGAGGTCATCATCACCGCTGAAGGCGCCTGACCGGCCTCTCTCCCGGCCTGCCGCCGCCCCGGCTCATTATTCCAGGGCGGGCAGCAGGCGCGGTTCGCTCTTGAGGGCGCCTTCCCTGCCCCACACGGTGACCGCCTCCACGAACCAGCGCCGATCGCCGGGATGGGGGCGGACCACGTCATACTCGGCGAAGCAGCTGCCGTCGGCGTGTATCACCACGGCGCCGTGACGGCAGCCGGCGCGATCACGCCACTCGCCCATGAGGCTCGGGGTGCCGCTGGCGGGATCGTGCTGCAGGCGGTAGCTCGCCGTGCCGGGCGCCACCCGGATGGGACAGCCGCCCGGAAAGGCGAGCTTCCCGGCCTCCCGCAGCAGGGCGGCGCAGATGGCGTCCAGCATCCGGGCGCGCTCCGTCAGCACCGCCTCGAGCGTGATCGCGCTCATGGCTATCCCCAGAACTCGCTGGAGACCTGCAGCCGCTCCAGCGGACGGTTGCCCTCCAGGTGTTCATCGAAGATGGCCGCCACGTCAGCCCGCGTCACGCCGCTGTACATCACGCCCTCGGGATAGACCAGCACGCTGGGGCCCTCGCTGCAGGGCCCCATGCAGCCGGTGGCGGTCACCTGGATGCGGTTGAACAGGTTGCGCTCCTGCAGGTTCCAGAGGAACTCGTCGTACACCGCCGCGCAGCCCCGGTCGGCGCAGGAGCTGCGCGGATGGCCGGCCGGGCGGCCCTGGGTGCAGACGAAGACATGTTTTTCCGGTTTCGCCATGGGAGCGCCTCAGGCCGCAGCAGCCGGTTCGTGGGTCATGCAACCCTTGGGGCAGACCCGGCTGCAGGCTTCGCAGCCGATGCAGTCCAGGGCGTTCTTCAGGCTCATCACCATGGAGGTGTCGTCGGAGAAGCCGTCATCTCCGTAATCGTCCTCGTCATCGAAGTCGTCGAGCCCATCCACGTCCTCGCGGTCCACCAGGTCGAAGACATCCCGCGGGCAGACCTTGAAGCAGCGGCCACAGCCGATGCACTTGGCCTGGTCCAGGGCGTTCACAAAGGCGGGGGTCCATGCGATGCCCCCCCGTGTCAGTCCGGTAATCGGTTCCATCGTCGCGTGTCTCTCTTACTGGCCGCTGGCGGCCTCAAGTCTGGCGTTGGCCTCGGCCCAGTCCCGGCAGGCCTCGAAACAGGATTGGGCAATGGCGGGTATCTCCTCGAAGGCCGCGGGCAGCCGTTCCTCCACCAGGTCGTGCAGTTCGCCGGCCTTCTCGGTGGCGATGCGTTTCGCCCTGCGCACCTCCTTCTCCAGGGCTTTCAGCTCTTCCGGGGTCATGCCGTGCCCTCCTCTCACATGCCGGCGACGGCGGAGTGCTCGCCGATGATCTCCAGGGCCACCGACAGCAGTTTGTCCGCGTCGTCCTTCATCCGGGAGAGGGAGTCATAGCCGAAGCGGTGCACGTCGCGGAGCGTCCGATCCATCACCACGAGCTTGCCGACGGTGATGATGGCGCGGCCGAAGCCCTCGTGGGTGAGGTTGAGCATGGGTACCGCCATCAGCCCGCACTCCTTCTCGATGAGTGCGGCAATGGCGTTGTAGAACGCCTTGACCCGGGACAGGGTGATCTCGTCCGGATCGCCGATCACGGGAATCTCGCGCTTCTTTTCCCTGGTCAGGACAAAGGGCTCGAGGATCCGCGCGGCCGGCCAGTTGTCATAGGTGCCGTAGGTATCCACGGCACGCATCTGGCGGACCATTTCGATAACGAAATCCGACTCGAAAATCGGGTTGTCCTGGGTGCGCTCCATTGCGGCTTCGGTCATGGTATGTCTCCTCGTTACGGGTGAAAATCGACAGGTCGTGCCGGTACGGCGTCCGGTCCGGCAATGAAAGGCTGGTACTCCCGCACGGCCCGTGCGGTCAGGCGGCGGGCAATCAGTGCGGTGAGGCTCATCCCCAGCACACCGGCCAGCGCCACCTGGAAATCCGAACCACCCGCGGCGGCGCTGAGCAGTGTGCCGGCAACGAGCCCCAGCAGCGGCAGCAGGTAACCGAGCAGTGATGCCCGCAGCAGGGCCCCATCGGGAACCGCCACCATCACCCGTTCACCCAACTGCGCGCCGGCCTGGTTGCGAACCCGGTAGCGCCGTGTCCTGGTGCCGCCAAGGGCGCCCAGCACGGCGCTGCCGCACCCGCCCGCACCGCAGCTGCTGCAGGCGGACCTGGCGGCCGTCTCCACCCAGGCATGGGTTCCGTCAAGGGCGACCACGCTGGCGGGTTCCCGGGTCATTCTTCCCAGCCCTCGCTTTCCATGGCATCGAAACGGCCGGCATCCGTACGCGTGTGACGGCGGATGGCCTGGGCCAGCCAGGCGTTCGGTCCGGAGCGCAACTCTTCCTGCAGCGACGCGATGAGCTCGCCGATGGCCGATCCTGCGGAAACCTTGACCGGCTGGATGTTGCGGGCCTTCAGCTGGGCCACCGCGGAGGCACCCACCGCCTGGCTGTAGGCGGCCACGCAGCCCGCCAGTGCGTCAATCTTCGCGGCCAGCTTGTCTTCGTTCCGGCCGCCCGCTTCGGCGGCGCTGCGGACATCCTGGAACTGGACCACTTCCACCAGGTGTGCCTGATCCCGATCCACGGCGTAGATGGCGAAGGCGCTGGCGGCGCCGAAGTGCTGGTTCACCGATTTCATGTCGGTGGAGGCGAACGCCACCTTGAGGGCGGTTTTCATGAATTCCTCCTCAGTGCCGGAGCCGAGAACCTGCAGCCGTCGTTCCAGGGGCATGGGCTTCCTCCAGGGCATCGCGCTTCTGGGCGTAGATGGAGCGGTAGGGGTGGATCTCGCCGCGCTCCAGGTGCAGCAGGGTGTTGGCCAGCTCGAACAGCGTCTGACGGGTGCCGCGGTAGCCCACCCAGGTGCGGGTGTAGCCGCCGAGCAGGTCGTACTGGGGGAACCCCGCACGCAGCAGCGGCAGGCCGAGGCGCCCGGCGCTCTCCACCCCGTGGGAGTTGCTGATGACGAGCTCCGCCCCGGCGGCGCGGGCCATGTGCTCGAAGTCCTCGAGATCGCCCACCTTCACCGTGTCGGCGGCCACCCGGGTCAGCACCGGCGCGTTGGCGGACGCCACGGCCGCCACCGTCGCGGCCCCCATGCCCGAGAGCAGTTCGCTGAAGGCGTGCAGCAGATCGGGGTCGGCGGCCACGCCGATGCGGCTCATGCCGATCATGAAGTGGGTGTCGAGCATGGCGTCCTGGAGCTGGGCGCGCTGGCGCTCGATGCGCGGCGGCACCGGCTCGCCCGAGATCTCGTGCAGCGCCTGGACGAAGGCGTCCACCGCCTCCAGTCCCATGAGGTGGTCGAAGCGCCGCTCCGGCACGCCGGTGCGCTCCGCCAGCAGGTCGGCCGCCGGGTTCTGGGAGGCGCCGATCACCAGCGTGGCCGCGGCATCGCCCAGGGTGGCCACCTCGCTCACCG
>NPID01000612.1_pt1 | contig 69900 bp, 74 predicted proteins | sample 8637491 | NCBI WGS metagenome assembly NPID01 (sample SAMN07420843, study PRJNA396082) | bioreactor metagenome | isolation source: sample BA6 brine-fed electro-methanogenic bioreactor BA | place: Japan: Kochi | collected 2016-06-14 | reverse complement strand
ATCAAAAAGACGCTGTTTAAGTCTGGAGTGGGCGAGATCAGCGGATCCGATGGAGAGGGGACGAATAACAACCCTGTCCTTCATGCACTGATAAAAACCGGGATCATCTGCAATGAAGGTGAACTCTCGGAGCGGGAGAATGGAAAATGGCAGTTCCATGGCGATGCGATGGATATCGCCTTCCTCTCGCTTGGGTACAAGGCAGGCATACCACCGGATGAGATCAGATCGAAGGTGACGATACTCGCAGAGATCCCGTTCTCTTCAGAGAACCGGTTTGCCACCGTCTGGTACCAGGAGGGCGAAGACCGGATGATCGCGGTAAAAGGCGCCCTTGAGGTGATCCTTCCCGGATGCAGGACCATGCTGACTGATGAGGGCAGCCTTGAGATCGTTCCCGGCAGAATCGAAGAACAGATGGACCTTTTAACAACACGCGGGTACCGCGTCCTTGCCGTAGCCGGGGGGAGATCGGATCCTGAGGAGGTGAAAGGCGGGCCCCCCTCGCCACTCGAATTCTACGGGCTCGTCGGCTTCATCGATCCAATACGGCCAGAGGTCTACAATGCAGTACAGGAGTGCAGGGAGGCGGGTGTGGATATCGTGATGATCACCGGCGATCATCCAAAGACCGCCCTTGCAATTGCCCGCGAACTCGGGATCGCAACCGACGAGAGTGAGGTGATGAAAGGTGACGAGCTGGCTGCCATCCGGGATGCACCGGACAGCCCCGCATTCCTCGATGCAATCAGGGGGAGGCATGTCTTTGCCAGGGTAAGTCCCGACCAGAAACTGGCGATCGTCGATGCACTGAAACGTGGTGGCGATTTTGTTGCGGTGACTGGTGACGGTGTGAATGACGCACCAGCGCTCAGGTCGGCAAATATCGGGATCGCAATGGGAACCGGAACCGATGTTGCAAAAGACACCGCCTCGATGATCATCACCGACGATTCATTCTCATCCATCGTCTCGGGGATCGAGGAGGGGAGGTTTGCCTATGACAACATACGCAAGGTCACCTACCTTCTGGTGTCAACCGGTTTTGCCGAGGTCTTCCTCTTCATTGCCGCTCTCATGATAGGACTTCCGCTCCCCCTTATTGCAGCCCAGCTCCTCTGGCTGAACCTGGTCACAAACGGGATCAAGGGGGTCGCCCTTGCCTTTGAGCCGGGTGAGGAAGGGGCAATGAAACGCCCGCCCAGGAGCCCGGATGAAGGGATCTTCAATGACCAGATGATGCGGCAGATCGTGATTGCAGGCCTCGCGATGGGCGGGGTCGCTCTCGCCTCCTGGTACTGGCTCCTTGCAAACGGCTACTCACAGGCAGAAGCACGGAACCTGATCGTCCTCCTGATGGTGATGCTTGAGAACTTCCATGTCCTCAATTGCAGGTCAGAATACCGATCGTTCTTCAGGATACCCCTTCGGACAAATCTCTACCTGGTCGCAGGCATCATCGCTGCCCAGATGATCCATACCATCGCGATGTATATTCCCTTCTTCCAGGAAGCACTTGGGATTGCCCCGGTCTCACTGTATGAGTGGCTCACGGTCATCGCCCTCTCATCAGGCGTCCTCGTGGTTATGGAGATCTACAAGTTCCTGATGAACAGAAGAGAGATCAGAGCAGAAGCTCCATGATCATACGGTCGATATCAGGATAGTAATAGGATTGTTCATAGGAGAGGATCTCAAAGTTTTTGGACCGGAGGAGTGTCGTCACAGGAGTATGCCGTTTTGAGATTGCGATCCTGACGCGTTTTGCCCCACCTTTCCTGAAGGATTCAAGGAGAGGATCAAGCAGATCGACCCCGACACCCTGCCCCTGCCATTCGGCTGCAACACCAATCCTCAGAATCCATGCCTCTTTTCGATCATCTGCCTCCTGCGCACCGATGATATAGCCGATTGGATCGTCTTCATGCAGAGCAACGTAATATGTCTCTTTAAAGAGCTCTCCTGCCTGGCGGAGGAAGATGGGGGAATAGCCGTAATCCCCGAAAAGCTCCCTTTCAATACGGCAGATATGCGGATAATCACCCTGAATATATGTGCGAACCAGATACTCCATCAACCATTACCCCTGTATATCTACAACCCCCGAGTGAGAGAAAAAATACCTTTCGATCTGGTTTTTGGTGGAAAACCCTTTGTCTGTTTCCACCGTACATATAGGAATACAGGAGAACGAGGGATCCAGGTGGAAGAAGTCACCAGCAGTTATACACCACAAGAGGTGGAGGAGGAGGCACGTGCATTCTGGCATGCTGAAGATACCTACAAGAATGTACAGGAACTCAGGAAAAATGGAAAGCCATTCTTCTTCGTTGACGGGCCGCCATATACCACCGGGTATATCCATCTCGGAACGGCATGGAACAAGATCTTAAAAGATGCGATCCTCCGGTATCACCGGATGCATGGACGCCATGTGATCGATCGGGCAGGATACGATATGCACGGCCTCCCAATTGAGGTCAGGGTTGAGAACGAGCTTGGGTTTACGTCCAAAAAGGATATAGAGACATTTGGTATTGCAGAATTTGTCGAGAAATGCCGGACTTTTGCCGTTACCCATAAAGAGATCATGAGCAGGCAGTTCTCGAATCTCGGCGTCTGGCTCGATTTTGAGAACCCATACCAGACGATCTCAAACGACTATATCGAAGCCGCATGGTTCACCCTCAAGCGTGTCGAAGAGGAGGGGATGCTCGAGCGGGGATACCGGGTTGTCAACTGGTGTCCACGATGCGAGACCGCCATCGCCGATGCCGAGGTCGAATATCAGGATGTCACGGATCCATCAATCTTTGTCAAATTCCCCCTTAGTGGAGCAGAGAACGAATACCTCGTCATCTGGACGACAACACCCTGGACACTCCCCGCTAACGTTGCCGTTGCAGTTGCTGCCGATTTCACGTATGCACGTGTGAGGGCAGTCCGGGAAGGCGTAACCGAGATCCTCTGGATCGCAGACGATCTTGTTGAGAGCGTTCTGAAAGCCGGACGGTACCAGGACTATGAGATCCTCGGTGTCAAAAAGGGTGCAGAGCTTGTCGGCTCCGAATATACATCCCCTCTTGTCTCCTCTGTCCCGATGCAGGGTCAGATTGCCCACCGTGTCGTTGCCGCAGACTTTGTTGCCATGGAGAATACCGGGATGGTGCATATCGCCCCGGGACATGGATGGGACGATTATGTTCTTGGAATGAAGGAGAACCTTCAGATCGTCTGCCCTGTTGACGGAACCGGACGGTTCACAGAAGAAGCAGGTGAATTTTTCGGACTCTATGTCAAAGATACGGAGACAAACAAAAACGTCATCCAGGCACTCGGTTCCGCACTCCTTGCCGAGAAGAAACTCTCCCACCGGTATGGCCACTGCTGGCGCTGCAAGACCCCAAATATCTTCCGTGCCACCTCACAGTGGTTCATCAAGGCAAGTGATGCCAAAGAGAAGATGCTCACCTCCATAAAGGACGAAGTGACCTGGTTCCCGGACTGGGCAGGGAGCGCACGATTCCATGACTGGATCGAAGGTGCGCGCGACTGGTGCATCTCCCGGCAGCGGTACTGGGGTATCCCGATCCCGGTCTGGGTCTGTCCATCATGTGACACCTATCGGGTGATCGGCAGGTTCTCAGAGCTTGAAGAGCTCTCCGGCAGTACAATCACCGATCCCCACCGGCCTATGGTCGATGAGATCACAATCCCCTGCACCTGCGGTAGCACAATGCACCGGGTCGGAGATATCTTCGATGTCTGGTTCGATTCCGGGGTCGCCTCATGGGCAACACTCAGTTATCCGGGTGAAGAAGAGGCATTCAAAAACCTCTGGCCAGCCGACTTCATCACTGAAGGCCAGGATCAGACCAGGGGATGGTTCTATTCACAACTCGGTCTCTCCACAATCGCCTTTGGACAGGCCCCATACAAACAGGTGCTGATGCACGGGTTTGCCCTGGATGCACAGGGGAAGAAGATGTCAAAGAGCTTCGGAAACGTCGTCACCCCTGAAGAAGTGATCGAGAAGTTCGGAGTGGATGTTCTACGACTGTATATCCTCTCCGCGAGTGCACCCTGGGATGACCTGAAATTCAACTGGGATGGTGTAAAGACGGTTCACCGTGCACTCAACATCCTCTGGAACGTCTACCGGTTCCCACTCCCCTACATGCGGCTGGATAATTTCCAGCCGGCAGCAGATGCCGTCGGTGCCTATGATCCATCAGCAATCCGCCGTATTGCTTCTGAGGGGGCATTCGAGGATCGGTGGCTCATCTCAAGAATCCAGTCTCTCACCGAGGAGATCAGTGGGGCAATGGACGAATACCAGATCCACAGGGCCACCCGGAAACTCATCTCATTCATCTTAGATGATCTCTCCCGCTGGTATGTCCAGCTCGTCAGGCCAAGGATGTGGCTTGAAGAGGATTCAGCCAGCAAGCAGGAGGCATATGAGACGATCTATTTCGTGATGAGAAGACTTGTCTCACTTGCCTCCCCGTTCATCCCGCATCTTACAGAACTGATGTACCAGAACCTGAGGCTCAGTGGGGATCCGAAAAGTATCCATATGCTCGACTGGGCAGAAACAGATGCCAGCCTGATCAGCACTGCTATCGAGGACGCGATGCAGGTGGTCCAGTCCTTTGACGATGCAGTTGCGAATGCACGGCAGGCAGGAAAGAGGAAACTTCGCTGGCCGGTTGGCGAGGTCGTGGTCGCAACAGAGAGTTCGCTTGTGAAAGAGGCAGTTGAATCCCTCCTCCCCCTCTGCAAGGCACGGGCAAACTCACGAGATGTCCGGGTTGTGTCAGGCATCTGGGAACGCGTCCTCTGGACGGCAGAGCCACTGATGAAGAAGATCGGGCCTGAGTTTGGTAAAACCGGGGTGCTGGTGAAGCGTGCAATCGAGGAGGCGGACGGCACCGCACTCAGGCAGCAGATCAATGAGATGGGATCTGCGACCATCACCACTGGTGACCAGGAGATCGTCATCACTGCAGACCATGTCGCCTTCAGCGAGAAGCTTCCGGAGAATGTGTACGCGGCCACAATGCCCGATGCAACCGTCTATGTCGATGTCACCCTCACCGATGAGCTTGAAGCCGAGGGATATGCGCGTGAAGTGATCCGACGTGTTCAGGAGATGCGCAAACAGATGGATCTCTCAGTCGACGATCAGATACAGGCGACCATTGCAATCGGAGAGGATCGGATTCGATTACTCCTCGACCAGTCAAAAGACTGGATTGCAGGAGAGATCCGTGCCTCATCACTTGAATTCAATAAAGAAAAGGCTGAAGAGACCGGTTTCGCATCAGACTGGGATATCGAGGGGCTCAGCGTATCAATTACCCTGCTTGGACCCTGATATGAGAGAGGAGAGAAACGCTCTCCCCTCCCGGGATTGAAAGAGCGGGGGATTCCGATCGGAGATGATCCGGGTTCTCTGCGTCACCACAGCCTCACCTTCTTTTGGATTATAACCGCTCACCTCTTCGGGGGCACGGTACACAACCAGTCCACGCCTCTGCCATCCGGGCGTCTCTGCCAGGTTGATCCCGCGCGAATGCATCAGCTCGTGCATGGCAGCGGTATTCATCCCATGGAGCAGCTCCTGCACCCGTGAAGCCGGATAACCGTCCTCTGCAAGCGCCCACTGGCAGTAGGCATTATTGTGGTTTCGCCATGCCTCCTTCTGCCTCCAGATCAGGTATTCTACCGCAGTTTCGCTGTCAACCGGCACAACCCGCGCATCAAACGATATCGGGGCCGGAAGAGAGAGTTCACATGTAAGGGCGCTTGCTGTGTAAGAAGCAGCAACAGAGTCCAGTTTTTCAACGCGGCCGTAAAAAGGGAGCCTGGTAAAGAAGAGGTTGATCTCATCAGAGAAGATATAGGCAAACTCCGGGGAGAGGCCGCTCTCCCTGAGGAGAAGGGATGAGACCATCTCCATTGCAGAGGAGAAACGCTCGTCAAACGGCTTTTCAAGACCGATAATCCCGGCTAAGGATCGGAAGGATCTCCCATCCAGCCTGATGAAACAGGGTGCTATTGTCCGGATTTCAGAATAGATCTCCCTTCGCTTCATTCGTCCTTGTCCCGTTCGGCGGACGTCTTGAAGGCACCCGGGATATGACGGATCAGAACGATATCAGAAACTTCCTTGATCAGGCGATAGGGAACCTTCAGACCCTTGAACGACTTTAAGTCGATAATATCCGGGTTGATGTTTGTCAGGGCAAGCGATGCCATCTTTTTGTTATCTATATCAATGACAACATCAGCGACATTACCGATGAACACGGCCCTGTCAGTGTATACGCTCATTCCAAAGAGCTCTGAGATCTGCCACTTCATATCAATCTGTTCAAGATATATACTAAATACTTAAAAAAGATACTCCCTAGCATGAATGGATCGCTGGAGATAGGACGGGTTTTCGACATACCTGTCCGCCTTCATATCACATTTTTACTGGTGATACCGCTCTTTGCATGGATCATCGGCAGCCAGATCAACCTGACGGTCGATTTTATTGAAGGAATCTTCGCTATTCCCATTGACAGAACCATCATTGAGAGTGGCATTGTCCCCTATATCCTCGGCACGATGGTGGCACTCACCCTCTTCTTCTGTGTATTCATCCACGAACTTGCCCATTCGCTTATTGCACGTGCCCACGGCATAAAGATCAATGCCATAACGCTGATCATCTTCGGCGGTGTCGCTTCAATGGAAGAGACACTTCCCGATCCAAAAATAGAACTCCCAATGGCAATTGCAGGCCCTCTCACCAGCCTCGGACTTGGAATCCTCAGCTGGATTCTCGTCTATGTCGTTGATCTGATCATCGATGCCCCCGCTGTTGCAGGCGTATTCATCTATGGATTTGGATACCTGGCAATCCTGAATATCCTGCTCTTTGCATTCAATCTCCTCCCTGCATTCCCTATGGACGGAGGACGGGTACTCCGCGCCTGGCTTGCAAAGCGGATGCCGCTTCATCGTGCAACACGGATCGCATCAGATATCGGCAAGGGCTTTGCTATCCTCTTTGGAATCATCGGCATCTTCACCTTCAGCTTCATCCTGATCATCATCGCCTTCTTCATCTACGTGGGCGCAGGCCAGGAATCGTCAATGGTGACGACGAACTTCCTCCTCCAGGATGTGACCGTCGGCGATATTATGTCAAAAGAGGTTCTGAGTGTCGAGCAGACGCTCCCGCTCACTGAAGTGATACGCCTGATGTACACAACAAAACATCTTGGATTCCCTGTTGTTGACCGGGGAGACCTGATTGGGATCATCGCCCTTGCGGATATCCACAGGACCAGCGAGATCGACCGTGAGGCGATGCAGGTCCGGGATGTGATGAGCAGGCAGCCGATCACCACCCTCCAACCATCTGCTACGGTAACAGAAGCCCTCAGGATCATGACGATGCAGAATATCGGCAGGATCCCGGTCGTTGAAGAAGGGAGAATCGTTGGAATCGTTACCCGGACCGATATCCTGACGGTGCTTGAACTAAAAGATATGGGTTAGAGGGAGAGTGTCTGCCGGATACCGGTGGCATCGGTTCTGTACCCACCCGATTCATTCAGGATCGCCCTGAAATGATCAGATTCGATCAACTCAAGAAGGGATCTGATCCGTGGATCATCGAGATCTTCGGTCATGATTCCGATCTCATACCGCTCGATTCCCACCGGGACAAATGAGAGACCGGTGATCTCTGCCGCGGATGCAACACAGAGGCCTGCATCCGCCTCTCCGCTTGCAACAGCAAGGGCAACGGCAAGATGGGTCGTCATCTCCCGATCATAGCCTGAGATCGCGGATGGATCGATCCTGCGTTCTTTCAGAAGATGATCAAGGAGCATCCGGGTACCTGATCCTTTCTGCCGGTTTACAAAGGAGACACTATCCAGCTCATCAAAGGTGATGTCAGTCCGCGAGACGATGCCCTGTTCCCGTTCTGCAACGCAGACGAGGGTCACCTCCTCACCCGGCAGGTATCGCTCAAGGTACCTGACATTATAGGTGCCATCCGATGCAAGAAGATGCATCGGCGCACAATGGCAGTGCCGCTTCTTTAACGCCAGAATCCCTCCCATGCTCCCGATATGTGCAGAGTGAACCGGGAGTGGAGCGAGGAGATCAGCCATCCGGTCAAGGATCGGATCATGGCTTCCGGAAAGGATGAGGGCCGCTTCAACCTCCTCTTTCGGTACACTCAGGGATATGCGAACCCGCCCACCCGATTCCAGCCCTTCCATATCCGCAGAAATCCTGAGAACCCCGTTGGATCGAACCGCACTCATCTGGACACCGGCGCCGCGTGAGAGCGGGGTTGCAATCAGCCGTCCTGCCACACGCCCAGCGGTCATCAGGACGAACTCATCGGTCCCGATATCAGAGGCGAGCGTCCGGGTCAGTTCTGCCTCGATCACCTCGCGTGAGGGGACAGGGATCCCTGCACCCCTGATCACCGGCGTGATGATCTCACGGATCACCGTCAGAGCTGAGAGGGGGTAGCCAGGGAGGCCGATCACCGGCTTTCCCCGGATCACCCCGATGATCACCGGCTTTCCCGGTTTGATGCCGACACCGTGAACCAGCACTTCGCCAAGCTCTCCCACCACCTGCGCGGTATAATCTTTCGTGCCTTTTGACGACCCGGCCGAGATGATCACGATATCATGGGCAGATACAGCGGCATCAAGCGCCTCCCGTATCCGGTCAGGATCATCAGGCACCAGGGGAGTGATCTCTGCCTTCACCCCGAGAGAACGGAGATGTGCAGCTGCCATCCGGCAGTTGCTCTCGACAACCTGACCGGGCTTTGGCCGGGTGCCATGCTGCACCAGTTCGCTCCCGGTCGGGATGAGCCCGGCAGAGAGGGAAAGCACAGAGACATCGGTGATCCCGTATGCGGCAAGCGCCCCGATATCGTGGTACTGGATCCGGTGACCCCGGGGAAGAGCCATCTCGGACTGGGCAATATCCTCCCCGACCGGTCGGATATGCTGCCACGGTGCCGCGGTCCGTCTGATCGCATATCCCCCGCCCTCAAACGCAACATCCTCGATCATGATCACGGCATCGCAACCTGATGGGATGACATTGCCGGTGTTCACGCGGACTGCATCCTGAAGAATGATCGGGTGCTTATCGGTTGCTCCATGAGTTACCCGCGAAGAGACCGCAATCCCATCCATCGCAGAGAGGTGCGCCTCGGGAACAGAATATGCCGCATAGATCGGATCAGCGGTCACCCTCCCGACACTCTCCATAAGAGGGACACGGATCACCTGTGGAACCGGCGGACAACGCCTGCCTATAATTGCGATCGCCTCTTCAAGCGGGACAAGAGAGAGATACCTGCTCACCACAGGATCACCTTCACAACCGAACCTGTTTCAAATCCTTCAGACTCTGCCGGTACACGAACATAGCCATCACTTTCAACGAGGGTATGCAGGAGACCGCTCTTTGAGAAGAGCGGGGTTGCCACCCCATCTCTCAGACGAACACGGACATAATCCTCTCTCCCTTTGGCTGAGGGGATCCCCGCATCGAGGGTTGCAGAAGAATGCAGCTCCGGAAGCGTTATGCCGCTCATCACAGCGAGAAGAGGAGCGCATATCGCCCGCATGACCATAAACGCCGAAGAAGGGTGGCCGGGGAGGCCGATCACCGGACGGTTTCGGATCTCGCCGATGATCGTCGGTTTCCCAGGCGAGATCGCAATCCCATGAACAAGAACCCGACCCAGATCAGCGATCACCCGTGCCGTCGCATCCCGGTCATCCTTGGAACTCCCGCCGGAGATGAAGATGGCATCAGCCTCTACAACCGCCTCCTGTATGGCAGCGGTGAGTGCATTCGGCTCATCAGGAACGATCCCAAACGAAACAGAAGTACAGCCGCACTGCCGGATGAATGACTCGCAGACGATCGAGTTCACATCCCGCACCTGCCCTGGTCGGGGTACCTTACCGGGGGCGACGATCTCGTTCCCGGTTGCGATGACCGCAACCCGTGGAGAGTGGAGGACAGGGACAGAGAGGATACCTGCCGCTGCAAGCACCCCCGTCTCCTGGGGAAGAATCCGATGGCCCGACCTGAGAATTACCTCTCCTGAACGGAAGTCCTCATCATGAGCAACATAGTTCTCGCCACTGGATGCCGGCCTGTTCACAAGGATCTGGTCGCCCGCAGGCTCGGCATACTCGATCATCACAACAGCGTCTGCACCCTCCGGCATCATCCCGCCGGTCGGAACATACCTGCATTCGCCTGCCACAATCGATCCCGGATCAGCTGATCCCATCTCGATCCTGCCGGTGCAGGTGAGCATCGCAGGGAGTGATTCCCCGGCACCGATGGTGTCGGAGGAGAGGACAGCATACCCGTCCACAATCGACCTCGCAAAACCCGGCATATCATCCGGGGCAACCAGATCCCTGCTCAGGATGCAGAAAAGTGCTTCCTCCAGAGGAACCACTTCTTCAGGGGATCGTGGGGCGATGGAGAGGAGCCTCGATACCGCCTCATGTACCGGGATCACCCGGATAAACCGGCTCATTTGAAACAACCCAGCTGGCAACCACGGATCTTGATTCCGTTTTTGTTGCAGTACCGGGAGATATCGAATTTTTCTATGTTGTACTTCAGAGAGATGGCAAACGCCTCTTCGCATCTGATCTCTTTTTCAATGCCCTCAGCGGCAAATGCCTCAGCTACTGCGTCGTATGACATATACCAATCATTGCATTCCGATGATATAGCATTTTCAGAATGGGATCACAGAGCATCCAACCACTATGGCTGTTGGGATCAACGCTTTTAGAGGCAGGAACAAACATATAAAGCATGGTAACTGCGCTTATCCATTCGTACCTTGATCCGGCAGGGGTGGCGATCAGAAAAGCGATCGATGATCTCATCAGGGAGGAGGGAGAGGGTGCCTGGCCTCTGCTTCAGGATGACTATCTCTTCCATGAGGTCGATGGAAGGCTCATCTATGAAGAACACCTTGATGAGAAGGTGCAGGCAGATCGGATCATCTTCCTCTCCCGGCACACAAGCGTCAATCCAGAGCCGGTGCTGACGGTCCATGTGACCGGAAACTTCAGTGAGGCCGCATATGGAGGTGCACCAGATGAACTCTCAGCAGCCGATCCCGGTATGATGCAGGCAGTTCTTGTGAACCTGAAACGGTATGCCCCGGATGGGTATCGTACCGGGTATGAGATCACCCACCATGGACCGACCGATCTGACGACCCCCTCATTCTTTGTCGAGATCGGGAGCACTGAGACCGAGTGGCGCGATACAGAAGCGGCAGAAGCCGTTGCCCGGAGCGTACTCTCAGCAGTACCGGGAGATTTTCTGCCCCTTATCGGGTTTGGCGGTACCCACTATGCCGTCAGGCAGACGGTGATTGCTTCAGAGACCCGGGGGGCATTTGGCCATATCGCCCACTCCCGGGAGGCAGGAGGCATGACTGCGGAGAGGGTGAGGAGGATGGCTGGGATGACCGGGGCAGTCGCCGGATATATCGATAGAAAAGCGCTCAGCACAAAGGAATTCGATCAGATTGCCCGGCTTTTTCAGGAGCTACAGATCCCGCTTGTTACTGAAGGCATGCTTGTGGAGATGGGGAATGTTCCCTGGAAGATCTGGTGCAGGGCAATCTCCCTCGCATCCGAAATTGCGCTCACATCAATTCTGAAGAACCATGGGATGGAGCGGGACTGCGCATTATCCGTGGTCAGGATCAACGAAGAGCTCCTCAGCGAAGCGCTCAGGGTGGGAAAAGAGGAGTTCATATCAGGCCTCGATACCATCACCCCCTGTTTCAGAATCACCAAAGGCGGGGCTGTTGCCCTCCCTGCCTTCATCGGATGCCATGAGGAAGAGGCACAATTAGCAAGTGATTTAATAACCCTGTGTGTACAACAGATCACGAAACATTCTCATGCTGTTGTAGAGGGTGATCGCCTTATCATCAGTCGAGAACGTTTTGACCCTGAGAAAGCGCGCAAACTCGGGGTACCCGCAGGACCACTCTTCGGCAGGCTTGCCAGCGGGCAGGCCGTGGATATCGGAGGGAAGGTGATTGGGGCCGATATGGTCACCACCAGGGTTCTGCAGGAGATCACAATCCCGGGATTGGAGAGAATAACATGAGATCAATCGTGGAAGAGGCATTATCACGGAAGAAGGCGGAAGAAGCAGAAGTTGCCGGAGAGGCACCTGCTGAATATCGAAGCTCGCCAATAGTTGATGGACAAGCCGCCGACCCGAAATACGAAGGGAATATGGATGATGAAGACTTTGAAGATGTTCTCAAGAGTCTTCGTACCATCATCACCGTCGTCGGGTGTGGCGGAGGGGGATCGAATACCATCACCCGGATGTTCGAAGAGAATATCCATGGGGCAAAGATGATTGCGATCAATACCGATGCCCAGCACCTTGCAATGACAAGAGCCGACCGAAGAATACTCATCGGAAGGCAGACGACAAAAGGGCTTGGCGCCGGAGCCGTCCCCCGTCGGGGTGAAGAGGCGGCTCTGGAGAGTGAGAGCGATCTTCACAGGGCTATTGCAGGGAGCCACATGGTCTTTGTCACAGCAGGTCTTGGTGGGGGCACCGGGACAGGATCCGCACCGATCGTCGCAAAAGCTGCACGTGAAGAGGGTGCACTGACGATCGCTGTTGTTACCCTCCCCTTTACAGCAGAAGGTGCAAACAGGATGGAGAATGCTGAAGCAGGTCTTGAACACCTCCGTGAGGTTGCAGATACCGTCATCGTTGTACCAAACGACCGTCTCCTTGAAGTTGTCCCACGCCTTCCACTCTCAACCGCTTTCAAAGTGGCAGATGAAGTGCTGATGAAGGCCGTGAAAGGGATCACCGAACTGATCACGCTCCCGGGTCTTGTGAACCTCGACTTTGCCGATGTCAGATCTGTCATGGAGCAGGGCGGCATCGCGATGATCGGAATGGGTGAATCAGATTCTGAAGACAAGGCAAGCGATTCAGTAAAGAAAGCCCTCCGTTCACCACTCCTTGATGTGGACATCTCAGGGGCAACTGCCGCACTCGTAAACGTAGTTGGCGGTCCCGATATGACCATGTCGGAAGCCGAAGGCGTTGTTCAGGAGATATACGAGCGGATCGATCCCGACGCACGGATCATCTGGGGCGCCCAGATTGATCCGGGTATGCAGAATCGGATGAGAACGATGCTTATCGTCACCGGGGTTCAGTCCCCCCAGATATATGGAAAGCCGGATGTTCCTCACGGACAGCGGCTCCAGAAGCAATACGATATAGATTTCCTTAAGTGATCACTATGAATACCCCAGAACTCAAGAAACCCGACCTTAAAGGTCTTAATCTGAACGAGGAGCTCTTCAGGAAATACATCCGTGTACTGAAACTGGCACGGACACCCACCCGTGAAGAGTTCAGCAAGATCGGCCTCGTTGCAGGTATCGGAATTTGTATAATCGGCCTTGTTGGATTTATCATCTACGAGATCATGCTCGTATTCTAGAACTGATCGAAATGACTGAGGCAGTAAACCACTACTACGCAATTAAGACGACCTCAAAGCAGGAACGCGCGGTTGCAGATTCTATCTTCCGTACTGTTGAGCGGAATGATGTTGATATCAAAGTCTCTTCAGTGATTGTGCCGGAGGAACTGAAAGGATATGTTATCCTTGAATCGCCGGAAGGACGCGGTCGAATCCAGGAGCTCCTTGAGAGTATCCCCAGTGCACGATCACTTGTGCCAGGCGAGACAAAACTCGAAGATATCATCCACTACCTGGAGCCAAAACCTGTTGTCTCAGGCATTGATGAGGGAACCATCGTTGAACTGATCGCAGGGCCCTTCAAAGGAGAAAAGGCAGTTGTCAAGCGGATCGATCTCGGAAAGGAGGAGATCACCGTTGAGCTGTATGAGAGTATCGTTCCAATCCCAATCACCGTTCGGGGCGACCATGTCAGGGTCATCGAACGGAAGAGCGAAGACTGACAACAATCATAATACTCCAATTCCTTCTTTTTTCAGGGTAAGTGCCCCCATCATATTTATCAGATCTGCCGTTGACATATATGAACCACAGCTGACAATCCCATTACAGGGGTTGCCGGCATGGTGATACTATGGCAGAAACTGTCGAGGTACTGGTACCCGGCGGTAGAGCGACCGCAGGCCCGCCATTGGGCCCGGCGCTGGGCCCTCTCGGCATCAACGTGAAGGCCGTTGTCGATGAAATCAATCAGAAGACAGCGGAATTCAATGGAATGACTGTGCCAGTCACGGTGGAGGTCGACGATAAGAAGAACTTCACCATCTCGGTGGGTATCCCACCGACGACGGCATTGATCATGAAAGAAGTTGGTGTTGGGAAGGGGGCATCAAGCCCAAATGCCCAGCCGGTTGGTAATCTGCCGCTTGAAGCGATCATTCGGATCGCTCGCATGAAACAGGAGTCGATGCTCTCCTATGACCTCAGAAATGCGGTCAAGGAAGTCATGGGCACCTGCCGCTCCGTTGGAGTGACGATCGAAGGCATGAAGGCACAGGATGCTATTGCCGCGGTCAATGCGGGCCAGTTCGATGATCAGCTAAACGCATAGACATAGAGACAACCATAGGAGATCGTTATTTTTACGGTCGAGAACTATGGAGGCATCATTTAATGGTTGAGTTAACCCAGATTCAGAAGGCCGTATCCACGGCAATCGAGCAGGCGCCAGAGAGGAAGTTCCGGGAGAGTGTGGACATCACAATCAACCTGAAGAACATCGACATGGCGCAGCCGAAAAACCGTATTGATGCGACGATTCTTCTGCCAGAGAGTGCAGGCACCAAAAGGATCGCGGTTCTGGGCAAAGGAGACATAACCACTCAGGCAAAAGAAGCAGGTGCCGATATTATTATCGGCCCTGAGGAGATCGAACGCCTGGGAGGTGCCCCGCGTGAAGCCAGACAGGTTGCATGCGATTATGATTTTTTCCTTGCTGAGACCGCTGTTATGCCACTCGTAGGCCGGTGGCTGGGCCCAAGGCTCGGTCCACGCGGCAAGATGCCAATGCCCATTCCCCCGGGACAGGACATCAGACCTATTGTAGAGCGTCTGCGCGGCTCCATCAGGATCCGTACCAAGGATAAACTAACGTTTTCTGCGAAGATCGGGACGACAGAGATGACGCCTGATCAGATCGCCGAAAATATTAACACAGTCCTGAAAAGAGTCGAAGCAGATCTCGAGCAGGGTTCACAGAACCTCCGCTCGGTCTTTGTCAAAACGACCATGGGGCCGGCAGTGAGGGTGATCTAAATGGCAGTATACACACGCCACCTGCCTCAGTGGAAGCAGGACGAGGTTGAAGAAGTCAAGAAGTATGTGCAGGAGTATGCTTTAATCGGCATCATCGATACCTTTGGTATCCCTGCATCACAGTTCCAGCAGATCCGGCGGAATCTCAAAGAGAGAGCCGCCATCAAGGTTATGAGAAACACGCTCATCGAGCATGCATTCTCTGATCTTGGCGGAGTATATGACGATCTCAAAGAGCATATCACCGGACACTCGGCACTGATCTTCACAAACGACAACCCCTTCAAACTGTTCAAATCCCTTGAACAGACGAAGACAAAGCGGGCTGCCAAAGCTGGTGAGATCGCACCAGAGGACATCGTTGTTCCAAAGGGAGCAACAAGCTTCAAGCCAGGCCCTATTGTCAGCGAACTTCAGCAGGCGGGTATCCCGGCCACCATCGATGGCGGCAAGGTGAAGATCCGCGAAACGAAGACCGTTGTAAAGGCTGGCGAAGTCATTGACCGGAAGAAAGCCGGTGTCCTCTCGAAGCTTGACGTAAAGCCGATGGATGTCGGTTTATCTCTTTTCGTCGCACTCTACCAGGATGAGCTGTATCTTCCGGATGTACTTGGTATTGACGAGACTGAATATTACAACAAGCTCGTTCTTGCCGTCCAGCAGGCGTTCAACCTCTCAGTCAATGCAGCCTATCCGACTGCATTCACGATGGAGACGATCCTTGCAAAGGCATTCCGTGAGGCTCGCAGCCTTGGTATAGAGGCCGCTATCTACGAGAAAGATGTCATTGATGGCATCATCGCAAAGGCATACAGACAGATGAACACAATCAAAGTATTAGTTGAATAAGGTGACTGAATTATGGAGTACATATACGCTGCTCTCTTACTGCACTCTGCTGACAAAGCAGTTGAAGAAGAATCCGTCAAGGCAGTTCTCTCTGCCGCAGGTATCGCTACAGACGAATCCCGTGTAAAGGCGCTCATTGCCGCTCTTGACGGCGTTGACATCGAAGATGCCATCAGCAAGGCCGCTGCAGCACCCGTTGCAGTCGCAGCTGCCGCAGCACCTGCAGCAGCCGCTGCTGCTGAAGAGGCACCTGAGGAAGAAGAGTCAAAGAAGGAAGAGGAAGAAGAGTCCGGCATGGCCGGTCTTGGAGCCCTCTTCGGCTAAATTTTTTTTTTACACACCAAACTATCCCGCAACCGAAGAGTGCAGGATCTGGTTTTCATGCTGTTGCAGATAAGCCGGAGTGCGAAGAACGCTGTGGCATCACGGGCATCCTTTTCTATGAACCATGAAGCCATCAGAGCTGCACCGGATTCGGTTTTACCTCAAGATCTGATGCCGCTATCTTTTCACAAAGCCGTCTCCTCTTCCGGATAGGCCAGAGATCATAGAGGAAGAACTGGACCGGCTTCCAGAGGGCAACCCACCCGATGATGATTAAGGACTCGGCAATCAGCTCGGCAAGCGATCCCTGTTCAAAGATATCTGATGCATGCTGGCTGATCGTCAGGCAGAAGAAAAGGAAGACAATCCCGATTGCTAGATTCAGCCGCTCACGTCTCCATTGGACCGAGAGGGCGTGTTCTGCCAGTGAGCCGAGATAGAGGAAGTGGTTTTCGACTGCCAATTTGATATTCTCCTTCACCTCATGGGAGATGAGGTGGAGCGGCAGGTAGATGGTTATACGGGTCTTCTGATCAAAAGGAATCTCTTCAAAAGAGGCATAGATATAGTATTCGGCATCAGGATCCAGTTCTTTTTCATAGAAGGGTGAGGGATCGAGGGTATTAAAGAGCTGGATGACCGTTGAGATCTTCAGTTCAACATGGGCGATCTCATCCGGATCATCCGGCGGGGATCCGAATTCCCGGTCAGGATATTCAAACTCCCGTGCCTCCATTCGTAATTCACCTGCTTCCGGCGATGATCGCCTGTCCATATGAGATGCAGCCATCACCAAGGGGGTACTCAGTATTGATGACCGGCTCGATTCCAGCTCTCCTGAGCTCTTCACAGATGGTGGATCTGATCATGTGGTTATAGCAGACACCACCTGAAAGGGCAGCCTTTCCGATACCGTGCTCTTCGGCTACAGACACTGCCATCCGGGCAATACCGCGGGCGAGATTGAACTGGAAGGATGCGGCAATATCTGCAACAGCACGCCTCTGCATCTCGTTGCTCTCCTCTTTCAGGGGAAGATACCGTGAAAAGGCCTCTTCCATCAGGCGTGAGGTCGAAAGCACCTGCTGACCGTTCTCTTCAGAGATGGCGAGCTCCCACTCAGTGGCTCTTCCCGACGCAGCTGCTGCCTCAAGCCGCATCGCGGGCTCGCCATCATAGGTTCGTCTGGAACAGATCCCAAGGAGGGCGGATGCGGCATCAAGCACCCTGCCGGTGCTCGTTGTGGATATGGTATTAAAACGCCTCTTTACCTGGTGTGCAAGTGCCGAACAGGCGATATCATTCCATCCCCGCCCGGCAAGAAGATCCAGCACATCGGGTGTGGGAAGGATACCATAGAGCATCCGTTCAGGGTTTGCGGTTGCGGCATCCCCGCCCGGCATCAGCACCTGCTCAAGATGTCCTGCCCGTACATAATCAGGTGCCTGCCCGACAAAGATCTCACCTCCCCAGACCGTGCCGTCATCACCGTACCCGACACCATCGATTGCAATCCCGACACATCTCTCAAGGGTCGTAGCGGCAATGTGTGCACGATGATGCTGTACCGGAACCAGTGCAGCACCAAGTTCATCTGCAAGATCCCTTGCATATCGTGTCGAGAGGAACTGCGGGTGGAGATCACAGGCGATGATATCAGGAGTTGTGCCGGTCAGGGTCCTGAGCCGATCCACCGTCTCCTCCAGGTAGCGGACGGTTGAAGGGTTCCTGATATTTCCAATATGAGGAGAGGTGATACAGAAGCCATTATTGTAAATAGTGGCATTCGCATTCAGTTCAGGCCCGACAGCGAGAATGGCATTCCTCCCGAGATCAATCCTGGCCCTCTTCGGTGCAATGCCACGGGAGAGGCGGATGATCAAACCGTCACGGATAACCGAATCGTCGCATCGGTTCTGGATCTCACGATCATGGGTGAGGAAGTAATCCACGACACCACGGAGACGAGACATGACCAGATCGATCTCGGTGATCATCGGGTTGCCAGGAATATTTGCACTCGTCATCACGAGCATCGGTGACTGGAGGTGACTGAAGAGGAGGTGATGAAGACCCGTATAGGGGAGCATCATTCCAATGGTATGCAGGTTAGAGATCATCTCATGCGCAGAGTGATCCCGTTTCTCCAGAATGACAATCGGGCGTGCGGGACTCGTGAGCTGTTTTCTCTCATCTTCATGCAGAATGGCAACTTGCTCGATGGTATCAGTATCGGCCATTACTGCAAGCGGCTGTTCGGTCCTTCCGAGGAGGGCTTTGAGTCGTTCAGCTGATGATTCGATACAGGCGATATGGAAACCCCCTATTCCGCGTATCGCCAGTATTTTTCCCATATCAAGGAGTTCGGCTGCCTTTTCGATTGGATTCGCAACCGGCATACTCCGGCCGTCCTGATCCATCAGGGTGAGCGACGGACCGCAGGTAGCACAGGCGATCGTCTGGGCATGATGGCGCCGCGATCCGGGATTCCAGTACTCTTCCTCGCATGATGGACAGAGGGGGAAGTGATCCATTGTCGTTCTCTCCCGATCATAGGGAAGCGCGCGGATGATGCTGTAGCGCGGCCCGCAATCTACACAGGATGTCGCCCAATAGTTAAAATAACGACCATCAGCCTGATAAATATCATGAATGCAGGCATCGCAGATGGCGACATCAGGGGGAATAAGACCCGAGAGGTTTCCCTCTTCACTTACACGTATGATGAATCTGTCTGGAATTGCACCATTAAGGGGTGAGACGATCACCTCGTCTATGACTGCGAGGCGCGGCCCTCTGCTGACCGCATCAAGGAAATCGTCAAAATGCTCTCCTTCTGCATGAATAAGAACCTCGCTGCCGAGATTCGTGACCGATCCACGGATGGAAAGTGACTCCGCGGTTGCATAGACAAAGGGACGGAATCCCACACCCTGTACGATCCCACGGACGATGATAGTGCCAGATCTCCGCATGGATTATCAACAAAGGTTATAGAATTACAGAGCAATATAGTACATAGGGTTTTTGCAGTGACGGATCATCCTAAGACGAAAATTGTAAGCGACCCGGTAGAGCTAGTACCTCTGCTTGTTACGTTTAACAACTCAGGGTATAAAATGGTTTATGAATTGCTCTCGAAGTCATGGGTTACTGAAGAGGAACTGAATCAGCAATATGAAGGTGAATGCATCCATGATTGCCTGAAGATGCTGAAGAAAGGAAACCTTATCGACGAGCAATGGAGAACTATTCCTGGAAAGAAACCCGAGAAGGAATACCGGGTGAATTACCAGAAGTTCCGGGCAAATTTCCAGTGCACTATGGAGGATCTCGTCTCGATGCTCTATATATCCACATCAAACGACGAGAAACTCAGGGAACTTTCTGATAACATTAAAATCGAAGTTGATTCAGGGAATACCGCAATCGGAGAGATCGCGCGGAAAGTTGGTGTAAAACCTATCTATGTCAAGGGCATCGCAAAGCGACTTCCACATTTCGATGTCCGGGGACAGGGGTTGATACTCCTTGATGGAGAAAAGTAAGGATCCCCTTGGCAATCTTCTCAGAAGTAAAAGGGAGACGACCAGGTTTCAGGTTCTCGTCGAAGTAGCCGAGCACCAGCCATCAATACGCCAGCAGGAGATCGCCGAGAAGCTCGGGGTAACCCCGCAGGCAATCTCCGAGTACATCCGCGATCTCGCAGATGACGAGCTGATCACCGCAGAAGGACGTGGCCGGTACAGTGTCACCCGGAAGGGGATTGAATGGGTGCTCTCGAGTGCTGAACAGCTTGAGAGCTATGCACGCCATATCAGGCGGGATATCATACAGCAGGTAGCAATTTGGGCTGCAATTGCCGGGGAGGATCTGAAGAAGGGCGATTCGGTCGGCGTCTTCATGAAAGGGGGCTGGCTCTATGCCGGGAAGGAAACCCAGTCTGCAACAGGCATAGCCATCGATGATGCTGAGAAGGGGACTGATGTCGGTGTTGCGCGGCTGAGCGGGATCATCGAGCATACCGAAGGATCAGTCTATGTCTGCAAGGTGCCCCGGATCGAGCGGGGTGGATCCCGGGTTGTTGAGCGCGACCGGCTCTTCAAAATCGTGCAGAAAGCCGAGATCATCGGTGCAGTCGGGGTTGAGGCATATATGGCCTTGAAACGGTCCGGCATCAGATCCGATATGTTCTATGGCGCACGTGAAGGTGTCATCGAAGCTGCATTTCACGGAATGAACTGTGCAATCATCGTTGTTGATTCCGAGTTCACCGATTTTATCAAACGGCTTGAAACCGCAGGACTCTCCTATACCATCCACGATCTGGCGGTGCAGTAAGCACCTATGAGCGCGATCATCCTCCCATGGAAGAAGGCCTATCGGATCCTCTTCTTTGATGACCGGAGAATCCGCCATGTCGGAACTGTATCCCTCGCAAGAACGACACGGGGGATCCGGCCCGATGAGTTTATGGTCAGAAGGCCGGGTGCATCCCATCCGAAGAAGACGCCCACTAAGGATCTCCTTATCGCTCTCCGTCAGGGCGATGTATACCTGACCCAGCATGATGGTGCTTTTGAAGAGTTCCTTGAAAATCTCCAGATACCATATTCATTTGTCGATATATGCAGAATCTGCCTCCTTGAGGATCGGATCACCCAGCTCTCCAAAGAGACACGGATCCGGTGCGGCCGTGAACTGATCTGCCCGGATTGTGCTAAGAAAGAACTCTCACGCGAACTATCCCATCTCAGAAAGCTCGGAAAAAAGACCCGTGCGCATATCGAGGATCTCCTGATGGAGCACCGGGATCTCGAGGCGGTCCTTGCGATCATCCAGCCGGAGAGCCTCGATATGAAGAAGACCCTCTTTGACAGGGTTGATGCGCATCCGGTTTCAGATACACAACGGCTGGAAGAGCTTCCTCTGCCCCGTGAGTTTGTTGATGCAGTCTCTATAAACACCCTGATGCCCGCCCAACAGCTTGCGGTTGAGTCGGGATTGCTCTATGGAAAACATCTCCTCGTTGTTGCAGCAACAGCCAGCGGGAAGACGTTTATCGGCGAGATGGCAGGCCTCAAAAATATCCTTGAGGGGCGGGGACGTCTCCTGTTTCTTGTTCCTCTCGTCGCGCTTGCGAACCAGAAGTACGAGAGGTTCTCCGAGACGTACAAGAATCTGGCAAGTGTCTCTATCTCAACCGGCGTCTCCCGCTTGAACCTCCCCGAGACGCGATCCCCTGCACGGCGGGATGCGGGATCGGATATCATCGTCGGGACCTATGAAGGGGTCGACAATATCCTGCGGAGAGGGCGGCAGCTCAGAAATATCGGGACAGTTGTGATTGATGAGGTGCAGATGCTCGAAGATCCGGAACGAGGTCATCGTCTTGACGGGATGATCGCCCGCCTGAAACAGATCGCCCCAAAGACACAGATCATCTACCTCTCTGCAACAATCGGTGCACCCCATCTCCTTGCAAAAAAACTGAATGCAAATCTGGTCACCTATGCAGAGCGTCCGGTCTCACTGGATCGCCATCTCCTCTTTGTTGAACGTGAAGCGAAGATCCCAACAATCAAACGGCTCATCTTCGAGGAGTTTGGGAAGACCTCCTCAAAAGGATTCAAAGGCCAGACGATAGTCTTCACAAATGCACGATCCCGTTGTCACCAGATCGCTGATGCAATCGGCCCCCGTGCAGCACCCTACCATGCAGGTCTGACAGCACAGGAACGGAGAGATATCGAGTCCAGATTCACAAAAGGAAAACTCGCCGCAATTGTCACCACAGCCGCTCTTGCAGCAGGTGTCGATTTTCCTGCATCACAGGTGATCTTTGATGCCCTTGCAATGGGCATTGAATGGCTGACGGTACAGGAGTTCCACCAGATGATCGGAAGAGCCGGCCGGCCCGATTTCCATGATGCAGGCCGTGTCGTGATCCTGGCCGAGCCCGGCGGCTCATATTCGCGTGAGTCGAAGGCGACCGAGGAGGAGGTGGCGATCAATCTTCTCAGGGGCGTGATGGAGGAGGTCGCCCCGGTCTATGGCATGGAAGAGAGCAGTGAAGAATATGCAGCAAATGCTGTTGTCGCACGCGGGATCGAGCAGGATCTCAACTCAATGAACGAGCGGATGGTCGGAACCCTTGAGGACGCCATCCCCGAGATGGAGAAGTACAGGCTTATCCATCGAAAGGGCGGGGTGATCGAGCTCTCACCATTTGGCAGGGTAATGGCAGAGCATTTCATCGGAGTCGAGCGGCTGAAGAGGATCCGGGCCCTTGTCCGGGAAGAGGACGATCCCCTGATGATCCTTGCCGATCTCGAGTGCAGGACCGATGAGGATGAGCAGAAGGGGAGATAGCAGCCCCTTACTCCGTCTTGAAGATCCCACTACAGACAACATACTCATTCCCATCACTCCCTGAAGCAAGCTGATAGTAGGTGCTCTTCCAGAAGAGACCACTCTCGGCCGGATTGATATAGATATAATCCTCCCACCCGGACCCGTCTTTCAGTGCTCCTGCTACCATCTCATCCCGGAATGCCTTCCCTGCGACATCTGTTTTTCCCTTGAAACTCACACCCACAAGATGAATATTCGTTGCATGGGCAACCATCTCCACATCGGCATTATAGGCAAAGACATAGAGGCCGGGCCTCTCTCCATCCCGGTATGGATGCTGTCCGGCGTTGATCGCCCGGATCGTTGCCGGGGCATCACGGGCAAGAGCATCGGCAGTGAAGGTAACCAGTGCAATTGCCTCTACCTCTGTTAAAACCTCACCTGCATATCCCGGGGTGAGGTACCGGTAGAGGATCCGTTCGTACCTGCTGACTCCATATTCATCCTTCTCGGATCTGATCCGATCAAGTGCCTGCCGGAATGCCTGGACAAGCGAAAGTGGAGTCTCTTTATTGAAGGCGAGATAGTACTCATGGGTTGAAAGCGGGCAGGCAATCTTGATTGCATCGGGATTCCCGGCATACCGGTCAATCAGCCTCATGCCAGGATATTCAGCATATGCCCATGCATCGATCTCCCCCATCTCAAGCATCCGGATCAGATCCTCTGCACCGGTTGCATAGGTTATCCTATCATACCCAAGACCTTTGAGATCATCTCCTGCAACATCATCGGTGATCGCACCGATCGAGAGCGAGGTGAGATCACAATCAGCAGGAATATCAGCACCGGATCTCATGAAGAGGACAGTTCTGCTCCTGACAATAGGTCCTGCCCAGAGGAAGTCATCCTCTCGCTCAGGAGTTCGTGCGGTGGAGAAGAGCACATAACCGGGGGTGGAGAGAGTCTTCTGGTATCCCTCCTCCCATGAAGAGAGGATCACCTGTTCCCGTGAAAAATCTGCATTCAGATCAGTGAAGACCTCATCCAGGATATCAACTGAGATCCCCTGCAGGACACCATCCTCCATGAAATTGTACGGATAATACTCTTCAGTCATATACGTGAGGGTGGAAAGACCTCGTGATGGGATGTACCGGTTACGGATCTGATCGTACCGGCTCAATCCACCATCAGCGGGCACCTCCTTCAGGGCATCAAATGCAGACCGGAACCGCTCAACCTCCTGCTGTGGTGTCTCCCTGTTGAATGCATAATAGAGATCCACTGTCTTGAGCCGATATATCTGGTTAAAGTAACCATATGTACCGGTTTCTTCTGCGATCAGATACTCTCCGGCAAGATCACCTGATGCAAAGAGATTGATGCTGCCTTCATCAAGCATCCGGATCAGCATCTGAGGATCGGGATCGGTGATGATCCGGGCCTCATCGACTCCTGCCCGTTTCAGCTCCAGAACCGATACGTCATCTTCAACTGCACCGATTTTGAAATTGTTGAGATCAGAATCCTCTGCAACAGTGATATCACTCCCACGGCGTGCGAAGAGAACGATATCGTACGACTCGATCGGACCCGCCCAGAGGAAGAGATCCTCCCGCTCGGGCGTTCGTGCTATTGAAAAGAGAGCATATCCGGGGGTTGAGCGTGTGGTCTGATAGGCTTCGGTGAAGAGGCCGATCCGGATGGCATCCTCAGGCAGGGAGAATCCCATCTCTTCATACGTCGCTTCAAGGAGATCAACTCCGATTCCTTTCAGCTCCCCTTCCTCTTCGTAATTGAATGGCGGGAAATCCTCAGTCAGAAAGATCAGATCCGGAACTGTGGTTGTATCCTCATGTACGCAACCTGAAAAAGAGATGCATGCTGCAAGCAGAATAAATATGAAGATACCAATCGGAGAATGCCGGTTCATATCCAGAATTCAGAAGAATGATATTTATAATTACTGAAGGTTTGATGGAGAGAGTGGATTATCGTCTGAATGGGTGGATGATGAAGCGTAGAACCTCATCCCACACAGACCCAGCGGTCATAGATCGGGTCACGCTCATTCTCAAAGACCTCGATCTTCCGATCCACCGATGCACCCCACTCCCTGATCAGCTCTGATTCCCGTTCGGTCCCAACCGTGATCAGCGCCTCCTCACAGAGATCGAAGAGCACCATAACAAGCTCCTCCCAGACCTCTGTCCCAAAGGAATGGATCTCACCGAGCATGATCCCAAGCCCCCTCTCAGCAGGCGGCAGGAAGACATCCGCAGTCCTGCCATCAATACAGAGTGTTCCTTCCGGATCCAGCCTTCCTGCGATCAGCCCGCGGGCGATGAGCGCCTCATCATTATCATAGGCAAGCGGCTCCATCCCCATCTTTGATACAATAGCTGATCCGATACCCGAGCCACAGCAGCAGTCGATGCAGTGACCAGAACCTGCATTTCCCCATATCTCGTAAATCAGGGATTCAAGCTTTCCAGTCCGATCAGGCGGCACATCCTCAAATGCAGGATCAACCGCAGCACTGATCTCTTTGGCAAATGACCTTCGAACAGCCCTTTCCCAGAGATGCCGCTCTGTCTGGTAGAGATCTCCTCCGATCTCCTCAAACCTTTCGATCTCCTCACCCGTCATCTGCCGGTACAGGCAGGTAGATGCCCACCATGCCGATCCATCTGCCGAAAAGGCAACTGCCAGGGGATCATCATCCATATCAAGCAGAAACCTGCCGTACCCATTCTGTGCAGGAAGGGCAAGGAGATCGGACAGATACTCTATCCCGGATAGATCCCCAAAAGAAGGCTCAACAAATGTCAGGTTTTGAACCTCAAAAATCTCTTCAGCATTCATCTCTTCTTCCTCTGTATTGTCAGACCGCCGACTGATTTGATAACACCCTCAACGGTTGCATTCTCATCCATCGTCACCCTCTGCCCCTCGACATTCCCGAGTATCCGAACATTCTCTTCAATGACGACATCATTCAGAGCCTCCACATTTCCGTGAATTTCAGCACCAGAAGAGATCGTAACGGAGTCTGTCGTCCGTATACTTCCAAAAAGGGTACTATTCAATCCAACCGTTGCCTTCTCTCCACGGATCTGCCCATGGAGCCTGCATCCAGAGCCGATTGTGATTGGGGTCTGCACCTGAAGCTGTGACTCATCAAGATTTGTCTGGGATGGGAGCATAAGTGGATGAGCATCTTCTTCACAGATCTCCTCAATGAATCTGTCGATCTCTTCCTCATGTTCGAGCCTGAGCATCGTCAGGACATAAAGGAGGATATAGAGGATCACCGGCATCGGGTTTCTGACCTCGATATCGCCGCGAGCATCAAATCCCTTCTCGATCATGACGTTATCACCGATATCGAGATTCCCCATCACCGAGAGTTTGCCTCGGATCGTAACACCCTCACCGATGAAGGCATCTGCATCGCAGACAAGGTTACCGTCAATTTCACAGAAGTTGCCTATCCTGAGATCACCCTCTGCGATCACATCACCCTTCAGGGTGCAGGACTCCGCTATAAAGACATCATAGCCGGATATTCCATACTCTATTCGTGAGTGATCGCCAACAATCACATCACCGGGCGCCTTGAGGATGCGCTCCTGCAGCTCGGTATTATCAGGGATAATACATCCCTTTAACCTCAGCCGTTCCAGTTGAATCTCATCCGGGCCGGAACCATTCTGAGCCGGGACTGCATTCTCATCCATACCAACCTGCACCTCATGCTCCGTACTTCTCAGATCTATTGATCAGATCAACCAGTATCGGCATAAGATCTCCACCCCGGATCCTGCCAAGTCCCCCTGTTGCAGCGGAGATCTCATCGAACAATGAGACAGAATCCACCCGTACTCCAGGTCCCCTGATGATGATCGGCACCGGATCACCAGTATGATCCATCACCGAACAGGGTGTCGTATGATCACTACAGATTGCAATGACAATATCCTTCCATTCAAGAAGCGGGGCAAGTGTGGAATCAATCACCTCAATAAAGTCCCGTTTCAGCAGGGCTTTTCCATCATGGCCGAACTCATCTGCGCCCTTGATATTCAACAGCACGAAATCCTTTCTCTCAAGCTCTTTCTCTGTATATGCAATTTTAGCATTGAGATTGGAATCAGCCGATCCGGTGATCCCCGGCACCTGCACCGGCTCCAGACCAACAGCAGATCCAATTCCCGAGATGAGAGCGGCTGCCGAGATGACACTCCCCGTCATCTTCCATTTCTCAGGGAACGGCTCAAATCTCCCCATCAATCCTGCTCCCCGGATCAGAACAATATTTGCAGGAAGGAGCCCATCAGCGATTCTCTGCACATTCAGAGGGTGGTCGAAGAGAATCTCCTGTGACTGGCGGAGAAACTCATTTGCCACCTCAGCTGTGTGAAGATCTGATCCCGCTTCCGTCATCGGGCGGATTGGAAGCGGGGGGAGTTGTTCGTGTTTTGGATCATTGGATGTTACATTTGCACCAAGCCCCTCACCACGGAATGCAAGAGCGGCCCGGTGACCGGCACCGGGTTCGAAAAAGAATTCCACCCCAAACGGAGAGAGATCGACACCATCCCGGATCGCAGCACAGAGAGGTTCAGTTGAAGAGATCCGCCCGGCCCTCCTGTCGATGATCGTTCCGTTCGAATCAAGGCTTCCAAAATTACCCCGGAACCCGATCGTCCCGGCTTCCATTCTAATCCCGCATCCTTCAGCCTCAAGGGGCCCTCTGCCGGTATAGTACCGTTCAGGGGGATATCCAAGAAGACTCAGGTGTGCAGTGTCTGATCCCGGTCGGATACCAGGTGCGATGGTATCCATGATACCGCAGACGCTCTCCAGTGCAAGGCGATCAAGAACCGGGGTCGACGCCGCCTGAAGAGGCGTCTTCCCATCAAGTACCTCGCACGGTCGATCAGCTATACCGTCTAGTACCAGGAGAAGTATCTTCTGCGCAGTCATCCTGCATAGAGATACACCTCAATATGTTATGAGGATGCCCCTTTGTGGAGCAAAAAAAATTATGCGGCAATGGCCGCAGCCTTCTCAGCTGCGGTCCTGACCGCTTCGGACTTGATCACATCGATTCTGCGAATCGGGAAGATCGTCTTTGATTCCTTAAAGATCTCGCGTGAGATATCACCATTGACCCCTGCCTTTGCAAAGGTATCGTAATTCATCTCAGAAGCAAGGCGGGTGACAACTTCAACCATCTTTGCCCTGATTGCATGAATATGCGAGAGTTTTGCCCGGTTCAGTGTGAAGCAGGTGAGTGTCACCTGGATCTCACGGCCATCCTGTACTTTCAGGGTCACAGTGGAGTCGATCCGGGAGGTTCGCCGCTTCACATGGGAGCGGATATAATCGCGGGTGACCTCATGACCGATAAACTCGGTATATGCTGCGTCACCTGCGACATTGTTGATCCGAAACTGCATCTTGATGTACTGTTTGGAGTAGTCCTGTGCAATCTCACCAAGTGAGACCTGCATGACGCGACCAATCATGTTTGCGGGATCTGCCGAGACAATATCCCCCATAAACACTTTACCAAAGACCTCAGGGGTATAGACCTTGTACCAGCTCTTTGCCTTCCAGCCTTCGACCCTGCGTCCAATCTGCTTCTTTTTTGCCATCGTATCACCAAATTACCATAATCTACGATTTATGCCTTTTTATGTTCCATCGGTTTCATCCTCTCAGAACAGAGTGAGTCTGCAATCGAGAGATTCATCAGATAATCGTCAATAGTTGCGATTGCCGAACGCACCGGCATGTCGCGAATCACCATCTCAACGTATTCGGGAGATATATGCATCTCCATCGGATCCATATTGTCAGGAGAGAGGCTCCCGGCAACACATTCGGGTGATGCATGGTATGACCTTATTCTGCCACACTCGATCTTCATGCCGGGATCGCCTCCATAACCGCCTGTCGAAAGAGTGTATCCGTTCCGGCAGGAATTGTTGCCCCTGCTCTTTTCATGTGCCCTCCGCCGCTACCGCCAACAGCAGTAGCAGCAGTCCGGACAATGGTGTCAAGATCCAAGTGAAGACCAGGAGGCGTTCTTGCCGAGACAGAACAGAACTCACCATCTTCTGTGATCACAAAGACCGGAGATGAACGACTGAGATCGGTTGAAAGGATATCGGCAACATCAGACGAGACCATCTGGTCATTCACCCGGTACCACCCCTCATCGATCTCTTCAGCTGAGCCGATTCCCTGAAGGATCCTCTGCCGGAATACCGAGAAGATATTCCATGCTTCCTCCAGTCCGGCAGGATCACCCATACAGAGGGATACAGCAAGACCCCCACGGCCGGTTTTTCCACAGGCATCGATAACAGCGGCCATCGCAGGAGCCCAGGGGATCACCTCACGCTCAAGTTGATAGCTATCCGATACGATCCTCTGGAGAGCAAGAGCAGATGCCGTTTCATCGACTCCGAGAACAAGGCGGGAGAGGAAGAATGAATCGTCTTCTGCGGATTGATCCAGAGGGACAAGCCCGGCCATCTCCCTGCATACGGTGTCATTACCGGATATTCCCGGAAGATAGGGATCCGTTGCCAGATAGAGACGATCATAGAGTGTCAGGCCCGCAGGCATGAAGCCCGGCCTGGTTGAGATCACCCCGTTGCCAATCCCTTCATTCAGGATCTCACGGTTTGGACCAAGAAACTCCTGCCTGTCCCCGATTGCTCCAAGGACTGCAAGGCCCGCGAGATCGCGGTTTTCACCAAGCTCCCGTGCGACATAATATGCGGCTCCCGATGCTGAGAGTTCAAGATCGCCATCGATGCCCGTGAGCCTCGGGTTGACATGGAAGTCGCCCGAAAATGACGGAACATGGTGATCGATAACCATTACAGATGCAGGGAGACTTGGGATGGATGACCCAAAGTCGCAGAGGAGAACCGGTGTGTCATCCGGGATCATCTCTCTTGTGATTGTTGAACGAATATGAAGATGAAATGGAACGTGAATTTTTGTTAACGCCGTACAAAGAATTGATGCCGCTGCTACCCCATCGACATCGTGATGGGCATAGATCTCAACAAAACCTGATGACTTCAGGTTCTGTGCAAGCAATTCAGTTGACGGCGAAAGAGGCATAATTTATCGTGAAAGGAGAATCTCTGCGGTCTCCGGTTTGTATGTCCACCCTTTCGGGAGTTTTCCTGACTTTGTGTAGTACCTGACCAGTCTTCTGACTTTCGACTCGGTCAACTGGAGCTGGCGCTTGTTGTGGATATCCTTCTTATTCTCAGAGAGATGCTTCCGCATTCCAAGAGCCTTCTGCATCAGGTTCCGAAGATCTTCTGGGATCTCGGAGACGAGATCGTTCTCCTTTAAGATTGTCCCGATACGTTTACCGGTTACCAGTTTGATGTCAGGGACACCGTACTTGTCCCGGAGCGTCATCCCGATAACAGAAGAGGATAGCCCATCCTTCTTCATCCCGACAATCAGCTTCTCGATCTCAGCGAGATCGGTGTTGGACCATTCCGGGACATCCGTTCTATAAGGACGGACAGAACCCGACGATCCTCTCCGTCGTGCATGCATTCGTGCCATGTATACCTCATTTTTTATTTAGCTGCCTGCAAGAGAGAGCAGGAGTGTCCGGCAGTTGCCATTCACTGTAAGTCACGAAAAGAGCCTAAACTGACTCGTCGTAATCCCAAGCCCCCATAACGGGCAGTGCTATCGAGCACGTCGGACTTACCTCAGCCAGCACATACTGTGCGGTATAGAATGGATCAGTTGAGAGGTTAAGAGTATCGGAGTGAGGAGGGTTCCTTCACTCCGAGAGGGTATCGACTTCCTGGGGTGCGCCGAACGCCAGATCATTGCGGGGGTCATCCATTGAGGAGATAGGGCATTCATCGATGATCGATACATACTCATCAAACCAGTATGCCGAGGGGTTTCTCCGGCAGACGATCACCTTCCCCATCTCTTCGGGATCGGCTGCCTGATGGTACTTCATCACCACATAATCCTTCGTGCAGGCAGCAACCTCGATCTTCCCGGTAGCATGCGACATCACAAACCGTGCACGCTTGGCAATGCCGGAGGCCTGCGATCGCGCCTCCTCAAAGATCCGGTAGCTCTCCTCAATCGGAACGGCATAGATGTGGTTCCCATGTGTCGGGCGGCACTGGAATATATAGTAGGGAGAGACTCCGATGAAGGAGAGCTTCCGGAAGAGTTCGGCAAGTACATCTCCTGAATCATTGATGCCCCGGAGGATCGGGGTCTGGTTCAGGATGACAACACCGGCATCAAGAAGAGCAACAACCGCCTTTTCGGCTTCCGGAGTAATCTCCCGGGGGTGGCTAAACTGGCTCATCAGGTAGATACGTCGCTCAGGCAGGCTGTACTCCTTCAGGAGAGCAAGGAGCTCAGGATCCTCTGAGATGCGCATCGGATTAAATGCAGGCATCTTGCTCCCGATGCGGATGATATGAACATGATCAATCGTCCTGATTTCTTCGATGATCGCCCTCAGTTTCTTTGTCGGGAGCATCAGGGGATCACCTCCAGTGAGGAGAACATTCGTCACCTCGGGATGTTTCCTGATGTAGGTGATCCCGGCAGTCACATCGAGGGAGATTTCATCTGCCCCTTCAACAAAGAGACGTTTTCTAAAGCAGTAACGGCAGAGCCCCGCACACCGGTCTGAAACGAGCAGGAGACCAGTCCGTGCATACTTATGCTGAAGTCCGGGTACAACCGTATACGTAGATTCGCCTGAAGGATCAAGATCCCCGCCATCAGTCTCGATCTCACCAGAATCAGGAATGATCAGCCTTCTGATCGGATCATATGGATCTGACCAGTCGATGAGGTTCAGGTAATAATCGCTTGCCTTGAAAGAGAACCAGTTTTCTACTTCCCCGATATCTTTCTTCTCCTCAGGTGAGAGCCCGGGAATCTGAGAGACCGATGTAATATAGTGTGTTTTCATAGAATCACCTCCGTGACGGGTATTCTTATGTACCAAAAGACGGCACATGCAGAAACGACTCACCCCGGTAAGTGCAGACAAAGAGAATGCACTTGCTGTCAGGTGGCCACCTTGTTTATAGAAATCCAGTTACCTGTGGCACAACATAATATTTATAGTTTGGCGATAGAAGAGGAAATAAATCCAAATAAACGATAAAATAGAGATTAGAGAGTATATGAGATTATTTATTTTTGGATTTTCCTTTTTTGCCCTTTGCTTTTGACATCGAGATGAGATCAACAACATAGCTACCATCCTTGCCGACACCGATGACACGCTCATCACTTCTGGCAAGTTTCTCAATATTTAACTCATAACTCCCGGGACCAACGATCCGGACACTCTCAACGCGATCATACATATCTGCATGGGATTTTTCAGGGGTTTTGACTTCAAGGATCGGTTCGTTCGTCTCTTCTGCGATCTCATCGATACTCTTCTCTTCAAGGACGTCTTTATGCCTCACCTTCTCGCTGACATAGAAGAATTTCTTTCCGCCACAGCTTGGGCAACCCCTTAGGATCTCAGTTGAGCCATCCCGAAACTCACGGCCGCACTGGGTACATTTGTGAGGCATGATACTGATTATCCTCCCGACGTGAGCGAGGCCCAGGCAACAAGCCGATCCCGTTCAATCTTCAGCATCTTCAACTGACCCGCAGGACCAATCACAGTCATTCTTCCCTGCCGGGGTTTCTTCCCTTTGAAGAGTCGCCCAAATATACCCCCGGATTCAGCCTCTTTCCCGGGATAGGTCTCCATCTCTATCCCTGAAAAGCCACCAGGTCTGATCTCTCTCATGGTAACTTCGACAAGCATGCTCTGTTCATCAGGTGTCAGACCATGCTCAAGGACAACAATGTTGCCGAGCATGACCGAATCGAGGATCGTCCTGATCTTCTCCATTGTTGTAAGATTTGTAAGCCGGTCTGCGGAGATGAGTTCGATTTGTACTCCCTGTATCATTGAGATCACCTGAAGTGTTCGGTCATCATATCATAGAGCTCTTCCATATTTGTCCCTTCAAGTCCCGACAATGAGATGACGGGATGCTGGGGGAATGCACTCTTGATACGCGATGGTGCTGCATCGGGGAGGTCAGTCTTATTTGCGACGATCACAACCGGGAGATCCCTGCTCTCGATAATCCCAACCATCATAATATTTACCTGCATGAAGGGATCCAGTGTGCTGTCCATCACATAGATGACACCATGGATATCCTCCCTGAGCCAGTGCATCGCCTCTGCGACACCCTCGGTTGCCTCACGTGCCCGGGAGATCGCTTCATCCTGCTCAAGACCATATTCCAGAAATTCGTGATAATCGATCTTGGTTGTCACACCAGGAGTATCGACAATATCCAGTGAGAGAGTATTGCCGTTTGCTCCGGTGATCACCACATCTTCCCGTCTCCGGGCCCGGCGTGTTTCATGCGGAATCTCAGAGACAGGACCGATCGCATCACCTGAACAGTCACGGACGATCCGGTTCGCCAATGTGGTTTTCCCAGCATTTGGGGGGCCATAAATGCCTATTCTGGAACGTTTCCTGCGAAAAATATTCTGAAAAAACTTACTCAATCTTTTTTTAGCCCGAGTAAACATACTCATCTGTCAACCCCTGAACACTGGCAGTTTCCTGATCTGCCATGGTACTTGTACTCTTCTCCCAATTCTTATTAATACTACCCACCTATTGCACAAATGGTTCCGGGGAACGGACTCTGGAGACCAAAACCCACCCAGGATGTCGGGTTTACGAATCTTTTAATATGGGCGTTGCATAGTAGATGTGTCATCAGCGAAGAGAGCAGAAAAGGAGGTGAAACGAATATGAGACAAAATGACAACATGGACTTCGAAACTCGCGTCCCTGTAAGGGAAGTGATGAAACTTAATCCGACCACAATCGATGCCAATGCAACAACTGCGGAGGCTGCACGTGCAATGTGCCGTGATGAGGTCGGGAGCTGTATTGTGCTACAGAACAATCTGCCGATTGGCATTGTTACTGAGGAGGATTTCAACTGCAAGATTATGGCAAAAGACAGAAAACCGGGTGAGGTATATGTAAAGGAGGTGATGAGCACTCCTTTGATCACGATCGGATCTGATGCGGCTATTGCCGATGCTGCACGGATGATGGTTATTAACCGTGTCCGAAGGCTACCGGTGGTGAATGCAGAGAGCAAGGTCATCGGAATCCTTACTGTACGGGATATTCTCAGCGTAGCAAATGAGATCAACGAAATTATGAACGATCTGATCGTCATTAACCGCATGAACGACTACCATGCCGGAGTCTGCGACCGGTGTGGAAGTATGTCAGACGATCTCATGTATCTTGACAACCAGAACATCTGCCCGGTATGCCGCGATGAGGAGTCAATACAATGAAAGTCTCGGCCGATCTGCTGATTGAGGTGCATTCCCTCCATAAAGATGAGTACGTCACTCATGCACGTCAGATCTTACGTGATGATGTGTACCGCGAGATTTATATCACCGATGAGAAGGGGCATCTTACCGGGATGATCGATATCACCGATGTCCTGAAGGTAACCGATACCCGATCGAACGTGACCATCTCAGGATTTATTCGTGAAGCACCATTCGTTGCGATGGATACCCCCCTTGAGATGGTCGGATCAACCATTCTGAAGGCAGGTACAGACAGTGTTTCTGTCCTGAAAGAGAATGGAGTCTTCATCGGAGCAATTCTTTTCAGGGACCTTTTTCCGGTGCTGGTATCACGCCATGAGATTACCGGAGAGGTTTGCGATGCAATGACAACGAATGTGATCTGCTCTGAAGCAGATTGGAGCATCCAGAAAGTATACTCAAGTATCGTCGAGAGTGGATATGCATCCCTCCCGGTTATAAGCAATCAGAGACTGATCGGTATCATATCACGCCGCGATCTCATTGAGAACGGTAGCATCAGGCGATCACTTGGAAACAGTACAAAAACACCCATATCCCGCGTCATGACAACACCGGTATTTACCACAAGTCCGGACACTACAGTCTCCGAAGCTGCCGGACTCCTTGTCAGCCATGATATCAGCCGCATTCCTGTGGTCGATGACGGGAAGGTTGTCGGCATTCTGGATCGCCATGATGTCCTGAAGAACCTTGTACAAAAAACGTAAGGGATCACCATGCATGAGAATACAACAGGCCAGAACAAAGGTGAGCGCCACCTTATGATGCAGGGAAAGTTGAATCGGGGCCCGATAGAATTCAAATCGCGCCCGGCAGAAAGAAAGGGCGGGATCATGGCCATTTCTACTGCAAACGTTGTCACCGTCCCTCCGACGATGAGTATCTGTGATGGTGTTGCAACGATGACACATGAGGGATTCCGCAGGTTACCGATCACCGATGCCGGGAGTGGCCAGCTCCGTGGCATCATCACGGTATCGGATATCGTCGACTTTATGGGAGGGGGAGACCGGTACAACCTGGTAAAAACCAAGCACAAGAGTAATTTCCTCTCTGCCATTAATGAAAGCCTCAGGACGATCATGACCGAACAGGTGATGACACTCCGCGAGAGTGATGATATCGACGATGCAATCGACCTGATCGTTCAGAAAAGACATGGTGGTGCACCGATCATTGATGATGAGACGAAAGTTGTCGGTATGGTGACCGAGCACGACCTTTTAAAGGCTCTCTTCATGGGCCAGAGCCTCCTCTCGGTTGAAGATGTGATGTCGGATTCTCCACGGGTAACCAACCCCGACTGCTCAATTGCCGATGTCGCCCGGCAGATGAATAAATACCATTTCAGAAGACTCCCGGTTGTATCAGACGATATCCTCTTTGGAATCGTAACAGCAACTGACATTATGAAGTATGTCGGCTCCGGTGAGGTTTTCAGGACGATCCAGTCGGGAGATGTGAGTGAAGCAACAGCTCTGCCAATCCGATCGATCATGACAGGATCTCTCCAGACGACGACACCTGAAAAGAGTATCAATGAGATTGCACGGGAGATGGTGCAGAAGCGCATCGGAGCATTCCCCGTCACAGAAGATGCCCGACTCATCGGGATGATCACAGAATTTGACCTTGTCAGAACACTTGCATCGAGGTGATGCACCATGATTGTACAAGAGATGATGTCAGCCCCGGTCTATGTTGTCAATACGCAGGAGAATATCGCGTATGCACGCAACCTGATGCTGAGACATAAGATCTCCCGACTCCTCGTGATGGATGAGGAGAAACTTGTCGGAATCATAACCAAGAAGGATATTGCATATGGGTTCCGGCAACACGACCCCATCTGGAGGAGAAGGCCCATCGACAGGATTCCTGTTGAGGTGATGATGCGGAGGGATCCAATCACGGTATCGCCGGATCTTCAGGCTGGCAGAGCCGCGGGAATGATGCTCACCCATGATATAAGCGGGCTTCCGGTTATGAACAATGGGAATGTCGAGGGGATCATCACAAAAACTGACATCATGGCATCAGGAGAAGTTAACCGGATCACTGCAACAGTTGGCGATATCATGGAGGATGTGCTGACTGTTTCACGGTACCACTCACTCAATCACGTCATCGATCTCATCAGGGAGAGGAACGACAAAATCCTGGTGATCAACAATGACGGCACGCTTGCCGGGGTGATCACTGAATCCAATATCGCATTCTTCGATTCCTTCGACCACAACGGTGTGCCGGAGCGGGATATCGTACACCTGAGAAAGGAAGAGTCCGGAGGACCCAAGAACCGAAGGCATGTCCGGCAGCTCTCCGGGATAGCAGAAGATGTGATGTCCAGACCGGTGATCACCATCAATCCGGCTGAATCGATATCAAGTGCGATTGCGTTGATGCGGGAGCACCATATTAACAGTATCATCGCCGAGGAAGCCGGTGAGATCAAAGGAATATTAAAACGAGATGACATACTGAAAGAGGTAGCACAATGACGACGAAACTAACCATCAAAGACATCATGTCAAAACCTGTCAGCATTGCGAAATCGGCACTCATCACAGAGGCACTTGACAGGATGCTCGGCGAAGGAATCGATCCGATCATCGTTACCCACCAGGGCAGGGTCATCGGAACAGCATCACGCCGTACAATAGCCGAGAAGATCGGCAGCAAAAAGACCGGAGCCATCCCTCCAACCCAGATCCATGTTGCAAATGTGGTAAAAGAAGACTTTACCTTCGCATATCCCGACCAGGATATCGATCTTCTCATCCCCCTCCTCCAGAACTACAAGATCGTTGTTGTTCTGGATGCCGAACATAAGCTGATCGGAATGGTTACAATGAGAGATCTGCTGAAGGTCATGAAACCCGACTGCCCGCTTGAGGATGTCATCGAGCTTGCACCCAGAATCTCGCCCGAGGATCGGATCGTCCACCTTCACCGGAGAATGGTGGATGATTCTGCCACCCGGTTCATTGTCAATGACAACGGACGTGTCCTTGGTATTGTCACCGAGACCGATCTCGCCCGCGCCCTCGTAAAACTCAAGGAGATGGTTGAGGTGAAGCATCATGACAACCGGATTCGGAACCTGATTGCACAGGATATCATGAGCACTCCCGTCACATCCGTTCCAATGGGGACACCGGTTGCGGCAATCATCGACCTGATGACCGAGAAGAATATCAGCACAGTGCTTGTAACAAATGATCAGAAGCCGATCGGTCTTGTAACCCGCAGATCGATCATCAGTGCACTCTGAACATCATCTTTTTTTGATCTTTTTCGCCTTCATCCCTGCATTTAATACTTCATACAGCAATGTAACTGGCATGGAGCTGACCCCCACCACTCCGGTGAAACCAACCGAGCGGATCGCCGATCTCCTTGATGCGATGAGCAGAACCGGTTTTCAGGGAAGAAAACTGGGTGAGGCATACATCATCTGGAAAGAGATGATCAATGATCCGGACTGCACAATCCTTCTTGGCGTCTCGGGTGCGATGGTTCCGGCAGGTATGCAGGAATGCCTTATTACACTTGCAGAGCGGCATTTCATTGATGGCATCGTCTCAACAGGTGCAAATATCTTTCATGACATCTGCGAGCATCTTGGTGTCAGGCACTATCGCGGCCACCACCATGTCGATGATGCAGCACTCTTTGAGAAGGGGATAGACCGCATCTATGATGTTTTTGCCTATGAAGAACAGTTCAGAGATGTTGACCAGCAGGTTGCCGACTTCATCGATTCAATCGCCCCATTCCAGGGCTCAAGCCGCGAGCTGATCAGACAGCTTGGAGAATGGCTCATCAAGACCAGGCCGGAGGGTCGATCCCTGACCGCCACCTGTGCCAGGGAAGGTATACCGATCTTTGTCCCTGCACTCGCAGATTCATCCATTGGGATCAGCATAGTTATGGCCCGGAGAGCAGGAACAAGCGTCCATATTGATCAGATCGCAGATACCGATGAGATCACCCGGATCGTTGAGATGGCGAAGAAGACCGGTGTCGTTTATATTGGTGGCGGCGTTCCGAAGAACTTCATCCAACAGACCCAGGTGATTGCATCCATCCATAAGAGCGATCTCGGGGGCCATGCCTATGCCATCCAGTTCACCACCGATGCCCCCCACTGGGGAGGGCTTTCCGGATGCACCTTTGAAGAGGCGATCAGCTGGGGGAAAGAGGCGATCACCTGCCCCCGTGTTCAGTGTTTCTGCGATGCAACCATTGCCATCCCCCTCATGACCTCGGCACTCGTCTCCTCAGGGAGTGTGCGGCAGAGAGCGGACGGCAACCCATAACCATTAATACTCTTTTCTTCCAATAGTATAGAGCACTCACTTTATGGAGCAGTGTCTATTCACACACTGCGAGTGTCGAAAGATGCGAAATAACTCTGTTGAGGTAGCCAAGCCTGGTATGGCGCAGGTTTGCTAAACCTGTGTCCCCCTGGGACTCGAGGGTTCAAATCCCTCCCTCAGCGCTCCAAGGAGAATAAGAGGAATAACACATGGAAGAATCCGAACTGAATTACTTCGTACGCGTCAGTAATACCGATCTCGACGGCACCAAGCAGGTCCAGATCTCACTGACGGGCATCAAGGGCGTGGGAATCCACACCGCGCTCGTTCTGGCACGCAAGGCCGGCATCAATACCCATGACCTGATGGGGAAACTCTCAGATGAAGAGGTTGACCGGATCCGCGCTGCCGTGGACGAGTACGTCGAGACAGTCCCGACCTGGATGATGAACAGACCAAAAGATCTCTATACCGGACAACCCCGTCACCTCCTCGGTGTCGATGTCTCCCTCACCCTTGAGGAAGATATCAATATCATGAAGAAGATGCGCTGTTACCGGGGCATCAGGCATGAAACCGGCCAGAAGGTACGTGGACAGCGGACCAAGGCAACCGGAAGAACCGGAACTACCGTCGGTGTATCCAAGAAGAAGAAGTGAGGGGTGAGTACCTATGGGATATCCAGGAAAGAACCACAAGCAGTACCAGTCTCCAAAACGCCGTTTTGAAAAGGCGCGGATTGAAGACGAACGGAATGTTGCAATCACGTTTGGACTCAGGAACAAAAAGGAGATCTGGAAGGCCACTCATATCCTCCGTCGCCACAGGCAGGGTGCCAGGGACATTCTCGCAATGAGCTCAGGCGGTGTTGATGAGGCGCGGGTCGAAGCACGCCGCGAAGAGCTGCTCCAGCACCTTCAGAGATATGCCCTTGTCAGCGCAGGTGCCACCATCGACGACGTGCTCTCGCTGAAGGTCAGTCATATCCTTGAGCGCCGTCTCCAGACGATCGTTTACAGGAAAGGACTTGCCCGCTCACCAAAGCAGGCACGTCAGCTGATCAACCATGGCCACATTGCAATCAACGGCAGGCGCATGTCAATTCCGGGATATATGGTTCCACGGGCCGAAGAGGATCAGGTCAGCTACTATGAGACCTCTGCACTTGCAAAGGAGAGCAACCCCGAGCGGGGCCGCATCAATAATGTGAGGGTCTGAAGATGGCAGCTGAGAATGACAAATGGGGTATTGCCCATATCTATGCATCCTTTAACAACACAATCATTACCGTGACCGATCTCTCCGGTGCAGAGACGATCTGCAAGAGCAGTGGCGGTATGGTCGTGAAACAGGCACGGAACGAAAGTTCTCCCTATGCAGCGATGCAGATGGCAATCAATGTAGCACAGGCAGTCCGTGACAAAGGGTTCGTCGGTCTGCATGTAAAGGTCAGGGCACCCGGCCGCGGCAAACAGCGGAGTCCGGGACCTGGAGCGCAGGCAGCGATCCGGGCACTATCCCGTGCCGGTATCCGCATTGGCAGGATCGAAGATGTCACCCCGGTCTCACACGACAGTATCCGGGCTCGCGGTGGCAGGCGGGGAAGGAGAGTCTGATGGAGATCGTATTCGACAGGGTCGATGACTCAATCGTACGATTTACCCTGAGCAGTGCCTCCGAAGCATCTGCAAACGCGCTCAGACGGGCGATGATCGGTGAGGTTCCAACACTCGCTATTGAGGATGTCAGGATCTATGACAATACCAGCGTCCTCTTTGACGAGATGCTTGCCCATCGAATCGGCATGATCCCAATCAGGACCGATCTAAGCAGATTTGTCAGAAAAGATGCATGCAAATGCGAGGGGGTTGGGTGCCCGCTCTGTCAGGTCATATTCACGCTGACTGTTGAGGGACCCGGAACGGTCACCTCCGGAGACCTCGTCTCAGAGGATCCGGAGACAGCCCCTGTCGATACGAATATTCCTCTCGTAAAACTCTGGGAAGACCAGAAACTCGTCATTGAAGCGGTCGCATATCTGAACACAGGTACTGAGCATGCTAAATGGCAGCCGACCATTGCATGCGGATACAAACAATATCCTGTGATCGAAGTAACCGAACAGTGTGACGGATGCGGGATGTGTGTCGAAGAGTGTCCACGAGCCGTTCTCGAAGTAAAAGGACAGACAGTCCGTGTCGTTGACGGAAAGATTGAGGCATGCTCACTCTGCAAACTCTGTGAACGGGCATGCATCGGAACAGGCATCGGGGAAGAGTCAGCCATACACGTCAAAGTGGACAAGACAACATACCTCTTTACCGTCGAGAGTGACGGATCGCTTCCGGCACAGCAGATCGTTGAAGAGGGGATCCGATATATCAGAAAACGATCTGATGAACTCATAGAATCTTTACAGGAAATATCAATGGAGGGACAGTAGATGAAGAGAACGGGCAAGACTAACCCGCGCCTGACAGATCTCATCAGGATGCTCAGGAGTGCATCCCATGAGAGCGAGGCACAGATCTGGCGTGAGATTGCAAAGAGGCTCGACACGTCCAGCAGTAATTATGCTGAGGTTAATATCGGCAAGATCAACCGCTATGCACAGGAAGGCGAGATCATCCTCGTCCCGGGTAAGGTGCTTGGAAGCGGACTGCTTGAGCATTCGGTGAGGGTAGCAGCATTAAACTTCTCCGATTCGGCCCGTGAAAAGATCGCACAGGCGAGTGGTGATTGTATGACAATTGAAGAACTGGTATCGGCAAATCCAAAAGGAAGCCGTGTCCGGATACTGAGGTGAAGAGCAATGGTAACGATCATCAATGCAGAAAATCTCCTCCTCGGAAGGCTTGCGAGCATCGTCGCAAAGCGGGCACGCAATGGTGAGGAGATCGCGATTGTTAATGCCGAGAAGGCGATCCTCTCAGGAAGCAGAGCCGAAATCCTCCAGAAATACCACCAGCGAAGAGTTCGTGGATCTGTTGAGGGTGGACCATTCTTCCCACGCCGGCCAGACGATATCATGAAGCGGTCTATCCGAGGGATGATTGGGTACAAGACAGGTCCGGGTGCAAATGCTTTCCGGAGAGTCAAAACCTATGTCGGAGTTCCGGAAGAGTTTGCCGGAATGGAGATGGAAGTGCTTGAGGAAGCACACCGGAACAGGTTAAGCAAACCAAGGTATGTTACGCTTCAGACCATAAGCCAGAACCTTGGAGCCAAATTCTAAGCAGAGGGATTGAATTGACAAAGATTATCAATACAAGCGGAAAGAGAAAGACTGCGGTCGCTCGCGCCACCCTGCGTGAAGGTAAAGGCAGGATCAGGATCAACTCGGTTCCTCTCGAAGTATATGGGTCTGAGCTGATCAGGATGAAGATCGCAGAAGCACTCGTCCTTGCTCCAGGTGTAGCAGATACAATCGATATCGATATCGATGTATCCGGCGGAGGGATCATCGGACAGGCAGAGGCGATCAGGACGGCACTTGGCCGGGGTATCCTCGGCTGGACAAACGATCCGGCCATCAAAGAGGTGTACCTTGCATATGATCGGACCCTCCTTGTGAATGATTCACGCCAGAAAGAAGCGAAAAAGCCTCATGGACGCGGTGCACGGAAGAGATTCCAGAAGTCGTACCGTTAAATATAAGCAGACTAATAAGGAATCGGGGACAATGATACCTGTACGATGTTTCACCTGTGGAAAGGTCATTTCCACAGCATGGGATGAGTTCAAAGAGCGAAAAGCAGCAGGCGAGGATCCAAAAGAGATCCTCGATTCCCTCGGTTTGGAGCGGTACTGTTGCAGAAGGATGCTCCTCTCGCATAAGGAGATTATCAATGAGCTGTATCCCTATCAGTAAGGGGGGGTCGTGGGGTAGCCTGGACTATCCTATTGCGTTCGGGACGCAGTGACCTGAGTTCGAATCTCAGCGACCCCATTTCTGTTCAAAAATTTTACGGATGATTATCATGATATCCTACACTCGATATGAGCGAGCCAGGATCATAGGAGCACGGGCTCTCCAGATATCAATGGGAGCCCCGGTTCTTGTGAGAACCGGACGTATTGATCCCCTGGAAATTGCACTTGAGGAGTTTGAGCAGGGACTTATTCCCATCACCGTCAAGCGCCATTTCGGAGAGAGGGAAGTCGTGGTGGCATGACGACAATAGAGGCAGTCACACTCAGGAGCATCCTCGACAGCCGGGGGAACCCGACAATTGAGGCTGATATCCGGGTGGAAGGGGGATTTGGTCGTGCAGCTGCTCCAAGCGGTGCAAGCACCGGAACCCATGAGGCTGTTGTACGACCGCCTGATGAGGCAATTCCTTTCGCATACACTACCGTCATCCCCGAACTGATCGGCCTTGACTCTCATGACCAGCGGAGCTTTGATCGCATTCTCCACGAATGTGATGGAACAGGCAATTTTGGTTCGGTTGGGGCGAATATCGCTGTTGCACTCTCCCTTGCAAATGCAAAGGCTGCTGCATCGGCATATAGCATGGAACTCTTCACATATCTTGGAGGAGTCTTTGCCGAAGATGCACCACTCCCGCTTGGCAATGTCATCGGTGGAGGGGCACACGCACCGGGTGCAACAGAGATTCAGGAGTTTCTGGTCATTCCAATAGGGGCATCATCCACAAGAGAAGCCGTCTTCACCAATGCTCTCGTACATAAGGAGATCAAGAAACTCCTGAATGCACAGGGCATCACCTGCGGAAAAGGCGACGAAGGGGCCTGGGCACCACAGATCAGCGACACAGAAGCTCTTGACCTGATAGGGTCAGCTATCGACTGCGTCTGCGATGAGACCGGTGTCACCGTCGCCATCGGCCTTGATGTTGCGGCAAGCGAGCTCTGGGACGGGGAGCGGTATGTCTACCGTGAACGGAACCGGACAACCGAGGACCAGATCGCCTATATTGCCGATCTCGTCGATGAATACGGCCTTGTCTATGTCGAGGATCCACTCCATGAGGAAGATTTCGAAGGATTCTCCAACCTCACAGACCAGATCAATGACAACTGTCTCATCTGCGGTGACGACCTCTTCGTCACAAACCCCGAGCGGATCCAGACTGGTATCGAATGTGCATCTGCCAGTGCTGTTTTAATCAAGCCAAACCAGATCGGAACACTCACCGATACCTTCGAGGCAGTCCGCCTTGCAGAGCACTTTGGCCTGGAGACGGTGATGAGTCATCGGTCAGGAGAGACAACAGATGAGACCATCGCCCACCTCGCTGTTGCATTCGGGTGCATCTACCTGAAATGCGGCATCGTCGGAGGCGAACGAATAGCGAAACTAAATGAATTAATACGTATTTCGGAGAATTTTGCATGAGCGAGAATGAACTTGATATCGAACTGAACGAACCTCTTGTACCGGTTGAGGAGTACCTTGCAGCAGGCGTTCACATTGGGACACAGCAGAAGAGCAATGAGATGATGAACTTCATCTACCGGGTTCGTGGAGATGGACTCTACATCATTGACATCAGAAAGACTGATGAGCGGATCAAACAGGCTGCACAATTCCTCTCCAGGTTTGAAGCACCAAAGATCCTGGTTGTCACCTCACGACAGTATGGCCAGTACCCTGCACGTAAATTCGCTGAGGTAATTGGTGGAATGGCCTCAACCGGACGATTCATTCCGGGCATGCTGACAAATCCGGCATTAAACGAGACCACGCTGAACAAATATATCGAACCCGATGTCGTTGTTGTCACTGACCCGATCGGTGATGCCCAGGTGGTTCGTGAAGCAGTTCAGAGCGGTATTCCGACAATTGCCCTCTGCGATACAAACAACAGCCTGCGGAATATTGATCTCGTCATTCCAACAAACAATAAAGGCAGAAAAGCTCTCTCGATGATCTACTATCTCCTCGCAAAGGAGATGCTCAGAATTCGCGGTGTCACAACATCGCTCACCCCGGAAGACTTTGAGACCGATATTTAAATAGTCTGAAGAACAACTGCCAGATGAGGTGGGGAGACCTATGGAGATCCGTAACTGTAGAATGGCAGGGATGTTTTATCCGAAGGAGCCTGGGCACCTTGAACAGGTGCTTGAGATGTTCTTTAAGACAAAAACAGACCGGCTTCACCCCCTTGGCATCGTTGTACCTCATGCCGGGTATCCATACTCGGGCGCTGTGGCAGCCCGGGGATATGGATGCATCGATCCTGGTTTTTCTGGTACCTTCATTGTTATCGGACCAAGTCATCGCGGGTATCGTACCTGTGTCTCAAAACTCCCCTGGGAGACACCACTTGGGATCATCCAAAATGATGAGAGGCTATCTCTTGCACTTGAAATTCCAATTGATGAGGAGGCTCATCAGGAAGATGAAAACTCGCTCGAGACACAGATGCCATTCATCAAATACCGGTTTCCACGTGCCAGAATCACCCCAATCCTGATGGGCGATCAGTCTCCGGAAGAGGCAGAAAAATTATCAGGCCGGATACTCTCGGCACTTCAGACGACAAAGAAAGAAGCAATCATCGTTGCATCGAGTGATTTTTCACATTACATCCCTAAAAGCAAGGCTGAAAAGCTCGATTCAGTGGCAATCGAAGCGATCCTCTCACTCGACAGCGATGAACTCTACACGCGTATCATAAACCTCGGCATATCAGCATGCGGCTATGGCCCTATTGCCACAATGATCCGTGCCACGTCCGATCTGGGTGCTGAGAAGGGCATTCTCCTCTCATATATGACAAGCGGCGATGTGACCGGAGATCCCGAGGTCGTTGGTTACGCAGCCATTGCGGTGGTATAGGTTGGCAACATGGAGCGCACCAGGTAAAGTCTTCCTCTTTGGTGAACACGCAGTCGTCTATGGGAAACCAGGGATCGCAATAGCGATCAAACCCCGGGTCATGGTCACGGTCAGGAAGGCAAAACGACAGAAGAAGCCAAACTCTACCTATATAGCTGAATGTTTCCGGCAGATGGGTGTTTCAGGTTCGGTCTATGTCAGATCCCAGCTCCCAAGCTCGTCAGGGCTTGGCTCATCTGCCGCTGTGACGGTTGCCACCCTTTTTGCTATCAACGATGAGTTTGATATCGGAAAAAGTCCTGATGAGCTTGCCCTGATTGCTCACAGTGTAGAAAAGAATGTCCAGAATGGACGGGCAAGCGCAACAGACACCTACGTCTCAACCGTCGGGGGTATGGTGCTCATCACCGGCAACACAAAACGGAGGCTCCCCCCGCCGCAGATCCAGCTCGTTATCGGAAACAGCCTCACACACCATAGTACATCGGGGATGGTGGCACGGGTTGCCGATCTGAAGAAGACCCGGCCGCAGATTGCCGATCCAATCATCGATGCAATTGCAGCTGTAACAAAATGTTCGATGCACCATTTCAATAACCCACGTGAGCTTGGAAACCTGATGAATATGAATCATGCACTGCTTGAGGCGCTCGGAGTTGGCCATCCGCAACTCTCCCGTCTCGTCCTTGCTGCACGGGCAGCAGGCGCACTCGGTGCAAAACTGACCGGTGCTGGTGGCGGAGGATGCATGTTCGCACTCTGTTCAAAAAGTGCAAAAACCCGTGTCGCTGGTGCTATTGAGGCATGCGATGCCCGTGCAATTATTACCGGCATCGATACCCAGGGTGTACGGAAAGAGAAAGATGAATAAAACGGTTGTACTCAAACTCGGTGGATCTGTGATCACCGAGAAGCAGAGTGCCGGTGTGATAGACCATACCCGGCTCACCTCAATAGCGAAGACGATCGCCTCTCATCACGATCATCCGCTCATTCTTGTTCATGGCGCAGGCTCATGCGGCCATCCTGAAGCAGAAGAATATGGAATTCAACGTGGTGTCGGGGAGACAAATGCTGTTGGTATCGGAAAGACCCACCGTGCAGTGGCAGGCCTGAATGCCGCTGTTGTATCAGTTATGCAGGAAGCAGGGCTCGATGCAATCGGGATCCACCCACTCTCCGGATCATTGGCCGAGAACGGCAGGCTCATCTCTTTCGAAACAGGGCATCTGTCACAAATGGCCAGGCTTGGTATCATTCCGGTGCTGCATGGCGACGTGGTGATGGATCTGGCAAAAGGAGCATGCATCGTCTCAGGCGACCAGCTTGTGCTCAGGATAGCAGAAGGCGTTGCCCCCTGCCGTGTCGGTCTGGCAACCGATGTTCCCGGTGTCCTCTCAGGAGGAGCTGTTGTCGGCACGATCAACAGAGCTTCATTGCATAGAATTGACCTTGGGAATTCAGAAAAGACCGATGTCACCGGCGGGATGCGGGGAAAGGTGGAGGAGCTCCTCACCCTCGCAGATGCGGGGATCACCTCTTCAATATTTCATATTGACCGGCTGGGAGCATTTCTTGCAGAAGAAGAACATGGGGGAACTACCATCATGGGAGCAGACGCATGAGCCGGCATGAGGAGACCACCTCCCGGAAGCTCGATCACCTCAGGATTTGTAGTGAAGAAGATATCGAGGCAGGATCAAGTGGATTTTCGGATATACGGATCGTCCATGCCGCCCTTCCTGAATGTGATATGGACGGAATCGATCTCTCCTGTCATTTCCTTGGACATCCTCTCCAGACACCTCTCTTCATTGCTGCTATGACGGGCGGTCATCCCGGCACAACTGAGGTAAACCGCTGCCTGGCACGGGCAGCAGAACGGTATGGGTGTGCCATCGGGGTCGGTTCCCAGCGTGCGGCACTTGAACGGCCTGATCTTGCCGGTTCATTTGCGGTTGTTCGTGAAGAGGCACCAACAGCATTCATCGTAGCCAATATCGGGGCGGTCCAACTGCGTGAATATGGAACCAGCTGGGCAGAGAAAGCCATCTCCATGATCGATGCCGATGCCATTGCAATCCACCTGAATTTTCTGCAGGAGGCGATCCAGCCGGAAGGCGATCGCGATGCAACAGGATGTCTCGGTGCAATCGAAGAGCTCTGTTCCGATGCATCTGTCCCGGTGATCGTCAAAGAGACGGGATCAGGTATCTCGCGTGAGACCGCACGCCTCCTCTGGAATGCTCGCGTGAAGGCGATCGATATCGGCGGCCACGGGGGAACCTCCTGGGCAAAAATAGAGGGAATACGGGAAAGAGAGAAGAACGATCCAGAACTCACCCGTCTCGGTGATGACTTCATCGATTGGGGTATACCAACGGTGGTAAGCCTGATCGAAGTCAGAGAGACCGGAGGGCCGGTTATTGCAACCGGAGGCGTCAGAAGTGGCGTTGATATTGCAAAGGCCCTCGCACTCGGAGCAGATATGGCAGGAATGGCACTCCCGCTCCTCGCACCCGCGATGGAGAGTGATTGTGCACTCGCAGGTGCCATCGACCATATCCACAGACAACTGAAAGCAGCGATGTTCCTCTCAGGGGCCCGGACAGTGCGCGAAATGCGGAGAGTCCGGACCTATATCACCGGAGAGACTCGCACAATGATACAAAAATACGATTAGAGGTACAATTTATGGAAATAGAAGTAATTACCGTCGGCGGATACGAAGAAGTCGGTCGGAATATGACTGCTGTTCGTTGCGGTAAGGATATTGTCATCTTTGATATGGGTCTGCGCCTTGACCGGATCATGATCCACGAGGATGCCGAAGTCGAGAACATGCATTCTCTTGACCTGATCCAGATGAAAGCAATCCCTGATGATACCGTGATGAACGGGATCGAAGGAACAGTCAGGGCTATCGTCTGCACACACGGGCATCTTGATCATATCGGTGCACTTCCAAAGCTTGCTCACCGATACAATGCCCCGATCATCTCAACACCCTATACCACCGAGCTGATACGGCAACAGATAGCCGGAGAGCAGAAGTTTGGTGTGAACAACAAACTCTTTGCCCTGAAGGCAGGGGGAAAATACACGATATCGCAGAACCTGACGCTTGAGTTTGTCCGGACACAACACTCGATCATTGATGCCGTCATGGCAGTGCTTCACACCCCTCACGGTGCGGTGATTTATGCAAACGACTTCAAGTTGGACCGGACACCAGTGCTTGGGGACCCACCGGATTTCGCCCGTCTTACCCAGATCGGAAAGGAGGGAGTACTCTGCCTTATCACAGAGTGCGTCAACATCGATTCAAAAGGCAGAGCCCCCAGCGAGCGGATCGCCCGCGATCTCTGCCGTGATACCATCACGAGTTTTGAAGACGATAAAAATGCCATCCTGGTGACAACCTTTTCATCCCATGTCTCCCGTCTGAAGACACTCACCGAGTGCGCCCACGAGATAGGAAGAAAACCTGTTCTTCTGGGCCGTTCGATGGAACGGTACTCAACGACTGCCGAGCAGATGAAACTGGTCGCATTCCCAAAATCCACCTCCGTCTTTGGGAACAGGAGAACTGTTGATCGGATTTTCCGGCGTATGATGAAGGAAGGCAAGGAGAAGTTCATGCCGATCATCACCGGTCACCAGGGCGAGCCGGGATCAGTTCTGACCCGCATCGGTGCCGGAGATACACCGTACCGTATTGATAAGGGAGATAAAGTCCTCTTCTCAGCAAAAGTGATCCCAAACCCGATGAACTACGGGCAGCGATATCTCACCGAGACACGACTCAGGATGGCCGGGGCACGGATCTTTGACGAGCTCCATGTCACCGGACATGCATACCGGGAAGATCATTATGATTTTGTGCATATGCTCAATCCACAGCACATCATTCCATCACACGGAGGTCTGGACATGTCGGGTGCATACGCAGCGTTTGCATCCGAACTTGGATATACACTCCAAAAAGATGTGCACCTGATGAGTAATGGCCAGAAGATACTAATCCACAAATGAGTGAGGGAAGACGTATGGATCTACAGGAATACCTTAAATCTGTTGAGAATCTCGTAGACAAGTCCTTATTCAGGTACTTCGGAGATGCACCCGGAAAGCTGGAAAAGGCAAGTGCCCATCTCCTTCTTGCAGGGGGAAAGCGGCTCAGACCTGCAATGGTGATGCTCGCAGCCGAAGCAGTTCAGAAGCGATCATCTGATCGGATCTTCCCTGCTGCTCTCGCACTTGAAATGACCCATACCTTCACACTCGTCCATGACGACATCATGGACAATGACTCGTTCCGCCGGGGTGTTCCAACGGTACACACAGTATGGGATGAGGCAACAGCCATCCTCGCCGGAGATGTCCTCTATGCACGGGCATTTTCTCTGATCTGCAAGGCAGAAGCGGATCCGGCCGCCAAGGTGCGTGCGATAGCAATGCTCGCAAAGGCATGCGAAGAGATCTGTAGAGGCCAGTCCGATGACATGGCATTTGAGACGCAGGATCTCGTCTCGCGTGGCGAGTACCTGGATATGGTCAGAAAGAAGACCGGAGCCCTGTATGCGGCTGCTGCCGGTATCGGAGCTATCCTCGGCGGGGGTTCACCACAACAGGCTGAAGCGCTCCACAACCTCGGCATGACAACCGGGATCGCATTCCAGATCCAGGATGATCTGATCGATCTCCTGACACCAAAGGATGCAAGCGGAAAAGATCGGGCATCTGATCTCAGGGCCGGGAAGAAGACGCTGATCGCAATCGTTGCAGCAGAGAGGGGGATCGATCTTACCCCGTACAAAAAGGATCTCTCAGATGATGAGATTGATGTGATCATCAAAGAGCTTCATGATGCAGGTGTCATTGACGAGGTTCGGCAGATCGCCCTTGATCTTGTCGAGAATGCAAAAGCAGGATTGTCGGTCATTTCCGAGTCCGAAGAGAAACAGCTGATCATCGAGATGGTCGATTTCTTCGTGACCCGGGGGTTCTGAGATGGACGGGGAGATCCGCCGGATCCTTGAGGAGTATGCACTTCAGAATGCAGTGAAGCATGCCAATGTTCCCCGTGCCGGAGCTGTGATCGGGGCTGTCCTCGGATCGCATCCCGAACTCAGGAGCAGGGCACAGGAACTGAACGGGATGATCGGGTCAGTGCTTGCCGATGTCGAAGCACTCTCCCCTGAGGAGCGTGAGACAAGGCTGCTTGCTCTTGCACCCGATCTCGCCGCCTCAATGCACCAGAAGAAAGAGCGATCTACTGAACTCCCTTTGCTCCCTGATGCAGAGGGTGGGGTGGTGATGCGGTTTGCACCAAATCCTTCAGGCCCGCTCCATCTCGGCCATGCCCGTGCATCCATCTTAAATGATGCCTATATCCGCCGATATGGCGGGAAGTACATCTACCGGATCGAGGATACCGATCCAAAGAGGGTTGATCCCGACGCCTACCAGATGGTGAGAGAGGATCTCGAATGGCTTGGAATTGGGATATCGGATATTATCTACCAGAGTGACCGCCTCGATATCTACTATGAGTATGCCCGGCAGCTGATCGAACTCGGGGGAGCCTATATCTGCACCTGTGAGGCTGAGCGGTTCCGCGAGCTGAAGATTGAAAAGAAAGCATGCCCCTGCCGAACCCTCACACCTGAAGAGAATCTTCTCCGCTTCAACCAGATGTTCGATGGCACCTTCATCGAGGGGCAGGCAACGGTTCGGATCAAGACCGAGATAGACCACCCCGATCCGGCAATCCGGGACTTCTCGGCGATGCGGATCGTAAACAGCACCATCCATCCCCGTGTCGATGCAACCGTCTATCCCCTGATGAACTTCTCTGTGGCAATTGACGACCATCTCCTCGAGATGACCCATGTGATCCGGGGAAAGGATCATATTGCCAATACCCGGCGGCAGCGGTATATCTTTGATTACTTCGGGTGGAAGCCGCCGCACTACCTCCATTATGGGCGGATGTCCATCGAAGGGCTTGTCCTTTCGACCTCATCGATGCACCAGGGAATCAGTGAGGGGATCTACTCGGGCTGGGATGATATCCGGCTTGGGACACTCCGTGCGCTCGCACGCCGAGGGATCCGTCCCGAAGCGGTGCGTGCCGCGATCACTGAGATCGGAATCGGGGAGACCGATATCTCATTCTCGTGGGACAATCTCTTTGCAAAGAACCGTGATATAATCGACAAGGAATCGAACCGCTACTTCTTCGTTCCTGAGCCGGTCTCTCTCCGGGTTGAGGGAGCCCCGGACCAGATTGCAGAGGCTCCCCGTTATCCGGGTGATGAAGAGCGGGGATACCGGAAACTCCACTTCACAGGAGAGGTGCTTATCCCTACATCCGAGATAAAAGATGGCGGGATGATCAGGTTAAAAGATCTCTTCAATATCAGGATTACCAGTGATCGAAAAGCTGAGTATGCAGGGGATTCGCTTGCCGATGCCAGGGCGGCGAAAGCCCCGATCATCCAGTGGCTCCCGCCGGAGGCAGCAGTTCCCTGCCGCATCCTCACCCCTGAGGGTGTTCTTGAAGGATATGCCGAGGCTGAGGTGACAGACTTTGCAGGCAGAACCATCCAGTTCGAGCGGGTCGGATTTGCCCGTATCGATTCTGTTGAGAAGAACTCGATCACTGCCTACTTCACCCACCGGTGAACTCTTTTTTCCATGGATGCCATCTGCCTGCTGAGAGAGACAGGGATGGGCAGGGAAGAGGCGCTCCGTGCACTCCGGCACCTGCCGCTTTCGACAAGAGAAGCACTCCTCTCACCCGATCATGAAACACGCAGACGGGCTCAGGGGAGGTTCTTTGAGGCGGCAGCCTATGAACTCCTCAGAAAAGCAGGAACTGAAAGCCGGTGTATCAACAGAATTGCTGCATGGGGAGCTGATGCCACGGGATCCGGCGGGCCGAAGCGGGGGATCTGGTATTCCCGGGACGGCGGGCTCCGGATCTGTTCAGACGGTGCGATTGTTGCTGAAGTCGATCTCCTCTTTGAAGATGATTGCGGGGCGATATTCTTTGCTGAAGCAACGATCACCCATTCTTCTGCATCTGCGTTTGTGGAGGAGGTAGAGAAGAAGAGAGCGCTCCTCTCTGATCTTGCCGGGGGATCTGAGGTGCAGTTCCTCTCCATCACACCCACTCCTCCGCCACAGGGTCTCTCCCCCCTCTTTGAAAGAGACGGAGAGGTGATCGTCAGGCCCGATCTCCTCGCCCTTATCACTGAGGTTGAAGACGTGCTCGGATCACCCCGGAAGAGACGGGCAGTTCCCCATCCGAAGGTGGTTCCTGGAACTGCATTCTTCCGGCAGGAAGCAGAGCCGGAGAGGAGAGGTTTCTTCTCCTATATCCAGCGTTTCTTCCTGAAGTAGCCGAGCATCAGAAGAGAGAGCCCAAACATCAGGAGAAGGGTTGCCGGATACCCGATCTCCCAGTCAAGCTCAGGCATGTATGCGAAGTTCATCCCGTAAATTCCTGCAATGAAAGTGAGCGGGATGAAGATCGTCGCGATGATGGTGAGTACCTTCATCACTTCGTTCATCTTGAAGGAGATGGTGGAGAGGTAGAGATCGAGCATGCCCCCGGTGAGATCACGCTGGGTCTCAACAGCATCGATCACCTGGATCGTGTGATCATAGATATCGCGGAAGTAGATCCCGGTTTGATCCGAGATGAGCGGTGTTTCGGATCTCTCAAGAGAGGAAAGAGCTTCCCTGAGTGGCCAGACCGCTTTTCTAAGGGTGATTAGATCACGTTTGAGGCGGCGGATCGAGACGACGGTATCGGGACCCGGGTTCTGCATAAGGGTATCTTCAAGCACCTCGATATCTTCGCCAAATGATTCAAGAACCTCAAAATATGCATCGACGATCGTATCAATGAGGGAGTGGCAGAGGAAGTCCGGACCATATTTTATCATCTTCCCTTTGTTCCTGATCCTGACGCGGATGGGATCAAAGACATCGCCGACCCGTTCCTGGAATGAGAGGACACAGGTCTTCGTGACGATCATGCTCACCTGTTCGGATCGGATCTCACCATCTGATCGTGTGAGCATCCTCTGGACCAGGAAGAGGTATTCGGGGTACTCTTCATATTTTGGCCGCTGGGTGGTGTTCATCAGATCCTCAAGTGTCAGCGGATGGATCGAGAAGGTCTCACCTATCATCCTGATGACACTCGTGTCATAGATACCATCGATATTAATCCAGGTGATCGAGGGGCTGTCCCGGTACCTGCTGATGATTTTGGTATCACGGGTACACAGTTCGGTGACGTTTCCATCTGCATTATAATCCATCACCGTTATGGTGACGGGATCACCGGTTTCTTCACCGATGTGAATGAGTGAGCCGGGGGGCATCCCGGCCTTCTTTGAGATCCTGGGGAAGAGGTGCATGATCATATCCGGTGATATAGAGTGTACAGAAGTTAGTCTTCTGTGACCTCGCTGATGTACGCCACGCCGATCTTTCCACGGCGGAAACGGGTGCTGTTTAAGAGGTGGCGCATATCCGCAACCTCAGCCTCCTGGAGCAGGGTCTGGATCATCTTCTCAAGAGGTGCGTTTTTGTCCCATGGAACCCCCCGGAAGATAACACCATGGTTATGGAGCTGTTGATCGGCGCTGCCTTTGTGTGCCGGGTGGAGATAGGCGAGGGAATGGAGGGCAACCGGATCATAGGATGAGAGATCAGCGGTTACATCCACCCCGACCCCGAATAAGACGAGAGTATCGCCGGTATGGTGGGGGAATGGATTCACCGAGCACCAGTCTTCAATAACATCCTCATCCATGATCGTCCCTTTAAGGCCGCCGGAATACTCTTTCAGGGGAGAGCGGGCAAGCCCTGAACCGGTCATCCCGGCGGTGACACCGGCGATAGCAAGGGCGATGATACCGTTGAATTTCTTCTGTTTCTCCTTTGCTCGCGAGAAGAGCTGTCGGTAGAGATCTTCAAGGGAGATGCCATCCGGATCCTCAGATTCAAAGGAGATGTACTCATGGAATGACCCTTCCAGCGTGATATTAAAGGCAGTATAGACAGGTATCCCAAAATCTTCCCCTGCTGGTGCAAGGAAATCCGGGGTATCATTTCCATCAGTCGGGAGCCAGACCATCGCACCGTGGAGGGTGATCATCTCCCCAAGGAGCGGGAGTGCAGATTCTGCATCAGGACTGAGAGCACCAAGCCCGATTGAGTATTTAATCGACGAAAACGTGGATTCCACCAGATCCTCCCCCGTGATCCTGGCGTGAAGAAGGGTGGATAAACTCCCCCGCACCTTCAGGCGGGCGATGCCGGTTCCTGCACGCTCTACCTGGTATGAGACAGTACCGTACTTCTCAGATGAGGAAGAGAGTTCATCGATGAGGGAGAGGGCAAGCCCGTCTTTCCCACAGGCAAGAAGACCCTCCTCAACGGTGGATACAATTCGAAAAACCGAGTGAAAACCCGCCATCTTCAGCACTTTCAGCGGATACTCCTGTACCCCGGCAAGTGCCATGATACCTCCCCGTCGTTTCACCTCCTTTGCAAGAGCAAGAAGGGTGCGGATGCCCGCACTTGAGAGGTACTCAACCGACGACAGATCCACAACAGCCGCCGAATCGTCGTCATGGAATGCCGACTGGATCGCCTCATCAAAGATCCCGGAGCCGTGCCCGTCAAGCCTGCCATCCGGTGCAAAGACAACCACCGCATCCTGTCGTGAGATTGAAATATTCATTGTTATCATGGTAGCTTGGAGAGGAAGAGATAAATAATTCCCCTTCACTTTCGCGCTCCGGGCATTGCTTCTCAATACCCTTAAGATCCAGATCTGTTAGTATGGAGATCAGACTTGCACCATATATCACCCTCACCACCGGAACATTTGCAGCGATTGTTGCCCCGGAAGAGGAGATCCTTAGGCTATTTACAGAACATCCCGAACTGAAGCGGTACCTGTTCCTGTATATCTCAGGCAATGGCTCCCGCCTCCTGACACGGGCCGGAGACAGGAGCGCCACCTTCGATGTCAGGCGGGCATTCACCGCTCACCAGCTCCTTACGATCCTCAGGGAAGCAGGCCATACGATCATCTTCATCGAGCATGATCCAACCCTCTTCGAATCCGGTGGAAGGGGTATGGCTGCTGCAATCGGGAAGGTGATCGCAGAAGTTGCCACGGGATCGCTTGTGATCCTGTACACACCCGCTCCTGATCGGTTCTTTGGGGAGATGACAGCCTATGCGGATCGGATCATCACCCTCGCACCCGAAGCAGCACCGGTGCGGAAGCAGAATACCCGCATCAGCCGTGCCGGTCAGGCAACACTGGAGGCATTCTGATGGGGAGGAGCATCGTGAGTGTCCGGCAGGGAGTCAACGAGATTGCCCGGCGGTGGGACCGGGCAGGACGGGCACTGAGGAAAGAGGAACAGCCCTATGCCGCCCGGCTCGCCGCGATGGCCCGCGCCCACACTGGCGAGGGGTTCTACGCATTCGACGATCCGCTTGAGGCGGCGGTCTTCTCGATCTTTATCGAGCTGTTGAAGGAGCGCGATGTGGATTCTTGATGCCTCGGCGGAGAGGGGAGGCATCCGGTTCTGGGGGAGGGGCGGAGAGTCGAAAAAAGTCGCCTATACTCCTGTTTTTCTCTTCACCCTGGATGATCCCCACCTCCACCGCGATATGCTGGATGGACTTGACGATCGGTTTGGGCTTGTTCCGTGCCGGGTACAGACGATCTTTTCGGAAGAGGACGGGTATGCGATCGCTGCGTCCCGGAAGGTTGCCGGACTGATCGAGGAGCAGAGCGGATACAGCGCAAAGATCTACAACCTTGACCTCCGGCCGGAACAACGTTTCCTTGCCAGGAAAGGGCTTACCGCCTGTGCATTCCCGGGAGAGGATCGGTTTGCCACCTCCTTTGACCGGAACCTTGCGATGATGGAGATCGGAGTCTCTGATCCCCCGTACCGGAGCCGGAGGGTGAGCGGAATTGCAGTAGATGGAAAGCAGATTACCGGTTCTGTTGAAGAGATGCTTCAGCAGCTTGCCGCAGCCATTGATGACCGGAACCCGGATCTGATCCTCTTTCCCCACGCCGATTACTGGATGCCGGTGCTCGTCTCTTCCGCAGAAGAGTATGGGATACTGCTTCCGATCAGCAGGACAGGGAGGTACAGCCGCCTCTCGGCACGATCATACCAGAGTTACGGACGGATGGTTCACCGGGAGGGGGCACTCATCCCGGAAGGGCGGTGCCTGATTGATTCATCCCGGAGTTTCACGTACCGCGAGAGCGGGATGACCGGGGTCCTGCTTGCCTCCCGGATGACCGGGCTTGCCCCAAACCTCACCGCCCGGCTCACGCCCGGCACACTCATCTCCGCATACGAGAACTACGAGGCGATCAGGAGGGGGATTGCAGTGCCATTCCGGAAATGGGATCCTGAAGAGACCCGGCCTATTGGCAACCTCCGTGAGGCAGATAAAGGCGGGATGATCTTCCAGCCGCATCCTGGTGTCTATGATGATGTCGTGCAGGTCGATTTTACCTCGATGTATCCCTCAATCATCGTCGGCAAAAATCTCTCCCCCGAGACGGTTGCCGGGGGTAGGGAGGAAGGGTTCCTTGCATCGGTGCTTGCACCGGTGCTCGGGCTCAGGCTGAAGACGAAGGCGCTGAAGAAGGAAGATAGACGGTATGCCGGTATGGACAGCCTCCTGAAATGGATGCTGGTCACCAGTTTTGGCTATACCGGGTACCGGAACGCGAAGTTTGGGTCTATTGCGGTGCACGAGGCGATCACCCGGCATGCCCGTGAGATCCTGATTGCCGCAAAAGAGTGCGCCGAGGACTGTGGCTGCCATGTCCTCCACGGAATTGTGGATTCCCTCTGGGTTTCAGGTGGCGATATCGAACGGTTTGTTCGGGAGACGGAGGCTGCCACCGGTATTGGAACCGAGTCCGAGTGGTACCGGTGGATCGCATTCCTCCCGATGGCTGACGGGACCGGCGCCTACAACCGGTACTTCGGGCGGCTTGCAGATGGCAGCATGAAGGTGCGGGGGGTTGCCGCCCGCCGGGGAGATACGCCGCCATATGTCCGCAGGTTCCAGGAGGGGATCTTCTCGGTGTTTGAGCGGGCAGAGTGCGCAGTAGAACTGCCGTATCTTGCCGGGGATGTGCAGGAGCTGTTCAATGAGGCGTTCTCCGGCCTTTCATCTGCTGCGATGGAGGATCTCGTCATCACCAGGCGGGTGAGCAGGACCGAGTACCGGCACCGGTGCCTCGAAGGATCTGCAATCCGTGCCTATGGGATGGCAGGGGTTGCAGTTGAAGCAGGGATGGAGATCGGGTATGTGGTACGGGACGGGAAGCGGCTCCTTGCCGATCCCCCGTGGGAGGCGACGGGGGCAGACCCTGCGTACTACCGGGTACTGCTGGAACGGGCATATGAGGAGGTGATGCCGGTATTCTCTCAGGGAGAAGGTGGTGGGCAAAGAAGAGGGTTGTAAGATATGATTGATATATATGCACCACTGCCATTGAGTCGGAGCATACAATAGAGATGAGGGGGAGATCATTATCATCACTGCATATGAACCGGATCCAGATCAATGGAAAGAGAACAAGATGAGGAGAAGATGATGAAGTGTGTTATTTGTAAGAGTGGAGAGACACGGTCAGGTAAGACCACGATCACCTTCGATCGGGAAGGTTTTACCCTGGTGGTGAAGGAGGTTCCGGCAGAGGTCTGCATGAACTGCGGGGAAGATTATGTGGATGAGTCGATCACCCATGAGATCATGGTGTTGGCTGAGCGGATTGCAAAGAATGGTACGCTTATCGATGTCCGCAGGTATGTTCCCGGTTCTGTAACCTGTTGAGAGCACTGTAATCGGGGAAGGGTGTTGCAGGAGTTGAGTACACCATAAGACGGAATATCGGTCAACTACCCCGCCCTAAAGAGCGGGGCTTGCAATAGCGGTGTTACCACGGACATTACACTTTAATCTGCACGAAGGTTGCTCGTAGTTGAGCCTTATTCGTACCGGCCGGTTGACACGGCCGCTACTGATTATCGATGTAATAACCGAATCCACAACTACTCTTCTCTCTTCTGAAGTATCTCCTGCATTTCCGGGGTCAGTTGAACAAGAAGTTCTGCATTATAGGCACCGCTTGGCATCATCTCTATTGAGTAATCGAATATCTGATGGGCTGCAATAGCATACGAACGCGACTTTGCAGCGGGTGATCCGTCTCTGACCGCCGGATCAACATTGGCCGTGAAGATTGAGAGTGTATTATCGCTGTTGTAAACGAACTCGAAGATCCGGAACTGCTGGGGGAACTCCCGCAGTGATGCGGTTTCAACCTGCCAGAAACCAAGTTCAGGATGGTCATCATCCGGGGATTTGATAGGAATCACGGTATTCTGATGGCGATGCCCTGAGATCCATACCATAAGATTTGGATAGGTATGGAGTTTTGCTATCAGATCAACATCAGATACCGCAGCGTACTGACTCCATTTCATGACCGAGCTGAGACTATCTTCATTCTTTTTGATGACTATCGGGATGTGGGCTGCGATGATCATGAGCTTTCCTTCGGCCTGACCGTCATCGAGTTCTTGTACCAGCCAGTCATACCGTTCCTGATCGATAGAACCAAATCCGGAGCTGTTTTCACTGGGGTCATCGTCCCTTTGGGTATTATCAAGCACAATGACCTTTATCGGGATATCTGATCTAGGTTCGAATGAATAACAGGCAAATCCCGTTGTTCTGGCGGACTGGCTGAATCCATGCCCTTGTGGGCTTGAAGAGGAGTTGAAAAATTCACTGATCCACTCTGTTCTTGAGAGGAAACGGCGATCTTTATCGCCCGGGACTGTCGGAGGACCATCAGGGAAGCTGGCGACAGGTCCTGCACCGATAATATCACCATATGGTGTCCGACCATCGATTGCTCCCATATAGAAACCACGGCTTTTGAGGCGGAGGGGGTCGTAAAAAATATTCCCTAATTCGAGCACTTCAGTGCCGGTCATGGCACTTTTGACATACTCATCCGGAGGGAAGAGACCCATCCAGAAGTGATCGTGATTGCCGAGAACCTGATACCAGCTGATCGATTCATCAAGCCCTGCTGCTTTGAATTCATCCTGGTAATCATTGAGAGGGCCGGGGATTGGATCGTCTTTGTCACCGGAGGAGGGGGTGATTCTCCTGCCGTCAAGGAGATCGATATACCATCGCAGTTCATTGTACTGACCGCTGTTAATTGCATCACCAACGAATATACCAAAGTCAAATGGATTCTCTTTATGAAGGGCGTTTGCTGTCTGGACTGCTGCATCAAAGATATGGGTAGTATACAGCATAGCCGGAGAGTATCCTGATATGACACCCCATTTATAGCCGTAGTAGACCGCCTGAGCAGGAGACTCCTTGTCGGTGAGATGGATATCGGTCATGGCAAAGAAGGTCAGAAGTTTCTCTGTATTGGCATCTGATGCAGGAATGTATCCATCTGGCATGAGGTCCAGTCTCTTCTCATACGCGAGCCCCTCGCTAAACTCCCAGACCCCATATCCGTACTCTGAAAAGCTTTCTATCTGCTCTGGACCCAGGGCAGGCGATGTTGATGGGACGGGGACAGAATGAACGGTTCTGTCAAGTGTTGTCAGAACCACTGAATCTATCGGATAATCCGGTTCACCATCCTCAGAAAGTTGAAGGGTGGGAGCAGTACATCCTGCTGCAGTGATGAAGATCACGAAGATAAGAGCCAGTATGACACCGGTTTTAAAGTTATACACGTATAGATTTTCGCTCGGATGATGATTAAGCTATCATAGAAGAGCACCAGATTTTGAGAAGACCGGGGATGAAGTGTGCTATGTGTAAGAGGGGGGGAGACACAGCACGGTATGACCACGATCATCTTCGAGCGGGAAGGTTTTACCCTGGCGGTGAAGGAGGTTCCATTCACATCTCCTCCCTGTTTTCTTAAATTTCACAATCCGCACCATTCTCACAATTAACATTTAATTATATTTTCATTTAAAAATGTACCAACTAGTACAACCATTATTCAATATAAAGATTAAGTATAAATCTATCCTCATTCTATATTCTTCATGCCAAAACAGAGGAGGAATGACCAGACCAAAATGGATCGCCTCTATCCGAAAACCAAAATGAGTGTCACCAATCCAATCAAGGAGATCAGAAATCTAATAGATTGTATACCGGAATCACCCTCTCCAACACAGATAACACCTCTCATTGCATTGGTTGTTCGGTCAATCCTCGACAAAATCGGGTTTGTTGAACTGGTAAACGAAACGGTATCCTGGGATCAAAATCAGTGTTCGATCAGCCCGGGAAACAGAGCACTCGCCCTTGTTCTGCTGCCTTTTCTCTCCACCAAGCAGCGGGTTGCACTGGTTCATGTGAGCCAGCAGCTCGAAAATATCGATACAGAACTGATCTTTGGTTCAGCCATACCTGCCACATCGTTCACTGACGATTGTCTCGGGAGATTCCTTGACAAGTTCGCAGATGCCTGTCCCGCCAACTTCTTTCAACAGCTCTCTCTCCGGGCTTATGCTACCTACGATATACCGCAATCACTCATCCTCCATAGTGACGTAACGTCACATGAGGTCTGTGGCAAGTATGAGCTCGATGAAACACCAGATGCTCATGGTCCAACAGTCTGTTTTGGTCTCAACAAAACCGGTCGAAGAGATCGCAGGATCTTTCAGACCGGAGTCGTCTCAGATGGCAATGGACTGATCCGGTATTGCAAAACCATGGATGGGAATCATGCAGATTCCATCTGGAATATGGAAGCGCTCACCGTTCTTCAGGAGATCTTTGGTGAAGAGTTCAGAAACCATACCTATATTGCAGATTCAAAACTCCTCAACCGTCCCAATCTGGAGGTCTTAAACCGACAGGGATCTGAAGTGCGGTTTATATCCCATACTCCTGCAAATTTCCCAGGGAAACTTGCCGATACATACAGATCGATCGCTCGTGAGCGGAATCAATGGGTTGACCTTGGCCAATGTTGCACCGAGGAAGAGACGCCCGACAAACGGGCAACCTACCGTTCACAGAGATTTGAGGCTGATATCTATGGATTACCCTATACACTTGTCGTCTATGAAACATCGGCAGCAGATGAGCGGGCGAAGAGCCAGATCAAGACGGATACAACTGATTTGGAGACGTTGGTCAAGGAGAAGAAATTCAAAACACCATTTGCCTGTGAATTTGACATAAAATCACCAGTTCGGACTGGTGACGTGCTCACATATAAAAATATTGTTAGTTACAGGTAAATCTGGTGTCAATGACAGGGTCAGATGACCATCAGGATATAATGGAGTGATGATTTGCTTGTGGGTTATTGGCATCCCGGGATCATAGATGGTTTCTCTTGTTGCCATCTAAGCAAAAAAGTATTCCGGGGATGGATTAATGAAGGGAAGAGGGGATGCTCACTCTCCTGTTTCAGAACTCTCTCGACAGGGTCTTTCATAGTCGTCATATCTTTCATACCTGCCAGCTTCAGAGAGCCTACCGTATGGACATAGGAAGATCAGCTCTTATCCACCTCTGATTCTGATGAAGAGAGATCTCTGCCGGATAATTTCCGGTAGCGGTTATGTGAAACGGATCTGAGATCAAAGAGTTTGTCTGCTTCTTCTTCAGACAATATACCCTTTCTGACAACGAGGTCACGAACTGACTGATGGGTATCCACCGCCTCTCTGGCGAGATCTGCTGCCTTCAAATATCCTATTTCCGGTGCGATGAGTGTGGCAAGGCTCGGGTTCATCCCGACAACAGTTTTTAGTCTTGGACCATCGGCAAAGATCCCATCGATACATCTGGACTGAAAGACCGGGAGATAGGTATTGAGAAGTGCAACGGATTCAAGGATGTTTGCTGTCATGACGGGTGTCATAACATTAAGCTCAAACTGACCTGCCTGAGAGGCAAGAGAGACAACCGTGTCATTTCCGATGATCTGAAACGAGATCATATTCAGACATTCGGCCATGACAGGATTGACTTTTCCCGGCATGATTGATGATCCGGGCTGTACCGGAGGAAGGATGACCTCAGAGAATCCTGATGTTGGACCTGATGACATCAGACGGAGATCATTTGCGATCCGTATCAGTTCTCCTGCAAGCTCACGGAGCGATCCTGAGAATGCAGCCATCTGAGACCGGCTCTGCAATGCCTCCATACTATCATATGCAGGTCTGAGATCACGAGATATGAGTTCTGAGAGTTTGCAGATGATCTTCTCACGATAACAGGGGGGAGTGTTTGCCCCGGTACCTGTCGCAGTGCCACCGATCGCCACTTCAAGGAGATCATCACTCCTCTGCGAGATTCGCTCTGCAGAACGCATTATTGCACTTCCGTACGCCCGAAATTCATCACCGAGGGTTACCGGCAGCGCATCCATCAGATGGGTACGACCGGTTTTTGGGAGGGTGGCAAACTCTGCCCCTTTCAGTTCAAAAGCTGAAGCCAGATTGGTAAGCGTAGTGGAGAGACGATCGGCTTCTACCATAATAGCAATATGAGATGTCGTCGGGAAGGTGTCATTGCTCGACTGTGAACGGTTCACATGGTCGTTTGGGCTGAGATACTCATACTCTCCACGCCTCTTTCCGAGGAGCTCAAGTGCACGGTTTGCAATAACCTCGTTTACATTCATATTGAACGAAGTCCCTGCCCCGGCCTGGAAGAGATCAACCGGAAACTGATCTGAATACAGGCCGGAGATGATCTCATCAGCTGCCTGTACGATGGCTCCTCCCCGTATTCTGTCAAGATTCTCAAGATCGATATTGACGAGTGCTGCTGCTTTCTTGATGAGGGCGTATGCTCTGACCAGTTCCGGTCGTTCATGGCGTCCGCTTACCGGAAAGTTCTCGACTGCCCGGACGGTCTGAATGCCATAATACACCTCATCTAAAACCTCCTTCTCCCCAAGTGAGTCCTTCTCCAGTCGGAACCTCATCATTCACCGTCCCGCCTCTTTTTTTCATCCGTCAGAGTCTGGCGGGCACGACCAATCGCAAGGATCGGGGGTACCCCCTTTGGGCAGACCGCCCGACAGTTGCCATAAAACTTACATGCCCACCACCCATCCGGGGTATCGGCCTTCTCAAGTACCGCTGATCCCGGCGCTTTCCTCGGATCGAGCCAAAACCGGTAAAGTGTTGCCAGTGCAGCAGGACCAGAATATTCAGCATTATCTCCGTCAACCGGGCAGGCCCCGTAACAGGCGGCGCAAAGGACACAATTAGTATATACCTCAAGCTCCTGTACGCTGCCCGGGTCCATCAGCCGCTCACCTTCCGGAGCGTGACCGGACGGCTGAAATACCGGCTCCAGAGACCGGTATTTTTCAAAGAATGTACGCATATCCACGATGAGATCACGGATAACCGGGAGATGTGGGAGTGGCTCAATGAGCACCTCTTCATCAGGACGCCATACGATGGTCTCTTCAATGCCGGGGTCAGGAGAAAGAGAGATATCAGATCCCCCATTCAGGAGGGAAGCAAGCTGTGTTCTGCAAGCAAGCCGTGGGATTTTATTGATGAGCATGGCACATGAACCGCAGACTGCCCCCCTGCAAGAGTACCGGAAAGCGAGTGAATCATCATATTTTTCCTGAACTTCGAACAATGCTCCAAGTACTGTCATACCAGGACGCATCATCAGTTCGAAGGTATCGTACCTGGGTGTTGTCATCTCTTCCTGATATCGATAGATGATCAGTTTCATTAGTACACACGCTCCTTTGGTTCAAACATTCCACCCCGTACTGGTGTCGAAGATAACCCCAACCTTCCATCCCGAAGCGAGACAAGGGTGTGTACAAGGAAATCTGAGTCATCACGTTCTGGATGATCTGTCCTGGTATGAGAGCCCCGGCTCTCTTTCCGAAACAGGGCACTCCGGGCTACCACTTCTGCGAGGAGGAGCATCCCTTCAAGTTCGAGATACCGGATTAACGCCTGATTAACAGCTCGATCTTTTGATTGTAAGGAGATCTGCAGAGCCTCTTTTTGCAGTCTCCTGATCTCCTCAAATCCAGCCTGCATCTTCTCTTCATTACGGAATATACCAAAACTATCAAACATAGTCTCTTTCATCGCACCCATAACGGTATTGAGGCGTTTCTCTCCAGAACGACTGAGGATCTGTTCAATTCTGGCTATGTCCTCTTCCATAACAGACTGCACAGGGTCGATCTCTGGCATGGGAAGAGAAGGGATATCATTCAGTATCGTACCGGCAACCAATTTTCCAAATACTACCGTTTCAAGGAGAGAATTGCCACCGAGCCGGTTTGCGCCGTGGACGCTGATACAGGCACACTCACCTGCTGCATAAAGCCCGGGAAGAGGTGTTGCTCCATTGTTATCCACATCAATACCGCCCATTGAGTAGTGCTGACCTGGCTGGACCGGGATCGGTTCGGTTATCGGGTCCACACCGGCAAAGTCAATGGCGATCTGTCGTATCCCCGGCAACCGTCTCTGGATACGATCAGGGTCAAGATGACGTAGGTCAAGGTGAACGTATCCCCCATCAAATCCTCTCCCGGAATTGATCTCCTCTTCGATAGCCCGCGCAACCACATCCCGGGGTGCCAGATCGAGAGAGTTTGGAGCATATCGTTCCATAAATCGTTCTCCATCCCGGTTGAGCAGAATTCCACCTTCACCACGAGCTCCTTCGGTGATCAATATGTTGGTTCCATAGAGTGTTGTTGGATGGAACTGGACAAATTCCATATCCTTGAGCGGTGCCCCGGCCCGCATGGCAAGGGCTTGCCCGTCACCGGTATTGATGATTGCATTTGTGGATCTGCTGAAGATTCGTCCAAATCCTCCTGTCGCTATCATGACCGCTTTTCCGGCAAATCCAATGACCTCTCCGGTCATAATCTCAAGGGCAGTACACCCACAACACCTTCCGTTATGAGTTGCGAGTGAGAGGACGAAGAACTCCTCATACACCGGAATATTGCGTTTCAGCACCTGTTGATAGAGTGTATGCAGTGCATTGTGCCCGGTACGATCCGCTGCATAACAGGTTCTTGGAAATCCCGCACCACCAAAGGGACGCTGTGCAATCCTCCCATCATCCAGCCGTGACCAGACCATTCCAAGATGCTCAAGTTCGATCACAGCTTCCGGAGCCTCCCGGCACATGATCGCAACAGCATCCTGGTCGGCGAGGTAATCGGAGCCCTTCACCGTATCGTAGGCATGTGACTCCCAGCTGTCAGGAGTTCCATCATCACCCGGGACATTCCCAAGTGATGCATTCATCCCCCCCTGGGCTGCGACCGAATGTGACCGCAAAGGGTGAACTTTCGATAAAATCGCTACAGTATATCCTGCGTCTGAAACCCGCAGGGCAGCCCGGAGGCCGGTTAGTCCTCCACCAATGATCAGAACATCATACATATGAATAGATGAGGTACCCATTCCTGTTCACTCCACAGAAGAAAGATTATTGATCGAGAGATCGTATAAATGACTATCGATAAAGAGATCATACATGATTATTAAGAGACCATCCTAAAATGAGGAGGATAGCATATCGGGGATCAGAACGAAGAGAGATGAGCTGCATTCTTATGAAATAAGGTTTTTACCCCATATAGCCAAAAGGATGGCTATTCTGAAGTCTAAATCGGGGAGAAGAAGTTAATTCTTCTCATCTTCAAAGTCATTATAGTAATGTGTTCCATCACAGAACGGCTTGTTCTTCGATCCTCCACAGCGACAGAGGCAGTAGTGGTCTCTCGTTTCAGGTTTGTTTCCATCAGGATCATCCAGCTGAATGTTTCCTGATATATGGTATGATCTATTCTTTCCTATGAAGATCTCCTGATCATTTCCCCATTCTTTATGCAGCTCCCCATCACGGGAGTAACTCAGCGCACCTGAGGGACACATCAAAATGACTTTTTCTACATGTTTTTGGTCATCTGCGTCGGGATCGATCCAGGGTTCAGTCTTCATTCTGAATACTTTTGGGGCATTATCAGTACAATGTCCGACATGCGAGCATACACCACGGTTGTCGTGAATGGTGTGGTTCTTTCCTTCATAGGTATCTGTGTGATCAATCACCCTTTCATCATTTTTATCTCCATTAAAGCCTATTTCTATATGTGTACCGTCACAAAATGGCTTGTTGTGAGAACCACCACAACGACAGAGTACCATAAGTGGCATAGTCTCAATGAAGACTCCCTTTGAATTTCTGAGATTTTTTAGGTTGCGAACAAAATAGGGGCCATCTTTCTGTACCTCTATGATAGGAGACTCAACCGAATTCGATGCATCTCTACCAGATTCCATAGAACCTCTTTTGACTTTAGATATATTATAGCTTGCATACTGTCATCTCCTGACTCAGTCTGAATATGATTGAGATGTCTGCACGGCGGAAAGGCTTAGTGTATGAAGTGTATATGGTAGGTTTATGACTCGCTACCGTTGTGACATCTGTGATCTTTTTGAATATGATCCGGAACGAGGCAATTCGGTGACCGGCATCAGACCGGAAACATTGCCTGATGATTTTCCAGACGACTGGAGGTGTCCGATCTGTTCATCTGATAAGACTCACCTGAAACTCCTGCCAGAACATGGGCCAATCGAAGAGGTGAAACAGAACTTCATCTGCCCGGTCTGCGGTGCGACCGGAGTCATATCAATCTCACATCATCATAAAGAAGACCTCTCCGGATATCTTGGTGAATGGGCACGGGAGTCAGATGATATTGAAGTTACGATGCAGGATATTCATACAATAGCCTCAACAGGAGAGTCAATTATTGAGCCGATGAGAACACGAAAGTCCGTGATATCCTGGGATGATATCCTGATCAAAGGCGCTCAGATCGCACGGATACCATTGAACAGTGATGTTATAGTCAATACCCGCACCATCATCGGCCCTGATGCGAAACATCCGATGATACTCAAAATCCCGATATATGTAACACATATGTCCTTTGGAGCACTTTCAAGGGAGATAAAGATGGCGCTGGCACAGGGGAGTGCCGCAGTAGGAACCGCTATTGGATCCGGAGAGGGAGGGATCCTTCCTGAAGCACGCCAGCGTGCGTATAAATATATCCTTGAATATGTTCCAAACCAATATAGTATCACTGAAGAGAATCTCCGATCAGTCGATGCCATCGAGATCAAACTCGGTCAGTCTGCTGAACCCGGGCTTGGCGCCCGACTCCCGGCAGAAAAGGTTACACCTGAGATTGCACAGGTACGGGGCTATCCAGAAGGGATCGATATCATCAGCCCGGCAAGCTATCCGGATATTAGATCGCCTGAAGACCTGAAGGAGAAGGTACGCTGGTTACGGGAGGTCTCCGATGGCAAACCGATCGGTGTGAAGATTGCTGCTGGAGATATTGAGGAGGATCTCGAAGCAATACTCTTTGCAGAGCCGGACTTCATCACCATCGACGGGAGGCCGGGTGCAACAGGAGCTGCGCCAAAATCGGTAAAAGACGCAACATCAATCCCCACCATCTTCGCACTCTGCCGTGCACGGAAGTACCTTGATTCACAGAATGCCCATGGGATCTCGCTGGTGATCACCGGTGGTCTTCGAACCTCTGCTGACTTTGCCAAGGCTCTTGCACTTGGAGCAGATGCAGTTGCAATAGGAACAGCCGCATTAATGGCGGCTGCATGCCAACAGTATCGGATCTGTACCACCGGAAAATGCCCGGTGGGAGTGACTACGCAGAATCAGCAGCTGCGAGAGCGATTGAAGATGGATATCTCAGCAAAAAAACTCGAAAACTTCTTACAAGTATCAACTGAGGAGTTGAAGGATTTCGCCCGACTGACCGGAAATGACGATGTTCATGCATTGGGAATCAATAATCTCTGCACCACACATTCAGAGATATCCAACCATACCGAGATCAGGCATGTATGATCCCGATCCCGGAGTATGTCTACATCTCAGGGATGCTCTTCCCGATAGGTGCACTGAGGGGTTCTGATCCACCCCATACCATGCATGCCAGAGGTTGTTCTTCGAGGGTGTTTTCAGATGAGTGAATTCCGAGATGCCGGGAACACGTTAGTGACTTGGCCGGGCTGCATAAGGTTCCCTGCGACCTCCGGACACAGGAATCTGGAAAAAGAGAAGAGATTTACATTCCACGCTGCTGTTTTTCCGAGCCGTTGAGACAATAGTACCCGTGGCTCAGTCCCATTATCGGGGTCACCGGGCAGGTCGGGCAGATGCAGGCCTTCTTGGTGAGCGTGCAGGAACTCTTGCCAACCGAGCAGAACAAAGCTTCCATCTTGTCCTTTGCACACTCGTCATAAGTCGGGCATTTTCCGCAGGTGCACATTGCCTTGTTCTTCTCCATCATCATCTTACGGTCGGCATCGCTCATCGCCATCATCTTCTGCATCATTTCCATGAACTTGTCCATATTTCACCTCTCCCCAGCATGTGGGGACAAACGTATATATTTTCCCATGAGTTAATAACCTATCTGACTTGATCAAAAGTGTTCAGAATTTCATCAGGAAACTATATTTGACAGTTGGAGATTCCTCCATCAAAACTTCATGGAATCATCCGGTTATGGTTCAAAACAGCAAGCATAGTGAATAAAAGACAATATTTCACTTCCATGACAATCACCAGAGAATATATGGTTATAATATCTTCTGCTGATGGCGGAATATGAAGTTCCTGTTACTGGTAGTGGCGATGCGGGATTCGTCCAATCCACTTGCATTCTTACCGACCGGTCATTTGAGGGCCGGTCATATTTAAGTAATCTGAAGATCTATGCCCAGTAAGAATGATCAGGAGTCAGGGATAATGATGGACAAGAAACGAGGAGCGGAACTCTGCATATGTAAAATGTGCCCGAGCTTTTTAGAGTGCAATGAAGAGATCGCATTTTGTCTTGCGGACAGCGGGAAGAGTGCATGTATAACAGAAGAGAAAGGATGTCTCTGCCCGGGATGTCCCGTTCTTGATGAGGAGGGTTTCCAGCATGCCTACTACTGCACCCGTGGAAGCGAACCAGACCAACTCTGATCCCGGTAAGGAGTGGATCTGCAATGTCTGCGGATTTGTCTGGAAAGGACCCAGTCCCCCGAAAGAATGCCCGCAATGCGCCAGCACCGGGCGTGAGTTCTCGAATCTTGCAGAAAAGAAGAAGCTCATGTCAATGTCGGTTTACTTTT
>NPID01001586.1_pt1 | contig 70347 bp, 74 predicted proteins | sample 8637491 | NCBI WGS metagenome assembly NPID01 (sample SAMN07420843, study PRJNA396082) | bioreactor metagenome | isolation source: sample BA6 brine-fed electro-methanogenic bioreactor BA | place: Japan: Kochi | collected 2016-06-14 | reverse complement strand
GGTTGTTCTTGATCTCGTTGAAGTCACCCTTGTATTCATCGGTGATCTTCTCGGGGATGTCTCCGTTACTGATCCGGTCGACATATTCTGCAGCGACATTGAGTGGTCCGATGACAGAATCAAGGATGTCATTCACACCGTGGATAATCGCCGCATAATCTCCCTTGAACTGTGTTGTATCACCCCGGGTATCAAGCCGCCCGTCTGCTGCAGCCGCACTGATCATATTCATCTCGGATCCAAACTGCTGTATTACCGAAACAACGCCGCCGAATGCTCCGGCAACCTGCCCGATCTCGTCCCCGCTTCCATCAGTCTGCATGGTGCCGGAGAGATCCCCCTCCTGAACACGCCTGCCGAGATTGACGAGGTCACCCATCCTGCGTGCGATGCTGCGCCCGAAGAGGACCGCAATTGCGCCGCCGATGATGACTGCCCCAATCACAATGATCAGAATCGCGTTCCTGATAGCGTCAATCGGACCGGTGAAGTCTGCCCAGTCTGCTCCTGCTGCGATGTACCAGTCGAGGGGCTCATAGTAGGTGAATGCGACGATCTTATCTTCACCCTCCCACATATACCTGTTAAGACCTTCTTTCTGTTCTAGCATCTGCTGGACGAAATCGTACTGGGCGATGCTCTCTCCTTCAAGGGTTGGGTGCACAACTGCGGTGCCCTTTGAATCGAAGACGTAAATATACCCGTTCTGGCCGATAACTGTCCTCTTGAAATCCTCCTCAACAACGCCGAGTGTCGCACCTTCCTTCACTCCAGTGAAGAGAATACCAATTACTGCACCGCCCGGCCCACGAATCGGCTCATACACGGTGATATAATTGACACCAACGACATTTGCCGTTCCATAGAAAGTCTCTCCACGGACAACCACTGCGTCATAGACTGCCTGTGAGACCGGTGTCCCAAGAGCACGCCTGCCATCTGCACCGATGACGGTAGTTGCAACCCGGATAGCCTGGTTGCCCTGTACCTGGAAGATTGTTGCCGCACCGCCGACCTGGTTCACCACACCATCGACCATCGCGTTATTATCATTCACAACGGTGACCAAACCGGCCGAGTCAACAAGAACCAGCTGGCCGTTCTGGATCTGTGGTGTTCCATAACTCTGGAATTCGGATCTGAGGACGTTGAGGCCCACTTCCAGTATATCCATGGTGAGTGTATAGACTGCATCTGCCTGTTTTGCACTCTCACTGACGCGAAGTTCAAACTCAGTCTCTACCTGTTCTTCCAATGCCGCACTTGCATTATTATATGCAATGAGGCCAAGAAGCACCGTCGGAATGATGACGAGTGCAAGACAGATGATCAGGATCTTCGTCCCGATCTTCATGTTTCCAAATTTTGAGGATAATCCCTCTCCCATAATTCATCTCCTCCTAATACACTGGCCGAAGGATCCGGCTCTCGTTCAATCGAAGCCAATTTGTTTTTATCCGCAATCCGGCTTCGAAACATGCATATTAATCTTCTGTATTTGGTTGAAATACACAGGATTATATGTATTTCTAAAGGAAGCGGTAGTTAAAAAATCCTTGCTTTCAATTTCTCTCATAAAAACACGCATCAGACCTATCGAAAACAACAGACATCTGTAAATGGCGGGATCAAAGTGCACAAAAGTGGCGGAATAAAAATGCTCATTTACGATCACCGTGTCATATTTCAACGGTTTCCCGACCCCGTAGAGTTATCTGCAAAAATAAAAATATTTCGGAATTGCACGAGGTCTTCCAGAAGGCCTGAAACTGAATTCGAATCCTATTTATTTCAGATTTTCTGCGATCTTTTTTCCGAGTGAAACAGCGTCACTGACGACATCGGGCTGTTCCTCGAAATTGTTGATCTTTGTTCCGGCAACCGTTGCATCCGGGCCGTATATGGCTTTTATGCCACTCAGACTACAGTCATCGCCATAACCGCATCGTATGCATGAGAAATTTCCCGTAACTTTCACAGTACCCAGGATATTCATTCCTTCAGCATCCATAAAGCCATTAACCACTGAAGCTGCATTGTCTGCCAGAGGAGGATACGGATCACATGCAGGGACACCTGAGGTGATCACTATTCCGGCGGCTTTTCCCTTAAGATAATTTTTCTGATGGTGGAGGCAGTAGAGACGTTCAAGGAATGATTTTGTCCTTCCGTCAAGTGTTCCGTAGGCGACATATCCGCCAACAACCAGAGCATCAGCATCTTTAACCTTCTGTCCAAGTTCTGATGCAAAATCCTTTAATACGCACATATTTGTTGAAGCACATTTAAGGCATGCCCGGCATGGTTCAAAGCTATAATCACTTAGTTTGATGAACTCATTTTCAATGCCTGTTGCAGCTAAAACAGCCTTTACAGCTTGATCTGTGTTGCTGTTGGGGATGGGTGATCCCGAGATTCCTATAATCCTCATACTATCACTTCCATATACTTTCGGCCAAATTCAGTAGAGAGAGAGTTTGGCCATACTACATAGTTTTCAGTATATTTATATATATTTAAGGGTTATTGGAATATACTTCGAGGTGGAATACGTCTCATACAAAGCATTATCGCCATCACAACGACCCTTATAGGGGAGAATCTCTCTTTTTATCTCCCTCTGCCATAATTATTTCATATGAGAAGTGCGTATAATTCAACAGATACCTATGTCAACTATCCTCATCATTGACGACTCATCTTTCCAGCGGACCCTCATCAGGAAGACGCTCACAAACGAACAGTTCATCTGTATCGAAGCTGACAATGGCCGTCTCGGCCTTGAGATGGCGGAGAGGGAGAGCCCTGACGCCATCATCGTTGATCTCCTGATGCCTGATCTGAATGGGATAGAGTTTTTACAAGCAATACAGGAGAAGAATATCACCATTCCTGTCCTCGTCCTCACTTCTGATATCCAGGATGCCACACGGGATCTCTGCCTGAAACTTGGAGCACGCAGTTTCCTGAATAAGCCTCTCCGGCCCGACGACCTTATCCCGGCAATACGAAAGGTGCTGGAACCATCTGGTGATATTTAATGGAGATTGCTCCTCAGGATCTCGATGGAATCCGTGAACTGGTCAATATCGGTGTCGGGAAAGGTGCTGGTATCCTCTCTGAGATGACCGGTTCAAAAATCGAGCTCACGATACCAGAGGTCAGCATCTATACCCCCGATGAGTTCGGCCAGCTCGCCTCTCAGATCGGTACAGAACGGTACTCTGCCATCTCTCTTGATTTCAGGGGGGCTTTTTCCGGAATGGCCTACTCGATCATTCCCGCAGATAGTGCCCATATCCTCATTGATGCAATCACCGGTGAGGAACCTTCTGATAATGGTGCAGAAAGGCCGTTCACCTCGATTCATGCAGAAACCCTCAAAGAGATCGGCAATATCCTGATCAACGGTGTGATGGGTTCAATTACGAATGTGCTGAAAAGCCAGCTCACCTATTCACTCCCCTCCTACTGTGAGGCGGATATCCCTTCATTAATACAGAAAGTCGGGCAGGAACACCGGGAAGCAATCCTGCTTGCAGAGACGCACATGTTCATCCGGAACTTAAATATCGAGGGGAAGATCCTGATGATTATGGGTTCTGCATCATTTGAAATCCTTGTCGGACGGATGAGAGAAATATCGAGGGATAGGCAGGCGTGATACAACAGGCTAACCTTTCGATCATTGCGAATTTTTCTGATGCGCTCCCGGTTGGGATCTGTATCATTGATCGGGAGATGACTATTATCTTCTGGAACAGAACCCTTGCAGGCTGGACTGGCAGTTCTGGTGAGGAGATGATCGGTCTCAACCTTCTTGATCTCTATCCGGATCTCAACACTCATGCATTCCGCACCAGGATCCATTCTGTGCTGGATGGCGGCCCCCCGGCAGTCTTCTCCTCCCAGCTTCATAAGACCTTTATCCCCTGCACACAGTCAGATGGAACGCTTCGTGTCCAGCAGACCTCTGTTATCGGGTATCCCGAAGGTGATCCGGATCATCCCTGTGCCATGATCATCATTGAGGATGTCACCGAGCTTGATCATGAGATACGATCGGTCAGAAGGATGAAAGATCAGGCTCTTCTGGAGGTACAGGAACGAAAAAAGGCTGAAGAAGCCCTGGAAAAACTCAATGTCAAGTTAAACCTCCTTTCAGGTGTTACCCGCCATGATATCCTCAACAAGATCATGGTCATCGATGGATTCCTCGGGTTTGCCGAAGAGCTGGCGACCGATCCGACCCAGGCAGAATACCTTGCGCATGTGAGGGCAGCAGCATTGGTAATTCAGAACATCCTGGTATTCAACCGCCAGTACGAACAGCTTGGTATCGAGGAATCAGCCTGGTTTGCGATAGATTCCCTGATCGAGGCGATTGATACAGAGGAGCGTCTTCCAATACGTCCCGCATGCGATGCTATTTCGATCTATTGCGATCCGATGCTTGAGAAGGTCTTTTACAATCTCTATGATAATGCCCTTCGATATGCCGAAGGGGCAACCCGGATTGAGATCACCTGCCAGCCATCATCATCCGGCCTCAGAATCATCTGGGAGGATGACGGCGTAGGTGTTCCGGAAGATGATAAAGAAGAGATATTCAAACGCGGTTTTGGGAAGAATACTGGTCTTGGACTCTTTCTGGTCCGGGAAATTCTTGCGATCACAGGGATCACCATCACCGAAACAGGTGAGGAAGGAAAGGGTGCGAGATTTGAGATGTGTGTGCCGGAGGGGGAGTACCGGATTGAAAATCCGGTCTGAAAATAACCGTTTTTCCTATTCTTTCCCTCTTTCTTTCTTCCGAAAAAACTCCTTCTTCCGCTTCCTTCAGGCAGCATCTTCCAGCAGCTGATCCATAAGCGTGAGTATCTGTGACAGGGTATCAATAGCAGGCATCATCATCAGGTTGCCATTGATCGAGTATTGATCGCAGGTGAGGGTTGTATGAAAGATGATCACTTCGTTCACCTCGACCGCCAGTTCTGCCAGGATCTCCTCGATCGCCGAATGGCCCATATCAATGACGAGACTTGGTGGGGAGGGGAGCATCACAACACCGAGCAGCTCAGCGCTTGCATTCAGGAATGCAGACGCCATGATGTTTCCAACTTCCTGAAGGGTGCTCTCATCCATCTCGTTTAACTCCCGATCTTCTTCAGGTATCCCGAGGAGCAGATTGGTCATACGGATGGCAGAATCGAGTGGAAGGAGGAAGATGATGTACCCGGCATGATCGATCTCTCCCTGCATCCCAAAGAGAAGTGTTACAAAGATATCGTCAGTGACATAGCCATGAATATCTGCCAGATCCACGATCTCAACAGCTGGTACGGTCATCTGGATGTGGTGCATCAGCAGGGCAGAGAGTGCATTGGCAGCATGGGATGACCCGATGTTCCCCAGCTCATTCAATGCATCCACCTGCATCGGTGTCAGGACTGTCATGCGTAATCAGGACTATTCTGCTCTCAGGTACTATAAGAGCATCGGATTTCTCTGTTCATGTTGTGGTGGATATTCCATTGCAGATGAACACGAGATATATGTGAAATGGTTTGTATGGGGCAGAATATGTGGTGTAGAAAAGGTTGAAACGCCGAGGGGGAGATTTGAACTCCCGAGGTGCAAAACACCAGTGGCTTTCGAGGCCACCGCCTTCCCGGGCTAGACTACCTCGGCATAGATCGGGATATAGAATTTCATTTCTGCGGTATTAAGGCTTCTGAAGAGTCCTCCTGTGCGTAGACTATCTCGTTATCACTTGCAGATATTGCTTCGCCTCTCTCCTCGCAGATAATCAAAACCTGATGATGGGGTAGTATTAAAATAAGAGCCTATACATAATGTATTTCCCAGATACAAGGATTCCGAGCAGAAGCAATCCAGATAAGAGTCACTATTATATGCTCCGCTTTCGTAGTGTATCACGAAGTGGTCTTATGCCGGTAGAAGTAGATGGGAGACTCGTTAATACTACAACAATCCATCTGGATCAACCTTTGGAGAATGGGGGAGAGAAAGTGATTGTCCGGTTGAAAAAACAATCCAAAAAAACAATTAAACTCACTGCCCCTGAAGGATTTATTCTCGATCTGGCCGAAAAAGACCTTGAAGAGTTGTACTGATGCATACCGATGATATTGCTGAGGGATCAGTCTTTCTCGATACCAATATTCTTCTCTATGCGTTCAGCACTACCCGTTTCTCAGACTCGTCTGAATGACTCCTTGAAAGGATTCGGGCTGACGAGATCAATGGATATATCAATTCTACCGTCATTGATGAATTTTTTCACAAGGCAATGCTCACCCAGATGTATACTGAAAAGCAGCTCTCTCCACGCGATGCGATTATCTACATCAAACAAAATCCAGGAATTTTAAAGGATATGTATGCTCCATATTCCATCACACGCGATATCATCCAGGAGTACAACCTTATTATCCTCGATACTTCCGATATTCTGAGCGATACACTTGTAATTTCACAGAATTATGGATTGCTCTTCTCAGATGCCCTCCATGCTGCTTCAGCACAGAAACACCAGATTGATTATTTCGCCACAAACGATCGTGATTTTAACAGAGTGGATTTCTTAACTCTGGCACGTCCCTGAAAACATCCTCTTCCAGCTCCAAGCCACCATACTCCTATCGCCACTACTAAGAGCTTCAAATACAGACACTCCTCTATTATGCACCACCCACCGCTCCGGCTGATCATCTTTGATTTCGACGGGGTCATCGCCGAGTCCATCGCCATGAAGGCAGCAGCGTTTCGTGAGACCTTCTCGTTTGTACCAGAATATCAGGACGAGATCGTGCAGTACCATCTTGATAATGGTGGGATGAGCCGGTTTGTGAAGTTCCGCTATATCTACAAAGAGATACTCCATGAGGAACTCACCCGGGAACAGGAAGAGTGGCTTGGAACCCGGTATGCGGGAATCGTCCGCGAAAAGATGTTCACAATCCCGCTTGTTCCGGGAGCTTTTCAGCTGTTGAACGACCTAAAGGGTACAATTCCCCTCTATGTCGTCTCAGCAACCCCCGGGGAAGAGATGCTGGAGATTGCAGATCGGCGGGGGCTTACAGGATATTTTGACGGGATCTACGGATCTCCCGGATCAAAGGCGGATCGTATCCGTGAGATCCTCTCTACAAACTGTGTTTCACCAGAAGAAACCCTCTTTATCGGTGATGCCCCACAGGATTATGAAGCAGCACATGAAACTGGTGTCCGGTTCATTGCGAGGGTGGCACCTGGTGATCCTGATAGATTCTCCGGGAAACCCGGTGTTGAGCGGATCGTCTCAGATCTGTATGAGATACGAAACGTATTGTCTCCGCGTCTCTAAAAAGGGATTTTAATATTCTGAAAAGGGAAAAAAGGGTATTTATTTCTTAGGCCGGATCAGTGGTGGGACTGGGTGACCATCATATCGTCGACCCGGATCAGGAGGGATGCAATCTCTGCTGCACTCTGGATTGCCTGGCGTTTCACACGCATCGGCTCAAAGACGCCCTCTTCACTCATGTCGACGATCTTTCCGGTAAATACATTCAGACCTGCATTCTTCTGACCATTTGAGTGCGCTTTCTTCAGTTCCACCAGCTTGTCGATCGGGTTGAATCCTGAATTTTCGGCGAGTGTGATCGGGATGATCTCAAATGCGTTTGCAAATGCTTCAACAGCGATCTGTTCACGGCCGCCGATGGTTGTTGCGTAATCGCGGATCCGAACGATCATCTCGGTCTCAACAGCGGCTCCGCCGATGGTGTACTTTCCGTCTTCCATTGCATCCTGGATGACGCGCTTTGCATCATTGATTGCACGGTCAAGCTCGTCGATGAGGTACTGGGTGGAACCACGGATGAGGATGGTAACTGCCTTTGCGTTCTCGCACCCGGAGATCTTTGTCATATCCTCTCCTTCCATCTGCTCCACCTGGTGTGCGGTTCCGAGAGTCTCGGTAGTGAGGTCTTCTGGTTTGTTGACGATCTCTCCGCAGAGTGCCTTTGCCGCATACTTCATCTCCTTCTCAGTCACATCCTCGAGGGTGTAGATACCGGCCTTTCCGAGGTAGAACTGCACAGAATCGGCGATGCCTTTCTGGCAGAGGAGGACATTTGCACCTGATGCAATGATCTGATCGGCGATCTTCTTCAAAGACGCCCTTTCAGCATCGCCAAATGCCGCAACCTGTTCGGATGAGGAGATCTTGATCTTTGCCTTGGTCTGGGTCTTTGTGATCTCAAGGGGGGTGCTGATCATCGCAACCTTTGCACCGGTGACGATCTTTGGCATCTGCTCGTCCACACGGGCTTTCCCGATGATAACGCCGCGGACAAGCTCGATGTCATCCATTGCGTCACCTTTCTGGGTCTTGACAAGGATGTCATCTTCATCGATAATGATCCTGCCTGATGAATTGTCGGCGACTGTTGCAACCGCATCGACGACGATATCAGCTGCCTTCTCCATGACTGCCTCGATCGTCTTTCCGATCATTGCGGTCTTTGCGATCTTCTTCAGACTCTCCTTATCGTCAGGAGTGACATTGACCGCGAGTTCCGAGAGGATCTCAAGCGACTTTCTCATGCCGAGTGAGTACCCTTTCGAGATATTTGTCGGGTGGATTCCCATCTTGAGCATCCGTTCGGCCTGCTCCATGAACGAACCGACCATGATTGCAGCGGTGGTGGTTCCATCCCCGCACTCATCGTCCTGTGCAGTTGCAACCTCGACCACCATCTTGGCGCCGGGGTGCTGAACCGAGAGCTCGCTCAGGATGGTTGCTCCATCATTGGTGATGGTGATATCGTCTCCGGCAACGAGCATCTTGTCCATTCCACGTGGTCCAAGGGTCGTCCTGACCGCTTCTGAGATCGCTTTTGCCGCGAGGATATTTGATCGCTGTGCTTCGTGTCCGCGGGTCTGTTCGACGTTATCCCGCATAATAATGATAGGTTGTCCACTTAATTGATTCTGACTTGCCACTCTGTAATCCTCCTGTAGTGATAAAAATTGAATTGAACTTCTATATAAATGTGCCCTATGTAGAGAACCCCTTCAGTCGATTCTGGAGATTCTGAAGAGTGAGTGTACAGGAACTCCCTCAACTTCGGTGATACCGCGCTTATCGAAGAGGACCCAGATCGCCACCGGAACACCGCCGTGTCTTCTGAGGTAGTCTACCACTTCGTGGAGTGTCCTGCCTGAGGTGATGACATCATCAACGATAATGCAGCGTTTTTCATTCACGGTTGCAAAATTTCCGGAGATGGATCCAATCGCGGTCTCTGATGTCGCATGCTTGGCCGGGTGGTACACGGCAAGGCTGCATCCCTCACGTGCCCCGATCAGGGTGGCAAGCGGGATGCCCGAGATTGCAATTCCGACGATTACGTCGGCATCAAGGGGTTCGGTTCGCTCTACGGGGGAGATATATGCATCAATCATCATCGCCGCTGCCGCCTCAATCAGCTGGGCATCACAGCTGACCCGTGTCCAGTCTATGTGCACATCACGGGGCGCGGCATCTCCCTTCGGCTGGGTTAATAGCCAGGTGACCGTCTCGATGGAGAGGGAGAGCTCATCGGCTATCTGGCCGGGGCTGTGCCCCTCTTCGAGGAGCAGGCGTGCCCGCTCTTTCAGATCCTCAAGGGATGACATATCTGTAAAAGTGATACCGATCTATTTATGCCTTCGTTTCAGCGACGCACCGCAAACCGGGCAGTCTTCTCCGGTCTCAACATCCCGTCCGCATCCGGTACAGACCATCTTCCAGGTACGCCGTTTTGCCTTCCGCTGAAGCATCGGCCTGACCCCGATCCCAAGAACCGATGCCACATTCTGAACCGCAAAGTCATCTGTTGCCACCTCTCCTCCGATCTCAGAGGCAAGAGCAAGGATGCTGATATCTGTTTCAGATAGTACATCACGATCCCCTGTTTTCCCGGCTGCCTCGCGAACCTTCATGGAGGATCCGGGTGCGGGCTCAGTGACAGTCAGCCCATACTCTTTCAGGGTATCAAAACGGCATTTTGATCGCAGATCACAGAGTTCTGCCACAACCCCGGGGGTAGTGAAGAGATCGCCTTCAAACGGATAGTCCCCGAAGAAGAAGGAGGCATCACAGACGATCTTCATGCCGATACCTCCACGTAATCTCCCTGACGTGCAATGGAGATCGAGTGCCCAAAATGCCCAAGCAGTGAGATGACGGTCTTCGCATGGGAGGTGAGCTCCGGTGTCCCAAATGATCCGCCATAGAGTGCCAGATAGGGGAGGAGCTGGTCGGCGGCATGGGGATCAAGATCGGATGAGTGGCCCTGGAGGAAAGCCTCTGCTGCCATTCTTCCAACAGCCTCGGCAGGAATCCCCCGTCTTCCAAGAGCAGATCCCCCATGTCCTCCTGAAAAGACCGTACAGGATGATCCAACCGAAGATCCCTCCTGCCGATAGATATGAACCGGGAGATCTCCGGCAACCGATGCCGCTGCGTCAGCCTGCCGGGAAGCCACGTGATCGGGAAGTCCCGAGGTAGCAGAAATAATCCCGCAACCGGTCGGACCCGCCGTCCCGAGCGGGGCGATCCGGGATGGCTCAACAGAAACCCGGATCCTGCCGCCACCTTCCGGGAAGTATCCCCGTGCCAGTATCTCAAGCGAGATCCTGCCCCCGTGCGATCTCAGGAACTCAAGGAAGACACAATCACAGTAATCGATCGTCGGGGCGCCTCGCACCTCGGTCCCGCCGGTGATGGTGATCGTGCCGCCGGTTTGGAGTGCAAGGGGAAGCCAGGCTGAGAGGACAAGCGGAATACTCCCGGCAGTTCCGATATCGATACTGCTATCCTTCCTCTCCGGCCTTCCGGGAAGAAAGGTGATCTCAGCTGATCCAACGAACACTCCCTCTGTTGATGCATTCGATAGTGCAGCCGCCGCCTTCACTGCGGCGACATGCTGGGCGGCGAGGCCGGGAACCGATCGGTTCTTCCGGATATTCTGAATGGTCACCGGCTCTTCCGAGACAGCAGCAAGGGCGACAGCGGTCCTGACGATCTGGCCGCCGCCCTCGAGCGTGCCGCCGTCAATTATTATCATCTCCTGAGCGCCTCTGCGATCGCCGGTGCTGCGGAGATACGGGAACAGCCCCGCTCAATTGTATCGCTCGAAGCGATTGCGGAGAATCCTGCTGCGACAAGCCGGGCATATCCTCCTCCTGAGAAGACGCCGTGGACACATGCAGCAGAGATACTCTCTGCTCCTTCTGCTGCAAGCATCTGTGCAGCAGTCGCAAGCGTTCCTCCCGTTGAGATGATATCATCAACGATGACGACATGCCTTCCGGCAACATTGAGGTTCTTCTCCTTGATTTTTACCTCAACTCCCGACAGTCTCGTCTTATCAAGGTGATCGCAGTCCCACCCATGTGCTGATGCAACTCCCTGTGCAAATTCCCAGGCGCCACCATCAGGAGCAAGGATCATCGGCTTTTTGGGGCCGGATTCTGCCAGATAATCGCCGATTGCCGGTGCGATCGAGATATTCTCAGCAGGAACACTGAAGTACTTCAGCACCTCAGGTTCGTGGATATTCACCGTAATGATCCGGTGAACCCCTCTGCTGAGTGCTGCTGCGATTGCACGAATGCTGATCGGTTCCCCGGCATTGAACTGTTTATCCTGCCGTGCATATGCCATATATGGGATCACAAGGGTCACCTCAGATCCCTCGCAGGCATCGATTAAGAGCATCAGTTCAACGATCGATTCTGCATCGGGGAGGGATGAAACAATTACTGTTCTGTCATCAAGGCCCATTGCCCGGAGATAGATCTCGTTATCGGGAAATCTGGACGATTTTACCTCGCCAAGGGGTGCCCCCAGGTTTTCTGCCACTTTTGAAGCGATAATCTGGCTTTTATCTGTATATATGACCTTCATTGCTAGTATCTCCCGGTACTGAAACTACTTAAACTATCGGTCTCCGATATATAAGCATTCAACATTTGTGTGAGGTATATCTCAGAATGGGGACAGAGACAGATACTGTGGGGCTTGCAGAAGAAGATTTCAATGAAGACCTTCTCTTTGGCGATATCGAGATAGCAACAACCGCCGACATTGAGGTGCCGCCCGGCCTCATTGACCAGGTGATCGGGCAGGAACATGCCGTAGAGGTAATCAAAAAAGCTGCAATCCAGCGCCGGCATGTGATGATGATCGGAACGCCGGGTACCGGGAAATCGATGCTTGCAAAGGCAATGACAGAACTCCTTCCCAAAGAGGAGATGCAGGATATCCTTGTCTATCCAAACTCGGATGACAATAACAATCCACTTGTCAGGACCGTTCCGGCTGGCAGGGGTAAGGAGATCGTTGCCGCCCATAAGATGGAATCACGGAAACGGGCCCAGATGCGGAATATGCTGATGCTGATGCTCGTCTTCGGTATCATCGGATATGCCCTCATCTCCGGGATGCTCCTGATGGGTATCATTGCAGTTGCTTTCATCTTCCTCGCCTTCAGGACGATGATGCCACGTGATGATGTGATGGTTCCAAAACTTCTCGTATCAACATCTCCTGATTCAAAGGCTCCCTTTATCGATGGAACAGGCTCCCATGCAGGGGCCCTCCTTGGTGACGTCCGTCACGACCCTTTCCAGTCCGGTGGGCTTGAGACCCCCTCACATGACCGTGTGGAGGCAGGTGCCATCCACCGTTCACACAAGGGTGTCCTCTTCATCGATGAGATTAATACTCTCAATCCACATTCCCAGCAGAACCTCCTTACTGCCCTTCAGGAGGGTGAGTTTCCGATCACCGGCCAGAGCGAACGTTCAAGCGGTGCGATGGTCAGGACAGAGCCGGTGCCCTGCCGCTTTGTGATGATTGCAGCAGGGAACCTCGATGCAATGCAGGGGATGCACCCTGCGCTTCGTTCCCGTATCAGGGGATATGGATACGAGGTCTTCATGCAGGAGACGATTGATGACACTCCATCAAACCGTGAGAAGTTCATCCGTTTCATCGCACAGGAGGTCAAGAATGACGGAAAGATACCTCCATTTGACAGGAGTGCAATGACCGAGGTGATCCGTGAGGCACGGAGGCGCTCGAACCGGAAGGGTCATCTCACCCTGAAGCTTCGTGATCTCGGCGGCCTCGTCCGGGTGGCAGGTGATATTGCACGGGGCGAGGGATCCGAGGTGACAACCCTTGTCCATGTCCTTGCCGCAAAAGAGACCGCCCGTTCAGTCGAAGATCAGATATCAGATGAATATATCCGGCGGAGCAGGGATTATGACCTGACTGTTGTTACGGGAACCGCAGTCGGTAAGGTCAACGGCCTTGCGGTCATGGGGAGCGATTCCGGATCGGTACTCCCGATTGTTGCAGAAGTCACTGCTGCCCAGGGTGCTTCCGGCACTGTGATCGCAACAGGTCTCTTAAAGGAGATTGCACAGGAGTCGATAAAGAACGTCTCGGCAATCCTGAAGAAGTTCACCGGCAAGGATATCAGAAATATTGATATCCATGTCCAGTTCATCGGCACCTACCAGGGCGTCGAAGGGGATTCTGCGTCAGTTTCGGTAGCAACCGCAGTCATCTCGGCAATCGAAGGGATCCCCGTCCGGCAGGATGTGGCAATGACCGGCTCCCTCTCGGTCAGGGGCGATGTCCTCCCGATCGGCGGTGTCACCTACAAGATTGAAGCTGCTGCAAAAGCCGGGATCAAAAAAGTTTTCATCCCGAGATCAAATATGGGTGATGTACTGATTGAAGATCGCTACCGGGAGATGATTGAGATCATCCCGGTCTCTCATATCGAGGAGATCCTTGAGCAGGCACTGGTTCCGACTAACCGTGCAGGATTCCTGGCCAAGCTGAAGAAGCTTGCAGAACATGCCATCATTCCGCCAAACCCACCGATCCAGAGCGAACCAGGAGTTGTCTGAGCGTGGATTCCAGACTCAGGTACTGGGATCTCCGCCATGTCAGCGGAGAGCATACCGGCATCGATATCGATAATGGCGAGATCGAATCTGCCGGTGTCACCTACTTTTCAAAAGCGGTGATCAGGGCACTTGGCCCAAAAGGCTGGGGTATCATCGCGGTCTCACCATTTGATCCCGATGATAAAGGAGCACTTCGTGATTATCTTCTCCGGGCTGAAAGAGCCGCGGTAGTGACAGCAGAAGATGTGGTGCTCGCGGATGCACCTGATCGGAAGCTGTTGCCCGTCCCCCCGGTGAAAGAGGATCCGACAGAGATCCCGCTTGAAGAGAAGGGAGCGCTCCTGATGCAGATCACTGAAGCTGCCAGGGTGCCCGGTGTCTCAAACACCCGCGGCACCTATACGGAACGGTTTGAAGAGGTGTACTTCCTTGATTCAACTGGTTATGAGGCATCATTCTCAACCTGTCGTTCAGGGTACTCCGTGATGGCGATTGCAAAGCAGAACGGGGCGATGCAGATGGGCTATGTCCGCGACCACAGGATCGATGGCCTCAACCTAAGGGGCAGAACCGATGACGGTATCAGGGCAGGTACCCGTGCAGTGGCTCTTCTGAATGCCCGTGCCGCAAAAGGAGGCAGGATGCGGGCAGTTCTCGACCCGGAACTCGGGGGTGTCTTTGCCCATGAGGCTGTAGGACATGCAAGTGAGGGGGATCTCGTGAAAGAGGGTGCATCTGTCCTGAAAGACAGGATTGGCGAGGCGATCGGGAGCCCGATCGTCACGATCATCGATGATCCGACCATGCATGCATTCGGGTTTGAACCCGTTGATGCCGAGGGTGTCGCAGGGAAGAGAACCGCAATTATTGAAGATGGCATCCTGAGGCGGTACCTGCATTCCCGTGAAACCCTTGCGGCAGTCGGTAATGGCGATGCGGGCCATTCACGAGCAATGCCCGGAGATCTCCCGATTGTGAGAATGAGCAACACCTATATCGCACCCGGCGATGCCCGGTACGATGAGATGATCGAGGAATGCCGGAATGGTATTCTCCTTGGTGGCTCACGCGGTGGCCAGGTGGACCCCGGCCGTGGGGTCTTCCAGTTCAATGCTGAATACGGTTACCTGATCGAAGGGGGCGAGCTGACCGATATGGTTCGTGATGTCTCGCTCACCGGCGAAATCCTCTCAACACTGCATGCAATCAGCCTCTGTGGGAACGATCTCAAAATGCATCCGGGATACTGCGGAAAAGGTGGGCAGAGTGTTCCGGTATCAGACGGATCCCCTCACCTCTTCCTATCTGAAGCGATCATCGGAGGCAGTGGCAATGAATAAGGAGATAGTATCTGAGATCATCGAGGCTGGCTTATCCTCTGTGAATGAGGTCGAGGTTGCACTCGTATCAGGAGAGAGTGTCTCAATAGAACTGAAACGTTCCATACCTGCCCATGCAGGAGAATCGCATGGGTGTGCACTGATCATCCGTGTGATAGATTCGGGGAGGATCGGAGCATCAAGCACAAGCAATCCGGCCGAGTGGGCAACCTGCCTCAAATCCGCAATTTCAAGTGCACATCTTGCGGAACCGGTATCCTGGGGAGGGTTGCCGGATCCGGTTCCCTTAAAGGGGGTTCCTCTTGCATTTGACGGCTCGGTAAAGACCGATCCGGAGATCGCCCTCTCATTCTGCAACAGGCTTCTCGATGGAGCATCAGCATTTCCTGATGCCGAGGTTGTCGGCGGCGGAGCAGGCCTCTCACTGGGATCGGTTCTTCTTGCAAACTCAAAAGGTATCTGGTATGAAGAAGATCATACCTCGGTATCGGCATCTCTGGAGACGATTGCAGGCCAGTCGACCGGCTTTGAATATGATCGCTCGTACTCCCTTGATATCGATCCCTTTGAGATCGGAAGAAGAGCGGCTGAACTTGCCTCGACATCCAGAAACGGGGTTCCAATTGAGACTGGGACCTATGACATCCTCCTCTCACCGATTGCCTTCTCGGGGCTCTGTGCCACATTGCTTCAATCAGCAGTCAACGGGAGATCGGTCCATATGGGGAGATCATTTCTGGCAGAGAAGCTGGGTGAGGTTATTGGAGCAGAACATCTGTCTGTCATCGATGATCCCTTCTATCCCGGCGGGCTTGGGAGCTGCCGGTTCGATGCCGAAGGTGTACCGACAAGGAAAAATATCATTATCGAAGACGGCATCCTGAAATCATTTGTCTATGATCTCAAAACCGCATACCGGTTTGGCAAAGAGAGTACCGGCAATGCCGCACGTGGTGGAGTTGCAGGCGGGGTCTCCATCGGCCTGCATAACATGATCTTCACAGCTGAAACGATGAAGGAGCCGGGAGAGGGCCGCTGCATCTCAATCAATGATGTGATTGGTGCGCATACTGCCAATCCGCTCACCGGCGACTTCTCGGTTGAAGTCCAGAATGCCTTTATTATGGAAGATGGTATCTGCCAGCAGCCGGTAAGAAAGGCGATGCTCGCTGGAAATATCTTTGAGATGCTCGGCCGGATCACTGGTATGGGCCCGACTCCGCGGCGGGTTGGATCGGTGATCGTTCCACCGGTTCGGATCAACGGGATGCGCCTTGTCGGGTGAAGCCGGGTCATGCTCGAGTCACTTATCCTCCTCCTTTTTGTGGCGGCGCTCATCGTCACGCTCTATTATTTCATCAAAAAAGGGATGACGCTGCTTGCAAATGCAGCAGCAGGTTTAATCCTCCTTCTGATCACAAATATGTTCCATCTCCTCTCTTATCTTGGTGTTCCTGATATCCCGATCACCTGGGCGACGGTGTTGATCTGTGCGTTTGGTGGTATTCCCGGTGCCGTCATCCTTATAGTCCTTGCAATCTCAGGGATCACCGTCTGACCTATGAAAGCTGCTCTTCGTGAATGGTGCGAAAACCATGAAATACGACTCCTTGGGATCGCTGATGCAAACGCCTGGAAAGAACCTCTCTTTCACCCATGGATCCCGGAGGCATACCATCCGGACTCGATCTTCCCCGGCACCCGGTCGGTCATTGTTATCGGGCTTCCCATTCCGCTTCCCTCGCTTGAATCATCCCCCTCGGTCCAGTACCGGGAGATGTACAGGACGGTAAACGCCCTCCTTGACCAGTACACCTACCGGATCGGGGAACGCCTGAACCAGGCCGGGTATCCATCAGTTCCGATCCCCCGTGACGGCTATGGTGGCATTGGAGCGCTGGTAAAGAATCCGAAAGCCTTCTTCTCGCACCGGCATGCCGCATACCTTTCAGGACTTGGGACATTCGGGCTCAATAATATACTCCTCACCCCCCAATACGGGCCCCGTGTGCGGTTCGGCTCGGTCTTCACCACTGCTGATATCGAGCCCGATCCCATCCGGACCGATGATCTCTGCACACGGTGCATGGAATGTGTTGACCGATGTCCGGTCAAAGCAGTCAGCCCGGACGGCTACCCGGAGGGGCTGACCAATAAAACCGCCTGCGCCAAATACAGTGCTGCTCTGGATAAAAAAGCAATCTCACCCTGCGGTGTCTGCATCAAGGTCTGTCCGATCGGATTCGATCGCGCATTCTATGGGCGTGAGGATATCGGAATATACCGGGAAGAAGCAGCCGATAGCCCGCTCAAAATGGCATGGGATCATATCAGATCCCATGGTGCTCTCTAGAAGACGCTCGCCTCTGAATAGACGACTACATCATCTGGCTGAATTTCATATGGTTTGATCTCACGGGAATGCTGGGACCGCCGCATCTTTACCACCTCAACAGCAAGATGGGTGCCTGAGAGGTCGCTCGTCCTTACATACCGGAGCAGAACAACGCAGTCGACCAGATACTCGACAAGCCCGTATTTGCTTGCATAGGGTATCTGAGTGTCTGTCTCGCTCGTCATAACAAAGGTACAATCTTCATCACGCATCCTCTCGACGAACTTGAACATCTCAAGCCTCCTGCTCGCCTCATCGGGAAGCAGCCCCTCAAAGAGTGATATCGGGTCAATGACTACACGTGATGCCTTCGTCTCCCTGATGAGGTCGGGAATTTCATTTTTAATGCTGTTGACGGCAAGGGTAAAATCTGTTGGATCAAGTTTGATCAAAAAGAAGGTTTTGTCAAGGTATGCGTCAAGATCATATCCCCGTCGCCTGATACTCTCTTTCAGCATCTCAGCCCGTTCGTCAAGGCTGATCAAAATGCAGGTCTCTCCATCCCTCAAGCCTTCAAAGATGAAATTGATTGCAAATGTCGTCTTCCCGGTACCATAGGTTCCGATGATGCCGGTGACAGAGTTCTTCACCAGTCCTCCGCCGAGCATCTCGTCAAGACCTTCTATCCCGAGCTTTATACGTGGCTCGGCTCTCTTAGCGGGCGCCCTCACCTCAGCCACACTCTCCGGTTTCGGTGGTTCCTGTATCTCTTTCTTCTCATCCTGTGGTGGTTCCCACTGATCTTCAGCAGGCGGACTCCATTCCTCTTCAGGAGGAGATTCCCACTCAGATTCTACAGGTTCTGCCTGCTGAATGATGCCTCCCGTTCGTGCAGGCGGCGTTCCTGCCTGGGTTGGAGGAATCTTCCGCACCGGCGGCTTTGTATCATCATCAATAAGAGCCGAGAAGTCATCACCCATCTAAATCACCATTCTGATATTCTCGACATCAAACCCTGCTGTTGCACTGATCCGAACTGCAAACTTCACGAGATCACGTTCCTCAAGGTATGGCATCACCCCGCGGAACTTCATGAAATACATGATCCTCTGCCTCCGGTGGCCTGATCCCTCCTCCCATTTGAAGTGAATGACCGCATCTGCACAGTCGCAGATCTCAAGTTCACGTGATGAATCAAGGATCCCTTTGGTGAGGTGGAGGTATATTGTCGAGTTCCAGGTCTTTGCAATCCGCTGAAGGCCTCTCAGGAACGCAACCAGACTGTTCCATTTGTCAGGGGTGTAATGCAGTCCGGAAATATCGGTTATGGAATCGATGATGATAAGACTCTGATCTTTTCCCTCTTCCAGCACAGCAATGAGATCGGCAAGAATGCTATCATGTTCAGGCTTCTTTCGCTGCATCCGGGCAACGATGCCCCCCTCGCCATCGTACCAGTTTGCAGGGACGACACTCCTGTCGAAGTATCCGCTTGAGAGATCGAGGAATGTGACACGATCTGCGATCCCGGCAGTCAGATCGCTCTTGAATGATCCGATTATCTCACGAAAAACATCTTCTTTTGTCCTGGTAATGCTGATATACCGGATATCCTCCGGAATTACTCTACCTTCGCCTGCATCCCTCCCCATTCTGGTCAAAGCAATGAGTGAGGTATATGCAAACTCGGTACTTCCTGCACCGATATCCGAGAGCAGAAGGATAAGAGAGCCCGGGACAACTCCTCCGTCTAAGACGGGATCAAGTGAGTTGATCCCGGTTGGCATTCTGCGTGTGGTCTGATCAGCCATACATCATCTCTCCATTCAATGAATTAAGGTTATGTAGTATCCTCTCATGCATAAGCTATATCTCTTCTCCGTGTAAGGTATCCAGTACGCTCAGGCGATTATTTCGGCTCACTGGGGTTTTCTATGGTGGATGGTGACGATAAGCAGCAGGAAGACCGCAATCTTTTTGCACCGGAGAGTGATCACTTCGGATCAAAAAAGAGTGAAAAGAAGAGGAAAACAGGTTTTCTCTCATTTTTAAAGAGGAGAACTGATTCTGATAGTGGTGTGCCGGTAACCAATCCCTGGGATGTTGCACCTGCCTCGGATCCGCTGTATGAACGATCCCAGGTGATCAGTGACGAAGAACACACTGATACACCTGTTGCTGATACAGATGCGCGTAAACTTCCAGGATTCTGGAACACCCCGATGGCCGGCCTTGCTGATGACGAAGAATCCAAAGACTCCGATATGGACAAAACTGATGAAACGCCATCATCTGAAGAGATGGAGAGGATGCCGGATCAGGAGAAGCATATCCCTGCCGGAGATGATATTGCTCCGGGTGAAGGGGGAGAGGAGGTTGATGTTCCCAAACCAGATCATGATCTCCATGACGAGATCCCGGGGACTCCCTCTTCTGAGGATGTACGGGAACCTGTCCCTGATGAGGAAATCCCGGTTGAGGAAATCGAAAACCCTGCTGAGACCGGCATTGATCGAACGCAACCCGATGATAAGATGCCAGCCCGTTCTGTTCCCTTACCGGATAGAGCGGGTGAAGGCATGCCGAAGACTCCTGCCTATCCGGTGAAAGCCGTTTCATCCCATGAACAGTCAGTTCTGCCGTTTGAAACAGAAGACCCCGTCTCTGCTACCGCACCAAAGGATCAGATCCCGGAACGCCGGTCGCTCCTGGCGGCCTTTCGGAAGAAGGAAGCAGGTCTGGCGGTACCCGAATATCATTATGATACCGCCGGTCCGCTTGTCACTCCCCGGCTTGCCGAAAATGAGGAGGAGGTTGATAGTTACTGGGTTGAGATGGGTCTCTCGCTTGTCCTGATCACCTATAATCGGGTGACCCGGCTGAAGGAGTATCACCTGTTTGAACCGATACTGACCCGTTTTGAATACGAACTTCTGGAACGGCTGTACGAGGATCTCCGTGATATTCTTATTCTGACGGACTCAGAGATCCGGGAAAAACCAGAACGACTCCTCTTCAGAAAGGCGGAGGCTCTGATCAGCCAGTACGGCCTCTCGCTGACACCGGAGACGATGTATAAGCTGAGGTACTACCTGAAACGAAACTTCCTCGGATGGTCGCGGATCGATCCCCTGATGAAAGATCTTGAGATAGAGGATATCTCGTGTGATGGCCATGGAATCCCTCTCTTCCTCTATCACCGGCAGCATCGGAATATCAGAACCAATATCCAGTTTCCCGAACAGCAGTTAAACTCGCTTGCCATCTCACTTGCACAGCGTTCAGGCAAGCATATCTCTATCGGAAGCCCTATCCTTGATGCCACCCTCCCGGACGGTTCCCGTCTCCAGCTGACGCTTGGGACAGAGGTGACGAGCCGGGGCTCTTCTTTTACGATCCGTAAGTTCCGCCCTGAGCCATTCACCCCGATCGAACTGATGGAGAAAGGGACATTCAATGTCGACCAGCTCGTCTACTTCTGGCTTGCAATTGAGAACAACAAGAGTCTGATCTATATCGGCGGGACGGCATCCGGCAAGACATCATCCCTGAATGCAATGTCACTCTTCATCCCACCGCTTGCAAAAGTTGTCTCTATCGAGGATACTCGTGAGATCATGCTCTATCGGGAGAACTGGATTGCGAGCGTCACCCGCGAATCCCTCACCGCAGAGGGGAGCAGGAGCATCAATATGTTTGATCTCCTGAAAGCCGGCATGAGGCAGAGGCCCGAATATATCATCGTCGGAGAAGTGAGGGGGCCTGAGGCGCAGACTCTCTTCCAGGCGATGAATACTGGCCATACCACCTATTCGACGATGCATGCAGGAGGGGTGGATGCCACCATCCACCGTCTTGAGAGTGAACCCTTGAATGTCCCGCGTAACATGCTCCAGGCATTAAATATCATCTCGGTCCAGGGTCTGATCTTCCGTGGCTCTGAGCGGGTCAGGCGTTGCCAGGAGATCGTTGAGATCACCGGTATTGAACCAAATTCCGGGAATATTCTGGTGAACAATGTCTTCGAGTACGATCCCGTAACCGATGAGATGCGGTACTCCGGGAGATCCCATGTCTACTCAGCGATCGCCGCCAATCGTGGATGGAGCAGGGAAGAGCTCCATACTGAGGTCGAAAGGCGGAGGCAGGTGATCCTCGCGCTCCATGAACAGGGTATCCGGGATTTCAAATCTGTATCCGAAGTCTTCTCGATCTTTGCCATCACCCCTGATGTCATCTTTGACCATATCGACGATCTTAGACAGGTCCTCTCATGATACCGATGTATGAACGGCTCCGGCGCTTCTCCAGACGCGATCCGATGCGTTTCCAGCACCTGCGGAACGATATCATATCTGCACGTCTGGGTATCACTGTTGAGCGGCTCTACTACTACGCGTTCGTCTTCGGGACCGGGATTGGAGCTGCAATCGGTATACTCTTCTATTTTATTGCAGGAGTGTTTGAGCCGATCATCGTCCCCAGTGCTGCCTATGAGTTCACCAGGCAGAACCGGCTTGCAATAGCGTGGCTCTCTGATCTTCCGCTTGAAGATATCCTCTTCAGGGCGATTATAGCCGTCATCATCTTCATCATCATCTCCTACCTCACCTACCGGATTGTTCTCGTCTTCCCCGGTGTCATGAAGTCCACCCGTGCAACCAGAATCAACCTGACCCTCCATAACGCCGTTGCATACATGTACGCAATGCGGAGGGGGGGAGCCGAACTGATAGAGATCTTCCGTTCCCTCTCAGAGAACTCGCATGTCTATGGAGAAGTTGCATTGGAATTTCGGCAGGTTGTCAGGGACTCTGATCTCTTTGCCCACGATATCGTCTCTGCCCTCCGCGAGCTCCAGATGACAACTCCCTCAGCCAAGATGAAGGATTTTATCCAGGATCTCCTCTCCATCATCGAGAGCGGCGGCGATCTCTCCGGCTTCCTGAAGGCGAAGGTGGGTCTGTACCAGGATGAGGCCAAATTTGAACAGAAACAGTTCTTAAATACCCTTTCCCTGGTTGCGGAGGGGTATGTGACGCTCTTTGTGGCAGGCCCGCTCTTTTTGATCATTGTGATGGTGGTGATGGGACTGATGGGGCCGGGTGCGCTCATGCAACTGAATATCGTTATATATGCCTTGATTCCGATAGGAACGGCTATTTTCATCGTCTTTATCGATATGATCTCATCCCAGCCCGAGAGCGTGGAGCGCTACACCTTCATCCAGGAACTCAGGGAGTATCCTGATATTGAGATCACAGAGGGGGATGAAACCACAGAAACCGGCCTGATCACCAGATTGAAAAAATATGATCGGTGGACCCGGATCCGTGAATTCGTCTCAGATCCCCTCCATTATTTCCTGGTCCTCCCCCACCGTACCTTCTACATCTCGATTCCGGCAGGCATCATCTATCTCACCTACTGGTATTTTCAGATCCCCGAGTACGGTGACTTTGAGTTTTACCTCACGGTCCTTGATGATTATGTCATCGCAACCTTCCTCATCCTCTTTGTTCCCTATGCAATTGCTCAACTGATCTGGAGTCGCCGGATAGGTGAGATCGAGGCATCGCTCCCGGATTTTCTTCAGAGGCTTGCCGGTATCAATGAAGTCGGCTTAACCATCGCAAAAGCTCTCTCCATCCTGGTCAGGACCAACCTCGGTCTCCTCAGTTATGAGATAAAAAAGATCAAGCGCGATCTTGACTGGGGTGCAAATGTCGAGGATGCACTCGTCCGCTTTGAAGAGCGGCTCTCCACACCATCCATCTCGCGTACAGTGACGCTGATCACCCGGGCTAGTGCGATGAGCGGGGAGATCGGCCAGGTACTGACGATTGCGGCAAGTGATGCCGATATGAGCGAGACCCTCAAACGGGAGCGGCAGGGGGAGATGTTCCTCTACACTGCTGTCGTCTACCTTGCATTTTTCGTCTTCATCTTTGTTGTGCTTGTGATCGGAACCCAGTTCCTCCCTGTCATTGAGATGACTGATGCAGTCGATTCGGCCATGAGCGGTGCCGGGGCTTTTTCAAATATTGGCGGCATCTCTGCGCTCACCTATGGCAGGCTCTTCTATCACGCGGTTATCATCCAGGCTATCTGCTCAGGACTCATCGCCGGGCTGATGGGTGAATCATCGTTAACTGCCGGTGTGAAGCATGCCTGCATCATGGTATTTGCAGCATTTCTGATCTTCGCCATTGTCTGAAAGAGGTGCGACAACCTTTAAGTGAGCCCGCGTTCAATGAAATCCTGGTGATACAGAGATGTGCAGTGTTGGTGGTCCGGCAGATATAGAGATTGATGAAGGAGTACAGGGAAAGAGCTACATCTGCAATACATGTGGCGAAAAGTTCAAGACCGTCGGCAAACACCCGATGTGTCCCTCCTGCCAGTCAGAAGATGTTACTCCGGCATGATCCTCACCCCTGGTGACCGGATTGTCCTCCTCAGGGGACACTCCTCTTTTCTCCTTTGTGCCCGTGCAGGCAGGAAGTTCCCTCTTATGATAGAGACATTCGATTCCGAATATGTCCAGGGTATCCATCCTGACGACATCATCGCCGTATCGGCACCGGAAGGGGGGGAGTTGACTCCGGCACGTTATCTCCTCGAACTGGTCAGGAAATATGATCAGCCGGTGCTGGTGCTTCCAAGGGGGCACCCAGGATCGGGAAGGCTTCGGTACGTCATCTCGGCAGGACCAACAATTCTACTCTCATGTGAAATTGTGCGGGGAACGCATCCGGAGCAACATCTCATCTGTTCGTCACCTGAACTGGCAGGACTTGAAATATCCGGCGAAAACGAGTCTGTTCGTATGAAAAACCTACCAGAGGCCATACACTGGGAATATCTCCCGGAAAACCCTCCCGAAACAGAACAACAATTATAAGAGATACGGTAAACCAATTATTCTGTTGCCGTGAGAGGAGGGTTGGATGAAAACTGAGGTTCTGAAGAGCATCAAAAAGACCGAAGAAGAGTATCGTCAGCAGGTTGAGAAGGCGCAGACTGAGCGTGAGCAGATTATTGCAAATGCCAGGTTTGAAGCCGAAAACCAGGTTGCAAAGGCAACAACCGTTGCCGATGAGTACACAAAGAAGCGTCTGGCGGATGCACGAAATGACGCAGCGAAGAAACGCGCCCAGATCCTGGAGGAAGGAAAGCATCAGGCAACCCTCCTCAAAGAGAAGGGCAGAAAACGGATGAATGAAGCCGTTTCGCTGTTGGTTGAGCGTTTCAAGGAGAAAGTTCATGTTACAGCCTAAGACGATGACGCGTCTGCTTATCGTTGGATCGAAAGAGCAGATGTCGTCAGCTGTGACCGAACTTTACCGTCACCACGTATATCATATCACCGATTATACTGACCAGGGGAAAGAGGGATATGAGGGCTTTCGCATCGGGCAACCGATGGAAGGTGCAACAGAACTCTCGACAGATCTGATCAAGATCCGGTCGATCGAGAGTATCTTTGGACTTACTCCCGATGATTACATCGACACAAAAAAGCGTTCTTCGCGTTCGATCAAAGAGATTATAGAGCGTGACCTCCCTGCAATCGAACAGGAAGTCAGCAATCTCACGGCACAGCGATCGGCAGCAGAAGCACGTATCAAGGTGAATGAACAGCGTATCGCCGAACTCACACCTTTCTCTGGCATACCTCTTGAACTGGGACTGTACAAGGGGTATGAATCGGTATCGGTGGTTGCGGGGAAAGCACCCCGTGATATCGAGATTACCGTCCCACACGAGAAGTTTATCGCATCTGACAAGGGGAACGACACCACGGTCATCTTCTTTAAAAAAGCAGATCGTGCAGTTGTTGAACATGCTCTTGCAGATGCACAGTTTCAGCCGATCCCGATTCCTGAGGAAGAAGGATCCGTCAGAAAGGCAATCGATACCTACCAGTCTGAGATCTCTCAGCTGACTGCAACTATTGCAGATATCGACGAGAAAATTGCTGATATAAAAGAAAAACACGGTAATTTTCTTGCTGCCTGTGACGAAGTGCTCTCAGCTGATGTCGAACAGGCCGAGGCGCCGCTTCGATTTGCCACCACCGACCTCACCTTCATCGCAGATGGGTGGGTGCCGGTATCTGTGGTTGATGATCTGAAATCAGGGCTTGCCCAGGCAACAGGTGACAAAATTCTCGTCATGGAAGTCGGGGATATGGATGGTCATGATGATTCCCATGAGAACCAGCCGCCTGTTGAGTATAACAACCCGAATTTCTCAAAGCCGACTGAGTCGATCGTGGATATCTATTCACGGCCCCGGTACGATGAGCTTGATCCGACGCTCATGGTAGCGATCATATTCCCGTTATTCTTTGGTATAATCCTCGGAGATATAGGGTATGGTGCTGTTCTGCTCGTAATGGCTCTTGCACTTCGGAAGATGATCAAGAGTGAGGCAGCACAGAAGCTCCTTGCAGTACTCAGAAACGCAAGTATCTCAGCCATCATCTTTGGTGTTGTGTATGCCGAGATATTCGGAGCCCATCCGGGTGCCCTTGATATTAAACTCTGGGAACCACTGCTCAGCAGGCACCTGTTGATCGGATCGCATGCTCACCACCAGGCGGACATTACAATCCTGCTGGTCTTTGCAGTGTGGCTTGGCATTCTCCAGATGACACTTGGTCGTGGAATGAGTGTTGTCAACCATGCACGTCACCGGAATATGGTTCATGTCGCGGGACAGCTTGGCTGGATCGCCGTGATGTGGGGTGTACTTGCCCTGATCTGGTCGATTGCCGCAATTCCGCTGATGCCCGATCTGACAATGCTTCCACCGATTGTGATGGGATTAAATATCGCCGGACTCATCGGTGTGGTTCTTGTTCTTCTGGGTGCAGCAGGGATCGCTATGGAATCACCTCTCGAATTAATCGAACTTCCATCAGTCATCAGCCATTCGCTCTCCTATACGCGTCTGGCAGCTGTTGGTCTCTCATCAGTCGCAATTGCAATGGTGGTCAACTTCATCGCAATTGAGATGCTGATCGAGCCTCAGTTTAAGGAACTGACGGCTGTTGGTATTGTTCTTATAATCATCGGGATCTTCGTTCTCCTCATTGGACACCTGCTCAATACGGCACTTGGTCTCCTTGGAGGGGGTCTGCAGTCCCTGAGGTTGCAGTACGTTGAGTTCTTCACCAAATTTTACAAAGGTGGTGGAGAGAAATACAATCCATTTGGAAAGAAAAGGAATTTAACGGAGGATTAAAATGGTAGATTTAGGAGTCGCAACATTAACACTTGAAATGGTAGCTGAATCGCAGGTAGGAATGAAGGCAATCGGTGCAGCACTTGCTGTTGGCCTCACCGGTATTGGTGCCGGTCTCGCAGAGATGTCAATTGGTTCCGCAGCTGTCGGTGCAACCGCAGAGAACAAAGACATCTTCGGTATGGCCCTTCTGCTTACCGTTATCCCGGAAACGATTGTTATCTTCGGACTTGTTGTCTCGCTGTTGATTCTGTTCTAAATGGAGTCTACAATGGGACTAGAAGTTGTCGTCGAAGAGATCAGGGAGATAGGGCAGAAAGAAGCCACTGCTATCCGGAATGAGGCCAACGAAGAAGGCCGGCGGATCCTAGCGGCAGCAGAAGAGCGTGCAACATTGATCAAACAGGAAGCCGAGGCAGAGGTGGATCGGCAGGTTCAGCAGATGGAGGCCCAGGAGGTCTCTGCTGCAAAACTCCTTGTCAGACGTGAAGTCCTCAATGCGCAGAAAGAGCTGCTGGAAGAGGTCTTCAATGCTACAGACGGATCCATATCAGCACTCCCCACCACATTCCATGAGAAGGTGATCCGGGAGCTCCTGAAGAAGGTTGCAAAGGAGATCAAGGATGGTGTTGTATTCTGCAACACCCGCGATCAACAGGCAGTAGAATCTGCCCTCTCCGAACTGAAGACCCTGAATGGATACTCATATGGTGGTATTGTCGAGATCTCCGGCGGTGTCATCGTGAAGAGTGCAGACGGACAATTAACCGTGGACCTCAGTTATCAGACCTTCCTGGAAGAAGTCTGGGAATCCGGGCTGAAAGACGCCTCGGATATTCTCTTTGGATAGGAGGTATGTGCTGATGTCTGTGGTGATTGGCGGTCCGGCCCCCTATGTCTATGTCTGCACGCGTATGCGTGTACGCAAATCCAAACTGCTTCCGAGAGAGGAATATCTCCGGATGCTGAACATGAGCCTTCCCCAGATCACCCGTCTCATTGAGGAGATGGAGTACAAAAAAGAGATCGATGAGCTTGCATCATCTTTTGACGGCATCGATCTCGTTGAAGAGGCGCTCTCCTGGAACCTGGCAAAGGAATTTCAGGCTATCCTCGCAATCACCCCCGGCATTCTCAAACAGTTCACAAAATCGTACCTTCGGAGGTGGGATATCCAGAATGTCCTCACCATCATCCGTGGGAAGAAACAGGGGATGTCCGCCGGAAAGATTAAAGAAGTGGTTGTTCCGGCAGGGTCCCTTGATGTTCTGTTTCTGGATCGGATGATTGCCGAAGAGTCGATAGAGCGCTCGATCGAGATGCTCAAGAACCTCCCCCTCTACTCGGTCATTGAACGTGAGTTTGCAGGTGCAGTTGAAACGGGATCGTTTGGAAGGCTTGAGAACGAGCTCTACCGCCAGTTCTATGCCGATCTTATTGATGAAGGCAGGAGCGGACTGAAAGGCGGGAACCAGTTCCTCAAGTCGATACAGCTTGATATCGATATCAGGAATATCAAGACGATCTTCCGGCTCAGGGGTCAACCGATCTCTGCTGAAGAGACTGCTGATATCTGGATACCCGGTGCCTCGTTCTCAGTCGATGAGCTCAAACGCATCTCTGTGGTCGAGACGATCGATGAGCTTGTGGATACGCTGAGGAAGAAAGTAAAGAGCCCGGCACTCGTTGATGCACTGGAAGGACTTCGTGAAGAGAAACCCATTCATGAAGTAGAGAACTCCCTGACCAGGGCACAGCTGGACTATATGGATCGGCTCTCGAAGAGGAACCCATTCTCGATCTACCCGATCCTTGTCTACCTTGAGAAGAAGAAGTACGAAGTGACCAATCTCAGGGCGCTTGCTCGTGGAAAACAGGCAAATCTTCCGGCTGAACGGATCGAAAACTATCTGGTGATATGATGGAGATCGCAGTTATCGGAAGAGAAGAGTTCATCCTGGGTTTCAGGCTTGCTGGTCTTCAGAAGACCTATGCGGCAGAGACCCCGGAGAAACTCACGGAGGTGATTAGCCGGACATTGGAAGATCCCAATGTCGGTATCCTCGTCCTCCAGAGCACTGATATGGAACAGGTTCCAAGAAGGCTTCAGATGGCCCTTGAGAACTCGGTGAAACCGACCGTTATCTCCATTGGCGGCGAGACGGGCGGCCTCTCCCTGAGAGAGCGGATAAAGCGATCAGTGGGTGTTGATCTGTGGAAGTAAAGAAGAAATCAGGAATTCTCAAAAGAATCGCGGGACCTGTGGTCACCGCGGTGAACCTTGATGCACACATGTATGATGTGGTCAAGGTTGGTGATGAGGAGCTGATGGGTGAGGTGATCAAGATAGATGGTGATAATGTCATCATCCAGGTCTACGAAGACACCTCCGGCATCAGACCGGGTGAGCCGGTCGCAAATACCGGACTCTCACTCGCAGTTGAGCTTGGCCCCGGTCTCCTCACCAGTATCTACGATGGTATACAGCGGCCTCTTGAGGTTCTCGTCGAGAAGATGGGGAACTTCATCGAACGTGGTGTCACTGCACCCGGTCTTGACCGCTCGAAGAAGTGGGATTTCAAGCCTGTTGTAAAAGCAGGTGACCATGTCGAGCCCGGCCAGATCATCGGTGAAGTACAGGAAACAAACAAGATGCACCGGGTCATGATCCCGCCCAATGTAAAAGGCGGTGTTGTGAAGGAGATCAAATCAGGATCGTTTACCGTTGATGAGACGGTGATTGTCCTTGATGATGGATCCGAATATCCGATGATGCAGAAGTGGCCGGTTCGTGTGCCACGACCTGTAAAAGAGAAGAAGAACCCGAAGATCCCGCTGAACACAGGACAGCGTATCCTTGACGGTCTCTTCCCGATTGCAAAGGGTGGAACGGCAGCCATTCCAGGACCATTCGGTTCAGGAAAGACGGTTACCCAGCAACAGCTTGCAAAATGGTCCGATGCAGAGATCGTTGTCTACATCGGCTGTGGTGAGCGTGGCAACGAGATGACCGAGGTACTGACTGAGTTCCCGCATCTCGATGATCCAAAGACCGGAAAGCCCCTGATGGAGCGGACGGTGTTAATCGCCAATACCTCGAATATGCCTGTTGCGGCCCGTGAAGCATCGGTTTATACCGGTATCACCATCGCGGAATATTTCCGTGATATGGGCTATGATGTCTCCCTGATGGCAGACTCGACCTCCCGCTGGGCAGAGGCAATGCGTGAGATCTCAAGCCGTCTTGAAGAGATGCCCGGTGAAGAAGGATATCCCGCATACCTTGCAGCCAGGCTCTCGGAGTTCTATGAGCGTGCAGGTCTTGTCGAGACACTGGCAGGCGGTTCAGGCTCTGTCTCTGTCATCGGTGCGGTCTCCCCGCCAGGTGGTGACTTCTCCGAGCCGGTTACCCAGAACACACTCCGTATCGTGAAGGTCTTCTGGGCGCTTGATGCCAAGCTCTCACAGCGGCGTCACTTCCCGGCTATCAACTGGCTGAACTCATACTCGCTGTACCTTGACCAGCTCCATGACTACTATGACGAACATGTCTCTCCCGAATGGAACAAACTCCGTTCATGGGCGATGGAAGTTCTTCAGAAGGAGTCTGAGCTACAGGAGATCGTTCAGCTCGTCGGATCCGATGCACTCCCTGAATCGGAACAGATCACCATCGAAGTGGCACGTATGCTTCGTGAGATCTTCCTTCAGCAGAACGCATTCGACGATGTCGATACCTACTGTGACATGACCAAGCAGTTCGATATCATGAAGACGATCAAGGTCTATGCCGATTCAGCATATGCAGCACAGGCAGCAGGTGTTAGCCCTGCACAGATCATCGCTGTCAAGGCAAAGTCTGATCTCCCGCAGATCAAGTTCGTCCGCGACTACAAGCCAATGCTTGAGGAACTTCTGAAAGGTATGGAATCTGAGTTCACAACACTGAGGGCAGGAGCATGAAGGAATATAAGACAGTTACAAAGATCGCAGGCCCGCTCGTCTTCGTCGAGAAGACCGAGCCGGTCGGGTACCAGGAACTGGTCAATATTGTGCTCTCCGATGGAACTGTGAAACGTGGTCAGGTTCTTGATACAAGCGACGATCTCGTTGTGGTGCAGGTCTTTGAGACGACTGCCGGTATCGGCAGGGATTCAGGGATCCGGTTCCTTGGCGAAGCAATCAAGATGCCAGTCGGACGTGAGATGCTCGGGCGTATCCTTTCAGGAGGCGGAAAGCCGATCGACGGCGGTCCTGAGATCGTTCCCGAGAAGCGGCTTGACATCACCGGTGCTGCGATCAACCCGTATGCACGTGGCAATCCAAAGGATTTCATCCAGACGGGTATCTCCACAATCGACGGTACAAACACCCTTGTTCGTGGTCAGAAGCTCCCGATCTTCTCAGGATCCGGTCTTCCGCACAATGATATTGCGCTTCAGATTGCCCGCCAGTCAAAGGTGCCGGGATCGACTGAGTCGTTTGCTGTCGTCTTTGCTGCGATGGGTATCACCAAGGAAGAAGCCAACCACTTCATGGAGGACTTCGAGCGGACCGGTGCACTTGAACGTGCGGTCGTTTTCTTAAATCTTGCAGACGATCCTGCGGTTGAGCGTATCATCACCCCACGTCTTGCACTGACTACTGCCGAGTACCTTGCATATGAGCTTGGGTACCATGTGCTGGTCATCTTAACAGACATGACCAACTACTGTGAGGCGCTCCGTCAGATCGGTGCAGCCCGTGAAGAGGTGCCCGGACGTCGTGGATATCCGGGATACATGTATACTGATCTTGCGTGCATCTACGAGCGTGCCGGTATCATCAAGGGAGTCCAGGGTTCAGTTACTCAGATTCCTATCCTGACAATGCCCGGCGATGATATCACTCATCCGATTCCTGATCTGACCGGCTACATCACCGAAGGCCAGATTGTGGTCTCCCGTGAACTCCACAGGAAGGGTATCTACCCGCCGATCAACGTTCTCCCGTCGCTGTCGCGTCTGATGAACCTTGGTATCGGTGAAGGGCTGACCCGTGAGGATCACAAGAAGGTATCGGATCAGTTGTATGCAGGATATGCAGAAGGAAACGATCTCCGTGGTCTTGTCGCCATCGTCGGAAAGGATGCACTTTCCGAGCGTGACCGTCTCTTCCTTGAGGTTGCGGATTACTTCGAGGACCAGTTTGTCCGCCAGGGAATCAATGAAGACCGATCGATTGCCGAGACCCTTGATGTCGGCTGGTCACTTCTGGCAACACTGCCTGAGGAGCAGCTCGTCAGGATTGACCGTGACCTGATCAAGAAGTTCCATCCGAAATACCGGAAGGAGTAACCTGCCATGGCGCTCCGCGATGTAAAGCCGACCAGATCCGAACTTATCGCCCTGAAAAGGCGTATCAAGCTCTCTGAGCGCGGCTACAAACTCCTGAAGATGAAACGGGACGGGCTCATCCTTGAGTTCTTCAAGATCCTTGAACAGGCCAAGGATACCCGTGACGAACTCGCACGGAAGTACGAGCGGGCGCAGGAGATGATCGCCATCGCAGATACAGTCGAAGGCGCTATCGGTGTCAAGGCGGCTGCCTTCTCAGTCGGGGATGTCCCCCGGATTGAGCTGAAGAGCAAGAACATCATGGGTGTTGTCGTACCTGAGATTCAATCCTCAAGTGTACGAAAGAGCCCGACCGAGCGTGGGTATGGTATTATCGGTACCTCCTCGGTCATCGATGAGGCAGCAGATGCCTTCGAGGATCTCCTCGAATCAATCATCCACAGTGCCGAGATCGAGACGACGATGAAGCGGCTGCTGGATGAGATCGAACGCACCAAGCGGCGTGTGAATGCGCTTGAGTTCAAGGTGATCCCTGAGCTCACCGAGGCACGCGACTTCATCAAGATGCGTCTTGATGAGATGGAGCGTGAAGAACTCTTCCGCTTAAAGAAGATCAAGGCCAGATCAGAGGCCTGATCATCTCTTTTTTCGTTCCATGATCGGTGTTGGAACAAATACGCAATTAATAATGTCTTCCTCCTCATAGTGTATACATGGAGTTCGGGAGGCTCTTCCATGGTATTTGGTACATTGCAGGATGTTGAGACGAAGGGAAAGACTGTTTTTGTCAGGGTGGACTTCAACTCCCCGATGGATCCTTCATCAGAGACGATTCTTGACGATAAACGGTTCCGTGAGCATATCCCGACGATTCTTGCTCTTCAAGATGCGAAAGTGGTAATCCTCACCCACCAGAGCCGTCCCGGCAAAAAGGATTTTACTACACTCAAATCTCATGCAGAAAAACTTGAGCGGCTTATCCGGAGGCCTGTTACCTATATTGATGATATACTTGGGAGATCTGCCCGTGAGGCCATCTCTTCACTCCGGAATGGTGAGGTGATACTGCTCGAAAATCTCCGCTTTCATTCCGAGGAGAACCTCACGATGACGCCTGAAGAAGCAAAACAGACGCATCTCGTCCGTCAGCTTTCTGAGAGGGGTGATCTCTTTGTCAATGATGCCTTCGGCACCGCGCACCGTTCACAACCAACGATGGTAGGACTCCCGATGGCGATGAAGTCGGTTGCCGGGCTCCTGATGGAACGTGAAGTCTCCATGCTTTCAAAGGTCTTCTCAGGTGCACCCCACCCGATCACCTTCATCCTGGGCGGTACCAAAGTGGATGACTCGATTGCGGTTGCAGAGCATGTGCTGACAAACGGGATTGCGGATCAGATCCTGGCAATCGGGGTTGTCGGAAATATCTTCCTTTTGGCATCCGGGATTGAGATCGGGCATCCGTCCCGCCAGCTGATAGAGAGTCTTGGCTATTCCGGCGAGATTGAGAAGGCACAGCGGATCCTCTCATCATATGGAACACAGGTGGTGATGCCTGAGTTCGTTGCGGTGCGGGAGGATGGGCAGCGGGTGGAGTACCCGGTTGATCGGATACCTGAAGATACCCCGATCCTCGATCTCGGGAGTGGCTCGATCCAGTCCATGATCCAATTGATACAATCGCAGGGTACAATCGTCTTTAATGGCCCTGCCGGTGTCTTCGAAGATCCGGATTTTGCTATTGGCACCTATGAGCTTATCCGCGCTGCATCAGCTGTTGAGTTCTCAGTTGTCGGTGGAGGCCATACCGCAGCGGTGATCGAAAAGATGGGGCTTGAATCTTCATATTCACATCTCTCAACAGGTGGAGGAGCCTGCATCGAGTTCCTCACCGGCAAGAAACTGCCTGCGGTAGCAGCATTGGAGGCATCATGGGAGCTCTTTGGCTAAAAGCTCCCCTGGCCCCCTCATTCTTTTATGTTTTCCACTACCTCATCGACGATTGAACTGATCTGGTTAAGGAGGAGGGGATCCAGCCCCCTCTCGGCACTCAGGTAGACTGCCCTGATATCGAGGAGCCTGATCTTGTTGGAGATGAAATGCATGAATTTTGATATATTTGGAGATGAGAGATAGATCAAAAGGGTGCTGATCGAGTCAAAGATGAGTGCAGTATCGCCTTTTCTCTTCTTCAGGGCTTCTGTGATGGCAATACCGAGTTCTGTAAGATTTCCTGGGTTTGAGGTAAAGGTGGTATTTGGAACGGGCGTAGGCATGGAGCCCAGAGAATATTTGGTAATTGCATCGATGAAATGGATGTGATCCATAGGTATGCCCTTCTTTGTATAGAGGGTTGTCAGGATCGATGAGGGGATGTTTGTGGTGACGATGATACAGGCAGTTCCTTTTGCTGTCAGGTTTGAAACGATCTCCAGATTAGTCTGCTTCATCCGGGCTGGATCGGATATATAGAGGAATATTCCAGATTCCTCTGCTGCTATTGCATCCATCCGCCTACTCCTCGTCCATCAGGAATTTCCTGTATGATTGTGGGATCTCATCAAGGTTGAGCACAATTGACTGCTGAAGCTCCCTGATATTTTCTATGACCTTCTCGGCATGTTTTACCTGAATTGTCAGGCTGGTATGGAGTTCGTCATCACTGATCTGACCTGAGTTGTGAAGGTCGCTGATCTCTTCTATGGTATTGGCAATGATCTCGATTGGGTTCTTCAAACGGAGAGCTGCTTCAGTGATGTAGGCAAGGAGTGCCCTTTCAGCCTTCCTGATCTCGGTCAGATCATGCATGATGACGGCGATACCTGTCGTGATCCCGCGCTCATCAAGGATTGGTGAGAGTGAGAGTGAGAGTTCAATCTCCTCCCCATCTTTTTTGATCCGTCGTGTTTCGATCTGCTCGACCCGCTCTCCTCTTTGTATTTTTCGACGTGTCTCAAGATGCTGTTCTTTCAGATCTTCCGGGATGATCCGCTGGATGCTCTCTCCGACCATCTCCTCAGCCGTATATCCGAATGTCTCCTCAGCACCCCTATTCCATGAGATGACATGCCCATCCGGTGTCTCGCCGATGATCGGATCAGGTGTTGTCTCGATGATCGCCCCAAGAACGGCCCTGAGTTCGTGAATCTTTTTGATAGAGTCGATATTTGTGAGAATATGTACTGCCCCTATGAACTCACCATCATCGCCTAAGACCGGATCGACGGCAACCTGGTACCAGTGAGATCCAAGATTCACCGTGTAGCTCTCACGCTTCTTTGTCTTCTTTGCCTCGATAAACGGGCATCCCCGGATATTTGCTGGTGTATGGTGGACGATCTGATAGCAATGGGATCCGACTATCTCTTCAAGCGGTTTATTAAGAAGTGTGGCAGATGCCGGGTTGGCATGAAGGATGGTGCTGTCAGGTGTGAGATAGAAGATCGGATCTTCTATCGCATCGAAGGTGCGTTTCAGAATCTCATATTCTGATATTCCGGGCTTGTTTGTATCGGTCAATCGGATCCCTCTGGTATTACTATGCATCGGATTTACACATGATAAACCCTTTGGATTGTCCATCAATTGGGAATTGTGGTGACAGGAGTTACCCTGCCCGGAACAGTTCTCGTGATCCTGAGAGGCACACCTCCTGCTGGTGCAATCACAAGGGTAAAGCGATCATTTGGATGGAGGGGTTCTGGCAGGGTTATGAGGAGATCGAATGTCTCACCTGCATGAAGTATATCGTCATCATTTGCCGATCCAAACGGGAGATAGCCGTACCGGGAGATGATTGCCCAGTCTCCGGGATTGAGGGGGGATGCCTTCTTCCGGGTGAGTGCTATCTCTTTGTTTGACTGTATGATACTGATCCGGGTTTTATCCATGTCGATGGCCATATCTCCGATGAGAGGTGAGACCGATACGTGTAGCGATCCGATTGCATTGTCATCATATGCCTCCGGCCTGATATCAAAACCCGATACGGTGCGTGGAATAGAGGAATAGCCGATCAGATCTCCGGTTATCCGAATCGAATCCCCGGATTCACGGACTGCCATTGCGACAAGGCCATGCGGGGTGCCGGTCTGATGAGGGATCAGGAGATGTATGAAAAAGGCGGCAGCAGCACAGACAGCAAGGATGATCAAAATTACTGAGAGGACGGTGATGGCATCATCCTGCGGTCTCATCTTCATAAGGTTGTGTCTCTTCCGATATTCTTAAGCCTTCTGGCAACTGTCTGGATATCTATGGAATATACTCTTGTTGACGGAGAAGATCGGGGGGATCTGGTGCTGTATGCCCTCTCCACCTGCCACTGGTGTGCAATGACCAAAGAGCTGCTCCAGAGCCAGAATGTGAAGTTTCGGTATGTGTATGCGGATCTCCTCCCTCCGGATGAGATTGAGGAAGCAATACGTGAGGTGGAGCGTTTCAACCCGGCGGGATCGTTTCCGACACTCGTGATCAATGGAAAAGATGCAGTCGTCGGATATAAAGAAGCCGAGATCAGGAGGATAATTGAACGATGACCTACGATCCGACACCTGAGGAGATTGACACTCTTGAAAAAGAGCTGATACAGGATGCAGAGAGCTATGGGTATCATCTGAGCCCTGATCGGGATGCGGTGCGGGCACTTGTGAAAGGTCTTATCGTGAACACCAGACGGTATGGCTATCCTGCCTGCCCCTGCCGCCTCTCCTTTGGGAAGAAAGAGGAGGATCTCGATATCATCTGCCCCTGTGATTACCGTGATTCCGATCTGGATGATTTTGGTGCATGCTACTGTTCGCTCTATGTGATAGAGGCGGTTCAAAGCGGCCGCGAAGAGCTGAAGCCGATCCCTGAGCGTCGTCCACCGAGGGCTGAGCGGAAGAATGCCGGATCGGGGGATGTTGCGGGTGGCTTTTCCCTCCCTATATGGCGCTGCCGGGTCTGTGGATATCTCTGTGCACGGGAGAAACCGCCTGAGACCTGTCCCATCTGTAAGGTATCGAAAGAGCGTTTTGAACGGTTTGCCTGACGTGTCCTATGGCCGAATATGAAAAAGCAACCTTTGCCGCTGGCTGCTTCTGGGGGGTGGAGGCAGCCTTTGCGGATGTTGACGGTGTCATCTCGACCCGTGTCGGGTATACCGGCGGCACAGTTTCAAATCCGACCTACGAGGAGGTATGTGCTGGCAGAACCGGGCATGCAGAGGCGGTCGAGGTGACGTTCGATCCGGCGGTTGTCGGGTACGATCATCTGCTGATCCGGTTCTGGTCGATCCATGATCCAACAACAAAGGATCGGCAGGGGCCGGATATCGGGAGCCAGTACCGATCTTCCGTCTTCACCCATTCCGAAGAACAGCAGAAGAAGGCGACAGCCTCACGGGAACGGATGGATCGATCCAGGAGATTTGGCAAGCCTATCGTGACGGAAATTCTGCCTGCCTCTCACTTCTGGCCTGCTGAGGAGTATCACCAGCAGTATTTCAGGAAGCATGGTCACTCCTGCGGGATCGGGTTCTAAAAGCCGATCCTATTCATGACCACCTGTATGGAGACCTGGATTATGACGGATTCAGAAACTCTGAAGAGATATTATGGGAGAGATTTTCTGGAATCTGCCCTTCCCGACTTACATGATATAGAACAGAGGAGGAGGGATGATGTTTGGAGCCGTCTGAAGAAAGCAACAGAAAACTGCCGCAACCCGTATAGGAGGGGAGCAGATTCGTTTAAACGTGTAGGGATGCTTCAAACCGATGCTTTGAGCGATTATTGCGCTTCTTTTCGCCGGATGAAACGTATTCTGGATAAGAAATTATAGCCATTGTGGGTATCAAATGACCTTCCTTGATCGCATCATCTCTGCTCTCACTCCGAAGCAGGACACCTCGCCTCGCCGGTATCGCACGTGTGATTACTGCGGAAAGCGATCAGAGAGACCGTATGCCGATTCAGAATGGAATGCCCGGGGGCGGATCTGCGAAGAGTGTGAGTATGCAGAGATGGCGGATGGGACGCTCTGGTGAAGAGAAATAGAGATGGTTAATGGTGCTCTCCCGGCACCCACCGCTCCCCGTCTTTTGTATACTCCTTCTTCCAGATCGGAACCCTCTCCTTCAGCCGCTCGATGATGTACTCGCATCCTTCAAATGCTTCCCGCCTGTGGCCTGCCCCGACCAGGATCAGGACGATGTTGTCGCCAATATTGAGGTCGCCGATCCGGTGAATGATATCGACGGATTTGATCGGAAACTTCGCAAATGCCTCGTCACGGATCGCTTCGAGTTCCTCAACGGCAACCTCCTGATGTGCCTCAAGTTCGATCCGTTCGATCCCGTCATCCCTGACAATCCCGATGAATGAGGCCATTGCCCCCATATCGGGGGTTTTTCTCTCTTCGATCAGTCTGTTGATATCAAAGTCTTCCTGGGTAACTGTAACAACCATTCTCTTCAGCCTCCGGCAACTGGTGGGTAGAGTGCAATTTCATCTCCCTCTGAGAGGGTGATCTCTGCTATCTCTTCCCTGTTCACCCGTTTTCTGTTCTTCATCAGGATCACATATCCCCGAAGTGCCCCATCTTCCTGATAAATGGCGGTGTGAATCTTCGGGTTTTTCCGGCCGATCTCCTCGAGCAGTGCCGCGAGTGTTGTTCCCTCCACCACTTCCTCCGTGGTCTCTGATCCGAGTATCTCTCTGAAACGTGCAAATGATTTTATTGTAACCTTCATTTTAACTGCTCCATACTAGTATACCTCTCAATTTCCTTATAATTTGAGTGTTTTGGTACATCTCGTGGAAGGTTTTCCAGAAAGTATTTCTCCCCACCTAATCATTCACAATTGTGAATATTATGTATTATACTCCTTTCAATAATTAAAGGTTGTGAGTCTATGAAACTACTCAGCCAGGCGATTGTTTGGGATGTCCTGCCTGCAATACGGGCCGCAATAGCCGAGGAGCCTATCAATTGTGGTGTAATCCGGCAGGAGGCTGCAACGCTCCCTGACACCACCCCCTCTGCCATCTCGCAGTATCTTTCAGGAAAGCGGGGGTACAGAATAATCTTCGAAGGCGGGATACGATCCCTGATCCCGGGGCTTGCAGGCGATATCATCTTCCTTTCCAGATACTCCCTTTACCATACATCCGGTTCCTTTGACTGTCTCTTCACACTGATAACAGAACATCATCAATTCCCCTTGCTATCTTTTTGATATAAAATATCTATTGAATACTATGGTATAAATAGGAGGGAGTTTCAAATACTATGCCATGCAGGAAGGGTGCACGGTCAACCAGACGGTGCGGTATATCTCCAAGAAATGGATGCGTCAGATCATCCTGGAGCTGTACAAAGGTGATAACGATACCCGGCATTTCTCTGAATTACAGGCTTCGCTTGATGCCAACACTGAAGGATATGTCCAGATGCTGGTGGAGATCTTCACCTTGCATATTGTCAGATCGACCACCGGGAATACAATCACGATACAAGGAGAGATTGCCTGATACTCTGATTCCGGGTGAAAAGCGTTACTTCTGAGGTATGGTCAGACATACTGACTTTTCTACCCCGGTTTCGTTCACTTTTTATCCAGGATACTTCGAAGTAATCTATGTAGGTGGTTCATCTATGAAAGACGAGATAGCTCATTTATTCCGTTGCATTCAGACTCTCCTTGATTCCTGTTCGGACCATGAAATCCTCTATGATATCTTCATGTCATATGCGGATACCGCCCTCTATCACACCGTCCTTGAAGAGTTACAAGGGTGCATAAACCGCATCTCCGCATCTAAAATCACCCGGGAAGAGCTTCTGGAGATCGTCAGGGATGTTGATCCTGATTGTTCCCCAGGACTCTCCGGTTTTATTGAACCAACTGATCTTGTCAGGTTCATGGGAGTGCCTTTTACCCAAAACCAGCAGGAGATGATCCAAAATGCCTGTCAGGAATGGGCCACAGCATCATCCCCCTCTGATTCGATAAATATGGCTGAGTTCCTCCATACTGCAATCGAACCCCTGACGCTTGCAGATCTTCTCTCCCCGGAACGAACCCATATGCAACGGTTTCCTTTTGTACTCATCCTTCAGGATGCAGGACGCAGACAGATACCGCCCACAGGATATGAGATGGTGACGGATAACCGCATTCATATACCGCTCATCGAAGATCCTGCTGCCTTCTCCGGACAGCTGAATTTGGCGATATTCTTGTTCCTTGTTCAGAATGATTATATTCCCAGACCCTGTTTTCCAGAGACTCTATCCTGTGCTGTGTATGATATCGGGCTTCTTCTGGTAGATGGGCGTTCTGCAATTGAACGAGTCTACGGGGAAGAATTGACTTCAGCAGAGCTATTTGATGTCGGGTGGAAACTCTTCTCTACAGCAGGACCGCTCTGTGATCTCAGGATACTATATCGAAGCGTGCTCACTACCGGAGCGGATCTGTGTACGCAATCTGAAAATGATCCCGTCTCTCTCTCATGGCTGGAAGTACAGGGGGGGCATCTTCTTGCAGGTTATCTCGCTGCCTGTGCAGAAGATCTCAACTGCCCTATCATCACTTCGCTTATTGAGATTATACGTCTCATTGCATCGAAACCGGCCGGAAGGAGAGAACCTGATACAATACAGTTGCAGGCCCTTGCAAAAACTATTCAGGAGATGGAGCAGCTCATTCGTGCTGTCACCGGGAATTATCGATGGAGGGCTGTACCGATCCCTCCTGGACGAGAGTCGTACCACCCGGTCGTTGATCTCTGGTCTGAACGGAATCTGCTCCTGTATGAGCCTGAGGATCTCGTATATACGAGTAGATCCGGTGCACTCGCCCTCACGATGGAGGCACTGTACCGACACATGTTTATCCCTGCTTCAGAGGGGGGGAGCATTCATGATCCATGGTTTGACCGACTGATGGGTGTCGCCCTCCTTCCCCGTGCCATATCCCAGGGCCTGTCACTGTATCCGGGATCAAGAAGGTGGTTGGAACAGCTCTCCAGAGAAGCGTATAATCCTGCATCCCGCGTAGTGATGAGGTCCCGCATCAATCGTCTGCCACCCCCTGACCGGTACCTCTATGCTGCTCTCTTCGAAGGGCGGACAGGAGCAGATGAACGAGATGTCAGCGATGTACCGGTGGTTGATGCTATTGAAGCCACACGAGCTGCCAGAAGAAAAATTGCAGATCCCGATTTGGATTACGAAGAATACAGCTTGATCCTTCTGCACCAGATATGGCCGGTGTTCAAAGATCTCTGCCACCCGCAAACATCAGATCTGGTGAGAGGAAAAGCTACACACTCTGTTTCGGGAGGGAGTGCCGGGACAGAGATACATCCTCATGGGGAAGCACCACACGTCGATCGTTCTGTTCCAAGCCCACATCGCCCACTTTCATCCACAACCGGCAAGGTGGTGGCTGGCGAGGGGTCCGACCTTTTAGATGATGATGGTTTTGCTATCCCTGGTGGAATTCCCGGGGCACACACAGGGGAGATGAGAGAGTCAGCTGCCCCTTCACAGACAGGAGGGGGTGGCTCTCCCGCCTCTCCGGGTGGAGGCAACACCCAGGCTGATGATCTCCAAAGAATTGCAGATGAGCTGGTGGAGGCATGTGATCGGAGTCGGGAGGTGATTGATGATCTGACCGGAGATCTCTCCACATTACAGGATCTTGCAGATACAATCAATGATAAGGTCAGATCCCTTGAGAGTGAGCTCCTTAGTCAACTTGAGTCAATCCAATCAGTTCAGAATGGATTTGAGGAAGAATGGAAGGGTTTACTGAAGGTTTCCAATGATATCAAGAAGGCAGCCAAACGATACAGGGATGCGATAGAGGAGCAGGAGATAGATCTTTCCAACCCATCCGGAACAGGTGCTGGGAATACCGGCTCCCGTACAGGAATGACACGCGAGGCTCTGCTTGCCCTCCAGAAGGCCGGAACTGAATTTCAGCTCCTTGCAGGAGTTTCGTTTCCATCCGTATCGGATGACTGGAGAGCCAGAATCAACTTTGAGGATCTGCCTGAGGATCCCGGAACCGATTCACTGGAAAAGAGTAACCAGAGACAGAAGCTTGAACCTTCATTTATGGCTGGTGCAGGAGATAGCGAAGAGTTCTGGGAAAATCTCGCATATTACGATGCTGTTTATGGGGATGATACCGAGACAGAAGGGCAGATTTCAGGAGATATCTCCCAAAACAACGCAGAACGGCAGTACCGGCATGCCGAACGGGCACTGAGCAGCGAGGCGAAGCAGTACCTCACCACCCTCCGTCAGCGGACCCAGGACGACTGGGAGACGATTGAAGAGAAGGCGGAACGGATACGCAAAGTGGCCCTTTTTGAGACTCTTTCGGTTGGGGAAGATGATTACAGTCTGTACCAGCGGTTCTATCAGCCGATTGCAGGTCTCGTTGGCGTTGCCAGAAAGAACATCCAGCAGGCCATCCAGAAGAACGCCTCCTCCCGTGATATGAATGAACTTCTTTCAGGCGATGATATCGATGAAGAGAACCTTGCTGCAGTTAAGACCACAATGCGGATCTTCAAGGATTCGGCACGGGAACAGGACCAGACCCGCTGGCTCATCTCTCTTCTCATCGATGCGAGCAGCAGCATGCATGATGAGACGGTGGCAAAGAAACTCGAGGCAACGATAAGAACCGCTATTCTTTTTGGAGATGCGGTCAACCGGATTGAGGGTATTACCTTTGAGATCGCTGCATTTGCAGACGCTGAGTATATACCACTCAAACGCTATCAGGATGACTGGAATATCCATCAGGCATGCTATCTCATCCGGCAGATCATCCGTGCCACTGGTGGAACAAACGATGTCGGGGCTCTTGGCAGTGCTCTTGACCGGATGAACCGCCACCGCATGGCATCAAGGGCAAACCGGATGGTATTCATCTTATCAGATGGTCAGTCGGGCGTTGGTGGAAGGGAGCAGATGAGACAGATCCTCTCTGGAAATAAAGAGATACGCATATTTGGATGGGGGGTTGGGCCGGATATGGAAGAGGTTGAGGAGACGTACAGGCCATATGGGACATGGGTGTCTGACATTGCCGATCTTCCACGTTCGATTGGTGAAGTTCTACGCCGGGAGCTTGGACGACCGGCTATGACCGGGTGGAAGGAGCACTCAGTCCCCCACGATGATGAAGAATCAGCTGTGAAACAGGAGGAAATATGAAAACTTTAAAAGATCTTGGACCACTTTGTGTAGCCGAAGAACGACAGGGGCATCGTGTTCCGATAGCAGTTCTCCTCTCGATCGGAGATGTCAGCATTCCAGCACCACAGGATCTGCATCTCCTCCTTGTTCCGGCAAACGTAACATACCTGCAGCAGATGTGGGATGCACTCCGGATGCCCAGCCGTAATAACCTCCTGATCACTGGTGAGTCGGGATCAGGAAAGACTCTGCTGATCCGATTTCTTGGAGAGTGCTACAGGCAGGTCATGCTCCATGAAGCTGACAGAGAGCATGATCCCATCCACGCAGCCCACTTAAGGGATCGGGCAATATTCTTCCAGACAAGAATCCTCACCTTTCATGAAAACCTCAGGAGATCGGACATAACCGAACGGAGGCATTATGGTGAGAAAGGTGAGGAGAAGACCGGCTGGAATATGAGTGATGTTATGGATGGGATGGTTACAGGAGACTGGAACGTCCTCTCCGAGATAAACCGGACCGGGGAGGATGTCCAGGCTGAGTTCAACGAACCGCTGGAGAACAAGGCAAAGACCCTGCATCAGCAGGTGATCCGCGGCCACCCGAATGCCAGATTCATTGCCACCATCAATCCCGTAAAGAGTGAGGGGAGGGGCATTTACGAGGGAAAGGTGATGAGCGGAGAATTTATGAACCGTTTTACAAATAAGGTGCATATCCGCTATCTACCGCCCGACCAGGAATTTGAGGTGCTGAAGGATTATGGGCCGGATCTCGATGATCTGATCATCGAACGGCTAATCGCCCTTGCAAACGATATCCGGCGGGATTATGGGGAAGAACATGGTGTCGTCCCGTTCCCGATCACGACACGTGCGCTCATCCGTATTGTGCGGCATCTCCAGCGATTCCCTGATGATCGGTTGCAACTCCGGAGCCTCTTCTGGCGGAAGGCCTACTGGCTCGATGATCGGATCCATCCACAGGTGGCAATACGGCTGGTGGAAAACCTTCTGGACCTTCATGATATCATTGACCGCGATGTCCCGTTGCCTGGCAGATCCAGTATCTGTCAGAGTGCGGAGATGGAAGAGCCCATATTACATATTGGGGGTGTCGAATCTCCGCTCGGTCCCGGGGGTCCATATGTCCCTGACACCGTGATCGAAGAGGTGCAGCAGAATATTATAGATCTCGAATGGATCTTGAAAGATATCGTGCTTCAGGAGAATATTCTCCTGATCGGTGAGGCAGGGGTGGGTAAGAACAAGCTGGAGAGCTATCTTGCTCACCTGCTCCGATGGAACCTGCTTGTCATAGGGATGAGCGGTGAGACCCGGGTCTCTGACCTTCTCACCTATCGAAGTTTCGGAGAAGAGGAAGAAGGGAAGACGGGTGATACCGCAACGCTTGGACTTAAGGCGCTTACCGATGAGATGCAACGGTGGATCATCGTACTTGATGAGGCCAATAAAGCCCAACAGGGAGTTCTTGTCTCGTTTAACGACCTGCTTCAGGACCGCATTGTTCGGCTCCCGGGAGGTGTCGGAGCACCAGTGAGGGCATCCATATGTGTGAATATCAATCCAAACCGCCCTCCTTATGAGGTGAATGACTTCTCATTTGATTTTATGGATCGGTTCTCGATCCATACCATTGTTCATCTTCCTGCAGATCAGGCAGTGGCGGTACTGAAGAAGAAATATCCTGAGGCTGATATCGACTTTATTCAGGATATTGTCCGGGGATTTTACCATCTTCACTCCCTCTACAGCGGTGGTGTACTCTTTGAACCGGTAACCATGCGAAACGAGGAGGCGGCCATTGAGCGTGGCCTCCAGTACCCACTCAGGGCCTTCAACATAATTGAGCTGATATCTGATGTGTACGGTCCAAAAGAGGGCAGGGAGACGGATGCGATCCGGAGTGTTCTGGAAGTGGAGGGGTTTGACAGGAACGTCCTTGCGGCAAGTGGTGCCCTGGCACAATTCCAGATGGCATGGGATGAGGACCCTGAGAGCGAGGAGAAGGCACTATCCCTTTCAGATATCTACCGTGCTATCGGAAAACCAACCGCTGCCCTTGAGGTGCATACAAAGATGCTCTCCCGCCACCCCGGAAGGGACTGGCTCCACCACCTTCGCCGTGCATGGATACTCCTTGACAGTGATGCGACAGAAGAGGCTGAACGGGAGATTATTACAGGATTCTCAGTGGGTGAACTTGTTCGCCTGAACAACAGGGAGGAATACCGGGTCCTCTCTTCCCGGGTGCAGATAGAAGAAAATAGCCCAAAGATATCGGTCGAAGCTATACATATGCGGACAAAAAACCCGGTCCTCATCGTCTCAGCCCGATCAGACCTTCCAGGAGGTTCAATTCTCCGTTCGTCCGGGGAATTTCTCTCCACGTATGTGGATAGTGAAGGTCTGACGGTCTATGAATTCCAGGAGATGAGAGTAAAATCTGTGAATGGATCACTCAGTGGTGATATCCTGGAACTCACCCGACTCGCCTGGACCGATACTGACTTCCATCTCCGGATCTGTAACCTCCCTATTCCCTTATGGAAACCACCTGTATGGTCAAATGGGGTGATTATACGGGAATTAATGTGTGATGGAGAGTCCCTCAGGCTCTTCTCTTACCCTGGAAAGGGGTGGCAAATAGATCATTGTACTTTAGGTGAAAATCAGACTGATCGCTGGCATTCGGTAATCAGTTGGACAAAAGGGTCTGTCTCCGGCTTGGGAGAGCTTTCTCTCTCCTCTCAACGGGGAGATATCGGAAAGATAACAGCTCCCACAGATCCATACATTCACCTTGCCTTCAGTGAATCCAGAAAAACTCTTTATATTGTTCTAAAAAGAGATATCGCGACAATATTATCCGAAGGTGAAAAATCATGGTCATACTCTGCAGGAAAATTGCGTATCTGTGTTCTTACATCTGAAGAGTACCGCAATAAGGTGCTCTCACCACTCATCACTGCGGTCTATCCCCGTCTTGACCGATTATTCCGGTTCACTCGAACGCTCTCTGCCCCCTCTGAACGGGGTGTTGGAGACGTCATCTACACCATCCAGTCGGACTCCGGCATCACGATCTCTCTCCTCACCGGAATGGATGGGATGGGTGCTGTCTTTCTTGACCTGAACAGTGGTGGAGAGGACGGCGTAGAGTGCGATATCCTGAAATCAGATTCATTACATCGGCGTACGGTGATATCATTTCAACAACTTGATATCGCAGAAGAGCGGCAGGAGAAGGCTTTTTCTCCAGAAACACAGGTCTGGCTGCAGGAAGTCCGCAGGTATATTGCTGCTGCACTCTTTGACAGGACACAGTTGCGTGATCCTGCATACGAGGCAAAAGCCCGGGCCATCCTTTCTGGTCATTCCCATCTTGCTGAGCCGCTAGAAAATGCGATACTTCATCCCGGGGATATTCTTGTGAGGAGGGATTTTGGATCTGAGTCGGAAAACAGACCGGGATCTGTCTTTATCGTTCGGTTTCTCCAGCATAATACCCATCTTTCATCAGACGGATCAGCAGTAGTCAGGGGTTTCTTGCTGGCACAGCAGGACCCGGTTGTTACTGAAAGGCTGGATACGCTGATAGCGAACTTCTGCCGTATCATTGTCGCAGGCGACGATCTTCATCACCGGATTGTCCACAAGCTTGCAGCTGATCTTCATGCATCGCCTCATCCCTGGCAGTTCTTCCGGACAGGGAATCGTTTCGATCCGGTAGATACATTTGAGTTCTGTGGCCTTGAGCTGGAGTATCGTCCAATGAACCGGAGGTTTCGGCTCACCATCACCGGTATCAATACGGATGCCTTCTCTATCGAAGAGACAGGTTACCCGACCGGGATAACACTCCTTACAACAGGTAACCGGGAACCGACAAGATGGCCCGGGAGTGTGATCGTGGATATTTTTTATATTTCTGAGATGAATAGGGTCTGCATCGTTCTTGAAGACGATCTCCTCTCAGTCCTGCTTGATACGCATGCAATAGCAGATAAAGAACCTATCATAGGATCCGATGGGGTGGAATTTGAGTTCTTTGGTCGATCGGAGAGTGGATGGTGAGGGTTTGGTACTCTTCTGATATGGTTTATCACCTCATCACGTCGGTATTTTTCAGGAGATTCCACTAATCCTCTTCTCTTTTGAGCGGATATCATATTCTGTAGAGCCGAAATCAGACGTACGTTGTTCTGATATATGCCGTTTTTTGGATGGTTATTAACCCAAAATTCAGGTCGATCGAAAAAGTTAACAATTGTGAAGATCAATTGATCTATGGTGATTCCACTATGAGGGATCGTTTTTGTTGAGAGTACCACAATGAATCAAGGCAATCCCAGGAGTATTCGGCATCTTCCGCCTTCAGCCAAGCTTCTGTATAAGATCCTCGAATCAGGAGAGCAAATGACTCAGAAAGAGCTTGTCGCCAGAACATCGCTGTCCGGGCGAACAATCCGGTATGCAATCAAACGTTTGAAAGAAGAAGGGTTCATCGTTGAACGATACTACTTCACCGATGCCAGGCAGAGCCTGTATAGTCTCGATGAGGGTGTCCTTTTGGCATCAACAGCATAAGAAATCTTTCTCTCTATCTGGATAGTTATTCATTTTTTTTCATCAAAAAGGGGTTCTGGTTATCTGCCTGGCCCCTTGATAAAATGAATGGAATGGTTCCCATTACTTGATCGGCATCTTTGGCAGAGGAATGGTGGATGATGTCATTTTCCTCTCTATTTCAAGTATTTTATCAAGATCTGCCTTTGTAGAGGGACCTTTTGGCACTGCCCTGCACCCGGTCGTTCGTACTATTGATGGTATGAAGGTCCCGATATCCCGTGCCAGATTCATTATTTCTTCTTTATCCAAACCGATAAGGGGGCGGTATACCGGGATGGCAGCTGCATCATTGAGAACGATGAGATTATCAAGCGTCTGGGATGCAACCTGGCCTATAGACTCACCGGTAACAATCCCTGCTGCTCCAACATTCCGTGCGACAGCTTCTGCTATCCTGTACATCCTTCGTTTACAGAATAAACAGGTGTATTTCTCATTCCAACCCTCGATTAACTCTTTTTTTGCGGATGCAAGATATCCATCGGAGATGATACAAAGCTCGATATCGGGTTGGTATGGACGAAGAGCCTCGATTACTTTTTCTGCCCGTGCCAGTGTTGTCTCATCCAGAAATTGATCGAGTGCGACATAGATCGGGATAATCCGACAGCCTCTCTTCATCATCATCCAGGATGCAACAGGGGAGTCAATACCGCCTGATACGAGTGCCACAAGCGAGCCAGCTGATCCGAGGGGAAGACCACCCGGCCCTTTCAGGATGGTATCATACACGTAACATTGTTCTCCCCGTATCTCGATGAATAGTTCCTTATCAGGATTGTTCAGGTCAACCTTCAGATGGGGATATTTCGCAAGAACAAGGCTGCCGGTATGAGCTGCCATCTGTTGGGATGTGAAGGAATGATTGCCGACGCGCTTCATCCGGATAGCAAATGATCCTGTGGTTTCCACCCCTTTCTCTCTACAAAAATCAAGGAGTCCTCCCTCCAGTTCTGCCAGGGGAAACGTCTCCACCTTTGAGAACGAGACTATCCCAAACACTTTTGAGAGGATGTCCGGATCGACTTTGCCGGTAAGCCAGATACGTCCCCGCTCGTTTTTAACGTCAATATCAGGCAGGACTCTTCTGATATTGGAGATCAGAATCTTTTCCCAGTGTTTCCTTACCGGATCTGATTTGAGAAATATCTCAGAGTACCTGATCAACCATTCTGTTGCCATGCTTTCATCTCAGTTTAAATGTTTGAAAAATGAGTTTGAATGTGAATCAGGAGTGATTCCATCACACTGTGACTTTTTCCAGTGCCTGATTGAGGTCAAAGATGATATCTTCAATATCCTCGGTTCCAATCGCAAGCCTGATGTAATCCGGAGTGACACCGGTTGTTTTCTGCTCCTCTTCAGTTAGCTGCTGGTGGGTGGTTGTTGCCGGATGAATCACCAGGCTCTTTGAATCTCCGATGTTTGCAAGATGTGAGAAGAGTTGCAAAGATTCAATGACGGTGCGTCCGGCCTCCACTCCTCCCTTCACCCCGAATCCGACGAGGGGACCGAAATTTCCATTCAGGTATTTCGTAGCCTTTTTGTGGCTTTCATGATTCGACAGCCCGGGATAATTGACCCAGGCAACTTTTGGATGCCTGCTCAGAAACTCTGCAACTGCCTGTGCATTTTTTCCATGCCGCTCAATGCGGAGGTGGAGTGTCTCAAGGCCGATTAAGAAGAGCCATGCATTGAATGGAGAGAGGGTGGCACCTGTGTCTCTCAGAAGTTGAAGCCTGAGTTTGAAGGCGACTGCAACATTACCGAGTCCCGGAAAGTTTCCAAAGGTATCCCAGTACTGTACTCCATGGTAGCTTGGGTCGGGTTCGGTAAATTCCGGGAATTTCCCACGGCCCCAGTCGAACTTTCCTGAGTCAACGACAACACCCCCAATTGAGTTTCCATGGCCGCCGATGTACTTCGTGGCTGAAAGTACGACAATATCTGCCCCATGGTCGATTGGACGGACAATTCCGACAGCTGTTGTGTTGTCAACGACAAACGGTATCTCATGCTCATGTGCTATTGTAGCAAGCTTTTCAAAGTCAGGGATATCGAGTTTCGGATTCCCGATTGTCTCTGCATAGATGGCACGGGTCTTATCAGTGATTACTCTTCGAAATGCCTCCGGGTCGGTTGAGTCCACAAATACGACTTTTCTCCCGAATTTTGGGAAGGTATAATTGAAGAGCTGATAGGTCCCACCATAGAGATTATCTGCCGAGACAATCTCATCTCCCGGCCGTGTTATGGTCAGGAGGGCATTGGTAATTGCAGCCATTCCGGAGGCAAAAGCGAGTGCTGCTGTTCCTCCTTCAATGGCTGCAACCCTCTTCTCAAAGACATCGGTCGTCGGGTTCATCAGCCGGGTATAGATGTTCCCAAGCTCTCTGAGCCCGAAGAGGTTCGCTGCGTGTTCTGTATCCCGGAAGACATACGATGTCGTCTGGTAGAGCGGGACCGTTCTTGATCCGGTTGTTGGATCTGGTTCCTGTCCCGCATGAAGTGCCTGTGTTCCAAGTCGGAATGATTTTTCTGTCATTGGTATCGTCTCATTTTTTTATCGGTAATTCGTATTTCTCTGCAATTTCGATGAATACATCCGCGAGGTACTGTACCTGTTTCTCTCTGAGTCCGTAGGTGTTCAGCTTCCATGTTCGTGTGGCACCTGCAAACTCTCCGATGATTCCCTTTGATGACAACTCATCACTGAGGAAGAATCCCCGGCGTTTATGGGTCTTTGCGATGGTGTCGAAACTTCCTGTGGTATCCACCTTTGTGAGGGTATGTTTCCGTGGATACTCGGAGAGAACCCGACTTCCGGAGATCGAGAGGAGTGTATCGATGAAGTAGTTCGATCGTTTCACCTCTTCGTCCCAGTGAAGGGTCCGCTCTTTCACCGCCGGGAAGGATGCCATCATCGAGAGGAGTGTCCCACCCATCAGGGTGCACCCGAGCATCTGAACCTCTTTGATCCCAAACTTCCGCTTTGTAATGTCACCGACCATTGCAGTGGTATTCAGCACCTTGTCTGCCCATTCATCGGTCGTTGCCAGTACTCCGGACGGTGCGACCGACGCCATGCTCTTGTGCCCGGAGCCGATGACAAAATCAACGCCGAGCGCCTTCCCATCCACCGGCATGATACCGACAGTATAGGCGCCGTTGCAGAGGATGGGGATGTCATACTGGTGGGCGATTTTGGCAATACCTGCAATATCGTGGACATTTGCGTTCTGGTAGTCGACATGATCCATCATCACCAGGGCGGGAGTCTTCCCTGTCTCGTGGATCACCTCTTCAATCTTCACTGCGGTTGCTTCAGGGGTAACGAGATTCTTCTCATTGAGCGGAACCTCTCTGACGACCCCGCCTGCCCCCTCGACTGCGAGGAACTCGGTGTAGTGAGCAAGAGCAGAGACGATGACGCTGTCTCCTTTTTCAACAAGACTCTGGGTGACTGCCTGGAATCCCCGGCGTGCTCCCGGTACCACACGGGCAATATCCATATTGACATACGATGCAAGGTCAGCATGGAAATCAGCAATCCCGGGTTTTGTGATCTTGTCGAGACGGAAGGGTTTTCGGCAGGCGTCACAGGTTGAATATCCGTCACCATAGGTGGCTATTGCCTTCCTTGCCTCCGGAGTCAGTCTTCCTGCTGCCTGAATCGGCTGGATATTGATAAACTCCTCTTCACGTGAACGGATGTCAAGGGTGCCGGCAATCTTTGTGATCCGTGCATTCCCTTTATTTTCTTCCAGTTCTCCGATGATCGCTTTCAGTTCCGCGATCTTTTCATCAAATACCGTCTCTTCCGCCTTGTCAAGACCTGTGGGAATCGATCCGCGATAGATCTCCCGCATATCTTCAAGGGTGAAGAGTGCCTCGAATAACTTCTGTACTCTGATACTCATGATCACTCCCTTACGAATCTCATCATTCTTTAACTCATCTGTTCCCGATCTGTGGTTGGATGCATAAGCTCCTGCCTCAGAGAGATGAATTCACAATTGTGAAATCCATATACAAAATCTACTGATAAATATTTATATCTTCTTCAAGCGGTGAATTTTTCCGATTATCAGGATTAATTTCTGTTCGATAGTATGGCTGGTAAATAGATGTTTTTCGGCATGAATGGAGTTCTCTGTACTGATCCCATCCATTCTCTGGCTCCGCATCATGCATGCAGAAGAGGAGGTAAGTGTTGATCACCCATCCCGTCTCCACTGCATGACCTGCGTGGCTCTCTTCTCTGATCTCTCGTACAGGAGGCTTATGATGCTGTATCCGTCTGGCTGTTCGTGCTGACAGACTCACTCCTTATACCGTACCTGATGAGAAGAAATCAGCCAGATAGTAGAGGGCGATTGCGAGGATTGCAACGCCCGCCCCTTTCCTGATTCCTATCTGGTGCCGGATGAGAATCTGAAGGATTTTGGACACCTTCTGTTCAGAGAGGAGTGAGAGGAGGAGAAGCGGTGTTGCCATGCCAAATCCGAAGATGATGAAGTGAATGATACTCAATGCAGCCTCCTGGATGGTTGCTGAGAGGGCGAAGACCATGATAAGTCCTGCAGGGTTACAGGGAAGTGCGACGAGTCCGAAGAACCCTCCATAGAGGAGAGCTGATCCGATTGCGGACGATCCCGTCCTGATGGTAACACTGGGAAAGAGACGGCCCGGATCCAGACCAACTATCATGCCTGCACCGAGCAGTGCAAGGAGAGTGTAGATGACAGGGGTGATTGTGGTGATGGCAGATGATATGGATATATTGAAGATGATAATGGAGAGGAGACCAAAGAGCAGCATCGATCCGATCACACCTGCGGTGATGATGAGCCCCATGAGAAGGGATGATCTCTGCTGACCTGTATCTGTCTGTGAGACGAGGAATGCAAGATATCCGGGGTACAGGGGGATGACACAGACGGCTCCGAGGGGGGTATAGATCCCGGCAAGGAACGAAAGGAATAATGTTTCAGCATTGATCATGGACAGAGATCCCCGATGATCCTGGCGAGTCCTTCGGATGAGAAGGCACCTGATCCGATGAGGTAGATCCTGCCATCACAGATGACTATTGTCTGTGGTGTCGACTGCATTATCTGTATGCCGAACGTCTCGATGAGTCCGACAGAAAATTCCCTTGGTGATGTGACAAAATAACCCTGATAACCATTCCTCTCAATATATTGTCTGATTACTGTATTTCCTTCCCCAGGATCGATATTGATACCTATAACGGTATAGGTGTCGGGATACTTGATCTGGAGGTCTGTTGACTCCCTTAACTGGATAGCACATGAGGGACATGAGGTCGTGAAGGTATGAATGATAATCGGTCTCCCCTGGGTAATCAGTGATCTGATCTGTATCTCTTCCTGTGTCTGGATGTCGGTGAGGGGTATCGAAAACCAGTCCGGAGTATCCTCTGTAGTGATACTCTCTTTGGGTGTTGAACTCTGAAGGTTAGTACATCCGCTTACAAGAAGCAGAGCGATTATCATCAGGCAGATGAGAGCGATAGGCTGTGGGTGTCTATCAAGAGTCATGATTCCTCCTCTGTCTCTCCTATGATATCAGCATAGGGGTAGCGGAAAGAGGGTTGATAACAGCATCATATGCTGAAACGAGTGAAAACAGCCTGGGTGAAACTGGATGATCCGCTGGATATCTCACCCGATTGTTCTCCAGAGAACCTCTCTCTTACGCTCCGGGCTATCGCCGACGATATCATCCTCCAGGACATGATCTTCAAACATCTCTACAAGGGAAATCAGCATATCGTCTATGATCTCTCTCTTCTCATTTGTGATCATTCTGATTGCATCGATGATCCTGCTCCCTTCCGGTACATCGACGAGATGCTCTCTCCCAAAGATCTCACCGAATTTTGCAAAAAACCGAATACTAACTCTCATGTTAAGCTCCGTTTATTCATTTGCCCTCTCCACAGATCGGGCATGAAGGATTCTTCTCAAGTTTGATCTCATCAACAGTTGCTCGTTCGCCATCCCAATGGAGCAGGCGATCTTCAAGAAGTTCTCCTGTATCTGTGAGGTACTTGATCACTTCGGTCGCCTGTACCATCCCGATAAATCCGGGGGTCACTCCCACAACCGGGAAAACTTCTGCAGGCGGTGGATGAGGAAATATGCATGACAGACAGGCGGTTTTCCCTGGGATGATCGTTGTTGCCTGTCCGCAGAGGCCCCGGATGCCTCCGTGGAAGAAGGGGATCTTCTTTGTATATGCCGCAGAATTGAGGAGGTACCGTGTCGGAAAATTATCCATCGCATCAACGATCCCATCCGCGTCTCCAACGAGTTCAAGGACGTTTGTTTCATTGATTGTGGTATCGATCACGTCAACGGTAATATCCGGATTGATCTCTTTGAGCTTTCTGAGAGCTGATACTGTCTTCCTCTCTCCGATATCACTATTGAAGTGAAGGATCTGCCGATTGAGGTTTGTCAGTTCCACGCTGTCTTTATCAATAAGAACGATCCGTCCTATCCCTGCAACCGCAAGATAGATTGAGATGGGAGAACCAAGACCCCCGGCACCAGCAATACATATTGTTGCCTTTTTTAATTTTTCCTGCCCCTCTTCGCCGAAGAGCATGATCTGACGTTTGTATCGATCACGTTCCTGTACAGAAAACATAACATCCTCCCCCATAATCTTATATCATATAAGGAGAGCCAAGGCCCGGAATCGAACCGGGATGTAGCTGATCTGCAGTCAACCGCGTAGCCACTCCGCCACCTTGGCACAGGCAATCACAATTGTGATGTCGCCATACTATACTTATCTTTGTACCTACATTATAGTTGATACAGAGGCAATTTTCTCCGCGTTCTCTCCCGAAGATCCAAATCTATATCACTCACAAAGCCGAATAATCAGTAAATTCACAATTGTGAATATTTGGAACTTGATATTTCAGGGGTATGGAGATAATGACACCGGAAGAGAAGGCATTTCTCATCAGTATCGGCTCAGTTGAGCTTGATGAATCCATTCTTGCTCATGTAGAGATGACATCGGCAACTGCAGGTCCTGGTGCGGGAGGGACATCGATCTTCATCAGGTCAGGCGATAACAGGGTTCGCCTGACGGTAAAGGATCATTCCCCATTAAAAGTTGTATTAGATGATGATTCTGTTCTCCTCCTTCATAATGGGGAGCCATTTATTCGGGGAAGCCTTGAGCGTCCGCTCTGTCATTGCCCGGAGCAGGCATACATCACCGTCAGCGAAAGCTGTATATTCAACTGTAGATTCTGCCCGGTTCCAAAACTTCACGGTGGTATTAAAAGTGTGGATACGGTCGTCAGAATGGTCGGGGAAGCTGCTGCAACCGGAGATCTCCGTGCCATTTCGCTCACAAGCGGGGTCGCTATCTCCCCGGAAGATGAAGTGAAGCGGATGGTTGAGGTCGTATTGGCTCTTCGCAGGCGTTATGATCTTCCGATCGGGGTCTCGGTCTATCCGACAGGAGATTCAACCAGACTCCTCCATGAAGCGGGTGCAGATGAGATCAAGTACAATGTCGAGACGATGGATCCCCTGATCTTCTCCTCTGTCTGTCCTGATTTCTCACTCGACGAGATCCTCAATGCACTCCGGGATGCTGTCCCTGTCTTTGGGAAGAATGCCGTATTTACAAACTTTATCATCGGACTTGGTGAAGATGATGCAACAGTTCTTGATGGTGTCTCCCTTCTTGCAGAGATGGGTGTGATCCCAAATCTACGTCCGATCTCACCATCCCCACTTCGTGCGGGCGAAATCACAATTGATCGCCCCTCAAAGGCCCGGCTCCTGTATCTTGCAGAGAAGACGCGGGAGATTCTAACCTTTCACGGACTGGATGCCAGAAAGGCGAAGACGATGTGCCTCCCCTGTACTGGCTGTGATATGACGCCATTTTTGGATATTTAATAGTATGAGAGGTTTTTAAACGATGAAAGAAGAGAAAAATGAAGCACTCATCATTCTCGGATGCCCCGAGGTTCCTGTTCAGCAGGCACTTGCGCTCTATGCAGCTGATCGCCTGAACGAAGATGAACGGGACGTTGTGATCACAGGCAATAGTGCGGTACTCGTCCTCCTGAAGGTATCGGATCCGAAGAAAGTGTACGCAAAGAAGATGGTTGAGCTTGATCGGTGTATCGAGGAGCTTGCTTCAGGGGAGCGGCATCCTGGTACCTGTATCGTCTTTGCCCACAATGATGCCGGGATCAGTTATGCAACCACAATTCGGTATCTCTTTGAGGGTCGCCTTGTTGTGGTTATTTTTGGGAGGGATGCCGAGGAACTTGCAGGGCAGCTTGAGATCCCCTGTGAGATGATCGTTGAGAAGGCTGTTCATAATCCTGGTAAACTCAGGAGAAAACTTGATGAGGTGCTCGGATGGGCTGCGTAGAAGATCTCGGCTATGAGGTTCTCCTTTCAATGGCCTCTTTTAAAGAATGCCGGGAATATGTTGAAAAACACTACAAAGAAGTCTATTATGTCGATCCGGGTTTTAAGATTTTTGAGAAACGGATCATCGGTGTTCCTCCCATTGCTCTTGGGATAGATGGCGATGCGGTTATCCTCCCCTACACAAAACCCTGTCATGGCACCTACCTGCTCCGTGTCATATCTTCAGAAGCTGCAGTGATGGTACAAAAGAAAGGGAGGGATAAGCCATAAGTCTTTAAGACTGGTATCAGTATATGGTTAGTCTATTCATCAGATTGAAGAGAGGTGCCAGAAGTGATTACCCGGGATATATCAACTGAAATCCGTTTTCTTGCTGAAGAGAAGAATGCAGTGATCCTTGCACACAACTATCAGATCCCCGAGGTGCAGGATATTGCTGATATCGTCGGTGATTCACTCGAACTTGCCCGTGCAGCAGCAGAACGAAGAGAAGAAACGATCGTCTTCTGCGGAGTCGATTTTATGGCTGAGACTGCCGCGATCCTCTCTCCAGAAAAGACTGTTCTCCTCCCGTCACCCGATGCCCACTGCCCGATGGCGGGCATGATCACCGGTGGTGAGGTACGCACTCTCCGTGAGCGGTTCCCTGATGCCGCTATTGTTGCATACGTGAATACCACCGCTGAAGTGAAGGCAGAGAGTGATATCTGTTGTACATCTGCAAATGCCCTGAAGATTGTCGAATCACTTGATGAAACTCAGGTTATCATGCTCCCTGACAGAAACCTGGCCGGTTATGTGGCACGATTCACAGAAAAAGAGATCCTGCCATGGCAGGGATTTTGTTATGTCCATGACAGGATGAGTATTGAGGATGTCAAACAGGCGAGAGCCGGGCATCCGGATGCAGAACTCCTTGTCCATCCCGAATGCCGCCCCGAGGTGATCGATGCTGCCGATTTTGTCCATTCCACCTCCGGGATGATCCGGCATATCTGTGCTTCCGACAAGGTCGACTTTATCCTCGGAACAGAGCCTGGCATTATTCATCAGATAGAGAGGCGGTGCCCTCAAAAAAGGGTATATCCGCTTTCAGATGGGGCAATCTGTGTCAATATGAAGAAAACCTCCCTGGAAAAGGTTCTCCATTCACTTGAGAGTCTGACCCCACGGGTGGTGGTACCTGAGGAAATTGCTGCCCGGGCACTGGTTGCAATTGAGCGGATGCTTGAAATTTAAAGATCTTCAAGTTTTCCTTTCTGTGCAACGAACCGATCCCAGTTGAAGGGTTCATCCAGGATCTCCACCTCAACATCCTGTATCTCTCCAAGACCAAGCACCGTCCTCTTTACCTGATCTTTGAGGTAATCGACAAGTGGACAGGCGCTTGTCGTCAGCACCATTGATACGAGGACGTGGGCTCCATCCACATGAACCTCTTTCACAAGACCGAGGTCAACGATATCGATGCCGACCTCGGGATCGATCACTGTCCTGAGTGCATTTCGGACCTCCTCCTCCCTGATCAGTTCGGTCTTTTTCTCCTCCTTTGTCACATGATCCCGTTCAAGCTCAAAGATCCGCTCTTCAAGGCGGCTCTGGCGGTCAAGCAGGCGGCTCACCACCCTGAGCATCGGGTCGGGGAGATCCCCGTGATCGAGGAGGCCGGGAGGTCGCTGCTCATCCGGGCCCGCAATCCTTCCCGGGACGCCGATGACGGTTGCCCCGGCCGGAACCTGGCGGACAACGACTGATCCTGCACCAACCCGTGCACCGTCTCCGATCTCAATCGGTCCAAGGACGGCTGCACCAGATCCTATGATAACACCATTTCCGATCGTCGGGTGGCGTTTTCCTTTTGTCAGTGATGTTCCCCCGAGGACGACCCCCATGTAAATAAGAACGTCGTCACCGACTTCTGCGGTCTCCCCGATGACAACTCCGGAGCCATGATCGATGAAGACCCTTCTGCCGATCGATGCGCCGGGATGTATCTCGACTCCGGTGAGGGCACGTGAGATATGAGAGAGAAGGCGGGCCGGGAAACGAAGCCGATAGTTCCAGAGGCGATGTGCGATCCTGTGCATCCAGATGGCATGCACTCCCGGATAGCAACAGATCACCTCAAGGGTGGATCGTGCCGCCGGATCCTTCTCAAAGACTGTTCTGATATCCTCCCGTATGCTCATGAACGAACACCTATGCACTGAAGAGACCTGTTGAAAGGTACCTCTCCCCGGTGTCCGGCAGGATGACAACGATCAACTTTCCTGCATTTTCCCTTCGTTCTGCTACCCTGAGGGCTGCGGTAAGTGCAGCACCAGATGATATCCCTGCAAGAATGCCTTCACTTCGGGCAAGTTTCTGTGCAGTCTCCTTTGCCTCATCTGCTGTTACCTGAAGGATCTCATCGATGAGATCGAGTCTGAGTATCTTCGGAACGAAACCGGCACCGATCCCCTGGATCTTGTGCGGACCCGGCCGTCCTCCGGATAAGACTGGGGATTCTGCCGGTTCAACTGCAATCGCCTTGAATGTCGGCTTTCTTCCTTTGATCACCTCTGCTATTCCGGTGATTGTTCCCCCTGTTCCGACTCCTGCTACGACAAAATCAACCTGTCCATCAGTATCACGCCAGATCTCTTCAGCTGTCGTCCGCCGGTGGATCTCCGGATTAGCTGGATTTTCAAATTGTTGTGGCATGAAGCAGGCCCCCTCTTCTGCCATTGTGGTAGCCTTTCGTATTGCTCCACCCATCCCTTCACTGCCTGGTGTAAGGATCAGCTCCGCTCCAAGGGCTGAGAGAATCTGCCGACGTTCTATACTCATCGTCTCGGGCATGACGAGTGTGATCGGATGTCCGCGTGCAGCTGCTATTGCTGCCAGTGCGATGCCGGTGTTTCCGCTCGTCGGTTCAACGATCATCACCCTCTGACCACTTTTAAGTCTGCCATCCTTCTCTGCACTATCGATCATCGAAAGCCCGATCCGATCTTTAACGCTATGCATCGGGTTGAATGACTCAAGTTTGACAAGGACTGTTGCAAAGCCCCCCTCGGTGATCCGATTCAGCCTGACAAGTGGTGTGTCTCCTATCGTCTCTGTAATATCATGATATATCTTTCCCATTTTTCCCCTCCTTAGGTACATCGGCCGACAAGCCTGCTGATCGCTTCACTGGTGATAATGCCGATCACCTGTTTCTTCTCATCAATGACCGGGAGTGCTGAGATGGAACGCTCCTGCATTCTTCGTGCCGCTTCCCGAACCGGCTCATCCGGCACTGCGGTGAGAACGTCCCTGCTCATGATCTCATCAAGGGTCATATGGCCGCAGGCGACAGCCTTAGCAATATCCCAGGATGTTACGATCCCGGAAATCTGCTTCTTTTCTCCAAGCACAGGGAGATGATTGACTCCCTCATTGATCATTATTTTGGATGCTTCAAGTATCGAAGCTGACTCTTCGATAGTGGGAATTCCACCCTCCATTACATTTCTGACAAGGAGACGGTCGAGGAAATCTCCGATAATGTAATTGAGCTGCCCGGATTCGAGCAGGAAGGCATCATGCCCGTATTTCGATCGAATTTCGCAGTACTGCACATCTATCCCATTTTCTGTGAGTGATGCTACCAGCTCCTCTGACTGGTATGGCGGGTACAGCCAGTCGCTTGATACCGAGACAATGAGGAACGAGGATGTGGCATTGGCGAATCCATCTGCAAGTGTTCCGTCCTGTGAGAGATCGAAGTAATCGAGTGCCCGTGTGATATAGAGATAGCTGTTTGGATCGAACCGGCGGGTGAAAGAGTCGCCCTGATGATGCAGGTAACTCTCTACCTGAAACTCTGTTGAAAACTCATAGCTGATCCCTTCAGGTCCATAGAATCTCCTTCCGAACTTCTCATGCATTGCTTCATCTGAGAGGTACGTGATATGACCGATCATTCTGGCCAGACCAAGACCGCGCGTAGGAGGATCAGCTGGTGAATACTCTCCCCCTTTCCATGCGGGATCTGCCATGATCGCCTGTCGTCCGACTTCATTAAATGCGATCTGCTGGGGTGACGATCGGGCGGTGGTTGCAATGGCAATCACCTTGCTGACCGCTTCGGGGTAGAGAACCGACCAGGCAAGTGCCTGCATTCCTCCCATTGATCCGCCAGCTACAGCAGCGAGTTTCCTGATCCCCAAATGGTCGATAAGCCTCTTCTGGGCCCTGACCATATCCTGAATGGTTATGACAGGAAAGCCCAGTCCATATGGCTTATTCGTCTTCGGATTTATTGACGCGGGTCCTGTCGAGCCTTTGCATCCTCCGAGAACGTTTGAACAGATGATGAAGTACCGGTCGGTATCAAACGCCTTTCCCGGCCCGATGAGCGTCTCCCACCATCCCTTCTTTCCAGACTCCGGATCAACTCCGGCCGCATGGGCATCTCCGGAGAGGGCATGGCAGATGAGGATTGCATTACTCTTCTCACGATTCAGTTTCCCATAGATCTGGTATGCGATGGTGAATGGGCTAAGAGTCGCTTTTGAATCAAGGAGGAGCGGCTCATCAAAGGTGACCGTCATCGTCTGCGTTGTTGATAATGATCGTGCCATGTCTCTTCCCTCGATAGTTTCACAATTGTGAATATTCTATATATGAATGAGCTGAAGATTATAAAAAAGTTATTGTTTCAGCCCTTTGGCGAAGATATTTATTATCTACTGCCTTAACGATTGTGAAATACTAACACAATTGGATGTGATGGTTCTGAAATTGCCCTGTCAGATGATCGTATGGGATGTACTTCCCGCTATACGGGCTGCAATCGCAGAGGAACTTATTTCGTGCGGTTCCACCCAGCAGGAAGCTGCTGAGATCCTTGATTGTGCCCCCTCTGCAATATCGCAGTACCTCTCGGGAAAGCGAGGGTACAGAATTGTGTTTGAGGAGGATATCCGCACCCTGATCAGGGATCTTGCATCTGCTCTCCATTCGGGTGAAGAGATAGATCTGGCATCCCGGATATGTAACATCTGTGTGAAAATGCGTGAAGGAGAACAGGCCTGCGGTTCTTGTGAGGATGTAAAATGAGAGGGGCCGATCTGAAGAGCAACCTCAAAGATGTACTCAAAAAGAAGTCTCCTCTTGTGATTGCCTTCTCCGGGGGTGTGGATAGCTCTCTCCTGGCAGCAATTGCAAAGGAGACGATACCGGGCCGGGTTCGCTATATCCTTCTTGACTCGCCGATTGTACCCCGCCGGGCAGTTGCTGATGCACTCAGGGTAGCTCAGGAGATTGGTATAGATTGTGAGCTTGTTCCGTTCCCAATTCTTCAGAATGAAGCATTCTGCAGGAATCCAAAAGAGAGGTGTGCCATCTGCAAGCGTGAATCGTCACGTATCTTCAGGGAACGTGCAGCTGGTGCTGCCATTGCCGATGGTGCAAATGTCTCGGATCTCGGGGAGTACCGCCCTGGTTTAGCTGTTGCTGATGAGGAGGGGGTGCTTCATCCTTTCATTGAAGCTGGTATCGATAAACCGGGCATCCGTGAGATGGCACGGGAATGCAATCTGAGCTTCTGGAACAAACCCTCAAATGCCTGTCTTGCCACCAGGATTCCCTATGATGAACCGATCACTCCTCAGAAACTCAGGATGATCGAGGAGGGGGAAGATATCCTGTCTGAACTTGGTTTTTCACAACTGCGTCTCCGTGTTCATGGTGATATCGCCAGAATTGAAGTCCCGGAAGATGAGCTTCTGGATCTCATTGCCTGCCGTGAGAAGATAACTGATGCCTTCAGACGCCTTGGTTTTCTCTATGTCACCCTCGATCTTATGGGGTATCGAAGTGGGAGTATGGATGAAAAATCATGAATGTTGATACTATCCGTTCCGACTTTCCGATAACCGGTGATCTCATCTATCTCGACTCTGCTGCAACAAGCCTGATGCCCCGGCAGGTTGCCGAGACGATCTCTGAGTACGATCTCAGGTACAGGGCAAATATTGGAAGGAGTGTTCACCGCCTTTCTGTCATCGCGACCCAGAAGTACCTTGATGCACATGATCGTATTGCCTCTTTCATTGGTGGTGAATCCGGAACCACCGTGATCACAAAGAATACGACTGAGGCGATCGGAATTGTTGCCTCAGGAATCCCCTGGAAGAAGGGGGATCGAGTGGTGACGACTGCCCTTGAGCATCATTCAAATCTCCTTCCATGGCTACGTCTCCGGAGTAGGGGTGTTATCGTTGACGTAATCAGGCCGGATGCAGATGGATCGATCGATAGTGGAACACTTAAGGCAACCATCACAGATGAGACACGCCTCGTTGCGATCACCCATGCATCAAATGTCCTCGGAACCCTCATTCCAATCCAAAGGATTAGTCGCATCTGCCAGGATCATGGTGCCGAACTCCTCGTGGATGGTGCACAGTCAGTGCCTCATCTCCCGGTTGATGTGAAGGATCTTGGATGTGACTACTTCTGCTTCTCAGGACACAAGATGCTCGGACCAACCGGAACAGGTGTACTCTGGATGAAGGAGATGGCTCTCGAACCCCTTCTGATTGGCGGAGGATCGATTGAGGAGGCGTCCGTTGATGGATATATCTACATCGGGGATTATCGCCGGTATGAGGGGGGCACCCCTCCGATTGGGGGAACAATCGGCCTTGGAAAGGCAGTCCAATACCTCGAATCAGTCGGGATGAAGGAGATCCGCCGTCATGAAGAGCATTTGTCCCGGCGACTTCTCAATGGTCTCCTGGATATTGATGGAATAACAGTGTTTGGATCTGAGAATCCCAATAATCGGATCGGTGTTGTCTCCTTTACTGTTTCCGGCATGCATCCACATGATGTTGCCCATATCCTTGATGAGGCAGCGGATATTATGGTCAGATCAGGAGATCACTGCTGCAAACCTCTCATGGATCTGATTGCTCTTCCCGAGGGAACGGTTCGGGCAAGCACCTATCTCTATACAACAGATGAGGAGATAGATCTCCTTCTGAAGACGCTTGAAGAGATAACGCGGATGGTGGGATGATGTTTCTGAAACTTCCGACACTTCGTGTCATAGATGATACAGTCACTGAGATTCTTCACCCGGTTATCGAAGAGGTGCCGATCGCCGTCCTTGTGAATGGCAGGCATATCCTCACGGCAATGACAAGCCCGGTGATGCTGCGTGAGTTTGTGATCGGCTATCTCTTCACCGAGCGGATCATCAGATCCCTGGATGATATTGAGTCGATCAGGATTGAGGATACGAAGATAAGTGTCCTGACAAAGAATCCTTTTGAGATCCTTGTTTCAAAGAAAACCGTCCTCTCCGGTTGTGGTGGAACGAGCTCGTTCCTCGACTCCACGCACCTGCCGCATGCACCGCAAGGCTTTGTGCTCTCTCCGGGTGTTATCCAGGCTGCGATGAAGGCTGGTCTTTCCTCAGATCTTCATATTGAAACCGGGGGGATTCATATCGTAGGCCTTTTTGATAAAGAGGGGGTGGCGATCCGGATCGTTGAGGATATCGGCCGGCATAATGCCCTTGACCGGGCGATAGGTTTTGCTCTTGAAGCCGGAATCGATCTCTCGGAAACTTTTGTCATCTGCTCGGGGAGAATCTCATCTGAGATGGCGAGAAAATGCCTCATTGCCGGAATCCCGATTGTTGCCTCACGGGGTGCAACGACAACACTTGCCGTTTTAATTGCGCAACAGGCAAATCTGACACTTATCGGATTTGTCAGATCAAACAAGATGAATATTTACTCTGGTGCAGAGAGGATAGAAGGAACTTCTGCTATATCCGATTGACCGGCTGATTATTGGAAGAACTGTAAAGGATTAACTTCATCCCTCCTCTTTCCCGGTAATTCTCCGGTACATCTCCTCCCCTACGCATTCTTTTGCATATCTGCACCAGCGGACACAGGAGAGGATATCGTTATAGATGACAAAACCACAGCTCTCACATGAGGCTTTCATCTCATCTGAGAAGATCTCAATCTCCTCTCCGCATTGCGGGCAGACTCGTAGTTCGAGTGTAGGATTTCTGAGATTTGCTGTTCCCGGACATCTGTTTTGCATTGGTCATCTCGCTGTTGGTATTGAGGAAAAAAGCAATCTCTCAGTTGAATTATGCCTTTTCTTCATCAGAGTCATTCTGATATCCGGATCGCCGGCGCCCCGATCTCATCAGGGTAAAATGGTGCTTCAGTAGTGCAGCGAAACCTGATGGTCTCCGATACCCGCGAGGAGGAGATGATTATATCTGGTGCATGTCAGCTGTCATCGACCCGGATGATCTGTACCGGACAGAGATCTGCTGCATCCAGCACGCAGTCGCTGAGATCCGGGGGTGTCTCCCCTTCCCCAATCACCCCGTTCACCTGGAATTCCTCACGGATGCGGCTGAACGAGTCTTTGGGGTTCTGTTCGAAGAAATCAGGGCAGATTTCCCAGCAGGACCCACAACTGATGCAGCTCAAACGATCAATAGAGACTATCATGGATTCTGAGGTCTGCCTTCGTGTCAGTCTTCGACTTTCTCCATATGCTCCCCGCCATCTCCGGTCACTGAAGCGTAGAGATGGTGGGAGTATACGACCCAGCCGATGAAGGCTTCAATATAATCCCTTCCGGCAGCGACATCGTCGGGATCATATCGTTTCTTCTGCATCACACGATCAAAACGATGGGTGAGATCCTCCTGAATCGTCTTCAGAATAAATCCGATCGTCTCTTTCGGATCACCGGTTTCGATCGCTTTTTCGGCTCTTGGTACTATTGGTCCTTCGCTGAGCCCGGCTGGTTTCATGCCGGTGTAGGGGGCTCCCTCACCTGCCCGGTGGATCCTGATGCAGTTCTCAAAGAACCAGTCATCGGCAACATCCTGAGCATCACGTCCTGCTTTTCTGGCTCGCAGGGTCCTTTCAAAGATACCTTTCAGCTCCTCTTCCGAGTCTTGCGGGACCCAGATGAGTACATAATTTAGGTTTTCCGTTTCCAGCGCTTTTTTTGCTGCTGTTACTACCGGACCGTCTCTTGTATCACAGTGTGGTGGCATGGCAAATCACCTATACTCTCTTCACCAGAGGGTGGTTCTCATCAGTAATTACTCTTGTGTCCGTCAGAGTCATGTCTGGTATCCGGTTTGCTGGCAATGAAAAATGATGAGGGGTTATGCCTGAAGCATCCGTGCCATATCATCGTCTACTGTCGTGTTTGGTTTCAGATCAAAGTTCTTCACCAGCACATCAAGGACGACCGGAGAGACAAATCCCGGGAGTCTGGGTCCGAGTGTGATATCCTTTATTCCGAGTGAGAGGAGTGAGAGGAGGACAAGGCATGCTTTCTGTTCATACCAGGCGATGTTGTATGCGATCGGAAGGTCGTTGATCCCGACACCGAAGGCTTCTGCAAGTGCCTGGGCGATGACGACGAGAGAGTAGCAGTCATTGCACTGGCCTGCATCCAGTACCCGTGGGATACCGCCGATTGTTCCAAGGTCAAGGCTGTTGTATCGGTACTTGGCACAGCCAGCGGTGAGGATAATGGTATCTTTTGGGAGTTCTTCTGCAAACTTCGTGTAGTACTCACGGTCTTTTCTCCTGCCATCACAGCCTGCCATGACGATGAACTTCTTGATATCCCCGTTCTTCACTGCATCAACAACGGTTCCTGCAATTGCCAGGACGGCATCGTGGGCACAACCGGTGATGAGATCAGTGCCGCTTCCCGGAAGAGCCTGTGGGGGTTTTGAGGATTTTGCCGCTGCAATGACGGCTGAGAAGTCCTTACTTCCATCAGAGGCAGCATCGATATGGGTAACACCCGGAAAGCCGACCATCCCTGTTGTAAAGATCCTCTCTTTGTACGAATCTTTTGGAGGAACAATACAGTTTGTGGTGACGAGTACGGGTCCATTGAAGCTCTCAAACTCTTCTTTCTGGTGTGGCCAGGATCCCCCGTAGTTCCCGACAAGGTGGGCATAGTGCTTAAATGCCGGATAGGCATGAGCGGGGAGCATCTCACCGTGGGTGTAGATGTCGACACCGGCATTTTTTGACTGTTCAAGGAGCATCTCAAAGTCTTTTAAGTCATGGCCGGTGATCAGGATGCCGGGCCGGGATCCGACGGTGGTCTTCACGCTTGTAATCTCCGGTTTGCCGTATGCGCCCGTGTTTGCAGCATCAAGGAGTCCAAGTACTTTCACTCCATATTCTCCACATTCGAGGACGAGTCCCACCATCTCATCAACAGAGAGATCCTGAAGTGTTGATGCAAGACCTTTCTGGAGGAACTCTTCGATCCCGGCATCAGTCTTTCCAAGTACCTCTGCATGTGTATAATAGGCGGCGATCCCTTTCATCCCAAAGAGAAGGGTTGAACGGAGTGATCGTACATCTTCGTTCTCTGTTGCGAGGAGGCCGACTTCCCTCCCCTTCACGATGAGATCATTCTCAGATGCAGGCTTCCAGGTGCAGGCATCCGGCTCATTGTCTCCTGCCCGGGGAAGGGCATCACGCATGGCTATTGCTCTTGTGATCAGATCAACAAACCTCTTCTGATCAAAATTAACGTTGGTCAGCGTTGCAAAGAGGGCATCGGCGATGAATAATCCCGTTTCTGGATTGTCTTTGCCACTTTTCATTGCCGCAAGGTTCCTGACAGATAATCCTTTGCAGAAGTATATCAGGAGATCCTGGTATACGGCAATCTCATCCTCTTTTCCACAGACTCCCTTTACGGTACATCCGGTTCCTTTGACCGTCTCTTCACACTGGTTACAGAACATAGTTATTCACCTAGAGTATCTTTTTGATACAAGATAGCTATTACATACCATTGTATAAATAGTTGTACGTTTCTAATACTATACTATGCAGGAAGGCTGTACAGTCAATCTGACTGTCCGATACCTCTCAAAGAAATGGATGCTTCTGATCATTCTGGAGCTGTACAAGGGGGAACACTATACGCGGCGTTTCTCTGAGCTGCGGCTCTCGCTTGACGGTATCACGCCGAAAATCCTCTCCGAGCGGCTGAAAGAGCTTGAAGAGGAAGGTATTGTTATCCGGAAGGTGGATGCAACAACCTTCCCGGCCAGATCGGAGTACACTCTGAGCAGGAGCGGCCTCGATCTGATTGGCGTGATCAGAGATATTAAGCGCTGGGCACTCAAATGGAAGATTGATAATCTTCCCTGTGGCGAGCAGGATTGTAAAGATTGCATCATATAGGAGGCAAAAAACTATGAAAAGACAGATCATCAGGATTAATGAGGATCTCTGCACCGGATGCGGGGACTGTATCCCCGACTGTCCAGAGGGTGCGCTCCAGATCATCGACGGAAAAGCCCGGCTGGTCAGCGATCTCTTCTGCGACGGCCTTGGAGCCTGTATCGGCACCTGTCCGGAAGGGGCAATCTCTGTCATCGAACGCGAGGCTGAGCCGTATGATGAATGGGAGGTGATGCGGACGATCATTTCCAAGGGTGATGCTGTTATCCGGGCGCATCTTGAACACCTGGATTCACATGATCAAATGGATCTCTATGAACAGGCGATTGCCTTCCTCCAGGAGCATGATATTCCGGTGCCCTATAAGGAGAAAGGGCCGAAAGAATCCCCCTGCACCCAGCCGGATTGTCCGGGAACAGCTCCACACACTATCATCCGGGATGACACGAAGGGAGGTGGTGCCCCGGCATCATCTGAACTCCGGCAGTGGCCGGTCCAGCTCCGTCTCATCAATCCGGCAGCACCCTGTTTCGATGATGCAGATCTTCTCGTCTCCTCAGATTGCGTTCCGTTTGCATACGGGAATTTCCATGCTGATCTCCTGAAGAACCATGTGCTGGTTAACTTCTGCCCAAAACTGGATTCGGATATTGAAGGGTACATCCAGATTCTGGTCGAGATTGTCACTCTGCACAAGATCAAAACAATCACTGTCGCCCATATGGAGGTGCCCTGCTGTTCAGGTGTCAGGTATGTGGTTGAGCGGGCATTGGAGGATGCCGGGGTGAATATCCCGATTATCGAGAAGACGATCACGATTTCGGGTGGACTCAGGTAGCCCTCCCCTCATCATTTTAAGTGCATCTCTCCTTCTGGCGGTGAACGTTCAGGCCGATAGAAAAATCAATCTTTCTTCAGTCCCTTTTTCAGTCTCCATCTCGTGAAGATGAAGAATGGGATTGCAAGAACAGGTGCATAGAGGAGTGGTGTTGAGAGCTCTTTTATGGGTACTTCATCGCCATCATTTGAGAGTGATATCGCGAAAGCCCGGGTCAGTTCACCTCTTTGATCGTCGTTCTTATCCCCTCCTTTCTCTGTGGATACACTCCCTGCAATGATGAATGCGTCCTCCGAGATAAGGAGTGCATTCCCCGAACTATATCCTCCTCTTCTGATAGAGGTCTGCATGATGGGGGCCCCGGATCCATCGACTGTTACGAAAAAGATGGAGCTTTCTTGTGTGTAGAGAGGGTTGCCCAGCGGATCGGGTGTGCCGGTTCTCCCTACAGCCCACATTCGGCAGCTAATTTTTCATGCATAATATTTTTCCACCCCCGACCCGAACAGCCGCGTAATATCCTGTAATTCATCTGTATAATTGAGAATACGGCACTCCACTCCCGTATCAGTCACTTCTTCGATCTGTCTCACCCGCCTGAAGAGGTGGTAGATCCGTTTTGTCGTCGGTTTGGCTGTTTGTTTCTTGACATCACGAACAGTCGTCTTCTGCTCCCTGAGGATCTCCCGGATCTGCCACTGAGTAACCGTGTATACCATCAGACTGAGCACCATCAGCATCGAGACGGCGGCTATTCTATTCGGGTTTTTCAGAAAGATCTCGGAGATATGGAAGCTGTTATCCTTCAAAAACCGGAATCCGCGTTCAACGGCACCCTGCTCCTTATACCAGTCAAGAAGTGTATCAGGATCTATCTCACAATCGTTTGTGGCGAGAATGAACCGGCCAAGTCGCTCTTTCTCTCGCCGTACCTCTTCGTCATTAAACATCAGCTTGCAGGAGATGAGGAAGACCTCCTTCAACTCTTCTCCATTCTTTGGCCGACCCTTTTTCCCATTAGCACGATGGTTTTTGCTTGTTATCTGGATGTTGAAAGGAAGGTATCGGTGATGTTTTCCAAACCATCGTTCAAGTTCAGCACGTGCATCTGTTTCACAGGCATATTCATGAGTAAATATCTTTTTCAGAGCGGTTTCATCATTTCTCCGTTGCTTTTCTATGCGGGATGTGAACTTCTTTTCTGATCGGGTTTGTTGATCCCGTGAATGATACAATACCCATTTCTGAGGGATTCCGGCATACTCTGAAGTGAGTTCATACGAGTGATACCGCTCATCGGTACAGGGTTGCCAGGTGATCCCCTCCCGGTGAATGAGTATTTTTGCCTCTTTGATCGTGTTTGGAACATGAGAGATCCAGTAACATTTTGTTCCCAGGGTTTGGAGGTTTAATTTCGTATAAAACGCTGAATCTGCGATATGGTAGATTCGTTGATCGGTCACCAGATTATTCCGGACAGCCTGAATTGACCTGAGTAGGGATTTCTTATCAGATGCATTCCCCGAGAGGGGTTCCATGAAGACGGGAATGCCATGCTGGTTGGTGACCAGGGTCATGACGAACTGGTTGAGATCGTTTCGGTGATCCTTTGAGTGGCCACGGACAATCTGAATCAGTCGTGTCCCAAAATCACTGTCATACTCTCCCGTTACCTTAAAAGAGCTTGTATTTCAGAATCCGCACCCTCTG
>NPID01000750.1_pt1 | contig 70624 bp, 59 predicted proteins | sample 8637491 | NCBI WGS metagenome assembly NPID01 (sample SAMN07420843, study PRJNA396082) | bioreactor metagenome | isolation source: sample BA6 brine-fed electro-methanogenic bioreactor BA | place: Japan: Kochi | collected 2016-06-14 | reverse complement strand
ATGCCTTTGGCCGAAGGCTTACTAAAAGACCAGCAACTAAGGCTGCAAAAACAGGTGTTTTAAAGAATCCTATTGAGGAAGATAAAATGGCCTTTTTGTCATTTTCTTTAGAACTAAAATAGGACGCAAGTATTGGACCAAGAATGAAAATGGGATAACCTACTCCAATTTCCGAGATTAAAACAGCCTCTGTTAAAGCTTCTGGTTTATTAGGGAAAATCTGAATTATTAAAGGGTAACCTAAAAATGCGGATGAACCAAACGCAGAACAGAATACCACTGCCCCTTGCTTTTCTTTTGAGAAATTTAGTTTCATACTAATAAACCAGGCAATCAATATCATGCAAATTTCAAGTGCAAGCATCTCAATAGCTGGTGCCAACATATTAAGCGAAATTGAATGTTTTGCAAGACTGATAAATATGATTGCTGGTAAAAAAAGATCAGTAACGATTCGTGCCAGAACCAATGAATGATCTACATTTAGCACTTTATTCTTCTTCATCAGTAACGCTAAAGCGTATAACATCACAATAATCAGAATCGCTTTAAAAAGTTGCGGAAAAACATCCATATTTTTAATTATTAGAATTTCAGAAGAACACCATATAAGTTTACTTAATTGGCTTGGTTTTGATATATTTATGAAAAACTAACTAATAAGTTGTAAAGAACAAGGATAACAAAACTAATTAATTCTAAATATATAGGTCAGTTTCACTACAGATTTAAAACAAATAATTTAATCTATTAGAAGCACAAATCAATCAAAAAGAAAAACCCCAAACTGACAATAGTAAGGGGTTAAAACAAAATAAATAAATCTTAATAAGAGCTTATTTTAGAAGCTCAATCATTTTCTTTCCAATATCAGCAGGTGAATCAACAACATGAACACCACATTCTTTCAGGATAGCTTTCTTGGCGTCTGCTGTATCTGCTTTTCCGCCAATAATGGCTCCTGCGTGTCCCATTGTTCTCCCTTTTGGTGCGGTAGCACCGGCAATAAATCCAACAACAGGTTTTGTAGCATTTTCCTTGATCCAATAAGCAGCATCTGCTTCCATGCTGCCGCCAATTTCGCCAATCATTACTATGCCTTCTGTTTCCGGGTCACCCATGAGCAATTCAACAGCATCTTTTGTTGTTGTGCCAATGATAGGGTCTCCTCCAATACCGATCGCAGTGGTTTGTCCTAAACCAACTTTAGTAAGCTGATCAACTGCTTCGTAGGTTAGTGTTCCGGATCTGGAAACGATACCTACCCTACCCTTTTGGTGAATAAATCCGGGCATGATACCCACTTTTGCTTCACCAGGAGTAATTACTCCGGGACAATTTGGTCCGACCAACCTGCAATTGTATCCCTTTAAAAACTCTTTTACTTTTACCATATCAGCTGTTGGAATACCTTCTGTTATGCACACGATGACTTTGATGCCTGCTGCTGCTGCTTCCATAATGGCATCACCAGCAAAAGCAGGCGGAACAAATATCACTGAAGTATCAGCACCAGTTTCCTTTACGGCATCAGATACTGTATTAAAAACAGGCTTATGCAGATGAGCCTGCCCTCCTTTGCCGGGAGTTACACCTCCTACTACATTTGTTCCGTAATCAATCATTTGAGAAGCATGAAAAGTTCCTTCACTTCCTGTAAAGCCTTGAACAATAACTTTAGAGTTTTTATTTACAAGTACACTCATGGTTAAAAGTTGAATTTATTTTCTGATAAGAATTCTATGAAGGGCCAAAGTTAAAACCTTTTGGATGATTCTTCTATAGGGTGGAAAAAAAAACCTGTAATTTTGCTGATACTACATTGCTTAACTTTAAGTAAAGCCTTATGAAATATCCTGATTTTTTACGTGAAGATACGATCTGTGCCATAGCAACACCACCTGGAACGGGTGCCGTAGCAATAATTAGAATTTCAGGATCTGAAAGTCATTTTATTGCTGATAAAATATTTAAAGCCAAATCGGGCAAACCATTGGAGGCTTATCCCCCTTATAAAACGGTGTACGGTAATATATCCAATAATCAGCAAGATATTGATGATGTTTTACTTACAATTTTCAGAAAACCACACTCTTACACAGGAGAAGACGCAATTGAAATAGCCTGTCATGGTTCAGTATTTATTCAACAAAAGATAATTGAATTAATTCTTGATTCGGGAGCTCGTTTAGCGGAACCAGGAGAATTTACAATGCGTGCCTTTGCAAACAAAAAATTTGATCTTGCTCAGGCAGAGGCAGTAGCCGATTTGATTGCTTCCAGTTCGGAAGCTGCCCATAAATTGGCTATCAATCAAATGCGGGGTGGCTTTTCTAAAAGAATTTTGTCACTGCGCCAGCAATTAATTGATTTTACAGCTTTGATAGAACTTGAACTTGATTTTTCAGAAGAAGATGTAGAATTTGCTGACCGACAGAAATTTTTGGAACTCATCAATGAGCTAAAAATTGAAATTCAAGGTTTGATAGATAGTTTTAAAACAGGAAATGCAATAAAAAATGGTATTCCTGTCACAATAATAGGAAAACCCAATGTAGGGAAAAGCACTTTGTTGAATGCCATCCTAAACGAAGAAAAGGCGATCGTGAGCGAAATACCAGGTACTACAAGGGATACTATTGAAGATACGGTTAACATTGAAGGAAGCATTTTCCGTTTTATTGATACTGCGGGTTTAAGAGCATCGGATGATTTGATTGAGAATATTGGGATAGAAAGAACCTATGATAAAATTAAGCATGCAACTGTTATCCTTTATGTTTGCGATTTAGCTTCATGTACTATTGAATCCGCTGAAGAAATGCTGAGCGAATTCAAAGAATTCATTAAAGATAAAAGCAAACGCTTTATATTAATTGGTAATAAGGCAGATTTGCTGGCAGAAACCCCAGCTCATTTTAAAGAAATGGTTGAGTTGGAGACCATTTTTATTTCAGCAAAAAGAAAAGAAAATATTAATTTGATCACCCAGAGTCTTGTAAAAATGGCCCGCGAACTCCAAAGCGACCAGGATACAATTGTAAGTAACGCACGTCATTATCAGGCCTTACAAAAAGCGCTGGAAGCATTAAACGCTGTTCAGGCAGGTTTTGAATCAGAACTTCCTACAGATCTGGCTGCTATAGACTTAAGAAGTGCCATTTATTATTTGGGAACGATTACAGGGCAAATCTCAAACGAAGACGTGCTTGGCTCAATTTTTAGTAAATTTTGTATCGGAAAGTAACATTAACATTTTCTAAAGCCTATAGTAAACACCAAGTTGTACGCCATAAGAATAAAGCTTCTCTGTAATTGGGGTGTTACTTGTTTTTAAGAGTTCATGGGAATACAGAACGATTACATTTGTATAAAAATGCTTGCTTAAACTTATCGAAACGCCTCCACCAATTTTTCCCATTAAGCCTAACATATGTTTTGAGCTGTCAAACCTTTTCCTGGAGTTGTTTTGTGTTCCATCATTCAGAAACAGCTTGTTAAAATTAATTTGTTCTAGGAAAAATGTAACTAAAACCCCTCCGCTTATTAGGGGTTTGATTTTGCCTTTTCCAAAACTAAAGTTTGCCACTACTGGCAGGTCTATATACCTGTAATCGATAGATGATTCTACTTTGCCAATTTCTTCCTCATACAAATCAAATAGTACTGCTGAGGATTTGTAACCTCTAGTGGCATAATCAATTCCAGTTTCCAGATGTAAAGATTCTGAGAACTTATAGGCAAGATGAATTCCAACAGAATATTTAAAATCCTGACTTTCAGATCTATTTCTTATTTCAATAATACTGGCCATAGCAGTTAATTCTTCATTGCTGCTTAAATTCCTAAAGGCGTTTACTCCAGTAAATGCAATTCCCAAAGAAATTTTTCTTTCATTACTAGGTGTTTGAGAAAACAAATAGTTTGATAATGAAGAAAATAATACTAATGCTAAAGCAAGAAAAAACTTGTTTTTACAAAGTTTTCCAGACATTGTGACAAATGTTTCTAAATGTAAAAATACTAATATTATCTGATCATTTTAACAGATATGTAAACGCTTTTTTACTTCAATATCCATGACTTTAAATATCAATACATTTATTATTGTATCTTTTATCGGGTAGTGCATTTTCATCAGTACTAAAAACTGCCAAATTGATTCCTCTGTACTACAAGATACTCTAAAGTTCCAAAGAAAATGTAGATGGAAACAATACTTACAGTTAGTTGTTATTTAGCTACATACAAGAATATAGTAGAAATTGAATTCATAAATTAAACCAAACTACTTATAGATATTATCTATTAAAATTTTTCAAAACATAAATAAACAATTAATACATTTGCAGTAAACACTGAAAAAACCTTACAAAATGGAAGAAAAAAACAAAAACCCACACACAAACACGAATGAGAGTAAATGTCCGGTAACAGGAGCATCAGCAAAACATGTTGCTGGTAGTGGAACCGCAAACCGCGACTGGTGGCCAAATAAGCTGAATGTTAATATTTTGCGTCAGCACTCTTCAAAGTCAAACCCAATGGGTAAAGACTTTAGTTATGCCGAGGCATTTAAAAGTTTGGATCTGGCTGCAGTGAAAAAAGATCTCACTGATTTAATGACAGATTCACAAGACTGGTGGCCTGCTGACTGGGGACATTATGGACCACTATTTATTCGTATGACCTGGCACAGTGCCGGAACCTACCGCGTTACTGATGGGCGTGGTGGTGGAGGAACAGGAAACCAAAGGTTTGCTCCGCTTAACAGCTGGCCGGATAATGTGAACCTTGACAAGGCTCGTCGATTACTTTGGCCCATCAAACAAAAATATGGAAATAAGCTCTCATGGGCTGACCTAATGATATTGGCTGGTAATGTTGCCTTGGAATCAATGGGCTTCAAAACCTTTGGTTTTGCTGGTGGTCGTGAGGACATCTGGGAGCCGGAAGAGGATATTTATTGGGGTTCAGAAGGTAAATGGCTGGAAGATCAGCGTCACAATGAAAAAGGTGAACTTGAAGGGCCTTTGGCAGCAGACCACATGGGCTTGATTTACGTAAATCCGGAAGGCCCTAACGGCGAACCTGATCCTGTGAAAGCTGCACATTATATTCGTCAGTCATTTGCTTTAATGGCTATGAATGATGAAGAAACTGTTGCCTTGATAGCTGGCGGCCATTCCTTTGGAAAAGTTCATGGAGCAGCACCAGACGCTAATTTAGGTGCCGATCCTGAAGCTGCTGATCTGGAGGAACAAGGTTTGGGTTGGAAAAGCAAACATGGTAAAGGAAATGCTGAACATACCATCACCAGCGGTTTAGAAGGTACCTGGACAAAAACTCCTACACAATGGAGCATTAACTTTTTGGAGAATCTTTTTGATTACGAATGGGAGCTTACTAAAAGTCCTGGTGGAGCATATCAGTGGAAGCCTCGTGGTCAGGCAGGTGCAAACAGTATTCCTGATGCACATATACCAGGAAAAATGAATCAGCCTTTTATGCTTACTACTGACCTTTCGCTGAGATTTGATCCTGCCTATGAGAAAATTTCCCGCAGATTTTTGGAGAATCCTTCAGAATTTGAGGATGCTTTTGCCCGTGCTTGGTTTAAATTGACGCATCGTGATATGGGGCCAAAATCCCGCTATCTCGGACCAGAAGTTCCTCAGGAGGATCTGGTATGGCAGGATCCAATTCCGGCTGCTACTTACAAGATGATAGATGATGCCGATGTAAAAGCCTTAAAAGCCAGTATCAGCGAGTCAAATCTTACTGTCTCAGAATTGGTTTCAGTGGCCTGGGCATCAGCTTCCACTTATCGTGATTCAGATAAACGAGGAGGTGCTAACGGAGCCCGCATTCGTCTCGAGCCTCAAAAAAACTGGGAGGTGAACAACCCTGCTCAGCTTGAAAAAGTTTTGAAAGTACTTGAAGGTATTCAAAAAGACTTCAATAGTAAATCAGGTGAAAAACATGTTTCTATTGCCGATCTGATCGTACTTGGAGGCTGTGTGGGAATTGAAAAAGCGGCAAAAGCAGCCGGCCTTGAGTTGGAAGTTCCTTTTACTCCCGGTCGTACAGATGCCTCACAAGAGCAAACAGATGTGGAATCATTCAGTTATCTCGAACCTTTGGCAGACGGATTCCGTAACTATATCAAAACCAATTATTTGAGTTCTGCAGAAGAAATGCTGATCGACAGAGCTCAACTATTATCACTTACTCCTCCCGAGCTTACTGCCTTATTTGGTGGTTTGCGAGTTTTAAACGTTAACTGGGACGGTTCAAAACATGGTGTGTTTACAGAAAAACCTGAAGTTTTATCTAACGATTTCTTTGTTAATTTATTGGATATGAGAACTTCCTGGAAAGCTGTCTCGGAAAAAAGAGAAGCTTTTGAAGGAACAGATCGTAAAACAGGCAAACCAAAATGGACTGGCACACGCGTTGATTTGCTCTTTGGTTCAAACTCAGAATTGCGCGCACTTGCAGAGGTTTATGCCTGTGCTGATGGAAAGGAAAAATTCATCCAGGATTTTGTTGCTGCATGGGACAAAGTAATGAACCTCGATAGATTTGACCTTTGACAATTTTGATTAATCAATAGTTATTAAAGGCGGCAGGTGTTATATTTGTCGCCTTTTTTTAGTTTCTTTTATTTTGTATGTATTTAAATCCTTAATAATGAGAAAACTTCTTATTCTGTTGTTCTTAACAGCTTTCTGTTCTTCTGGTTTCGCTCAGCAAGCCATCGTAGTTTATGACAATAACAATTTAAAATTCTATTCAAGGTATTGGCAGGATAGCCTCAAAATAGATGTGGCAATTCCGGAATCAAATAAATATGTTGCGCCAGGTCAGGGGTTTCCATTGCTTTTACTTTTTGATCAACAAAACAGAACTGGTTTCGAATACCACTTACATGGAATAAATCTTCTTAGTGGCGCAGGTGCTCAGATTCCAGGGATAATTGTTGCTGGTTTGCCATTTGATCCGGAAATGCGTTTAAAATATACTGATACAGAGATTCTCAAGGATAGTTTAAGTGGTCTGGAAAGCACAGCTATGCTTATTTTCAATGAGTTGATTCCAATAATTGAACGTGATATTGCTCCAATCAGTTTTTTAATGATTGCCGGACATTCGCGAACTGGCTGGCTGGTAAACTATCTTCTTTCTGAATATCCTGAAAAGATTCATGCTGTCGGCAGTTTTAGCGGTTTATATGAGCTGGATAGCATTAAACAAAAAATTCTTAATCGCGCTCAAAAATCAGGATCACATAAGGTTTTTTATTACCTTACAAGTGGTGATAGTTATGAAGAACAGACCTATCTGAAACAAAACATCGCTATGGCAGAAGAGCTAACACATATTAAGCCTGGAAATAGTTTTAGATGGGAAATGGACACTTTTATCGGGGCAAATCATATAACAAATTATGCGCTGTCAGTGCCACAGTTTTTGACCAAATATTTTAGCGATTATAATGCAATTATCGGTGAATGGTTTGAATGGAAACAGGATTCACTAAAGGGAAAAGCTGCGGTGTACGAACTTCAAAAAGATTTTGATGCGCTACCCTACCCTTTAATCCCACAACTGCTTCATTATTACTCGTTGGCAAGTCATTATTATAATAATAGTGATTTTGAAACAGCTTTATTTTTTATTGAAAACGGTTTGAGCTATTATCCCAAAGAACTAGGATTTAAGCTGTTTGAAGCTGAACTATTTGCTCTACAGAATATGTCAGCAAAAGCAAATGCATCCCTTGAGGAGTTTGAATCATTGTTAGATAAGCTAGCATTAAAACCTTCTGAAAAAGAAGAACTATTGCTATGGTATGAATTGATTAAAAAAGAAATAAAATAAAAAAGGCTCTCATTTTGTTGATGAGAGCCTAGTAAAGAAGTTTATCGGATTATTTAATAATCAACTTTTTAACTTTTCCGTATTTGTGGGTACCCATTCTAATTATATACACTCCTGAAGCAGCGTAAGACATATCGAGTGGATAGGTATAGCGACCATTGGAATATACTACTTTATTTTCTACAAGGTTAATTCCAAGACTATTATGAAGGTTTATTAGCACCTGTGCATCAAGCTTTTCTGTAATAAGAGAAGCCTCATATTGATTATTTCCAAGATGAACTATTTCGAGTTCGCTATCCATTTCAGGAAGACTTAAAGTTCCTGTTGGGAGCACAACATTTAGCGTATAATCTTCTGTTTCGCCATATTCAGTCTCTTCACAGGCGTCATCTGGCACACCAGCATTCCAGTTGGTTTTAATACGCATCAGATGCTCGCCTAGCAAGGCATCCTCTGGTATCACAAAAGGAAGATTTTCAGTATAGGTACCAGCCCCCTCTCCATCAGCAATTTCAATATTATCGATGATAAGTTCTTCTGCTTCAAAAATGAAGTTGTCATTAAAATCAACCCACACGCGGACAAATTCATCACCGTATCCCACTGTTAGTATCATTTCATTTATTGAACCTGTTTCAATATCAGTTTGCATCTGAGTGAAATCATTGTAGCCATTTTCACTACATTCTGTTTCATTGATCAATTCTTTAAGTTCAACATATAAAATTGCATCTCCTGAACTACAATCAGATTCCGGTTGACAATTTGATTTAATGATAGTAACTGATGTTGTATCATTGCTCAGGTCAGCATCACCTTCAAGAGCGGTGTAAGCTTTCAGCTCATAAGAACCTAATGCAGAGAAATCTCCGAAAGTGGCAAAATTATAGCTTGCTTCAGCTCCGGCAGCTAGTGTTTCTGCATACACTTCGCTCACAATATTTCCTTCGAGATTATAGTAAACATTAAAGTTTGATTGATCAGCTGCACCAAAGTTTTTCAGGCTTACCCTGATGATTTCTTCCTGTGTAAGGCCCGTGCCAGATTCAGGGCTTGTAATGGCAATAACACCTATATCGTTGCTATACAAATGAGTAACCTCAACAGTAAGGCTGTCGTTTTGCAGGTTCTCATCCATTTCCAGTGCAGAAAATACTGTTAATGAATAAGTCTCACCCAAAGTACTCATATCGTAGGTGGTTTCAAAAGTAAAGTCAGTCGATTCACCGGCAAAAAGCGTATCAATTATCATTTCCATAATGGTATCACTGCCCGGAAGGTAATAACCAACGGGAATACTATCTACAGCTTCAGTTCCATAATTAAACAAATTGATAGTGATCTGCTGTTCATCAGATAATTCGCCGCTAACAGGTTCAACCACATCCACTACACCTATATCGTAAGACAACTCAGATGCAATCTGAAAAACGCCAACCACATCAGTACGTTGGTTGTTATTGAAGTACTCTGCAATATGCCAAAAGGTCATATCATCTGCCGGGTCAAGCGTTAAATGAACATAATCAGCCAAACGATTGGATGGATTGTTCGAATTTCCTTGTGCGATAAGTGTTTCATCAACGGTCATTACTCCAAGCGGATCAGATGCGTACCGTCCGGTATAATAGATAGCTATACTTTCGGATGTACTTACTGTTGTGTAAGCCATACCAATATTTCCTTGTCCGTCCATCGCCATACTACCCGAAAATGCATCTTTATCGTTATATGGTGAAATATAGGTGCCCTCCTGATAGATTTCCCAATCGCCTCCATCTTCATACTGTCGCAATTCGAACCACCGAATTCCTGCTAATTCACCGGAAGAGCCATCCGTATCTACAACAAAATTTAAAAGTGCAGAATTGTAATCAGCAAAACGCCTGTATTGTGCCTGTTGCATTATTGTTGCCTGCAACACATCAATATTTGGGCCTGAAGGTTGTGGCCTGTTGGAAAAAGAACCGCCGTCAAAAACAGAAATGAATGGAGTGGTTGGAATCTGAACCGGATCAGAAATACTGGAGTTGGAAGGGGTTTCCCAATCAACGTTTAGTGTCCAGATTTTTAAATGATCTTCTGAAACTCCGCTCCAGGCATCATCCTGCAGATAAACCACAGAAGCATTACCTGTAGGAGGCAGATCGCTATTTGATACATTAAAGAATTGTGGACTATAAAATCCTGATGTCCTTATGCTTGGTAAAGGAAAACTTAAAAACTGAGGAGTATCGCCTACTAAAACAGCATCCCGTTCAATAACAAACACACGATTTGTTGAACCGATATTGGCTGTGACATAATATCCATCTGACCAAATGGAGAATTTAGGATAATCAGGGAATTGACCAGTTGTTAGCCCAGTAGTATACACATACCAATCATCATTTACAGGATCAGGACCGGCTGAAATGGCAAAATTGAGGCCGTTTGGTGAAAAATCAAATTCAGTAATGATGAAACGATCGGCTGCTGCATCATAAAGAATAATGGGATCGCCTGCATTGTTTCCTGGAAAAATTGAGGATAAAGAGGCGGTTGGAGTGAGTGGTTCGCCGTCTTTATCAAAAATACGGAAACCCATATTCCAGGCGGCTAAATAATGATTTGGTCCAGCTGCACCAGTAGGATCACTGGGTGTAATATTAGAAACATTGGCATGAAATACCATCAATGGTTCTTTTCCATCTTTACGGGCTATTCTATTTTGCTTAGACACGAGTGGGTCATCACCTTTTGGAAGTCCTTTTCCGGGAACTGTCATATTTGCTCCTGCCCTCTTTGGCTGCCCCATCTTGAAGGGTTCATTAGGATCCTGAGCAATAAAAGTCCCATTTTGAATTTGCTTGGCAATACTGGGAACCCGTTTAGGCGCAGGTAAATTGGTTATTGAATTGGGGGCTGTTTTGTTTTGGGAGTGTCCAAAAAAAGATATCATCATAAAGATGAGAAAGATACTTACAAAGGTTTTCATAAAATTTGATTAGTTTGAAACAGCAAACTTAAATAATTATTTAGAACTGTTATAAATTAATTTAGCTAAATAAGAGCATTAATTGTAATGATAAGGTCAGATTACGAAAGGGATTTCCAGCAATTTTGAATTATTTTATTGGCTTGGATACAAAACCATTTTCACTGCATCACTATGGTCTTTGTAGTAAGCAGTAAGTAATTTTAGCTTTTGAAATCCAAGGCTTTGATACAATGAAATGGCAGCATGATTGTCAGCTTTTACTTCCAAAGAAAGCATTTTATATTCATTTTGTCGGGCAATTTCAATGGCTTTGGAAATCAGTTTTTTTGCATACCCTTTTCCTCTTGCAAACGGTGCAACTGCTATTGCATACAATCTTAGTGATTTGCTGTTTTTTCGTTTAAGCAAAATAATATAGGCAGCAACGCACCCTTCTGATTCAATGACATAAAAATAGTTTTGTGAACGGATGAGGTATTGCATCTGTCTTTGGTTGAATGCTTCTGAATCAAAACACAGCTTTTCGATTTGCATTATTTGAGAAAGCTGTTCTGGTTGGGCTTTGAAAATGCTATCAGTCGTCATAGGCCCTGTGTTTGCGCTCAAGGCGGTCTAAGAATTCCCTTAAAATCAAACGATATAGTTCATCACCAAGGATAGCATCTTCCACACCATGATCAATAGAGGGATTATCATTTACTTCAATGATTACAGACTTTTCATCAATTGCCTTTATATCAACACCATAAAGGCCTTTACCAATGGCGTTTGCAGCATCGAGTGCGTTTCGCAACACATGCTTCGGAACTTTGTGGACAGGTACGGTTTCAAATGACCCGGTTTGAGATTTACCTGAATCATTATGATGATATATCTGCCAATGTCCTCTTGCCATAAAGTATTTACATGCAAACAATGGTGTACCATTTAAAATGCCTATTCTCCAATCAAATGATGTTGGCAGGAACTCCTGTGCCAGTACAATCGCTGTTTTTTGAAACAAAACATTCAGAATCTTCTGATATTCTTCCTCAGTGGAAGCCTTGCCCATTCCGTGAGAAAACGAACCATCAGGCACTTTCAATACAATGGGCGAACCAAGTATTTCTATTATTTCCAACCAGTTGTAGGGATCCGATTTAAAAATCAATTCAGACTTAGGGGTAGGTATTTCTTCTTTATCCAGTAATTCCTTAAGATACACCTTGTTAGTACATCTGATGATAGATAGCGGATCGTCAATAACAACCATATCCGCTTGATGTGCTTGCTGGGCAAGCTTATAAGTGATATGATTTAAAGAAGTAGTTTGCCTGATGAATAAGGCGTCATATTCCATCAGCCGGTGTGCTTCCTGAGCGGTAATTAGTTCTGCATTGATTTGTAGTTTTCGGGCTTGATTAATGAAAGAATTTAGGGCTGTTTTATTGCTGGGTGGAAGAATTTCATCCGGATCATGAAGAATTGCCAAATCATATCGTGTAGGTTTTTTGCTACGCGGTTGTCTCCATACTTTTTTGCTGAAGTTGTCAAGTGCCTGTGCAAAAATATCTTGTTGTTCTTCAGTGAGTTCATCCATCCCAAAAGGACGGATATTTTCAATTTGATTTTTTGCCCTAACAGCAAATTGAACCCTTAGCAAAGGAGAAGGATTTTGCTCAAAGATGTAGCGGGCTACTTTTTCCATGGCAGGCTCGGAGCAGGTGCCAAAAAATATATCCATTGTAACTTTATCTCCTTCCTGCCTGTTATTGGCAATCAACCATTTATAAGTCAGTTTTTGCATTTGAAAATCCAAACGCATTACTGCCCCCGCTTCAAGCCGGTTAATAACTTCAATATCAGGAAGTACTTTGTGACCTCTGGCCTGAGCCAGGAGCGAGCAGTAGTACCCTTCAGAATGATAGTCGAGTTTGTTGCAGAGGTTGATAACAAAAAAGTTTTTCTGGTTAAGCTCTTGATTCTTCAGGTATTCTCCCGATGTTAAAATACTATCGGTGTCATAGTAAGGTTTCCACTGATCAAGTTCGTCCAGAATTAGTATTGTTGAAAGCATATATTTATTTGCTAATAAGTTTAGATTTTTCCGATTAGCCAGCTAAAACCGAGGCCTATGAAGAAATGATCATCAGTTATTCCGGTTCCGGCACTAATATCTACTTGTAAATCAGGTTTTAACATGTAACTAAAACCACCTTCAAATGAAATACTGAAATCGTTCATCTCGAAATAATCACCGTAGGGACCAACATAAGCCCCGAGTTTATTATTAATAGCATAGCCAAAAGCAAAGTTATATAAAAAGCTCAGGTCTTGTTCCTCAAACCAGTAAGTGCCAATATTTGAACTTAAATTCCAAGCTTCAGCAAAATCCCAGCTATGCAAAAGTCGTATACTCAAACCAAGTTCGTCTCCTGCGACATCTTTTGAACCTGTTGGAATAAATACTTCAGCTAAAATTGAAGCTTTCGTGCCCCATTCCGGACGTTCGCATATCCTGAATTTTCCTCCTAATACAAGGTTTGTTAAGCCACTGGTTTTTTTATCTCCTGTCATATTTGGCAAGTCATTTATTACAAAAGATTCACTAAGTCGCAGCTCAGCTTTATCAGTTAAGCCATAACGCAATAATACTATTGGAAGTGAATTTGTGCTGAACTCACTAATCTTTCCTGAATTTGACTTGCTAAAATCCAATCCTGCTTCAACTTGAAAATAGCGTGGCTCAACAGTTGCTACTCCATCACCAGCTCCGGGACGATCAGAATTAAAATTTTGCCCGGAAGTGATGTTTGATATTATCAGGAAAAATGAGATAGAAAGAATTAAATGTCTTGTTTTCATGGTTTTATATGTTTCATATGGATTATTGCTTTTTATTGAGATTAGCTAAGCGAAGTTATGAAATGGTAAGAAGCATGCAAGAATAATTTGATCATTGTTTAGTTAATATTTGCCTGCGATAAACTATTAGAATCGTTTTAAATAAGCCTTGTAACATATCTAAATATTTCACTATAATGGTAAATTAACTATGTTTGCGTTCTAACTTAATACTGAATAATATGAGTAATAAAAATCCCCTCAAAGGTGGCGAATTCCTGATCAGGGAAGTTGATGAGGAATTGGTGTTTATTCCGGAAGAATTTGACGAAGAGACAAATATGATTACTGAAACCTGTCAGGATTTTCTGGAAACTGAAATATTTCCAAACCTTGATAAAATTGACAGTCAGGAAGAAGGCTTAATGGCTTCATTATTAAAAAAGGCAGGTGAATTGGGGCTTCTTGGTTTATCAGTACCGGAAGAATTTGAGGGATTCGAGCAATCGTTTTTAACCGTTATGCGCGCTAATGAGGCTTTAGGTGCTGCTCACTCCTATTCTGTTGCAATTATGGCTCATACAGGTATTGGCACATTACCAATACTATACTATGGGAATGAAGAACAAAAGGCAAAGTATATTCCTAAGCTCACTTCAGGTGAATTGATGGCCGCCTATTGTCTTACAGAACCAGGTGCTGGCTCTGATGCCAATTCCGGACGAACAAAGGCTGTATTATCAGAGGATGGCAAACACTATATTTTGAATGGTCAGAAAATGTGGATCACCAATGGTGGTTTTGCTGATGTTCAAACAGTTTTTGCTAAAGTGGACAATGATCGTGTATTGAGTGCCTTCATCGTTGAGCGTGCATGGGAAGGCGTAACTATGAATCCCGAAGAGAAAAAGATGGGAATCAAAGGATCTTCTACACGGCAGATCTTTTATAACGATGTAAAGGTGCCCGTTGAAAATATGTTGGGCAAACGTGGTGAAGGTTTTCGTATTGCTTTAAATATTTTGCACTTAGGACGTATTAAACTGGCAGCTACAGTTGTAGGCGGAGCTAAAAGAGCTATTTTGCATTCTGTGAATTACGCTAACGAACGCAAACAATTTGGAAAAGCCATAGCAAATTTTGGTGCGATTAAACATAAACTTGCACAGCAGGTTGTAAAAACTTTTGCAACTGAATCAGCAGTTTACAGGGCAAGTAAAGATATTCAGGATCAGATTTATGAAATGAAAGCAGCCGGACAACCTCATGGCAAAGCCAATATAGAAGGTGTTGCTGAATTTTCGGCTGAATGTGCTTTGATGAAGGTGTATGGCTCAGAAGCGCTGGATTATGTTGTTGATGAAGCAGTTCAGATTTATGGCGGAATGGGGTTCTCAAGCGAAACACCAGTTGACAGAGCTTATAGAGATTCCCGTATCAACAGGATTTTTGAAGGTACAAATGAGATTAACAGATTGCTGGCTGTTGATGCATTGTTGAAAAAAGGAGCAAAAAGCGGATTTAACCTTCGTGAATTAGCAGATGCTGCGGCTGTAAGCCTTGATAAACCTAATTTGGCTTCCGGAAATACATATTTTGATGACAAGTTGGCTACTGTTAAGAATCTTAAAAAAGCAGTGCTCATGCTGATCCCTTCAATCACAGAGACCTTTGGCCGAAAAATTGCTGAAGAAGAAGAAGTGATGATGAATCTTGCCGATATGCTGATGCAAATTTACGCAGCTGAATCTACAGTTTACAGGGTTCAAAAGCTGAAAAAAATTAAATCAGAAGCTGATTTTGTGCTTTATAAAGATATCTTGGATATTTTAATGCATGATGTTGCAGCAGTCGTTCAAAAAGCAGGTTGGGATGCCGTAGTGAGCTATGTACAGCCCGAACAGTACGAAAAATTCCGTGAAGCACTCTATCTTCACTGCAAAACTTCTCCTTCTAACATTAAGGACGCACGCAGAAGAATTGCCGATAAGCTAATCGATGACAATGCGTATAAGTTTTAAAGTAGAGCAATAATTTTTTTTCCAAAGGGCGATTGCTTATTTACAGTAATCGCCCGTTTTTTTTTCAAAAATTCTGTTCATTTATTTTGAAATTGAGGATAGTATTCGTATATTAGAACCGAATAAAACACAAACCAAATGAAACAGAAAAACGTTAAGGAGTATGTTGGTTCCCTTTCCAAAGAAGAGTCGCTAAAGTGTATTGAAAACGACTTATTAATTAAAGACAGCTGTGTTTTGGAATCTGTAAATCCATTTTTTGGTTATTACGCAGATGCACCAAATGTACCACAACCAAATTACCTATACATAATGCTGAGTGAGCGGGTTGATTTTATGGATTTGCAAAAAATCATTCTGCAGGTAAACAAACAGTCAAAACTGACTGTAGATGCTGTTTGGGCTTCAATCAGCGTTCCTAATTATCAGGAAATGCCATCAATCCGTATCCGTGATTTGCAGCAATATGGCCAAATTAGTATCCTTCAGCAACAATATCGTGATACCGGTTTACCGCTGCTGAAACACAACAAAAATGCCTTATTAAACAATGCAATAATTAAGTTACAGAAGTTTTTCTTTTTGGAAGAACTGGATGAAGGTCTCTTTTTTGATGCCCGCCAAGCCCACCATGGTTACTTTGTAATCCCCGAACACATTGATTGTAAGCGCTTTAAAAAATTAACTGCTGAAGCAAAATACGAAATTGAGTTACTTAATTTTGACGCTGCAATAGCAAGTATTTTCACCAGCAACCGTATCATTGAGCTTGTACGAATTTATCGTGAAGATATTAATGTTGAAAAATTGAAAGCAATCCGCGATCGTTACTATCACCTATTGGGTTTGTAATATTTCTGGCGGATAAATTACTTCTTCCAAAAATAAGGCGTGCGCCGGTACAGAATATCCTGCTTCATTGCGATTTTTAGCTAAAATGAGTTGCTCAAAATCCTCCTTGCTGCTTTTGTGCAAGCCAACTTCAATGAGTGAACCAACAATTGCCCTTACCATATTGCGTAAAAAACGATCGGCTTTTATTTCAAAAAAGATTTCATGTTGATTTTGAGTCCAATATGCATATTCAATGCGGCAGTTGTTAGTCAGTGTTTGTGTGTGTAACTTAGAAAAACTTGTGAAGTCAGTGTAATCTAATAATACTTTTGCTGCTTCGTTCATCGCGGCAATGTCAAGTGCATGTGGAAAATAATAGGAATACGGTTGAAAAACAGCTTTTTGTGTATGTAAAAAGTACCTGTATGTGCGTGAAATGGCATCAAAGCGGGCATGAAAACTATTTTTAACCGAAATGATTTTATACGCAACTATTGACTTTGGCAGGAATCGGTTAAGCTGATAAATAAAGTCATTGGTAAGGATAATATCATTGGCTGTTTCCAGATCGAAATGAGCATAGAAGTTTCTGGCATGAACTCCTGAATCTGTTCGTCCACATCCCATCAAACTTATGTCATTTCCTGTTTTCAGGCTTAAGCATTTTTCTATTTCTGCCTGAACAGTATGTGCATTTTGCTGTCTTTGCCAGCCATGGAAGTCGGAACCGTTGTATGCTAAATGAATCAGATACCTCACTCAGGATTTTTGGGCAAATTTCGCTATTTTTTCAAAACTTCAGGTACAAACCATTGCCTATTATTTAAAAAATGAGATTCCTTCCTTTGGCGTTCCAACTTGCTTTGGTTTCAATGAGGAGCTTTTTTTCTTTATTTGTAATTTCAAAAGGGTTTCCCTTGAGAATAAGCAGGTTCAATTGCGTCATATCTAAAAGATACCATGGAAACTGACCCATAAGGTTTTGCTGTAAATCCAGGTCAGTCAGATTTTTCAGGCTCCTTAGGTCGGGGATGTCAGATATCGCATTATAGCTTAAATCAAGCCGTTCAAGCTGCACCATTTTTGTTAGCCAATCAGGGAAAAGAGGTAGTTTATTATTGTGGATATAAAAATATTTCAGTGAATCAAGTTCTTGAATTTCAGAAGGTAATTCTTCAATATGATTATAAGCAAGAAAAAGTTGTTTTAGATGCTTTAGCTGCCCTATTTCACCAGGAATAGTCTGCAACTGATTATGGTAAAAATCGAGTTCATATAAACCACTTAATTTCAAAATTTCCGGAGGAAAAGTTTTAAACCGGTTTTCATAAAATACTACTCCTTTAAGTTGGGTTAGCCTGGAAAAACCCTCCGGTAAACTATGTAACGCATTTTTTCCAAGGTTTAACCGCTTTACACCTTTCATAACTTCTATGTTATCCGGTAATTCTGAAATATCGTTTCCGCCTATTAAAACACGTTCAATATGTGCTATTCTTCGTGCGGCAGCTTTGTTAAACTTTAGCTGATTATAGTTTAGGTTTATCTCTTCCAGCTGATCCAGCTTTTTAATAAACCTTGGAATGCGTTTTATGTTATTGTTTGATAAATCAAGTATTTTAAGATTCTTTTGCTTTTTTATGGTTCGTGGAATACGCTTTAATTTATTCTCATGAAGTGATATGCTTTCCAGTTTCTGATATTTCGGAAGTTTTAACTTTCTGATATTGTTTCGTTCAAGGATTAGTTTCTCAAGCTTAAGTAATTTTATTTTTTTGAAATTGGCTTTTTCCAGTGCGTTATTTGAAAGGTTTATTTGTTTTAGAGAATGAAATTTTTTAAGGTTTGGAATCTCTGTTAAAGCCGCATTGCTTGCATTTAGTTTACTTAAACTATCTGGATGTATAGCGTCTAAGATGTAAAACAGTTTTTGCTTGTTTTCAAGTGCTACCTGCTCCCACTTCTTTTGCAAAGCCAAAAATGCAGTATCTTTTTCCAAATTGTTTATTTTGCCAGCCTTTTGGGCGTTTAAGCTTAGCATGTGTAATGCTGTTAGGAATAAAAATAGTTTTCTCATCAGTAGGCTTTATTCTATAACTAATTCTTTAGTTGATTTATTATGACAGTGTTAAAATAATTTGGAAAAGACTGATTATATTTGTGGCAGTAGTAGTATAAAACGACATTTAGAATGCCATTAAATAAAAAAGAAGAAGCATTAAAAATAAACTATTTATCAAGTGATATTAATACATCCAGTTTGGAACGAACCGAAGAGATTCTTTCCGGTATATTGGGTAAAAGTGCTTTTAAATTTTGTCAGGATTCAGCTATATTATTCATTGCTACCGGTGGCACTGAAAGAAAGGCTATAAGACTTGCTGAAAACCATAGGTGCTTTATTTTAATGGCTCATCGTGAGCAAAATTCCTGGGCAGCAGCAATGGAAATTGCTGCCTATCTACGATCGCAAAATAAAAAAGTATTGTTAGTTGATGCTTTGGCAGAAAATGCATTGTATGAGTTGGAAATGGCCTTGCTATTAAAAAAGGCTTATGAATTTCTCCAAAATGCACGAGTAGCCGTAATCGGTGAAGTTTCTGAATGGCTTATTCAATCTGATATTAGCAAAGAAACTCTTTTTAATAAGCTTGGCGTTAGTTTACAGATTATCCCTTGGGATAAAATAGCTCATTTTAGCCGTTATAGTGTTAATAGCTCGTTTTTAGAGTTTTTTCCTGAGCAGGAAAGATCAGGGCTTTCAGAAACATCCAGGGTTTTCAGTCAATTAGAGCATGTGATAAATGACTATGAATTAGATGCGATCAGTGTAGAGTGTTTTTCGCTTGTACAAAAAGATAGCGTTACGGCCTGCCTTCCTTTGGCTGTTTTAAATTCAAAAGGTAAAGTGGCAGCTTGTGAAGGGGATATTGTAAGCATGATTGGTAAATTACTTATTAAAGCTGTTACAGGAATAATCCCCTGGCAGGCAAACATTGCCGAGTTAAAACCCAATGAGGTGTTATTTGCGCATTGCACGGCTCCATTAAATTTATTAGGTGAATATGATATTACGACCCATTTTGAAACAGGTAAAGGAACAGCGATCAAGGGTAAAATTCAAAGCGAAGCACTTGCTGTTTTCAGGTTAGACAATAAGTTGGAAAAGTTCATGCTTCTTGAGGGCAAAGCCATAGCAACTCCCTCCCACTCTTTTGCTTGTCGCACACAACTCATTCTTGAGCTGTCTGATTCTGATACTCAGCTGTTGAAACAACATGCTTTAGGAAATCATCATTTGCTTTTCCCGTTGAAAGAGGCTGAAATTATCAGGAAATTCATGAAACTACTTGGGATGCAAGAAATTAAATAATATATTGACAAGCAATCTGATTGATGATTTTTAAAACTTGTGAAGGATGGATAAATTCTTAAAATATCAATGCTTTAAGAAAACCCAATCAAAATTTCATATAGATTGGCCTATTATAAACACAGCTTCTAAAACTATTAAGTTCAACTGTATTTAGTTTCCGACCACTAAAACTTATCGCAAGATATTTCCTCTGGAATAAGAAAAATAAATTCCAAATAAATTTAAAACAGAAAAAAGAACAAAACCTATCCTTAAAACATTTATAAATAATTGATTATCAACATTTATAAGAACCTGACTTCCGATTGTTAAAGAAAATATAATAGCAACTATAGTCATACTGATTATTTGTCCAATCACCCGTCCTGTAGCTGCTGTTCCTGAGGCAATTCCATATTGGCTTTTGTTTACGGCACTTAATATTGTATTCATATTTGGAGAGGAAAACAAACCAAAGCCGGCACCAAGCCAAAGCAGGTTCAAAACAATCAACCAAATGGGTGATTCCTGTTTAAGGAATGTAAAACCAACTAATCCAAGCGTGCAAATAATCATACCAACCGTAGTTAAAACTCTGGGTTGAACACGATCAGACAACTTACCCGCCAGTGGAGAAAAAAGTGCCATCATCACAGGTTGAGCTACTAAAATAGTTCCGGCTTCACTTGGGCTTAAGGCTTTTATTTTTTGCAAATAAATGCTGATTAAAAAAACTACAGCAAAAGTTGCACTGTAGTTTATCAGTGATGCCAAATTTGAATAAGCGAATAGTTTGTTTCGCGTAAAAAGTTTAATATCAATAACAGGAAATTTTGATTTGCTTTCCAATAACCAAAATCCTGCCATAGCAAGCCCTCCAAGTAGTAATAACCACCATCTTTCTGGTAAATTTGACGCACTGTAAATCAATGCAGCTAACCCCGGTATGTAAAGCAGTGTTCCTTTTAAATCAATTTTTTTTGTCTTGTTGAGCACCTCATCTTTACCTAAAAACAAAAAGGCAAGCAATGCTGAGAAAATGCCAAATATTGAAGCGACATAAAAAATAGTTCTCCAGCCAAATTGCTCAGTCAAAATTCCACCAATAAATGGTCCTGAGGCTAATCCAAGATAAACAGCTGAAACTGAAATACCAAGCATTTTACCCCTGTTAGCTTTTGAAAAGGAAGATACTAATATCGCCGGGCCTGTTGTGCTGGTAAGTGCAGCTCCGGCACCTTGCAGAAATCTAAAAAAAATCAGCCACCAACCTGTTGGTGAGAGCCCACTGGCAATTGAAAACAAAGCAAAAAACACAACGCCTAACTTAAAAAGTTTCTTTACACCTGTAAGATCAGCCCATCTTCCTGCCGGCAACAGAAACATTGCATTAGATAAAAGAAAAGAAGTGATAACCCAACTAAGGGTAACAGCATTCAAGTCGAATTGCTTTTCAATTGCTGGTAGTGCAATATTTACTGCAGAAACCAAAAAGGTTCCCATAAAAGATGTAGCAGCAACGATTGCAACGATAGAAACCTTTGAATGAGTTTGCATCATATCCTATTCAAGCAGAATCTTCTGCCGAAACACCTTATCTTTAGTTCTGGTTTCCAGTAAATAAATTCCACTTTTCCAGGAAGCATCCCGCGCTATATTGAGCAAATTTTGGTGTGTTTTTTTGAAAACAACTTTACCAGAAATATCATAGATTGTACTCAGCAGCTCCGTATTATTATCTCCGTTAAAACGAATATAGAATAAGTCTTTTACAGGATTTGGTGAAACAACTAGTTTTTCGTCGAATCTATTTTCAGAAGCATTAACATATTGAGAAACAACAATATTGTCAATTAATAGCGGGTTTCCATAAAAACTAACCGTTTCAAAGGCAATGCGAACATCTGTTGAACCAGCCCAGGGACTCAGATCTACAGTATTACATGGTGCTCCCCATCCTTGTCCGCACCAGTCAGTAGCTTCATCTGGCCAAAATGTTTCTTCAGTTGGCATATGTGTAGCAAAGCTGCCATTTCCATCTTCGCCAAAGGCAGCAATTCGTTGCCAGGTATCTCCACAATCAGTTGAAATTAGCAATATCAGTGAATCAGTAACCTGTGTGTATTCAGCATTTTGTGCATAAGCATGTTCAAAGCTGAGGTAAGCATCCGACAGATTACTTAAGTCAAAAGGTTTTGAAACCAATCTGTCGCGCTGCATAATTGAAAAATAATCCCTGAAGTTGATACCAGCAGCGGCATTACCGCCATTTCCGGTAACATTAAATATTTCCCAGCTTTCGCTGTCATCAGGGTTTTCAATCATCCATGAACCTTCTGTAAAATTCCATGATTCGAAGCTGTCCTGAAAATGTCCTGCCTCCGCCCCAATATTCAGATAAGCTTCCGTTACAATTGTGTCCGATCCAAACTCGTTGGTTACTGAAAGGGATACATTGTACAAACCTTGTTCCAGAAAGCGTACACTAAGATTTTTGGTATTTTCATCTCCTTCAATAAATTCTATAGTTTCTGGCTCAAACTGCCATTGCCAACTATCTGGTATTCCAGTAGATGCGTCATAAAACCCGACAATATCGTTTTCGCATGCTACCTTAACATCGGATGTAAAGGCTGCAGTAACCTCTCCCGGAAAATCTACCTTAAAACTCATTGTTTCACCAACTTCTGAAATATCATAAATAGTAACACCTCCAAGACTGCCATTTTGTAAAAAGGCATATGGAATACTATAGTCAGTAAATTCATCACGTCCATAATTTGCACCAAATACAGCATTATTTAGATTTCCATCATTGCCGGGAGCACCTCCGGGTCTGAAAATATACACTTCGTCAGGCGGACCCTGAGCATTGCCATTTCCGGCATTTGTGTTGATACGGTAAATGAGCAAGCCTGATTTTGGCAAAGTGCCATCAAAAGTGCCTTCTTTTTTTCGGTATTCTAGTACAAAATACTCTGAAGAGGAGTTTTGCGAGGCAATCCGCCAGGCATGATTCTCATCAGATTGTAAGGGATTAATTGTATATGTTCCGGCTTCAGTGATCCATGGGATATCTTCTATCCATCCCCCATATTTCATTTTCATGAATGCATTCATGTATTGTGGAGGATTATTGTTGGCAGCCATTATGTCCCATGGTCCAACAGGTGTAATGCTATTATCAACATAGCGATACAAATCAGGGGCACTGAGGCTATGATACAACTCATGACACAAAACTCCTACTCCACTGCTTGAAAGACTGGTTTCCAGCTGAAAATTGTAATCATAAACGCGCTTACCATTGATGTAAACGTTTTGAGTGTAAAGGCTCCAGCGGTGAGGCCAAAGTAATGTTGACCAAGCTGTTGTACCGCCTTTAATAATAAACACTACATTATCCACACGATTGTCGTTATTGTAATCCAAATCAATAGATGTTGGAACCGGAGAGTTAATATTAACCCATTCTACAGCGTTTACGAGTAAGGTATGCTCTCTGTTTGTACGTTGATTATCATTAGTATAGCCATCAGGGTTAGTAACTGCATTATAAGGCATATAATAGCTGCGTGGATGCTCATCCTGGTAGGAAAGTACAAATTCATCATCTGGAACTGGATAGAAATAGGAATACAAATTCAGTTGACCATAAGATATCTCATCAAAATATTTTACTACAGAATTTGCGTTGGGACTATTATTGTTGAATCTGTTGTAATTGAGTAAGGTATCCGAAGCAAATTCCTCCTGATCTGAAAAGCGAATATAGATTACAAGATTATTAAAGTCGCCAATTGCTCTTTCAGTAGTTCTTTCCGGTTCTACAAAACGCATTTCATTTTCCATATATTCCCGAATGGCCATGCGCTTTTGAGCACTTATTAATAATCCTGGTGATAAGCCAACAGCAGCAGGATCAGCTTGACCGACAAGATAAGCGGAAGGAATCAATTCATCATTCAAAAGTTCGGCATAATAAAAGTATCCATCGGTTTCACTCTGAATGATGGTGTAACCAGCAGCATCATGAAGCCAATTATAAAACTCGTCACCAGTAGCATAAAGATTTAGGGTAGTTCCATTAGGCTGCGTTACGGTTACCGGTTCATTTTTTAACCAGGCAGCATGAAGTACTGTTGAAAAAAGTGTTGCCAGTATCAATGTGAAAAGAAACAAGCCTATTGATTTAGAGTAGAATTTCATGAAATGCAATTTGTGTTTGGGTAAAAAAAACTTAATATCTTAACGCACAAAAATAGGTTTTTTACTTGAATACTAATATTGTGGAGAAAAACTTAGAGGAGAATAGCGCTGCAAATGTTGCATAAAGGCAACTAAAAAACTACTATTTTTGGTCAAAATTAAAAAAGAGTGACAATATGTGTTTAAGTATACCTGCCCGTATTGAATCAATTGATGGTGAAATGGCTCGCTGTTCCGTTGGAGAAGCCTATTATAATGCAAGCCTTTCCATGCTGGATATAAATGAATTGTCTGTTGGAGATTATGTGCTTTTGCATACTGGTTTTGCCTTACAAAAGATCAGTGAGGAAGAGGCACTTGAAACACTTAAGCTTTTTGATGAATTTGAAGCGTTTAATAAACAACTCGATGAGGAAGAAGCGCAAACCGGTAAACGCATTGTATAGCTATGAAGCATATTGATGAATACCGGAATAAGGAAGTTGTAAAACACTTGGTTTCTCAAATATACCAAACCTCCAGGCACAAAATGCGGATTATGGAGGTTTGCGGCGGGCACACTATGGCAATCCAACGCTTTGGTATCCCGGAACTATTACCTCCAACGATAGAATTAATCAGCGGTCCCGGATGTCCTGTATGTGTTACTAGCAGAGCATATATTGATCATGCTATTGCATTGTGTCGCCTGCCTGATGTAATTATTACAACTTATGGCGATTTAATACGTGTTCCAGGGTCAACTTCAAGTTTAGATCAGGAAAAAGCTGCCGGACGTGATATTAGAATTGTATACTCTGTATTAGATGCACTTGAAATAGCAAAACATAACAGAAGAAATAAGGTAGTTTTTCTGGGTATTGGTTTTGAAACAACTTCCCCGGCAACTGCAGCCGGAATTTTAAAAGCAGAAATGGCAGGTTTATTTAATTTCTTTGTTTTAAGTGCGCACAAAGTGATGCCACCTCCTATGGCTGCACTTATTGATGCCGGAGTTGAGATTCATGGCTATTTAGGTCCTGGACATGTGAGCACCATTACTGGTTCTAAGATGTATGATTTTATTGCAGAGCAATATGGATTGGGGGTTGTGATAAGTGGTTTTGAACCAACTGATATCTTGCAATCCATTTTGATGCTTGTAAATCAATTTGAATCCAGACGTCCTGCAATAGAAATACAATACAATCGGGTGGTTAAGCCAGAAGGCAACCCTAAGGCGCTTGGAATGTTAAATGAAGTTTTTGAACTGCGTGATGACTGGTGGCGAGGTCTTGGAATTTTAACTGATAGCGGTATGAAAATCCGTGATAAATATGCTGCATTTGATGCCGAAAAAAACTTCGAAGTAGTTATTGAACCAACCAGAAGTGATAAAGGCTGTATATGTGGAAGCATTTTGAAAGGAATCGCCAAACCTCCAGAATGTAAGCTTTTCAAAAAAGTCTGTTCACCAGCCGACCCTGTTGGACCTTGTATGGTTAGTAATGAAGGTGCTTGTGCTGCATGGTACAGATATTCGAACAGCTAATGTTTTTTTGTTTTGATATTATTTCTTTTTGGCTGTAGTATACTTTTGGCCTGACTAGTTTAGTGCTGAAAAGAAATAAATATTTTCTATCCAAAAAATCCTTTTACCAGACCTCCGTCATGGCTAAAACTTTGACCGCTAACAAAACCTGATAAGGGCGATAGCAGCCAACAAGCCAAAACCGCCATTTCCTCAGCTTTACCCAATCTTTTTACCGGAATGCTTTTTTCAAACTGATCTTTGGCCTCCTCTGTTGAAATGCCTTCAATCGAAGATTTTTTAGCGAATAGGCGTTGCATGGCAGCAGTGTCATGATATCCCGGAGATAATATATTAAATGTAAGACCTTCAGCGGCCATTTCCTGCGAAAGTGTTTTCACAAAACCTGTTACAGCTGCCCGAAGAGAATTACTTAACACAAGGTTTTCAACAGGTTGCTTTACAGAAACACTTTCAATAAAAACCAATCTTCCATATTGCTGCTTTTGTAGTATTGGAACAAGTTTTTGTGTGAAGTTTACTTTCCAGCGAACTAAAGTCCTGTAGGCATCGTCCCAGTCGGATAGGGTTGTTTCCATAACTTTTTTTGCCGGAGGACCACCAGCATTAACAACTATACCATCTATTATCCTGTTTTTACAAGCTTCTATAATTTTGTCAATACTGTCTTCCTTATAAACGTCCAATGCAAGGGTGCTAAGCCTTTCTCCTATATTATGCTGAAAATCATCAAGCACATCTTTACTTCTAGCTATTGCCAGTACAAAAGCACCTTCAGAAAGTAACTGAGATGCTATAGCTCTGCCAAAGCCGCTTCCGGCTCCGGTAACGATGAAAAACCGATCTTTGAGTTGAAAGTCCATTGTATTTTTTTAAGGCTAAATTACAAATCTGAGTGAATAATTATATCATTTTACGAGATCGTAGTGGATTTACGTATTTTTGCGCTCAAATTGCAACCCTATGGCAAATTCAGAGCGCTCAATTATTCTTAAAGGATCAGTTGCTATTGCAATATCTGCAGTACTATGGGGTTTTGACGGAGTTGTATTAACTCCCCGGCTTTATAATTTGGATGTTGGCTATGTTGTTTTCATTTTACACGCTTTTCCTTTTCTTTTGATGAACCTGTTTTTTTTCAGGCACTACCGTATATTACCCAAAATGCCTGCCTCAGATATTCTGGTTTTCTTTTTGATAAGCTTGCTTGGCGGAGCAATTGGAACATTGGCAATAGTAAAAGCTTTGTTTCTGCTTAATTTCAATCATTTGTCAGTCGTGGTCTTACTACAAAAACTCCAACCTGTATTTGCAATTTTTCTGGCCAGAACAATTTTAGGAGAAAAACTTAAGCAAAGATTTATATTATGGGCTTCTTTGGCAATTATTTCAGGGTATTTTCTGACATTTGGCTGGGGTTTGCCTGATGCAAATACTGATATTAATACTATTTATGCTGCTTTGTTAGCATTACTTGCGGCTTTTTCATTTGGAAGTTCAACAGTTTTATCAAAAAAGATTCTTGGAAATTATAGTTTTGTATCATCTACGTTTTATCGCTATGGGTTCACAACGGTGATCATGTTGGTGTATATGGTTATTTTAGGTGATTTTGCCCAGTTTAGCTTAACAACACGCGAAAATTGGTTGTTTATCATCATTATTGGGCTTACCACAGGCTCTGGCGCCATATTCTTATATTATTACGGCTTAAGAAAAGTTAAAGCGATCTTAGCTACCATCAGCGAACTGATGTTTCCATTATCTGCAGTGGTTTTTGACTACTTTATCAACGACAGCTTATTATCTCCTGTACAGTGGCTCGCTGCTATTGCAATGCTGGTTGCAATTTTCAGGCTAAATGCCGAACCTGAAAAAATATCATAGTTCAAATTTATTTTATGGATTTCTGATTGGGATTTTCGTATCTTAGCATCAAGCTTTAAAAAGGAGGACAATATGTCAGAAGACCTAAAATTGGTTTATACCGGATCCGTGGTTGAAGCGGGTTACCTGGTTGAATTGCTTGAAGAAAATAATATTACAAGTATTCTTCGAGATTCATTGAGTGAAAGTGTAATCGCTGGCTGGGCTTCTGGGTCACCAGAGGATTCTGGAAGATTATATGTGGAAACAGCTTTTGCTGAACAAGCAAAGAAAATAATTGAGGACTACCTTGAATCCAGGTGAAAAAAGCCCAATGGATCAGTGCCTGCATTCGTATTTTGTTTATAATGAGGAGCTTCGTAGTAGTTGTGATTTTAATGGTTTTGCAACAAATCGAAGTGGATTTGTATATGAAGTTGTTCGTGTAATAGACGGCGTTCCATTGTTTATTGAGGAACATCTTAGTCGGTTAAAAAAATCTGCTGACGCTGTTTCAATAAAGCTACCTGTTGATGAAAAGTTTGTTATTCAGAGCTTTAAGGCTCTGATTTTGCAAAACAAAGTACTTGAAGGCAATATCAAATGTGTAGTTGGAAATCGTTCCGCTAATCGACTTTATTATGCTGCCTGGTTTCAACCTCATCATTATCCGGCTGCAGAGCTTTATAAAAATGGTGTAACCGTCGGTCTGATTGATGAGAAACGTAATACTCCGGAAGCTAAGGTCTGGAGGTCTGATTACCAACAAAAAATACAACAGGAAAAGTCAGAAAAGCAGGTTTTCGAATTATTACTTACACCAAATGGAAAACTTACTGAAGGAACTAAAACAAACCTTTTTCTGATTAAGAAAAACAATGTTTACACAGCTCCTTCTCATGTGGTTTTATCAGGCATTACGCGTGTAAAAGTCTTGGATATAGGTATGGCAAATGCGATTCCAATTGTTGAGAAAAATCTGGAGTTGAAAGATTTATTGGATGCAGATGCTGTTTTTTTGACTGGAACTTCGCCAAAGATTCTTCCGGTAAAATCTATCCTCTCCTATCCGCAGGTTTTTGATGTGAATCATCCGCAGCTTGTGAAGCTAATGAGATTGTACGAAGAAATGATCAGGAATTATATCGGGCAATATAATTAATTGTTTCATCTATAATTACGTATTTTTGGCAAACAAATGCAGCCTATGAAGTTTATAGTATTAATGTTTTCGTTCGTTTTGTCAACTGCAGGATTAATAGCTCAGGAGTTTGTTGCGGCCAAAGTATGCCTTAATAAGGAAGAGTTGATACTGGCTGAATTGATAAACGCTTTTCGCAAGGAGAACAAAAAACCAATACTACCACTTTCTGCTGCATTAAGTTTTGTTGCGCAAACGCATGTGCGTGATTTGCAGCTTAACCGACCTGATACCAGTATTTGTTTAACAGGTAGTTGGTCAGACAATGGAAACTGGACAGCTTGTTGTTATAATAAATATGTTTTGGATCAGGAGTGTATGTGGAATAAGCCTAAAGAAATGACTTCCTATCCTTTCAGAGGTTATGAGTTAAGTTACTTTCAGGAAGAAATTTTAGTTATTGATAGTGTATTTAAGCTTTGGTTGAAAAGTGAAGAAACCACAGATATGATTTTGACAGCAGGGAATCACAAATCAAAGAAATGGGAAACGATGGGGGTTGGCGTCGGTGAAAATTATGTTAGCGTGTGGTTTGGTCAGCGTACAGATGCAAATGGAAAACCAAAAAGCTGTGAAGAGTTAAGTGCATCAGAAATGATTCAAGCAGATATGTCCAGTGCAAATGAACGCTATTATTTGATTTATGGTAGTTTTAATTATGAATCTGATGCGCTGGAGGCAATCAGACGCTACCAGAAAAATGGATTTAAAAATGCTGTGCTGCTTAAAGCAGATCAAAGAATTCGTGTGGCACTGGATGTTTATGACAATTTGCGTGAGGCGACGGCCGCAAAGGAAAAGCTGAGTAGCACCTACAAGGATGCATGGATATTAAAAAAATGAGTAGTTTTTTTAATTAACTGTCATTCAAACTATTTTACAGCGCTTTTGTTAACTGAGCATGGAAACAAATCAAATTGTCATATTTTGGTTTAGGCGCGACTTGCGTCTGGATGATAATCACGGACTTTACGAAGCCTTAAATAGTGGTTTTCCGGTTTTGCCTCTTTTCATTTATGATACAGAAATTCTGGACAAACTGCCTTCAAAAAAAGACGCCCGAGTTGAGTTTATTATTAATCATCTTGGAAAAATTCAAGATAAATTAAGCCAATATGAATCAGGGCTTTATGTAGTTAGAGGTAAACCAGTGGATGTCTTTCGCGAATTACTTTCGAAACATCAGGTTAAAGCTGTTTATGCGAATAAAGATTATGAGCCCTATGCACTGCAGCGCGATGAGAAGATAAGAAAACTGCTACACGAAAATCATGCAGATTTAAAGCTGTTCAAAGATCAGGTAATTTTTGAAGAAAACGAAGTAATAAAGGATGATGGCAAGCCCTATACTGTTTTCACCCCTTTTTCGCGCAAATGGAAAACCCGTTTACAGGAGAAGCCTATTAACATTTTTCCGTCCAGCAAATATTTGGATAACTTTTTAAAAAAGCAAGATACAATACTTAGTTTGCAGCAGATTGGATTTGAGCCATCCGGAATAAAACTTCCTGAACCTTTACTTGAAGATAAAAGACTCGAAAACTATAAAGAAACCCGTAATATTCCTGCGCTTGACAGCACTACCAAAACAGGCATTCATCTCCGGTTTGGAACGATTAGCGTTCGAAAGCTTGTAAGTTTGGCGCTGCAGAGAAGCGAAACCTATCTCAACGAATTGATATGGCGTGAGTTTTTCATGCAAGTTTTGTTTCATTTTCCGCATGTAGAAACACAAAATTTTAATCCAAGATATGACTGTATAAGTTGGCGTAATAATGAGCAGGAGTTTAAAAGATGGTGTGAAGGAAAAACGGGATACCCAATGGTGGATGCCGGAATGCGGGAATTAAATGCAACAGGCTTTATGCATAACAGGGTAAGAATGGTAGTTGCCTCGTTTCTGACTAAACATCTACTTATCGACTGGCGTTGGGGTGAGGCATATTTTGCTGAGAAGCTACTTGATTATGAAATGGCATCCAACAATGGCAACTGGCAATGGGCTGCTGGAACAGGCAGTGATGCAGCACCTTATTTTAGGGTTTTCAATCCGATGGAGCAACACAAAAAATTTGATCCTAAAAGCAACTATGTAAGTAAATGGGTTCCGGAATGGCAGGGCATGAATTATTATCAGCCCATAGTAGAGCATAAGTATGCGCGTGAAAGAGCAATTAGCACTTATAAAAATGCATTAAGCTAGATCGTTTATTTGTCAGTAAAATTTTGTTTTTTTGTGCTTTGATCCAAATCGCTTGTTATTTATGTCTGAAAAATTTGTTTTGAAAGAAGTAAAAACTTCTGATGATGAAAAAAAATGGCTTCAATTTCCATCACTTCTTTACAAAAACGACTCAAATTATGTACGTCCGATAGATGAAGACGTAACAAAGCTTTTCGACAAAAAACAAAACAAACTGCTTCGAAAAGGGGTAGCTATACGCTATTTGTTATTTGAAAACAGGAAAATTGTAGGACGTATCGCTGCTTTTATTGATCCAAATACAGCTAAAAATAATGATCAGCCTACAGGAGGATGTGGTTTTTTTGATTGCATTGATGATCAGGCGGCAGCCAATATATTGTTCGATGCCGCAAAAAACTGGCATATGCAACAAGGAATGGAGGCAATGGATGGTCCAATAAACTTTGGTGATCGGGATAACTTTTGGGGATGTCTTTCAGAGGGCTTTACAGAACCACTTTACAATATGCCATATAATTATCCCTACTATAACAAACTTTTTGAAAATTACGGATTTCAGAATTACTTTAATCAATATACTTATCGCAGATTGATTTATGATGGCGGTTTGAGCCCTATTGTCAAGGAAAAAGCGGAGCGCTTGTTTCGGAATCCTGACTATGAATTTCGAATGATCAGCTGGAAGAATATCGACAAGTTTGCCGAAGATTTCATGATTATATATAACAAAGCCTGGGGAAGCATTCCCGGTGTAAAAAAAATATCTCATGCGCATGCCATGGCTTTACTTAACCAGCTTAAACCTATTCTTGATACAAGGTTAGTGCATTACGGGTATTATAAAAATGAGCCAATCGCATTTTTTATCATGATGCAGGATTTAAACCAAATCATTAGGAAATTTGATGGGAAACTAAATTGGTTTAACAAGTTACGTTTAATTGCAGATTTAAAGGTGTTTAAAAGAGCCGACAGGATTATTGGACGTATTTTTGGTATAGTTCCGGAACATCAAGGTAAAGGTGTGGATGGGGGGTTAGTGATTGCTTTCCAAAAAGTTGCGCTTAAGAAAAACTTTCCTTACAAAGAACTTCAAATGAACTGGATAGGAGATTTTAATCAGCCCATGATGAAAGTAGCTGAAAGTATTGGAGGTGAAATATATAAAACCCATATCACCTACCGTTATCTATTTGATAGAAACAAACCTTTTAAAAGAGCGACCAAAGGTTAGTAAGCATTAGCCAATATTGGTAAATACGGCTTGAACATCATCGTCTTCCTCGACTTTGTCCAGAAATTTCTCTATGTCAGCCATTTGCTCATCGTTGAAGGCGACTGGAGAGTTTGGAAAACGCTGTAGTTTAGAGGTCACGATTTCAATTTTCTTTTCTTCCAGAGCTTCATGCAGGCTTCCAAAATTGGTAAAATCTGCATAGGCGAATGCTGTGTCCTCATGCACATCAATTTCTTCAAGACCGGCATCAATTAGTTCTAGTTCAAGCTCTTCTATATCAATGTTTTCATCAACTTTAAACTCAAATACTGCTTTACGAGAAAACATAAAATCCAGCGAACCTGAGGGCACAAAAGAACCTCCTGCCTTATTGAAATAAGATTTAACATTGGCAACTGTGCGGGTCGTATTATCAGTGGCACATTCAACAACCACCAAAACACCATGCGGTCCTTTGCCTTCATAAACCACTTCAACCATGGTTTCGGCATCTTTTCCGGCTGCCCGTTTAATGGCAGATTCAATATTATCTTTGGGCATGTTTTCGGCCTTGGCATTTTGAATGGCCTGTCGAAGTTTTGGATTTAAGTCAGGATCCTGACCACCCTCTTTTGCTGCAATCGTAATTAGTTTTCCGAGTTTTGGAAAAACCTTCGACATTTTGTCCCAACGTTTTTCTTTAGCCGCTCTGCGATATTCAAAAGCTCTGCCCATACTATTCTGGTTTTTGATATTTTTTAAGCTGCAAAAATACGAACTTGCTGATTAACTTGAAATTTAAAGCTAAATTTAATTAGGTTTTCGTTTGACTTAATTTTCCGACATTTGTATAGTTAAATTCAGAAAATCTCAAACACCTATCCATGCCCGAAATAATTCTTGCATCACTCAGTTTATTGCTGCTTTTTATCATCTTAGTTTTGCTGGTTCGTAAGAATAATAAAGATGTTGACCTCAATCCTTTATTATCCAGATTGGACTTTATAGAAAAAAACAATCAGCGTTTTGAACAGGATCTTAACAATGAATTCAGGCAAAATCGCACCGAATTAGCTGCCAATCTTAAAAACTTTCAAGAACAGTTTCTGGAAACGTTGCGCGAGATTAACCGCAGCCAGCAGGAACAGATGAAAAACATCAGCGAAACAAGCCGGCAATCTATTTTCAACCTGAATCAAACACTGGAGGAAAAGCTTGGGCAATTGATTAGTAAGAATGAAGAATCAAGTCGTGTGGCTCGTCAGGAATTGGCTCAGCATCTCAAAAGCCTGAACGAAGACATACAGCGCAAGCTGTCTGATTTTGGTAAAGCCCAGAAAGAACAGAACGAAGCTGAAGTGGCTCAGCTTGAAAAATCATTGCGGCAGTTTCAGGAAGCTTTTTCACAAAATGTAAAGGCCTTCAATGATTTGCAGCGCGAGAAATTTAACGACCTGGAAAAGAAGCAAGCAGAGTTGATCACTTCAACCGAAATTAAACTTGAAAAAATGCGTGAAACGGTTGATGAAAAGCTTCAGAAAACACTGGAGACACGCCTGGGACAATCGTTCGAACTTGTTAGCAAACAGCTCGAAAGTGTTCAAAAAGGCTTGGGTGAGATGCAAACCCTGGCCAATGATGTAGGGGGGCTGAAACGCGTGCTTTCCAATGTGAAAACAAGAGGCATTTTGGGTGAAATACAATTAGGTAACATCCTGGAGCAAATTCTGGCTCCCGAACAGTACGAAACTAATGTAAAAACAAAGCGCTCAAGTGGAGACCATGTGGAGTTTGCTATAAAGCTACCCGGAAGAGATGATGAAGGTGGTAATGTGTATCTGCCTATTGACGCCAAATTTCCACAGGAAGCCTATCATATGCTGCAACAGGCATATGATGAGGGAAATATGATAAAAGTGGATGAAGCAGTTAAGATACTTGTCCGCTCCATAAAAACCTTTGCCAAAGACATTCGCGACAAATACCTTGATCCGCCTTTTACTACTGATTTTGGGATTATGTTTTTGCCCATCGAAGGTTTGTATGCCGAAGTGATACGGCATACTGATCTGGTTGAACAATTGCAGCGTGAATATAAAATAATAGTCACAGGTCCTACGACACTGGCGGCTATTCTTAACAGCTTGCAGATGGGCTTTAAAACACTTGCTATTCAAAAGCGCAGCAGCGAAGTATGGCGGATTCTGGGAGAAGTGAAAACAGAGTTTGGAAAATTCGGTGATGTGTTGAAAAAAGCGCAACAAAAAATTACGGAAGCCAATACCGAAATCGATCGACTGGTAACTACCCGCACCAATGTGATGAACCGTAAGCTTCGTGCAGTGCAGGAATTACCTGCTGCTGATGAGAATAAACTGATTGATGAAGGATTATTGTTTGATGAGGATGGCGAAAATTAAACGCTTCAAAGCCAACATTTTCAATTGAAAGCTGTTATTATTACATGGTCCATAAAACTCCAAAATTTCAGCAATACTCTTTTGAAAATGTTAGACATATTACGCCTGCAGAGGCTCATGAAATCATTCAATCAGGTGAGGCCGTTTTACTTGATATTCGTGAAGATTGGGAGGTGCAGCAAGGTCGGCCAAATCTAAGCAAGCATTTCATGCATATTCCGATGTCGCAAATTGCTCATCAACTTGATAAACTTCCCAAAGACAAAACCATAATTGTGATGTGCGCCCATGGCATACGTAGTGTGCAACTTGTATCCTATCTGAAACAAAATTCCATACTTGACGTCATCAATATGGATGGGGCTTTTGAGCAGTGGGAAATTCATAATTTACCTACAGCCCCAGGTTTATATTGAAACTAATATTTCCACTTATTAGCAAGCGCCACCAACGAAAGCATCACCGGCACTTCTACCAGCACACCTACAACAGTTACAAGGGCAGCAGGACTTTGCAGCCCAAAGAGCGAAATTGCTACAGCCACTGCCAGTTCAAAGAAGTTACTTGCACCAATCATGGCAGCTGGCGAACAGATAGCGTGCTTCAGTTTTAATCTTCTGCCTGCAAACCAGGTGATAAAAAAGATAAAATAGGTTTGTATTACCAGTGGAATAGCTATCAGCAGGATGATGAATGGATTTTGAGTAATAATATCTCCCTGAAAAGCAAAAAGCAAAACCAATGTTAGCAATAAAGCAATGATACTGAATGGTTTAAATCGTGGTAAAAACATTTTTTTAAACCACTCCTCCCCTTTTGATTTGATGAGTATCCGGTGAGTAAAATAGCCGGCAAGCAATGGGATTACAACAAAGGCTGCAATACTGGCAACCAATGTGTCATATGGAATGCTAATGTTTGTAATACCTAAAAGCAAGCCCACAATGGGAACAAAAGCTACCAGGATTATCAGATCGTTTACAGAAACCTGCACCAAAGTGTAGTTGGGATCGCCATTGGTGAGGTATGACCACACAAAAACCATGGCCGTGCAAGGTGCAGCTCCCAATAAAATAGCACCTGCAATGTATTCGCCGGCCTGATCAGGATTGATATATGCCCCATAAAGTTTATCGAAAAATATCCAGGCAAAAAATGCCATGGTAAAAGGTTTGATCAGCCAGTTGACAACCAAAGTCAATACAAGCCCTTTGGGAGTTTTCTTAACGTCTTTCAGGCGCGAAAAATCCACCTGAAGCATCATAGGATAAATCATGGCCCAGATCAAAATGGCAACCGGAATGTTTACTTTGTAAATCTCCCATTCACTGAGTACCTGAATGGTGTTTCCAAAACGATTTCCGATGAGGATGCCAGCAGCAATCCCCATCGCAACCCAAAGGGTGAGGTATTTTTCAAAAAAACCAATGCGTCGACTTTTATTCATAAATGTAATTTTATGAAATACAATGATTTAAACTGGATTACATGATTGATTTTTCAGCATAAACCGTAATTGAATATATGCCGGTATTGAGCATTTGAAATGCCTTTAATTCTTTATCAGTAATATGTTCCAGGAATAGTTCATCAGGTACATCAAGCTTTCTTTCTTTTTGTACCTGAATATTTACAAAGCCTGATTGATTAATCAGCTCTAAATATTCAGATTTTTGGATGGCACTTCCAACACAGCCGGCATAGATTTCTGCAACTGAACGAATGTTATCAGGAATATCGCCCTCAATTACAATATCCGACACTGAAAAATGCCCACCGGGTTTAAGAATTCTTTTAATCTCATCAAAAGTTTTGGGTTTGTCAGGAACCAGATTGAGTACACAGTTACTGATGACTACATCTGCCGTATTTTCTTCAAGTGGTATGTTTTCGATATCTCCCAAAACAAAGTGTACATTTTCGAAAGGAAGTTTTTTAAGCGTTTGCTCAGCGCGATCCAGCATTTCTTCTGTCATTTCTATGCCTATCACTTTTCCTGTAGATCCTGTTACAGCACGTGCTACAAAACAATCATTACCTGCGCCAGAACCCAAATCTACTACTGTATCTCCTTCGTTTATTCGGGCATATTCTGTAGGAACTCCGCACCCTAAGCTCAAATCAGCTTCTGCAGTGTAACCTTTCAAATTACCATAGCTTTCACTGAAAATGCTGTAAGAGGAAGAACTACAGCAACATTTTCCTTCCTGAGAAGCAATAGCTCCATACTTTTCTTTTACTATAAGTTTTAATTTATCAGGGGTGTTCATTGCCTTAAAGTTTTATAAAATTTAAAAAATTCATTTTTTATTTCATCTCTGATTCTTCTGAATGTTGCCATAACTTCTTCTTCTGTTCCTTTAGCCTCTGCCGGATCATCAAATCCGATATGTAGCCTTTGTTTCACTTTACCCGAAAAGGTTGGACAATTTTCATTAGCTCCCCCACAAACAGTAATCACATAATCAAATGACTGACCCAGCAACTGTTCAACATTTTTTGGTTTGTTTGTACTAATATCGATAAAGGATTCTCTCATTACTTTAATGGCTTTTGGATGCACTTCTGATGAGGGGTTAGTTCCGGCCGAAACTACTTCTAGATCAGGGTTAAATGATTTTAGAAAACCTTCGGCCATTTGGGAACGGCAGGAGTTGCCTGTACAAAGAATTAATATTTTCATTGATTACATTTAGGGTTTGGATTGTTTAATAGCTTGCAAAAGAAATAGTAAAAAATTGATTGTATTTCTGATAGTTTATGGTTATCTAAACAATAATTGACCTTAACACCTTCAACGGTTCCTTTAATAAATCCCAATTTTTTGAGTTCTTTAAGGTGTTGAGAAACTGTTGTGCGACTTAATGGGATTTCGTTGGATATGTCACCAGAAATACAACAAGTAGATTGTGCAAGAAAATCCAGAATAGCTATACGTGCAGGATGTGCCAAAGCTCTGGCCAGTAATGCCAATTCCTGCTCTTGATCGTTGAAAAGTTCTGTTTTGAGCATAGATATTTGTTTTATGACGCAAACATACGACATAAATTGAATTAAGTAACTTATTAAAAGAAATAGATTTAATATTCGATGGTATATGAAATAGTTTGTCCTGAACTGCTTTCCTTTTTCTGTGTTTTGTTGTTTACAATGGCATAACTAATACCGGCTTTGGGTAGTTTAAAACGAATATTCAATTTGCTGTGCAACAGCACTCTCCTGCCCCTGCTTGTAACTTTCTGGTATTGCAACATATCTACTAAACGCATGGCTTCTTCGTCGCAACCGTGGCCAATGCCATGAATAAGATGAATGTTGTGTGTTTTGCCATTATCGTCAACATCAAAGCCAACAACCACCTTACCTTCAATTTTAGCTTCCAATGCTGCTTTAGGATATTTCAGGTTTTCTCGAATAAACTTTGATAAGGCTTCTTTTCCACCGGAATAACGTGGCAATTCAATGAATTTTTTTTCTTTTTTATAGGGCATTTTATGACTTTGTCTATAACAAAGATAAGGAAATTGAAACAGTAAGTTTTGGATAAAAAAAATCCCGGAACATGCGCTCCGGGATTAAACCAAGATGAGAAAAAACCTTATTTGTCAATAGCGCCGCCTTTGGCCTTCCATTCGTTGTATCCGCCATCATAAACCTTAACATTGGGGTATCCCAAAATTTCGGTTAGCGCAATATATTCTTTGGCTGTCCGAACACCTGTTGAGCAATATAAAATCACTTTTTTGTCTTTTGTAACGCCAGCAGCTTTAAACAATTTTTCAAGTTCTGCAGCATCTTTCATCAGGCTTTTTTCGTCCTGAATGGTATTGTGATCAACATTTACGGCTCCTTTTACATGGCCTGTACTTTTGTTTTCAAGACCTTTGTATTCACCAGTTTCCCTGACATCAACAACTACGGAACCTGCATCGTTAAGCGCAGCTTTTACATCATCCATAGTAGCAATCATAGCTTTGTTAGGAGTGCCATTGAATGTAGTCTTTTTGATCATTGTAGGATTTTTGGTTACGGGCTTACGTCCTGCTTTCCATGCATTCATACCACCATTAAGTACATAAACATTAGGGGCACCCATGTATTTCAAAATCCAGGCTACGCGGCTGGCATATTTCATAGAGCCTTCATCGTACACCACAATGTTTTTGCTTTCAGAAACACCATTTTCGCCAAAGATTGCTTTAATCTGATCATCTGCTACCAACAATCCTTCAATTTCACCTTCTTTGAAGAATGCTTTGTAAGGAACATTAACAGAATTAGTAATGTGTACTTTACTGTAATTAGGTTCCAGTTCAGCAGAAACAATGATATAATCACTGTTTTTCAGATTTTTGGAAAGATCAGCTACAGACATCAGCTGTTGGGCCGAAATTGTAAATACAAATCCAATAAACAGTGTAATTATTAAACTAAATCTTTTCATAATAAATTATCTTTTAGAATTTAACTTGAAGTTGAATTACAAACTCATCATTTTTGGTTTCGAGTGGCACATTTCCGTCTTCAGAACGATAGATATAGTTTGCTTGTAAACGAGTCCAGTCATTAAAGAAATAGTTAATACCAAAAGTCATATTGCTTTCTTTGTAATCTTGTGTATTTCCAGATTCAAAGAAATCATAGCGGAAAACCGGCTCAACATTCCATTTAGTGAGATAGCTCAATGTTGCATAACCACCACTGCGTTTGTCGCCAAGTTCGATAAGATTTCCTGAGCAGCCACCACCCAGGTCACGGTTATAGTTTCCTTCGTCCATGATGTACTCGGCTTCCAGTTTAAAACCACTGTAGTTGGCACTGGCTTCTACACCGATAGTAGTGCGTTCATCAGTAGTATTATTCAAAGATGGGTATCCATAACGGAAGCTGGCTCCAACTCTTAGATATTCAAAAGGTTTTGCAGTAACACGACCAACAATATCCTTTTTCTTATTATTGTCGGCACGCAATAAACCACTACCATTCATAAGTCCGAGTTGGTAGGTAAAAGTAGTTTTATCACTACCACCCATAAAAACCATACCCATATCACGGAAAGGAGCAACCATTTGCAATGTAGCAGTTGACCTATAAACAGTTATAAGATTATTACAGGCAGTATTTGTTTCCAAACCAAATGGTGATTTAAAGGAACCAACCGATACACGTGCAAAATCGAACCTGTCGTAAGTAATAAAGGCATCAAGCAAATAAGGATTAGCTGAAATAAAAGGGCTCATTTCAAGGACAACATAGTAAGAAAAATCATAAGGAATTTTTCCCATAGCTCCTATACGAGCACGTTCAAAGGTAAAGCTATTGGTTGAAGGATCAGTCATGTGATACTCATACTGTGACTGCAGGAATCCAAAGATTTTCATTCCTTCGTCAGGAGCATCACCTCCGCAGCCCTGTGCCGACACTTTAGTGCCGGCAAGTGCTACGATTATACTCAAAGCAATAATAATTCTTTTCATAGTTGTTTAAAATAAACGATTAATTTCCTGTCACGATTGGATACTCATGAGATTCTGCTTCAGCACTCCATCTGTTGGAAGCCCATGCGCTGTTGTCGTGATATAATTTGTTCATTCCGAAAAGCAAACTTTTTGCATCATAACCTAAAACCCGAAGGTAAGCAGTAATGGCACCTGAAGTTTGTCCGGTATAGCAATAGGTAACTACTGGTTTAGCAGGATCTAAATAATTCACTTGTCCCTCAGAAACCAGCAAAGGATTAATACGATAGGCACCGGCAATATGGCCAAATCCAAGATAATCAGCTTCACTGAAGTAGTTATTAATGAAATAGTTTGCAGGGTTGGTAATAACGTCAGTTGCAGTAGCTGTTGCAAATCCTCCGGCAATTACAGCAGCAACGCGTTCTTTAAGAATGTCAGCTCCGTTTGTAGCAGAAGAAGTAAATTTAGGGCTGGCAAAAGTAAGATTAGTTGGTGCTGGGTCAGTTGACCAGTTAGCATTACCTTCTGCCACATTTCCGATATTTGGTGTCCAGGCATCCAAAGCAACATTCCAGCCACTCATACCCCATTTTAAAGCTTTAGAATTATACCCTGACAAACGCAGCAAGGTTGAAGCATACGTAGCAGTTTGACCTGTTTTGCAAACAACCAAAATTGGCTGTCCGTTAGCCTTTTCAGCTTCTGTTAGAATATCAGCAAGATCAACACGATTAGCGCCATCAATATGTCCGGCAGCAAAGTCATTTTCTGAGCGAATATCCATAATATACATACCAGAAATAACACCGCCTTCAGGAGCTTTCATAACAAATCCGTCAAGAATTTTATTTAGATCCATGTCCTGACTAACCAAATAAGAAGTCAATTCTTTTTGAGCATCAAAAGTTTCTTCATCATCTTTTTTACAACCGGTAAAAAGTAAAGAAGGAATTAAAAACAACGCAATTGCGTAAATCATGAATTTTTTCATTGTAATAAATTTTAGGTAATTAATTATTTGATTTTGATTATAATTCAAGGGTTAACATCCGCCACTAGAAGCAGGTTCAGAGGAATGTCCTCCCAGTTTTTCAAGGTTTTTTTCATAAAGATCAGGGTAGCTTACCTCCCACTCTTTCCAGCCGCCATCAAGAGATTTTACGTTTGTATATCCAAGTTTGGCCAGTGTTTCAGCTGCAAGAACACCCCTGTCGCCTTTTTTACAATACACAACTATGATTTCATCTTTTTCAGGCATATATAAGCCCACATTGTCCCAATATTCCTGATTACCTATTTTAAATTCTAGGCTACCACGAGGAATATTTACTGAACCGGGGATATAACCATAGTAGTTTTCAATTTCCTGTCTTACATCGATGAGGGTGTATATTTCTTCCCCGTTCATCAGGTTGTAAAGATCGTCAGCGGTGATAAGGGTAACAGTTTTTTTAGCTGCTTCAACCATATCTGTTGCTGAGGAAAAGTCCTGCTTTTTCTCACATGCAACAAAAGCTGTAATTAGAGCAAAAATCAATACTATTTTTTTCATTATTGTAAGGTTTATAAGGTTATGCTTGTGGTTTTGTTTCGGCATTTTTGGCTTCTTCCTCTTCTTTTTCAAATCCTGTTATCATTGCTTTTATATTGGATGAAACACTATGCCCGGTTGTTGTCATATACATATGGACCAGGATGAAAGCTACAACCATAAATGCGCCAATGGTATGTGTAACAGCAGCTGTTTTAAGTCCTGCAGCATCAATTGGGTTTTGTGGATAGTGGTAATACATATATAATAATCCGGTGATTATCTGTACAGGAAAAATTAAGATTAGCAATCCTGCATAGATGATACGCTGCAGAGGGTTAAGTTTGTTATATAATGACTTTTTAGTAGGATGTGGATCCTTGCGAAAGATTCCAAGTGTGTAATACTGAATTTGCTCCTTTAGTTTATTTGTGGTAGGAATAAAGTTCACGTACTGATGAGAAAAGAGCATAAACAGAATGGATACAACAGCCAGCCCCATGAAGGCCCATGCTGAGGAGTTGTGCAGTCTGACAGAGTTTTCAAATCCAAAGAGAGTAAAATTTCCATGAATTTCAAAGCCTGTTAGGATGAGCAACATAACAAGCGCCATTTGGGTCCAGTGCCAGAAGCGCTCAAATCGGGTATATAGTTTTATCTTTTGCATGACTTATTTAAATTTAAATGGTGCAACAATACGCAGGATAGTGTGAACACTGATACCGAATAAGGAAAGGAATATCAAAGCAAAGCCACTGTAATCAACTGCTTTGTCATAATCCCTGCCAGGTAGATAAAAGTCATTAAGTGAAGCAATCCGGCTGTTTTCACGACTATGACAATCAGTGCAACTCAACACTTGTTCTTTAGGTGAAACCTGGTGATTTAAAGGCCAGAAGGCTTCTGTTTCAACAAATTCATATTGTCCGCTGTAATCTCTTTCCCAATAATCCATTCCTTGTTGAATAGCAACATCCCAATCCAAATCATTCCAGAATGCACCATCTCCTTTTTCAGGACCCCACAAATTAACTGATAGCAATCCTTTGTTAACAGGATCAAAAGGTTGACGGCCGCGATGCACTTTTACAGGCCAAATTTTAGCTGTAGAATCATTATAATCTCCAAATAGTGTATTAATTTTTACTGGAAATTCAGTAATAGTATCTTCAACCAGGTAATGGTCCACGGTTCCATTAAACCAGTAATACTCGGGCTCAACCATATTATCAAACACGAAGCGTCCTTTAATTGAAAGATAACTATAGTTATGGTCCGCGTCATATTCTTTGAAAGCATTGCCGTTTTCGTCTTTCTCTCCGGCTAATGACCAATCCCACCAAAGTGAAGTAGCATTTTTCTTGGCATACACAGGAATATGACAGGTTTGACATGCTACTTTGTAACTATGCAGATCGATAACATGGTCATTATGTGGGCTATCTGTATGACAGTTATCACAACTTATCCTGTTTGTATTTTCGGAAGAAACAGAATAAGCACGACCTTTAATATTATGATTTTGAGTTTCATGACAGTCAACGCAAGTCATATCTTTTCCGTCAACACCCATATGCACATCCAGGTTTCGGTCGCCATTAAACATAGCTTCTTCCAAATCGCCATGTTTTACATTATTTCCGCCACCACCATAGAAATGACAAATGCCGCAGTTATCGCGATCCGGGATACCCACATTTTGTGAAACAAAGTTATAATCTGGTACTGCATACTCTGCATTGGCTGTTTCTTCTGTAGCAGGCCATCCGGCTTTTCCCTTTTGTTTAAAATAGGTATCTGTTTTATCATGACATACCAAACAATCTATATTGTTTGGATTGTCAAAATCAAAGCTCTTATCTTCCCAACCATATCCAATATGACAACGCATACAGGAACCATTATTTCCGGGAGCTCCGGTACAAAAGTTGTTAATAATGTTAATTTTTCCGATTTTAACTTCTCCCCTGCCAGGGATATAAGCATCTCGTTCCCACAGCCAGTGAGAGCTGATCATAAGTTCGTCGTCGCGTTTATTGTGACAGGATAAACAGGCTGCTGTTACATCACGGGGATCAGTAAATTCCTGCTGTAAAATCTCAAACTGGGTGTGGTCAACACTGATAATGCGCTCTGCTTTGTTTGTGTATTCTATTGGTTCGGCTTCTTCTTTTCTTAAACCAAAATAGATTGTTAAATATATAACCAAAACAGGCAGCACCAGTACCACAAAAAAGGTAGTAAGTTTTTCTAGTATGGTTTTCATGCTATGCATTGTTAAAAGGTTCACAACAAAAGTACCTTTAGAATTAACATTTACTTAACTTTCTCTATCCAAGTTCATCAATGTCTGAAGTCGAGTTGCACGGCAAAATATTTGACCTATATCAAGAATTGTTATGTTTTATTACACTATATTTGCAGTCATAGTACTTATTTTACCACTAAATGAACTCAAATCAGGACATTATACGAAATAGCTGTGCCATCGGAAGCAATACTTTGGAGTGTATTAATTTGTTAAATGATGAACAGAAGCAGTTTTTGGAGTCCAAAACTGTAGATGTTTTTTATCAAAAAGGTGAAGTTTTAACAAAACAGGGTGCTTTTGCTTCCCATGTCATGATATTAAGAAATGGACTATTAAAGACTTACATTGAGGGGAAAAATGACAATCTAATTCTTCAGATATTTTCACCTATTAATATAATAGGGCTTTCTACGCTTTTTGAAGGTAATGCTGTGTTTCATCATAGCACACAGGCCTATATTGATACTCAGGTAAGCCTGATTGAGATTAGTGCTTTCAAACAGCTGATAAATATGAATCCTGGATTTGCCGCTAAAATAATAAGTTTGTTAGCTGAACAGAGTATTATTACAAATGGACGGTTTTATTGTCTCACCAAAAAGCAAACCTATGGCCGTCTGGCAGATGTAATTTTATGCTTGGCAAACAGGATCTATAAAACTCAAAGGTTTCCGCTTCAGCTAAGCAGGAAAGAATTTGCTGAGCTTTCGGGAATGTCAATCGAAAGTATTGCGCGGATTTTAACCAAATTTAAAGCTGACGGTCTTTTGGAAATCAACAATGAGTATGTTGAAATTCTTGACCTTGAGAAGTTGAGTAAAATAAGCATGCACGGTTAATCCAAAATATTTTTATTGTTTTGTTTAAAGGAAATGAAAGCAGCGTACATTTGCGCACTTTTATTTTTATTTATGCAGATAATAAATTTAGCCAATTTGCCGCAATATGCTGAGGCACTGGCTGATGAAGGGTGGTTTGTTATACCTGGCGCTCTTCAGCTGTCCTATTCAGAAGCGCTAGTAAAACTGATACAATCAACAAAAGAAAAGCTTTTATTCAAAAAGGCTGGTATTGGAACAGGGTCAGATTTTCAATTAAATAATAATGTAAGAGGCGATTTTATCCATTGGATAAGTCGTCAGCCAACAGAGCCTGTCTTGCAGGAGCTTATGGATAGCATGAAAGCTTTGCGACTGGGTATTAACAGGGAGCTGTTTCTGGGCTTGCAGGATATCGAAATGCATATGGCCATTTATCCTCCGGGAACATTTTACCAACGTCACCTCGATCAGTTTAATGAAAGAAGTAACAGAGTCATTTCTGTTGTACTATATCTAAATCACTTATGGGAACCCGGCCTTGGAGGTGAATTGGTAATTTATTGCGATAATGCTGAACCAGTAATTGTTGAGCCCAAAGCCGGAACACTGGTTTGCTTTTTAAGTGACGCTATTGAACATGAAGTACTCCCTACCCATGTGGATCGATACAGCATTACCGGATGGATGTTGAAAAAACCTGTTGGTTTGGGATTTTTATAGGTGACAGCTAAACATATTGGCGCCATTTCATAAAAAATGCTGCTTTTTCAATAGCTGTAATCATATTTAAATTTTCGATATAAACACCGCTTATGCTCAGCTGAACAGGACTAAGATTGATTATTCCTGTTACTCCGGCTTTGATCAATATTTCAGCAGTTTGTCGTGTATAAGCACCCGGGACGTTTAATAAAACTAGTTTTATATTAAGGTCGCGGATGGTTTTATGCAATTCATCAAAACGAAACCTTGCAAGGTCTTCCCTGCCTGTTTGTTCATTTACAGTTTCAAAATCAAATACAGCAACAAGTTTTATTTTGGTGTTTTCATACTCATACAAAAGCGTTTCCGTGAAAGCATCATTATCTCCAACTAATGCCATATGACAGTATTCTGCAGGGTCAAGCACCGCATTGATGCAGTCAATCATCTCCTGAACCTGATACCCTTTTCGAATATTTGAAGACTGGCAACCAATTAGCATCAAATCTCTGCGAACTGATTCCTGCGTAGTTCCTGTGTACCTTGATAGGTCAACCGAGTTGATATGTGCTCCATCTGTAAAGCGATATTTTAGTAAAAGCTGTCTGTATTGACTTAACCTTTCGATAACTTTTGCAGAAATCTCACTAATTAGTGCCATTCAAAAAATATTTTAGGCAAAAATAATAGAAACAACTGATCTGTTTATTAATTAACAGATCGATTTAGTCAATCAGAACTAATTTAGAAAAGGTATAAATGAAAACAAGCTGAATTTTAAGTAAAACAGCTTGTTATTCAGAAAAAGTAAATGTTTTCAGCTTATTATTTACGACCCGGATATACTTTGAGAGCTTCTTCAAGTGCCTTCATAGCACTACTTAAATCATTCACGTTTAGGACATAGCTTATTCTTACTTCATCTTTTCCTCTACCGTTTCCAGAGTAGAAACCACTGGCAGGTGCAAGCATTACAGTTTGGTTGTTATAATTAAAATCTTCTAACAACCATTGGCAAAACTTGTCTGAATCGTCAATAGGTAATCGTGCTACAACATAAAAGGCACCTTTCGGACTCGGACAATAAGCCCCTTCCATTTTATTTATTGCTTCAACAACCGTGTTTCTTCTTTGCAGATACTCGTTGATTACTTCTTCGAAATAGCTATCGGGGGTATCAATAGCTGCTTCTGCAGCAACCTGTCCAAAACTTGGCGGACTTAATCTTGCCTGGGCGAATTTAAGGGCAGTTTTCATTACCTCTTTGTTCTTGGATATCATGCAGCCAATACGAACACCACATGCACTGTAGCGTTTTGAAACAGAGTCGATCAGGATAACATTATCATCAATTCCCTTTAGGTGCATACAGGAATAATGGGTGTTTCCATCATAAACAAATTCGCGGTAAACCTCATCAGCAATTAAATACAAGTCATACTTAATCACAAGCTGACGCAGCACTTCAAGTTCTTCTTCATTGTATAAATAACCTGTTGGGTTGTTTGGATTGCAAACCAATATTGCTTTCGTTTTTGGTCCAATAGCTTTTTCAAAATCTGAAATCGGAGGAAGTGCGAAACCTGATTCAATGGAACTGTAGATTGGTTTTACATTGATGCCGGCATTTACAGCAAAACCATTATAATTGGCATAAAATGGCTCAGGGATAATCACTTCATCGCCTGGATCCATAATGGTTTGGAAAGCAAAAAGCAAAGCTTCTGAAGCGCCTGCTCCAATAATAATGTCTTCGGCAGTAATATGAATATTGTGCTTCTTGTAGTAGGTGGCAAGTTTCTCACGATAGGATAATACGCCGGCAGAATGGCTGTATTCAACTACTTTCTGAGGATAATTACGTATGGCGTTCAAGGCAATTTCAGGCGTTGGGATGTCTGGCTGTCCGATGTTTAGGTGAAATACTTTAGTGCCTCTTTTTTTTGCTGCTTCAGCAAAAGGTACCAGTTTACGAATAGGTGATTCCGGCATCATTTTGCCTTTAATAGAAATACTTGGCATATTGGTTATACTTTAATATTTGTAATTAAAAACCCGGCTGCAAAACAACCGGGAATGAAATAAACTTTATTATTTACACTATTGATTTATCGGTGCGCCACTTGTTTCTGTTTTTGCTGGCATTGCTTCTGCAGGCGTATTTACTACTTTGCCTTTAATACGCAATACTACACTACTGGAGTTTTTTGCATTCGACAAAATGGTCACTGTTTTATTAAATGGACCTGCTTTGTTGGTGTTGTATGTTACTTTGATCTTTTCTTTGTCACCAGGTAAAATTGGTTGACGAGGCCAGGTTGGAACTGTACAACCACAGGATGAGCGGGGACGCGATAAAATCAATGGTTCGTTTCCAGTATTCGTAAATTCAAACTCATGCGTTCCATCCCCATGCAGAAGGATTTCACCATAATCGAATACAGTTTCTTCGAAAGTTATTTCTGGTCCGTTCTTCGGCTTTTTTTCATCTGTTTGTGCATTTGTTATAAAACCCAGACCAAAAATCAGAGCAAAAATTAAAACTATGTTTCGCATTGTCTTAAGTATTTAAAGTTGTAGAAAAGTCTTTATCTGCCAACAAAATTAATAATTCTGAACGGAATTAAAGTTAAAATATCTGAATATTTTATCTGCTGTTAATTTTTTAGCAGTTTATTGGGAATTACATTTATTGAAAACTGTTGCTTAGCCTTTTTAATGCAGAAATCAATGACTTTTATTTCTTTCTTTTGATGCGATAAGGAATAGTTGTATCCAGCAACAATGCCTCCTGTATTATTTCATGACTCAGCTTTATCAGGTTTTCGTCCAGGCTACTAAAAGTGATCCCACTTATTTGTTTTCTGCCTCTGCTTTCCAAAACAGCCTGATAGTTTGAAAGTTCTCTGCCTCTTAAAAAGGCTAATTCTACTTTGTTGTTTTTTAAAGGATTAAGGTAACACACCCAGCTTTTTTGATAATAAAATGGAATGCCAAACCTGATTTTGCTTGTCAGTAATAAATCATTAACAAATAAATCATGAAAATAGAGCATAATTTCCCTGACTGGTTGCTCTTGTTCAGAAATAAAAATCTCTGGAGTCATAAGGTTGAAAAATTTACATTTGAGTAGAGATTCATAATTTATGAGGTATAGATGTAGGATTCACTGGTTTTTCAATGGTATTTACTGATTCAAATTATCAATTGATAAGCATCCTATTTAGCCGAATGAATAAGGTAAATTGTTTTGGACATAATATCGGAGAACTTTGCCAAGGTTAGATGTTTTTTCCATATCACAAATCAATTGCGCTCTACTGTATTTTTCAACACGGAATTGATTATCTGATTGCAATTCATTCTTTTCCAAGCAATCAAGGCAGACCAAACCCCGCAAAATAATCAGTGATACATATCGGATAAACAGCTTTTTATTCCGCTTAGGAAAACTTGTTTGTTGCAATAGCTCGGCTACCTCGTTATATAACTCAATATAATTGGCTCGCAAATTGGCAATTTTATTTTCAGTAGTAATCAGTGTTTTTATGCCATTTTCTCGGTCTTTATAAACATCGAATATGTCATTTTCCAACTGCATAATTTTACCTAAGGCATATAGCAATTGTTCTTCTTCAGGGGGGGTAAAATAATTTAGCACACTTCTATAAAGAAGCAATGATACTCCGCCTTTTTGGTAGGTTATCGATTGAATATTTTCAATTGTAATGTTGGCATCCGTTTGTTGCTTGCTCAATACCTGTGCATCAAACACATCCTTCGCTTTTTTAAGTAAAAGTTCAGGATAAGGAGCATTTGCTAATGCCTTAAGGTAAAACTTTATGAATAATAATTCCCGATTATTCTCAGCCAGTGTTTCTTCTGGATTGATTGTAAGCGATTTGATGTGGTCTAAAGACATGGATGAATCATCAAAAAAATCATCATATAATCCGGTGGAAGCACCCAAACAGCTCAGTGCCAGCCTTTCTTTTTTTGATAAAGTTTGTCCCCTGAGCAAGCAAAAAGCTTCTCCCAATATGGCAGGAACAGCAAATCCATAATACTTCTTTATCTTATAGAGATCCTTTTTGGTCAGGTGTGTATCTGTTTTACCCTGAAAATCCTTCAGTACTGGATCAATATGTATTTTGATAAACCTGCTTTGTTTATAAAATGATTTGAGCAGAAACAAAAGTAAACCAGGAAGTGAAGAGACATTGCCAATTGTTTTTATCATCTGTGTTTCCTGGATTTTTTACGTTAATACTATGGAATTTAGTGAAATATAAAAATGTTTAAATATCAGCAAATGACATTAAGCTTAACCTAAACCATCGTTTTGTTCATTATTCAGTCAAAAATAGTTCTTTTTTTATGCTTTGCATACACAATTTGCATTCAAATGGAAGTTATCAACTGGTTTGACAATTGGATTCTTATTAAAACCAATTAGTTAAGTTTCAAATTTCTTACTTTGTTTTAGTTTTTATAGTTTCAGGCCTACCCAGTGATTCTGCCAAAAGTATCCATTGAAAAATTGTTGAAGCTACGGCAATCTTAACCAACCAATTGAAACCGGTGCCTAAACTGAAAAACAAGAGTGAGAAAGGTAGTATGGCAAGTGCTATATACAAAGTTTTAAGGTTTATTTGCTTCCAATCATATACAGGTACAAGGCTTTTGCCTTTTTGCTCTTTAACTACCATTAAAATTGCCAAAATTAATCCAAGTAAAAATGGAGGAATCAGCCAATAGAATTCCATTTCTACACCCCAGGTGCCAAATGATATGTTGGAATCCGGTTGTAAACTGCCATAAATAATTATTGACGAGATTAATAAGTGCCAGCTTAATAAAAATGCATGAAAAAGCAGTCTGTGTTTTCCTCGTCCTTCCAGATAAAACATAAATAAAGAAAAAACAACAATCAAAGGTAATAACCAAAAATCTCCCCTAAACCCCTGACCTCCTAAACCAAAAATACTCCAGTCGGAAATCTCAGGTTTGTAAATTACGCGCATTGTTGAAGTCCAGAAAAATGTAGTGGTTAAAATAGTCCAGGTTAAAACAACGCCTCTGAGTTTATTGCTTGATTTTTCCATTTCCTTCTAAATCAATAATTTTTGTTGATATGTTTGGTCAAATCTAATAATTTTTCTTTGATATTAATTAAGCTTATTTGCAATTTCAGAAAGCACAGGTGCAGGACCGGGAAAATCCCATTTTTGGCTGTAATTGACTGCGATACTCGTTTTTAATTCAGGAATATAAACTACCTGGGTTCCCCAGAAGCCTGAATGAGTAAATGCTGTAAAACCATTTATTTCTGTTTTCCAAATACCAAGCCGATAATCAAGCGACTGTTGAGTATCAAATTTAACCGGTCTTAGCATGGTATCAAGTGTTTCAGCATTTTTAAATACCTTGTTATTAAACAAATATTGAAAAAACAGACACAGATCAGCTGTATTTGCCAGTAGTCCTCCACCCCCAAAATAATCCAGCGTAGGGTTGATATAATAAGTGTCTTCTCCTTGACAGCAGGAACAATAATACTGTACCAGTTGAAAATAAAAGGATGAGGTTTATTTAAAAATTTTAGAAATCTCATTTAGCTGTTTCTTTCTGAAATATTTGAAGCTGTTTTTGATATTTTTTAGAGAAGCTAAAATAGTTTAAATAGATAAAACCTCATTTTACATGCAAGATGAAACACCAATGGCCACATGGAGCAAGCTGATGCAAATTTTAAGAAGGATTGATAAAACTTAATCTTTTTTCCTGGTCCAACTATCGTCTATCGGCAATCTGACAGAAATTTTGGTTCCCTTTTTCACTACACTTTCAATATGAATAGTTCCATTATTTGTTTCGATAAACTCTTTACAGAGAATTAATCCAAAACCGCTTCCTTTTTCATTTTCGGTTCCCCTGGTTGTGAAAACATCATTGATATTGAAGATTTTACTGATGTTTTCTTCAGCTATTCCAATACCATTATCTTCAATAGTGATAAGTATACTATTGTCGTTCAATAATTTCGACCTTATTTTAATTGTACCATATACCGGTGTAAATTTTATGGCATTGCTTAGGAGGTTACGCATGACTGTAAACATCATATTACGGTCAGCATACATTATATGCTTTTCTGGTAGTAATAATATTATGTCAATTTCTTTTTTGTCTGCTAAATCCTGCAATGGTCGCAATGCTTCTTTTACGACTGATTCCAGCTTAAGTATTTCAGGTTTTGCAATTTTATGATTTGATTGCGAACGCGCCCATGATAATAAATCCTCCGCTAACTCTAAGATATTTTTACCGCTGGAGATACCGGAATTCAAATAAAATTTCTTTTTATCATCCTCAAGATCATCAAAGTTTTCTGACAATACTTCGAGCAATGAAACCAAACCTCCAATTGGACCCCGTAAATCATGTGAGATTATCGAAATTAGTTTTTCTTTGGAATGGTTGGCATCAAGCAATAATTTATTTTTTTCTACCAAACTGGATTCATTTTCCCTTAACTTTTGCAGAATATTGAAGCGTTCGATGGCATGTGAAATAGTATTGACAATACTTTCACTGTTTATTTTGCCTTTGACAACGTAGCTTTGTGCGCCTGTTTTTATTGCTTCTCTTCCTTTGCCTTCATCATCCAAGCCTGTTACAACAACAATAGGAACTTCAATATTTAATTTCACTAAAGATTCTACCGCTTCCAGACCAACACTGTCAGGGAGGCCAAGATCAAGTAAGACAATGTCAAAATTGGTAATTTTAAGAACCTCAATCGTTTCGGACAATGTGCTGGTGCTTTGGATTTCAAAGTTATAATGGGGACTATTCTCCAACATTTCTTCCATTAGCAACACATCTCCGGGGTTGTCTTCAACAAGTAAAGCTTTAATGTTTTGCATTTGGTTTTAAGTTCAACGAGTTGTTAAAAAAAATAGATAGTTTTAAAAATGAATAAAAATATAATTACACGTATAAACCTGACTATTTTTTTGGTAAGGTTACAATGCTTAGCCAAAAGGATTCAATAGCATTCACAACCTCCAGAAACTTATCAAGGTTAAGAGGCTTTGAAATATAACAGTTGGCATGAAGATTATATGATTTTATAATATCTTCCTCTGCTCTTGAAGTAGTTAAAATAACGACTGGGATACTTCTAAGATGTTCATCGTTTTTTACAATTTTTAACACCTCCCTGCCGTCAACTTTAGGCATATTCAAGTCTAAAAGCATTAAATCAGGTCGTGGGACATTTTCATATTTTCCCTTTTTATAAAGAAAATCAAGTGCTTCCTGACCGTCCTCAACAATGTAAAGTGTGTTTTTAAGCTTACTTTCCTCTAAAGCTTCCTTGGCAAGCTCTGCATCTCCGAGGCTGTCTTCAACAAGTAAAATGTCGATTGACTTAAGGCCTTGCAAAGTATCGTTATTCATATTATCGGTATTTAGTGTGAGTAATTAAATGATTATTTTTTATCCAATTTAAAGTAAAAAGTAGTGCCCTTATTTATTTCTGATTCAAACCATATTTCACCTCCATGTCTTAATACAATCTGCTTGCAAATGGCCAATCCTATTCCGGTTCCTTTATAGGCTGCGGCGTTATGCAGTCGTTGAAATACTACAAATATTTTCTCACTGAATTTTTTGTCAATGCCAATTCCGTTGTCTTTTACAGAAAACAACCAACTATCACCTTTTTTTTCTGATTTGACAAGTATTTCAGGTATTACATCGTTTCTGCGGAATTTGATAGCATTTCCAATTAAATTCAAAAACAAACGCTCTATTTGGTTTCCATCTACATTTATTTTTGGCCAATTGCCTTCAATTTTAACTTTGGCATTTGTTTCTTTGATTGTAAGGTTTAAGCTGTTAATAGCATTTTCCGCTAATTGTTTGACATCAGTTTTAACAAATTTTTCTCCCCTGGTCGAAACACGGGATAATTCCAGCAGGTCATTGATAAGGGTTTGCATCCGGTTTGCGCCGTCCACAGCAAAGTGGATATATTTATCTGCTTTCTCATCCAGTTTGCCTTTGTATTTTCTCTCTAGAAGCTGGGTATAGCTTGAAACCATGCGCAGTGGCTCCTGCAAATCGTGGGAAGCTACATAAGCAAAGCGTTCCAGCTCCTTATTGGAGCGTTGCAGTTTTTCGGCGAATTCTTCCAGCTGTTTTTCAGCCTTAACTTTTTCAGTAACATCAAAAACTGATGATTGATACCCAATTTTTTCACCGGCAGCATTATATAGCACACTTGCATTGGCTTGGGTAATAAATGTGGAACCATCTTTTTTCAAAGCTGTATAATTGCCCTGCCATTTGTTGTTGCTGTTCAAGCCATTCAAAATCTCGATGGCATCGCTCTCATATTTAATGAATTGTGGAATTGGTTTTCCCAAAACTTCTTCTTCTGAATCGTACCCCCAGATATCCAGAAAAGATTGGTTAACACTGGTCAGGTTTCCAGCCAAGTCAGAAGTGCTGTTAGCTGCCACTGACGATTGAAATACAATATCTTTTAGTTTTAATTCATCTAACTGTTGTTTTTTCTCGCTAACATCACGAATAACCGCCAGCATATGTTTTTGGTTGTTGAAGTTGATAACAGAACCATGCACCTCAGTAAAAAAAGTAGTTTGGTCTTTGCGCACGTCAACTGTTTCACCTGAATAGAATCCTTTTTCCTGAATATCTTTAATAAAATCAGAAAATTTATGATGGTAGTCAGGGTGTATTAGCTGGGCAGCAGTCATCCCAATCATTTCGTCATAATTATAGCCATAAATATTACATGCTGAAGGATTTACTTCTACAATTCTACCTTCGAGGGTAGCAATAATAAAGGCATCAGTGGCCGATTCAAAAACCGCTCTGTGTTTTTCTTCGCTTTGTTGTATTTGGTTTTGCTTTTCAACCAATCTTGTGATATCGTGAAAAATACCAAGCAATAAGGGCTCTTTGTTGATCTCAATAGCAGTAACTTTAATTTCTACCGGTACACGTTTACCGGATTTTGTAAGTACTTCTGTTGTTACTGAAACATCAGGAGCATTTTGAAGTGTTTTAAATTTTTCAACCTGTTCCTGCCTCACATCCTCCGGATGCAGCATAGATTGATGCATTCCTACAATTTCATCTCGTTTCATTTCCAAAAGCTTTTCAGCAGCAGGGTTTACATCCAGGATATAGCCGGTTTTCGGGTCACCTATGACAATGGCACTGGGGTCGCTTTCGAACAGACTTCTGAATTTTTCTTCGCTTGATTTAACCTGGCTTTCGATAAGTTTTCGGTTTGTAATATCCTGTATAACTGTTATAAAGAATTTCGGTTTATCCTCATTATCGCGATGCAGTGTTGTGTTTACCTCGGTCCAGACATAATGGCCATTCTTGTGGAGGTATCTTTTTTCGAACATCAAAGTTTCATGCTCACCGGCAATCAACGATTTAACAACCTTTTCGCTACTTTCAATATCCTCAGGGTGTGTTATTTCCTTCCAGTTTTTTTTCTGTAATTCAGCATGGCTGTAGCCTAATATATCGGAAAATGCCCGATTGATTCGCAGTGAGCCATCCAAACCAGTTATTGATTTACCAAAGGGAGAGTCCTCAAAAATAGTACGGAATTGTTTCTCATTTTCTATTAATTTGACTTCTATTTCTTTTTGCCTGGTTATATCAGTATGAGCGCCAAACATTCGTATAACCTTGCCGTTATGATCTAATTCACAGGCGGCTTCATTGTGGATAAACACATAGTGCCCGTTTTTGTGCCTAAACCTGAATTCCAGAATAAATTTTCCTTCCGGATTCTGAATAAATTTATTTACTTGTTGCAGGCTGGAGTCTTTATCGTCAGGGTGTAACAACTTTACCCAATTATCAAAAGTGTTTTCCAACTCATCGTCCTCATACCCCACTTGCTTTTTCCAAACCGGTGAAAAATAGACTTCATTTGTGATCAGGTTCCAATCCCACATTCCATGACTTGTAGCTTCGTTTACCAGTCTGAAGCGGGTTTCACTTTCCAAAAGGGTATCATGACTGGTTTTAACTTCCTGGAGCAAAACACTGTTTTGAGTATTTACAGCCTGAATCCTGTAAAGCAAATATCCCAATACTGCAAAAAATGATAGCAGGCGAATGATATGCCATAGCCACCAATCATCGAACCAGGGTTTGGAGTGATAAAAAGTTAATCCAATAATCGCATTAAACAGAGCAAAGTATATCAGGAATAATACTCCAAGATTTTTATCCATACGATAGATTCGTACAAGCTTGAAAACACTGACTAAAAAAAGCAATCCTGCTACTATGTTTAAGATATCAGCTGAAAGTGTAAAACTCCCCTCTTCAATCATCACAGGAAAAAACGCTCTGTTTAAGCTGACGAAAATGGCAGTAATTACTGAAAATAGACCTGAAAATATTAATAAATACTTTGAAAAACTTTTTGAACTGATTTTCCAATGAAAGCCAAATAAAGCAAAAAACACTCCCCCAGATAACAGAGCAATGGAATGGGTAAGAACAAATCCGTGTCCGCTTTCATAAACAGAATGAAATAAATCCCAGATACCCATCACTAAAAATCCAGCAGACAAAAAAGCAAAGGAGGCCTTTTTTTTACCAAATAGTATTTCCAAAGGCATAAAAGCAATTAGAATGGCAGCTATGGCTCCAATAGCTTCAATTGTTGAGTGTAGCGGATAATTTATCACTTGAAAGGGTTCCCAAAGAAAATCAAGCCAAATGATTTTGACGATTGTTAAAACAAACAAACCAATCAGAGAGATCAGCAGAACAATGTTTATCTTGTGTCGATACTTTTCATAAGCAGTAAAATCAGGTATATACTTACCAAGCAGATTATCCACAGGATTATTACCAATTGGTCTCATAGTACTGATGCTGTGTTAGTAAAAAGTAAAAGGCCTGCTTGGGATTTTTTCTCCTTTATCGACACATTGTAATTGAAACAATTATCGCTTTATACCATAAACAGGCTAATGCAACGAAATTCAATCCCCCAAATTTAGCGTAACTAAATTGAAAAAACAATTTTTTGGGACGAAATATTGATGATCGATTCAATTTTTGTTTTTTGAAGTAGCCTATATTGCTAATTTATTAAGTGGAATCAGAAAAGAACTAAGCAGATAGGGATAGTTTGTAAATAAAGCACATAAGGTCTGGCATTTTCATATTAAAAAAATAGTAATTTATTAGTTTATCCGGAAAATCATACTTAAGGTCAGGGGTTTGTATATTGTTCATAATATCAGGTGTTTTATATAACCTTCAGACCAACAATTAAAACAAATTATTCAAATTTCACCTATCCAATCGTTAGCCTGACCTATATCAGAAGTAACCATCACAGTAAGCCCCCTGTTTTTCGAAACTGTTTCATAAAATTTACCATCTTCCAGATATTTCTCCTGACAAACAATGGCAATTTTTTTGATGCTCCTGGCTTCAACAGAAGCCCCTTCTGCTAATGCATAAGTATCCATAACAGATAAAGAATACTCCAACTTTCTCTCATCACACAAAATCTTATTACACCCATTCACTAAACAAGTTTCAAGCACCTTCCTGGCATAATTTTCTGCTTCCTTCAGATGTTCGTCTTCACCATAAGTAACTACCTTTAGAAGGTTTTGCTGTACTTCAAAATCAAATGAAATTGCCATAATGCACTTATATTAAGTTGTTTTAAGTGCTAAATTACTGTGAATAATACACATTGTCAAATAATTATGAATGTATTTTTACTTTATCTTTTGCTGATTGAAGTACTTGGGACATTTTGAAATTTACAGTGAAAATATAATCCGCTTTTCAACGGATGACGTCCTCTATTTTACTATTAATAAATTATACATCAATATTTTACCCATTTCAATGTGCTTGTTGATTGATTGCTTGTTATCTGAACAAAATAGAGTCCACTTCTCAATGAAGAAGTATTCAGTTTGATTTCAGAATCTGAATTTACAAGTGTTTCAATAACAACTTTACCGTCAATATCAAACAGTTTAATCAAAACATCCTGACCATCATTCAGGTTCGGGTTTTTTATATAAAGCACGTCTTTACCTGGCGTAGGAAAGATACCTATCTCTTTTGCAATTGAATTATTGTAGCCAGTGCTGTTAATGAAAACATTGGTCATTTTTAATGAAGCATCTCCATTATTGTATTTCAGTTTTACATATAATCTCTGATCTGGAGCATTAAAATAATAACCGGTTTCCTGCAATTCCAGTTCCTGCAGATTCGAATATTCCATTACGGAAGCTTCATTAACCAAAACTGTTCCGGGCTTTTCAACAATCCGGAACAACTCAAAAATAATATCTCTCTCAGCCATTTCGGGATAAACACCGCCAATGTTACTCATTTGGATTTGTATTTCATCGTTGTGGTATTGTCCTTCAAAGTTGATGAGTGCAAATTCATTATCAGCCAAACTATTGGGATTAGTTTTGTTATCATCAAACAGTGTATATCTGTTTTCTGTTTGACTTCTATCAGGAAAATACTGTACAACAAGGTTTTGTGAGTTATACTCATCAGTATTTTGCAGACTATTTACAGTTGGAATAAAGCTTCCTGCTTTTACCAAAACAGGAATATCTTCCAGGGGTGCAGACATGTAAAAACTACCTGGCCCCTGATAGTTTTGCAGGTTATGATAGTTTATCCAAACACCTTCGGGCAGCACCACTTCACGTTGTGTGTGCCCTTCAAAAACAATGGGCGCAATTATTAGCTGATCGCCCCAGAAATACTGACTATTGAGATTTTGGAGCAAATCATTTTTTGGGTCGTAAAAATCCATCGGACGGGCAAAAGGCAAGCCATAGGCAGAAGCCTGATAAGCCAATGTGTAATTATAGGGCAATAATTTATAGCGCCACTTTATGTATTTACGTGTAATATCCTGTGCTTGTGTGCTATATGCTGTTGGAGAAGTTTCTATCCCAGCACCATGTATTCTGAAAATAGGATTAAAAACTCCCATTTGTACCCACCTCACAAACAATTCATCATCATTACCTCCTCCAGTAAACCCGCCTATATCAGAATGCATATAAGGGATTCCATTTAAGCCCAGTGAGAGCATAATAGGAATTTGCACCCTCAGACCGCCAAAAGACCTTTGCACATCGCCTGACCATGGAAATGTTGAATATCGTTGCATGCCAGCAAATCCGGAACGTGTCAGATTAAACAATCTTTTGTTCTGAAACTCTGATATCCAATTATCGTAAACTATTTTATTCCATTGCAAGCCATAAACATTATGGATTTCAGATGCAGTTTTACCTCCGTAATGAAACATATCAGAAGGATGTGTTTCAGGTTCACCAAGGTCGGTCCACCAACCAGCCACACCTTCCAGTGTTCGGTTGGTATAAAATTGATTAAACCACTGAGGAACATCAGGATGAAACAAATCCAGGAGTGCTGCATTGCCTGCCCAAAATCCGTTTATAACATAGGTTTGACCATTAGCCCGCTTAGCAAAATAGCCTTGGTCGTTTGCAAAAGAATAATTGGTGCTGTTAACCGTAAAATAGGGTTCAGTAATTAAAATGGTTTTAACGCCTTGATTTTTGAGGTCAGACATCATCGCTTCGGGATTTGGGAAACGGCTATAATCCCAATTGAGGTTTCCCATAGTATTAGGATTTCCAAACCAATACAAATCCAAAACCAATGCATCAATCGGAAAGCCTGCATTTTTTATTTGCGTAACAATATTGGTTGCTTCAAGCTGTGTTTCATAACCATATTTTGACTGAATATACCCCAAGGACCATATTGGTGGCAGGGCTTGGTATCCGGTTAATAATGAATAGTGTTTAAGCAATTCGGAATGATTATCAGCTGCAATAATAAAAAGATCAGCCTGTCCGTTGCTGAAAGTGTAGTTCAATTGGTCACTGTTCGAGAGGCCTACATCAAAACTTGCAATGGAATGATTGTCAAAATAGAGCATATATTTTTCGCTGGAATTTACAATCGGAAGTGTAATATTAAGGTTTTCAGCTCCTGGACCATAACCCCAGTTTGCCTGGTTATTAACAGCAAGATTTCTTCCTCTTAAATCCATATTAATGGCTCTTGATCCACTACCGTAAATACGTTCCTCTTCTTTTAATTTTGACTTCAAAGCACCCTGATTGGCGAATTCATAAATTTTAGTAAAATGCAGCGTAGTGTCAAAGTCATAAACAAATTTAAAGTGCAGGTTTGTAGTGTCTATAATTACTTGTATCGAGTCAGTTGCAAACTTTAAAAAGCGACCTTGCAGATCTAAGGTGGCACCTATAGTTTGTTTAGCTGCTATAGTAGAAAAAGAGGGTTGGTTTTCAATACCTGCAACACCAGAAAAAACATTAATTATGTTTTGATTATACGGTGTAACAATAATTGATCCAATATCACAGTGAATAAACAAGGAATCTCCGGAAAAGTCGTAGGATTCGTACGTTGGCAGTGTGCTTACTGAAGTAAGATCAACCAATATATCCTGGTTATTCTCGTCTCTTCCTACCAGGTTGCAATCGGCACTTCGAAATACAAAGGCCAGTTGCAATACGGTTTCAAATTCTGGGATGCCATAGAATGACCGAATATGATAAGTGGCACTGTATAAATCGTTTCCAATTGGTGTCATCAAGGTTTCGGGTGTGTTCTCGCACCAATCAGTGACGACATATTTCCAATCGGATGATCCGCTGCTTTGCGCAGTAATCACGCCGGTATGCATATATACATCTCCTGAATAACCACTTAAAGCAGCATTTCCTTTAGTAGCATCGTAAATTATAGTGATTGTAGAATCAACACCCGGATGAATAGGATTTACTGAGAGGATCTGAGCTTGAAATACTTTGAAAACAAGCACAAACATCAGCAGAAAAAATAGACGTAGAATTTTAATCATAGTAACACTATTCTTGTTAAGAATTATATCGAGGGTTTTATTAAGCTAATTAAAGAACGCAGAACTGCTGTCAGGCGCAGAAAAAAAAAATGAAATTGTTAATCCATAAAATTGACATGAATTATTCAATGACAAGCATATCCCAGTATTTCAGGTAGGGAACTACAAAAGTCACTTGATCACCTTCTCTCTCAAAATCCAACTCAAATGCACTGCCGAAATTTAAATCCGGAGAAGCAAACCATATCTTGTTCACCTGCTGATTTGTTCCATACGTAACCCTAAGGCCATCAATTATAAAAGGTGTTGATTTAGTTCCATTTGTATCTCTCCAATCCAATGTGTTTGTACTGAAATTGATAAGATGAATTATTTGCCTGTTTTCCAATTGCTTACCAATAACTGCAACACTGCCTGTTTTCGGAGGCCAGTCAGAAAGTGTTACCGATTCATCAATACTACTTATGTCAGGTGAATTAAATGATCCGCCATCTCTGAGCAGATTTTGATAAGCTACAGAAAAATCATAATAGGAGATTAAATCATCCTTAAGCTCAGCTGACATTTGCAGGTTATCATTTGGGAAGTATTCTTTTCCCAGCATATGTTCACCCAATTCAAGATGTGCACCTCCAAATGCAAAAATTACAGCATCAGCGAAAAGAACTGCAGGACTATTAAAACTTCCGGCTTGTTCTGCAAGGTTATAGTTGATGTAAGCTGCTAAAACAGAGTTTTTTTGGCTGTTACTGTACAAACTGTTGTTTTTAATGATTTGTGCCAAATCTGAATAGCTTTCATAGGGATTCCAGACTTCAGTGTAGAGAAAATCCGTTGCTGAGTTACCTATCACTCCTTCCTGAGCGTATTGATTAACAGCATTCATCACGAGATTCTTGTCAGGATGTGCTGATTTCATTGCCTGAATAAAGGAACCGTAAGTCAATGCAATATTAATGGGATCACCATCGTAAGTGTATTTAACTCCCCAGTCTCCAAGTTGATCAATATGATAACCATCAAAATCAAAAACAGCGTACATATCTGAATTTCTTTCTGCCAAATACTGTTGCCAACCTGGATTTGAAGCATCCATTAAAAAAATCGGACTTTTCAGAAAACTCCCAATATCAAAAACGGTTTTGTTTGTATGATTTCTATCATCAAACATATACCATTCATTTTGAACTCCATCATCTGCAGCATCATCCAGCGCGCCATAGCACAAATTATAAGCCATCGTTTTCATTCCCTTTTCATGTGCTCTTTCGATATAGCCCTCAACAGTTGATTTATAGGTAGGCCTGTAGGCGATATCCAACCAGTTTTCTGATGGGTTGGAAACTGTTCCTGCAAGCGGTTTATGATGTTTTTCTGACCAGTCGTAGAACTGAATCCAATTAATGTGATGGCGATTTAAATTTTCAACAACCTCATCCATATCTGCGGCCGACAACATAGAAAAATCTGATAAAAAACCATATCTGGGAAATCGTTTGGAATCAGAAGATACATCCACAGCTATTGTTCCCTGAATGATTTCCCTCCCATTCTCAATGGTATAGACTTCTATCAAATAGCCTTTAAAATCTAATGTTGGAGCCTGCCACGACCAAAGCTGGCCTGTATTATCCGTTTCGTCAATAACTTCATTCAGATGTTTATATCTGATTATTGATGAAGCAGGCATTGCAGCAGCAGCAGTAGTAAAATGGATTATCTCACCCGGAGAGTAAACGGCTTTATTTGTGGTTAAGTTTAACCTTTCAGATGCACTACCGGGGATTATTTGACCGCCGGGTGATATATCATCATTGGAATTGTTCTTACCGCAAGCACTGATAAAGGTTACAAATACGACAGCATAAATGAAGAACTTATTTTTCAAATGAAAGATGGTTTTAGTTTAAAACTTAGGTTATGACATCATAAATCTAAAATCAAAGATAGATGTTTTGCCAATACTTCTTGATATATTGGATAAACAGCGAAATACAATAAAGGTATTATTCAATAGCACAATTAATTCTATGATGCTTGATCAGGTATCAACTGCTTTCGGGAAATAAAGAACCAGACTATATAATCGGAGTTGGTAATTTAATGATTCAAATATTTTTCAAAATCCATTTGGCAATATTCAGAAAAATACTACTTTTGCACCTCAAAATTATGGCGAGATAGCTCAGATGGTTAGAGCGTCGGATTCATAACCCGGAGGTCCCGAGTTCAACTCTCGGTCTCGCTACTACAAAGTCTGTCAGTTGTGCTGGCAGACTTTTTTTTTGCTATTTTGCAAGCAAAAAGTTGCCCATGAAAAGATCCTTTGCTATTGCACTTTCCCTTTTGTTTCTTCAGCTTAACGGGCAGGATAACAATTATTTGGCAACAAACTTTGCCCAATCAGCCACAATTCTTACTTCCAGTGGAGAAAATCCAAAACTGGCTGTTGATGAGCATATTCATACTTTTTGGGAATCTGAGCCTCCCCTTCCTGAAAATTACATTAATAACCCTGACCTTAATGCATTTCATCCAAAAGCTGCAAAAAAGCTTATCGTATCAACTAATGCTGCAACAGATGCAAATCTTAATACGGCAATCTCAGTAAATAGTAGAATTAATAATGAGGATTTTGCCTATTCAATCAAGCTGGATATTCCAGTGAAGTCCCGTCGTTTAAGTATAAAAACCGGGGGTAATAAAGAGGTTTATTTTACAATACACTATACTGATGGAAGCCATTTAAAAAACACTATCCTGCCCAAAGATCAATACACAATGTTGACGTTTTTTCCTGATTCAAACAAATTTATTCGTCAAATACAATTTGTGAGCGTAGCATCCTTTCAAATATTTGAGATAGCTTGTCTTTCTCAGAAACCATTTGTTGAGTATACACTCCAGCTCAACAGGATTGCATCCATCGGACAAATCTACAGCCGGCATTTTAATCCGGGACCTATAGAAAGCATATCTTATTTGGGTTCAACAGATGGAATTACCTGGAAAACTCTTGGCAAGGCCAATCCTAAAGCTATCGGAATGATTCCCTTCTTACTGAAGAAACAAACCGAAATTCGATATTTTAAACTTCGTTTTGCATTGTCCGAAACAGATTATGCAAAAGCCATGCTTTGGGAGCTTAAACTCTTTGATCAATACGGCCCATTTGGCAAACCCATACCATCAAAATTGTCCGATGAAACGCTTGAAAACCGAATCGGGCTTAATATGGTTTGGGGCTGGGGGCAACAACAATACAGCGACCAAATACCCAGTGACAAAGGCTGGAAGCAATACAAGGGCATTTTCAAGAAACTCAGATTGTACCATTATCTCTATTGGGACATACCTAAACCAGGCACAAAAGCAGGTTATGCACAGATGTCAGAAAAAGGAACTACTGCAAATTGGTGGCTTAATTGGGATCGGGAATACAACTTTCTAAATCAACAGGGTTTCGATATTTTGTCGACTTTACTTTTTAAGAACAGCACTTTTCCTGATTCGGTCTGGAAAAACCCGAAGCAGGAAGCCTTTGCCATAGGCGATGAATTTGCCGGTCATTTTGGTGCTTCCGCACTGGCTGAAGCAGTGGAAGCAGGAAACGAACCCTGGGACTATCAGCCTGTGTTTTACAGAGAAACAGGAACAGCTATGATGGAAGGTTTTAACAATGGAAACAGCAATTTGAAGCGTCTTCCAGCTGCTTTTCAGTCAACATTCAAACAATATGCTTACGATGATTTGAATAATTTCTTCCCTGATTATAGTACTGCCAAAATGTTAAGTCTGTCAGATGCATTAAACATTCATTTATATTCATATGCCAATGACAGCTTAGGCGAGTACATCGCTCTGCCTCCCGAAGATCCAAGGTCGCCTGTCAACAGTATCAGAAACATGTTGCGTTATCGTAATAAATTTGCTCCACATGCGGAAGTCTGGGTTACAGAATTTGGCTACGATAGCGATGGCGCTGGGGAAGCATGCCATCACAGTAATTGTATTGATGCACAAAAGCAGGCTGCCTGGGGCATTCGGGGGGTGTTAAAACTGCTGAAGGAAGGCGCTGACAGGGTTTATTGGTATTTTTATGCCAATGAAGCTACAGATTCTTATCTGCACAGCCGAAGTGGATTGACGGCCTCAGCAAGTAATGCTTATAAACCTAAACCCTTGTATCATGCTTTCAAAACAATGATGGAAACGCTGCGTAATACAAAACTGGCATCCATTGTTGAAGAAAATTCAGAATACAGCATTTACGAATTTGTGGATCAAACAAACGGGAATAGTTTTTTAGTTGCCTGGATGCATCACTATGATAATCCTGAATTTGGAAGAACAATAGATCATCAAATTTTTAAAAATGTTACTGAAGCACTGATGCTCAGCGGTGAAACACCTATGAATTGGGAATCAACTTCCAAGAAATCCCATCAGCAGATTTATGGCTATCCCACAATTTTTAGGCTAAGACGATAAGGATAAGCTTAAAATAGGTAATTTTATGAGTTCAAAAAAATCATTTTACTATGAGAAAAACGCTTAACTTTTTGATTTTAGGAATGCTGATCATTTTTGTCAGTGCATGCGATATGCAAATGAATACTGACCAGGAAACAATGCAAGCGCCTATTGGTTCGCAACAATTAACATTAGACGCTGACATAATGAGTCCGGAAGTACTTTGGTCTTTTGGAAGGATTGGCGAGATGGAACTTTCGCCTGATAAAACAAAACTACTTTATGGGCTCACCTATTACAGTGTGGAGCAAAACAAAGGCAATACCGATCTTTATTTGCTTGAAATTGCTACCGGAAAAACAGAACAGCTTACGCATACATCCGGAGGGGAATACAACCCACGATGGAGGCCTGATGGCAAGAAAATTGGTTTCCTGTCGGCCAAAAGCGGAAGCATGCAACTCTGGGAAATGAATATTGATGGCACTGGCCGAACTCAAATTTCCTCTATCGAAGGTGGTATCACAGGATTTGAATATGCACCTGACCAATCAAAAGTTTTATTTACTGCAGAAGTAAAACTAAAACCCACAGCCAGTGATATTTATCCCGACCTTCCTTTGACCACCGGACGCATCAACAACGACCTGATGTACAGGCATTGGGATCATTGGGTAGATACCTACAGCCATGTTTTTATTGCAGATTACAATGGTTCTTCCTTAAGTAATCCGGTTGATTTAATGCCCGACCAACCATGGGAAACACCTCTTCGCCCGTTTGGAGGCATGGAACAAATCAGCTGGTCGCCCGATTCTAAAACTGTAATCTACTGTTCCAGGAAAAAAGAAGGAAAAGCATATACAATTTCTACAAACGCTGATATCTATGCTTACCATTTGGAGGACAAATCTACTACCAACATTACTGAAGGGATGTTAGGCTACGACCTGGCGCCAGTCTTTTCACCAGACGGAAATTTTCTCGCATGGGAAAGCATGGAACGTGATGGTTATGAAGCCGATAAGGTGCGGTTAATGGTGAAAGATTTTTCAAGTGGAAAAATAAAAGAATACACTACTGATTTTGATCAGAATGTTCATGGGCTTAAATGGTCTGATGATGGATCTAAAATTTACTTTACCAGTAATCATCACGCACTTGACCAATTATACAGCCTTAATATCAATACTGCTGAAATCAGAAAAATTACAGAAGGAGTTCACAGTTATACCGGTTTAATCCCTGCCGGTGATCAGCTGATTGCCACCCGTATGTCAATGTCAATGCCGGTAGAGATTTTTAAAGTGGATGAAGCAAGCGGAGAGCAATCGCAGCTTACGTTTGTGAATAAATCTACGCTGGATCAACTTACAATGGGCAAGGTGGAAGAACGCTGGATAGCAACAACTGATGGCAAGCAAATGCTTACCTGGGTGATTTACCCACCCCATTTTGATCCCGATAAAAAATACCCGACTTTGCTTTATTGCCAGGGAGGCCCTCAAAGTACGGTAAGTCAGTTTTGGTCGTATCGTTGGAATTTTCAAATGATGGCTGCTAACGATTACATTATTGTAGCACCCAACCGTCGTGGCTTACCAGGTTTCGGACAAGAATGGAACGAGCAGATCAGTGGTGATTATGGCGGACAAAATATGCGGGATTACCTTTCGGCTATCGATGCCCTTTCCAAAGAACCATTTGTAGATGAGGAAAGACTTGGAGCTGTTGGAGCCAGCTATGGCGGTTTCTCTGTTTTTTGGCTTGCCGGAAATCATGAAGGTCGATTTAAGGCTTTTATTGCCCATGATGGCATGTTTAATCTTGAAGCACAATACCTTGAAACAGAAGAGATGTGGTTTGTAAACTGGGATTTAGGTGGTCCTTTCTGGGAAAAAGATAATCCAGTGGCACAGTGGTCATACGCCAATTCACCTCATCGCTTTGTACAAAACTGGGATACTCCCATTATGGTGGTTCATGGTGAATTAGATTATCGTATTGTAGCCTCACAAGGAATGCAAGCTTTTAATGCTGCTGTTTTGCGCGATATCCCGGCAGAATACCTTTATTTCCCTGATGAAAACCATTGGGTGCTTAAACCACAAAACGGAATACTATGGCAGCGTCGCTTCTTCAATTGGTTAGATCAATGGTTGAAATAAAGATGAATCAATAATGATTAAATAATTAGCATTATGAATATTAACCGCTTCTTTTATCAGAAGCGGTTTTTTATTGCAACAAGGCAACCAATTCCTCATGATCAAGCCCGTTAAAGCTACCTGAACTCATCAAAGCCAACACCGTATTTTGCAGATCGTTACTTTTTAAAAACTTAATTAACTCCTGCTTTGATTCAAGAATGCGCAGATCAGTTTTGTCAAAGCCTTTGCGGATGCGATCATGCGTCATGATATCAAGCTTTTTTATGGCTACGGCATGCGGATCATAAAAAACCACAGCTTTGTCGGCAGGTTCAAGCGTTTGACTGTAATGATCGATGAAAACCTCACTCAAACTGCTGTATGTGTGTAACTCATAACATATTAGCAGTTTGTGATTTGGGTACTGTGATCTTAACGCTGCAACAGTTGCCCTGAGCTTGGAGGGAGCGTGCGCAAAATCTCTGAAAACAATTGTATTATCCTTTTCAAACCAACGTTCCAAACGTCGGGAGGCACCTTTAAAACTACTTATCGCTTCATAAAACTGACAGTTAGTAACACCCATTTTCCGGCAGACTTCCAAAGCAGCACTGATATTCATTAAGTTATGATCGCCAAATACCTCAATAGGAATATTTTCTTCTTTTGTTTTTAGTTTTAGTTTTTCCTTTTCCAAAACGGAATCATGGGGATAATAGGGAATCTTGTCCATTTGAAATTCAGCAGTCAGTTTTTCAACTTCCCGATCTGATGCACTGTAAATCAAACAGCCTCCTTCTTCAATCGCCTGAATAAAAAGCCGGAACTGCTGTAAATAATTCTCAAAAGTTGGAAAAACATTAACATGATCCCATCCAATACCGCTAATCACAGCAATATGAGGATGATAATGCAGAAATTTTGGCACCCTGTCGATGGGTGAGGTTAAATATTCATCACCTTCAATCACCATCCATTGGGCTTCGTTACTCAATTTCACCATTACATCAAATCCTTCCAGCTGTGCACCAACCATATAATCAGCGTCGATACCGACTTTTTGAAGTACATGCAAAATCATGGCAGTAATTGTAGTTTTTCCGTGACTTCCGCCAATCACCACACGTTTTTTATTTTTACTTTGTTCATACAGAAACTCGGGGTAGGAAAAAACCGGGATCTGTAATTCTTGTGCTTTTAGTAGCTCGGGATTGTCAGCTTTTGCGTGCATACCCAGAATAACCGCATCAAGGCTGTTATCAATTCTCTCCGGAAACCATCCGAATTTTTCGGGGAGCAATCCTAACTGCTGCAACCTCCCTTTAGAGGGTTCAAAAATTTCATCATCAGATCCGGTAATTATATCTCCTTTATGATGAAGGGCAATCGCCAGGTTATGCATGGCACTTCCGCCAATAGCAATAAAATGTAAACGAGCCATAAATAAAATGAATAAGCAAATTTTGAGCGAATCTACGCATTTTACCTCAATACTTTATTTTTGCCAATCATACAATTTGATTGGATTACTTACCTTTGCCTGCTTATTGGATACCGAAGATAAATAATTATGAAACAGGAAGATATTAATAAACTAAATCAAAAACTTGAAAATGCAAGCGCAGAAGAAATTCTGACGGAAGTGGCAACGCTTTTTCCTGGCAAGATAAGTTTTGCCAGCAGTTTGGGTTATGAAGATCAAATTATCACTCATTTCATTGCTGTAAATAATCTTCCGATTTCAATATTCACTTTGGATACAGGTCGTCTCTTCCCGGAGACTTACGATTTGATTGACCGAACGGTTGCTAAATACAAGCTTAACATTGAGGTATATTTCCCCAGCTTTAAGCAAGTGGAGCAAATGGTAAACGAAAAAGGTATCAACTTGTTTTACGATTCAATTGAAAACCGAAAACTATGTTGTGGTATCAGAAAAACTGAACCGCTCAACAGAGCGCTTTCTCAATTGGAGGCATGGATTACCGGATTAAGGAGAGAACAGGCTGTAACGCGCACCCATATGCAGGCTGTGGAATGGGATGCCATGCACAGCTTGGTAAAAGTTAATCCTTTAATTAAATGGTCAGCTGAGCAGGTTGAAAACTTTATCAAGTCAGAAGGTATTCCTTACAATAAGCTACACGACAAAGGCTATCCAAGCATAGGATGTCAACCATGCACTCGTGCAGTTCAGCCCGGCGAAGATATACGTGCTGGTCGCTGGTGGTGGGAACAACCCGAACAAAAAGAATGTGGCCTGCATAAATCATGAGCACTTTCTGAAAACAGCTGATGAACAAATCGATTCTCAATCTTGCCGTTCCCAACATCATCAGCAACATCACCGTTCCCTTGCTTGGAATGGTCGACCTTGCCCTGATGGGACATCTGGGCTCTCCTGTATATATAGGAGCAATTGGGCTTGGAAGTGTCGTTTTTAATGTACTGTACCTCAGTCTGGGTTTTTTAAGAATGGGAACTACAGGTTTTACCGCACAGGCATTTGGACGAAACGACAATCAGGAAATAGCCTACGGGCTTTACAGGCCGCTGTTCATTGCAATTTCACTGGCACTGCTTTTGATTGTTTTGCAAATTCCAATTGAAAAAATCAGTTTTTACTTACTAGATGGCACCCGTGAAGTGAAAACACTTGCACGTGAATATTTTTATATCAGAATATTTGCCGCGCCTGCAACGCTTGGTTTAATGGCATTAATGGGTTGGTTTGTTGGAATGCAAAACACAAAGATACCAATGGTTTTAAGTATTTTTATCAATATACTGAACATTGGATGCAATGTATTCTTTGTTAAAGTATTACAAATGGATGTGGCCGGAGTTGCCTTCGGAACCTTAATTGCCCAGTATGGCGGGCTGGGATTAGGTGTTTTCTTACTGTTTAAGTATTACCGAAAAAATCTTTTACCGGTTCAAAGGGAGCTGATTTTTCAGTTGGAACAACTGAAAAGGTTTTTTAGAGTTAATATTGATATTCTTATTCGTAGCATTGCCCTCATTCTTACGCTGTCATTTTTTACAAGCGAGTCAGCAGGTCTCGGAAATGATATTTTGGCAATCAACAGTTTGATGTTGCAGTACTTTTTCGTTTTCTCCTATTTCATGGATGGCTTTGCATTTGCAGGTGAGGCCTTGGTAGGGAAATTTACCGGCTTAAATGATAAACAAAGGATTAAGAAAACGATTAAGTATCTTTTCTTTTGGGGTTTAGGCTTGAGTTTGCCGTTTATGCTTGCTTACGGCCTCTTTAATTCTGAACTAATCAATTTGTTAACAAACGATCCGGATTTGCTGGATTACGCCTTGATCTATAAATGGTGGATGATAATCATTCCAGTAAGCACTTTTGCTGCGTTTATTTGGGATGGCGTATATATCGGTGCTACCGCCTCTGTTTCAATGAGAAATACTATGCTTATTGCCGCTATCGCCGTGTTTTTACCAACTTGGTATTTCGGACTTGAATTGTGGAACAATCATGGGCTGTGGTTGGCTTTTCATTTGTTCATGCTCAGTCGTGGTGCACTGATGACTCTTTTTGCGAAGAAAGCGCTGAACATATAGAATTTATTGCTGTTTAACCCGTTGTGCATTTAGAAA
>NPID01001001.1_pt1 | contig 71245 bp, 33 predicted proteins | sample 8637491 | NCBI WGS metagenome assembly NPID01 (sample SAMN07420843, study PRJNA396082) | bioreactor metagenome | isolation source: sample BA6 brine-fed electro-methanogenic bioreactor BA | place: Japan: Kochi | collected 2016-06-14 | reverse complement strand
TCCTCGCCATAAGCGAAATCTGCGCGCAGGTTGATGTGCTGTTTCTTGCTGATTGTGAAGCGTATACCAAGCCCTGCGGCGGGGAGAATATGTTCTATCTTATCGAAAGTCGGTGCAACCGTTCCGCCGGATAGGAAGGCAACACCGCCGAGTCTCTTCCATATAGGATAGCGATATTCGATCTGTGCCGCAAGATACAGGTCATCGCGGAATTTACCCTCGTCATAGCCGCGCATGGTCTTGGAGCCTCCGAGCTGTGGGTATTCGGTGAACGGTATCTCGCCATCTGCACCGGAGAAGTAGAATTGCCCTGCCAGAACATGATCGCCACCCAGACCGTAGTACTTCCTTAAATCCGTACTCAATATGGAATAGTTGGCCTGATATTTAATATCCAGTGCCAGCCAGTGACCCTTTGTAGGAAAAAAGGCAGAGTTTCGGGAATCGCTGGAAAGCTCCAGCCCTGTGCCATAGATCAACTTGGGATCATGATGGTTCACTCTCCATCTGCAATCGAAGCAGCTATCCGGCTCATCCGTCGTTAGAAAGAAAAATCTCGGACCGATATATGTGTCCTTTGCTATTCTATATGAGAATGTTAAATCTGTCAGACCAATCTGTGGTGTGAATGTAGAAAGGGGGTCGTCGGGGACTTCGATGCCTATGCCGTAGAAGTCCTGCGGATATTTCTCGTATTTTAGGTCAGCGGAAAGCATGTATTTGCCTTCGTCGAAATAGATATATGTGTAGGCAACAATGGAAATCTGCTTATTGAGGGTATAGATGCCATTGAGACCGACCTGGTCGGGCTTGGCATCCGGCCTTGAGTTAAAAAGGAGCAGGGCAGTTCCAAAGCCGACATTGGTTTCAGGTGTATAGAAGGCATAGGCGGCAGGAATAAAGCCCTTTTCCCTCTCCTGCTGAACTGCCTGTGGTATACAGCGCATATCCTCGCTGATCTCCTCACAGGTATTGTCTGCAAAGAGTGTAAATGTCAAAAGCAGAATAAATGTAGTCCACAGAGTCTTCATACTTAATGAATATAGAGTTTAGGTTTGATATGGGAAGGGTTTTATTTTTCACAGACTCAGGAAATGTTCCTAAGCTCCGTAATGTCCCTTATAATGATTATGCCCTCGCTGTCATCCAGAGATGCAATTCGTCCCTCATATGTATGCTTTTTCCCTTCAATATCAAGGTCATAGACAATATTCACAGTTCTGCCGGATGAAAGAGAGAGCCTGACCTGTTCCATAATTTTCTCGCATACATCATGGGGCAAAACATCACAAATACGCCTTCCCATGAATTTTTGAGGGCTTGTATAGGGTGCAAAATCACGGGCTGCCTTGAATTCCAGAATATTGCCATCAATATCGAAACGGAATATCATATCTGGTATTGCGGCTAGTATGGCTCTGTTCTTGTGCTCTGAGCTTTCTATTCTCTGAAGATATTTTTTCTCCTCAGTTATATCCTCTACGAGTGCCAGGAAGAGCCTCTTACCATCTTTAAGTATAGAACGGGCGGTCAATCGTCCTGTCATCAGACTCCCATCCTTTCGTATGAAATCTATCTCCCTTCTTTCGACTGTTCCGGATTCTTTCAGCAGGGTGATTACCCTTTCTCTGTCCCGGGAATTCTTGTAGATCTGCTCAATATTCATTGTCCTTTTATCATCCTCTGTATAGCCGAACATTGATATCAGAGCCTGGTTATTGTCGAGCAGATGTCCTTCCATGTCCGTCAACCCAACACCTACAGGGTTTGCTGAAAATAAAGTTCTGTAATGCCTCTCCGATTCCCTTATTTTCTCCTCTGTAATGAGTCTGCTCATTACAAGGCTTATGTGGGCGGTCAGATATTCCACAACATTTCTCGACTGAAGGGGTATCATTGATCTTGTTTTAGAACCAACATTGATAAGCCCAAGTATGGCATTCTCCTTCATGATCGGAGTGATGCCAAGGCACTGTATACCCTCATTAACTCTGATACTGTCATTATCATCGTGGAGTCTCATGTATGGTGTATAGAAAGATGAGCCATTTCTGAATTTATCAATGATATTCTCAGGTGGATTGCTAACCCTGACATGCTCTGCAAATCTTCGTGACAGCCCCCTGTGCTTTTTTAGAATAAAGTTATCACCTTCTTTCAAATATATACCGCAGCACTCTACCCCCTCTACCTTTATAAGACCATCGAGAATATTTGAAAGTGCAGTTTCCATATTTGAAGACTGTGAGAGTTTAACGGCAATATCCCTCTGAAGTGACAGTAGCTCGGATGTGCGTTTGAAATCCGTTATATCAATATGTGTCCCTATAATCCTCTTGGGAAGCCCCTGTTGATCCCATTCTACAGTCCGTCCTCGGGATAGAACCCATCTATATTCGCCCGTCTTTGTCAGCAGACGGAATTCCATTTCATTGTAGGTTTTGTCAGAATTATGTCTTTCGAGCCTTGCACTTTTGACATATTCGAAATCATCGGGATGAATCAGATCCATCCATCGACTGTTAGATACCTCTATCTCACCGGGGTCATAGCCGAGCATCTCAAACCATCTACTATTTACCCAGGTCTCCCCTGTCTCAACATTGACATCCCAGAGGCCATCATTAGTAGCCTCAAGAGCGAGCTGAAGTCTGCGCCTGTATTCCTTTAGTTCAAGCTCCTTTTCCCTCTTTTCGGTAACATCCTGCACAAAGTCAATGGCACATGGTTCATCGCCGATATGTGTATGCCATGTATTTATGTCCAGCCATAGAAGCTGTCCTGCCTTGGTGAATATCCTCGTGGAAAATGAATTTGGCTTGAAATTACCGTTCCTTTTCTCAAATATCTCACTGACCTTATCTATATCATCGGGATGGAGCAACTTGAAAGGGTTCATATCCTTGAGCTCATCAAGGGAATAGCCTGTCATATTCTGTGCAGCCAAATTGACATATATGATGTCATTGACCTTGGATATAACGATACCCTCCCGCACATTCTCGAGAATTGCTGAGTAGTGCTCTGAGAGATCTTTTCCAAGTTCACCCGATGTAATCAGGGGTTCATCATCATTTCTGAGCAGCTCATGGGTTTCCTTGAGGAGGGCTCTAATCCTCCTGCCCATCTCTTTATAGTTCTTTTCCTCGTCCATAAGTCACGCCCTGGATCAAAATTAAATTGGGTCTTACTTAAGAAAGTATAGTATATGATCTTTGCTTATGCAATGGAAATTGTGTTGACAAGGAATTAAGAATATAATAAATATTAATAAAGTAACTAAAGCAAGTTCGAATGGGTGATGACCAATTTATTGGTTATTATATTGGACATATTAGTCATATTGTGCAAACCCTGATAAAGTATAAATTATGTTAAAAGTAGAAAAGCAACTTTGGAGATGGAGGGGACATGAAGAGAGCATTCTCACTACTAGCCTTTGTTATTCTGGCATTCTCACAGATGCCTATGGAATTCACCTATCAAGGTAAGCTCACAAACTCATCGGGCATGGGAATAAATGATGACCTGCCCATGACATTCAGACTATTTAACACTGCTTCCGGAGGCACTGCCTTCTGGGAAGAAAGCCACCCTGTTGTTACCATTGACAAGGGATTATTCTCTGTAGCACTCGGCAGTATCACATCTGTTTCAGGTGATATGTCCGGAACTGTTTTTCTTGAGATCACCATAGACGGCGATGTTCTGTCGCCAAGGGTCAAGATAACCCCATCGGCAAATGCCATGTATGCCCTTGTTGCAGACAGCATCTCCGGGGGAAGGGCAACGGATGATGACATCACAGACAATACATTGGATGAGCTTCTCGATGTCAATATTGCTGACATAGAAACAGACGACTATCTCTCATGGGACGGCGCAGAATGGGTCAACGGGCCTCTACCAGTTACAGATGACATCACAGACGATAATCTCGAAGACCTCTTCGATGTACAGATTACCTCGGCAGCCGAGGGACAGGTTCTGTCCTGGGACGGAACTCGCTGGATAAATATAGATGCACCAACAGGCGACGATGCCTATAATACTGACTTCTCATACAATGATGGCACAGACGAACTGTCGATAACAGACGGCGACGGAACACTGACGGTTACAATCGACAATGAGGCAGATATGCTCACCGACAATGTCATATCCGATCTTTCGGATGTCAACACAGCCGGTGTTGTTTCGGGGAGGGTTCTTGTATATAATGGCTCACAGTGGATACCCGGCGACCCCCTGAGCGCGACGGACAATCAGACGGATGTCGAGGTTCCTCTGACATCAACAGGAGACTTTACCTTCATAGACGGCGAAACCAATGTACACGGTGCCCTTGACGACCTCGACGCTGCAATAGGAGCCTTGGACGACGGCAACCCAGCCACAACAACCGTCACATGGTATGACATATCCAGCATACCCCCCGGCTTTTCCGATGGCATTGACAATACAGACCATGTCACCAATCTCACATTCTCAGATGCATCGGATCAGCTCATACTGACAGACGGCGGCGGCACACTCATTGCCAATATTGAGAACGAAGCGGATGATCTGACAGATAATGAAATATCAGATATAGGCGATGTTTCAGTCGATACCCCGGAAGAGGGCGACATATTACATTACATGGAGGGAGAATGGATAAATGCGCCCCAGACAGATGAATATATTCTTCTCTCGGATACAACAATTTTCTCCCATATATCAGGCGAGACAGACCTCATAGGCGCGCTGGACGAGATAGACAACACCCTCCAGTGGATACTCGACGATCCCGACCTCATCAATGACGGCGACACACTGATCGGCAATGAATACATAGAAGAGGTCACATGGAATGAGATAGCCAACAGGTTGACCATCTCAGACGGCGGTGCAGACAATGAAATCATGCTCACAGGCTTCGCCGAAGACGACCACAGCCACGAATTTATGACCCCGGGAGACGGCCTGACAGGCGGAACATATGACGGCACAACCCCCCGTGACTGGGACATTCTCACAGGTCATGGCCTTGACATTTACATGGACTCCCTTGTCCTCGATGATGGCTATACATCTGGCGCAATATATGACGGCCTGTATGTATCCCACGCAGATTCAGCAGGTGGTGACGCTCGCGGAACCTTCGACAGCCTGAAGGTTACAAAGATACAGGGCAGACCTGTTTCAGCCGATGCCCCCGGCTTCGGCAGCCTTATGGCATGGAATGGCACAGAATGGGGTCTGACAACAGCCACGCTCACATGGGCGGACTCAGGCAACTTCATTCGTCCAACCACCGACAGCACAGTCAATATCAAGATATACGACAAAGGCGATACTTCTGCCCTCAAGATAGAGGAGATAGACGGCGACAGAACAGGCATCTGGCGGGGCATTTCAGTGGAGCGCAAGGGCAATATAGAGTCCAAGGGCTATGCCATATATGGTGATGCTGGAGCAGTTTCCGACATCGGTGCAAGTGCCTCCATATCCGAATTTTATGGCGTATATGGAAAGGCCGGATATGGTCGTTATAACTACGGTGTCTATGGCTATGCCCCAAGTGCCCCTGTTGACTGCGAGGCATACGGTGTATATGGCGAAGGACAGACGGGCGGCGGCTGGTTCTACGGGCCGGACAATGACGGCGAAAAGGCAACATTAAAAATACAGAGCGGCTCTCAAACCATGCTGATCGATGGAAATGAAATAGACGTTACAGACCATCTTTATATTTTCAAAAACTCGGACAGCAGTAATGTGTCAGTTGGCTATGTGGGAGGAGAACCCGATACACGCCTTCATGTCATGGGTGGTCTTGCCATAGGTGGAAAGCAATCCACACAGGATGACCTTGGTTTTGTTAATTCCATTCAGCTTGCCACATCCACAATCGGCGATGAACCGCTGTCGCCTGACTATGACAACCACACAGGCACATTGATATACTCAGATCTCGACGGCACATGGGGAGATGGCTCACTGAATTTCCATATCGGCACAGGATGGGGAACATATACAGATCTGCCATCCTTCAAGGTCTATAAGGACGGTGTAAACATAAACCCGGAGAGCATAGACGAGAGGGGCACAGGTCTTAGTGTACACCCATCCGAATCAGAATATTACTGTGCAACATTTCACGGAGAAAGCAATGGTGTAAGAATATATAATAACATGTCTGCAAACGAAGGCTCAAAAAATGCTCTCTATATCAGGCAATACAACTATCCTTCATCCTATGTTGCGGCAACTCAGAAATGTGTCAATATAGATGCCGATGGTGAAGGCTATGCCGGCAGTGAAAATAATCCACTTTATGGAATATATTCCTATACACATGATGGAGGTGGAGATCTAACTGCGCTTTATGGTTGTGCATATGGCTGCGAGAATATGGCTATTGGTGTACATGGATGGGGTCAATCTGACGACGATGGCGGCATATCCATTGGCGTAAAAGGTTATGCCTATCACTCAGCTTCTGCGGACAACACCTATGGAGTATATGCAAGTGCAAGTGGCTCAAGCGGTGCAGACCGTATTGGAATCTATGCCAGTACGTCAGACTACTACGACAATTTTGGTGGAGTCTTTGACGGCAATGTACAGATCAACGGCTCTATATCCAAGTCATCAGGTTCATTCCTGATAGACCACCCGGACGATCCATATAACAAAACTCTGCGCCACAACTTTGTCGAGTCACCTGAGGATCTTTGTATGTACAGGGGCAAGGTAGAGCTTGACGAGGACGGCATGGGAATTGTCGAGATGCCTTCATATTTCAAAGGCCTGACAAAGGAGGACGAGGCATCCGCCAATCTCACCCCGGTCGGTCGCCCCTTCCCAACAGGCTGTGAGTGGAACGATGACTTCACAAAGCTAATAGTCTATGGCGATCCGGGCAGGGCTGTCTTTTGGACTGTATATGCAGACAGAGACGATCCCTATATCCGCTGGTCAAGACCGAGAATGCCAATAGAAGAGGACAAGAAGACCTCAGTCTATTGTGATGAAGGACTGCTCCTCTCCCCACAGGCATATGGACTGCCCAAAGAAGAGGGCTATATGTACAAGAAACACCATATCGAACCCCCTGTCCAAGAGCAGGAAAAGGAATAGGTGATATTCATGAACAAAAAGATAATACTCATACTTGCCCTTCTGGTGGTCTCGGTTTTTGCCGAAGATCTCTTGCTCATCGGCTATCCAGACGGCAGAAGCAGAATTGTCCCTGTCATAGAGGGCGAAGGGCTTGCCATAGGTGACGATATACTCCTTAGAGTTAGCACACAGAATATTACGACAGGCTTCTCCACAGAGCCAGAGGCAGACATGACAGCACCCTTCGGCACAGACGACTATGCCCTCATCACCGAGACAGACTGGTCATCGCCGGATCTTGTTATCCACACACAGGACGGCGATATTGCCATTAATCTCATCGAGATGTCAGAGGAGGGCGTGCATTCATACATCCCCCACACAAGAATAATCCGCAAAGAGGTCATCGAAAGACAGGCCGGAGATTTTCTGACAGGCAGACTTTACGAGAATATAATAAGGCCGGATCTATCGACAATCACCCTTGAGTCAAGGCTTCACGCCATTATGGACGGCGATTATGTGAGAGTTATGCTCACAGAGGATGCCATACCCGTCAAATTTGGCAATGCACGGAAAACGGACACAGGCTATTTTGCAGACAGGGCAGGCAGATCTCTCTTCATAGAGGGAACAAAGGGCGATGCAATATGGGGTGCCAAGGTCAATATCGGCATTTCCCATGAATATGACGGCACAGAGCTTACTGGCAATAGCTATATCAGCTATGAAGCATCGGAGTCACCTTCGGATATACCTGTTGCAACAGATGATGTGCATGAATACACGATAAACAGACATATCGAGAACATAAAGCCCATAGACAAACCCTTCACAGCCTTTCAACTGCGCACCTTCACAAGGGGCACCGATATTCCCGAAAGGGCAAGGGAAATCATGGAGCTGTCCAAGACAACAGACGATACAGACGGCGACGGACTGCCCGACTATGCAGAGATCATCATGTGCTCAGACCCGCTGGACGCACACACAGAGGCAACGGAATACAATGACAGAGAATACTATCTGGAAATGGGCATGCTTCCGCCGATGCCCGGCAGAGCCTGGGCAGACCCGGATACACTGCCAAAGCCAAAGATATATCCAGGCGACCCCACACCGGGCAGCTATTTCCGCCTCCCCATACAGCGCAAACCAATTCCTGCCATTGCTCTGAAATACGATAATCTGATTAAGGCAGGGCAGGAAGAAGAGGCAGAGGCACTCAGGCACAGGGCCTTCAAGATGTACATCTTCGCCCAGTACGGCGAACAGGCACTCTATGCACTGGACGACATGGATCACGATACTCCGCGTCTCCACAGACTCCACGAGGACTGGCCGTCATATTATGGCACTCTCGACACAGACATGGACGGCATCCCAGACGAGCTGGAGGAAAGGGGCTGGCTTTTCGGCGGACTCGGCTTCGATGACTTCGGCACACATTACTGGTCAAGGCTCAATGCACTTGCATCGGCATTTCCTGCAGGCTGGGAAGGTGTTGTCATAGGCAGCTATATCTACTATGATCCAGGGCTCGACTTCAACTGCATACAGACAGATCACGAGATGTTCGACACGGATATGGACGGACTGGACGACTATTTCGAATATCTGTGGCATTCCTGCCCACTTCTCGTCCATTCCGACTGGACAAGCGCAGCACCCACAGATCACGAGAAGATATACGAACACTTTCTCGCACCCCGTCCTGACTGGATAGCAGAATATCAGGACTGGGACGATGACGGCCTTCCCAACGGCGTTGAGCACTACTTCATGATGGAAGTCATGGGTGCACAGCTCGATCCATACACATGGTCAACGGACTGGGATCAGTATTCCGATGTGGAGGAGTGGAAGAGCTGGTGGTACAAGGACGGCTCATTCCCATTCCCATTGGACGACCCACTGCCCTATGTTGTGCGTAACGGCTGCCATCCAATGATTCCGGCATATCCGCAGATTGTTTATCTGCACTATGCAGACAAGCTCTTCATGCCCTTTAACTCTGTTTTCACAGCAGCAAGGGGAGTTTCCGGCGCATCAGAAACCGGCGTTGAGATTGAGAACAAGCTCGCAGCCGGGATCGAGCTAAAATGTGGACTAATCCCCTCTGTGAAGACTGAAACCGAGATATCGAGAAAAGCGACAACATCCAGCAAGGTTACAACAGCCTGGAATATGACCTCGACAACAACCTATGACTATTCCAGTGCACAGTGCATAAACAGATTCAAGATCAGGAATATGGGCACAGAGCCTTCGGATCTCAATGGCATGGGCGACGAATATTTCTCGCAGTCAATCAATATCTACTGGCCGGGAAGCACCACAAAGATGTATAAATACAACAGGGAAATGGGCGGCGCAGACGACCTGCCACCTTATATGGATGGCGAAAGCGACTGGCCGGACGAGAGAATTGTGTCTGTCTCCTATACACTTTCCGATCTCATCGGCCACTTCTCAGAGATAGGCACAGACAGCCCCATGCCCAGCCTTTCCGGCTTCGATGGCTTTTCCTATGCTGTTACGGGTGTTAATTTCTTCCTGTCATTCTTCATAGGTGGTGCACCGGGCATCGGATATGCAGCCACAAAGATAGCCCTGACCCTGGAGATAATGGCGGGTTCGCTGTTGATAGGCACATATTATGAGGACGAGATGTACAGGGAGTTCATCGATGATTTCGAGAAATACGAGAATATGACGGTTGCCATCGAGAGGGAGCCTGCCTACAATACCGGCTTCTCAGGTGTATTCTCGCCTGACAATCCCTGCGACTGGACATCCATACTCGCAGCACACAGAAACTATGTGACCATCATGTGCGTCTATCCCGGAGAGAGCGATCTGGGCAATGTAATAAAGGAAAGCCCACTCAAACCAGAAGCGGAAAGATCAGGACCTGAGGACTCGCTTTATACACTTGGCGAGCTCATCGATGAATACGAAGGACTAAAGCTGGAGGACTTCCAGTGGGGGCCTTTGGTCGACACACTTGTCGGTGTGGGCTGCTATCCAAATGTCTGGTATGGCGACACTGTTGTGCCTCCATACTGCGACGATACACTTACGACATTCGGTAAATGGGTGATTATATCCAGTATAGACACTATCACAGAACCACACAGAATAGATGATTTTGACGAACACGCCGGAACACCATATCTTGGCTACAATACACGACTTGCCAAGGGCGACATATTCACCCTTTACTATCTTCAAGACTCAGATGCAGACTCCCTCGAGAATCAACTGGAATATGTATATGGCACCAATCCCTATGACAAGGACTCCGACAATGACGGCCTTGAGGACAATCTCGAGATCAAAAATGGCCTTGATCCTCTGAATCCCAACTCCGATAATTCCTGGCACACTGCAACAGACGGCGAGGAGTGGCTCTATCTACAGACAACGGAGGGGACAAGGGCACCTGTTCTGCTCCAGAGTGGCGATACGATCATGCCCCCAAGAAGTGCATGGGATGTCTATCTGTCCGGCTCTCCGAGGACGACATCCGAGCACAGAGACTTTGTGCCCTATGCCTACAATATGGGCGGATACAATGCAGCCGACGATGATCAATATATGGACTACAATACAAATGGCGTTCCAGACTGGCTGGAGAGATATTTCCAGAACCCATCGGAACGCTATAATGGTGGTTTCAAGGTTGACTGGGATGGCCCACAGACCCCCGAAGACCCCTGGGGCTATGTTGACAATGTCTTTGAGGCATCGAATGTCAACTATTATGCAAACTATGATCATCTATGCAAGAGAATCGTAGAGCCGGACACACCTGACTCCAACGGTGTCCTGGAGCTGATTTTTGACGACATATCAGACACAGATGATATGTGGGATCACTCATATATCTATTTCAAGGTCTTCAACTGCGACATTGATATTCTTAGCTCCCATGAGCTGTCCTATGACCTTAAACCCCTCAATGCCCGTGCAAAGCTGATCACAGTTGACCTCATATTCTCCGATGGCTATCGTTCCCTTGCATTGGAGGACTTTGTTGACTCCAATGGCGACAGGGTTCACCCAGCATGGAGACCGCAGGAGGGCATTGTCCTTGACGAGTGGCATACTGTGACCATATCCCTTGCTGACTTTGCAGGGGACAATCTCATTGGCATCTTCTTCGGCTACGAAGATGACCCCAATGAAATAACAGGCAAAGTACACGCCTATATAGACAATCTATCCATACGCAGCAAGAACATTGTCATGGACTTTGCGCCGGAAACAACACCCCTGGGTGGTTTTGAGATTAGCAATATCCTTGATGTTGAAAATCTCAGAGGCTTCGACGGCACAGGCCTTCCCGAATGCGTTCTGCGCAGCCTGCCAACATCGAGGGATACAATACCCATACCCCGCTATCTCGATACACTTAGATATGGCCCAAGGGACACTATATGGGAGGTCTCAGCATCCATAGACCCATGGACATTCGAGCCGGGTGCGGATTTCGATATGAAGTTCAAATTCGGCATATTGCCGGAAAGCCCGGACTATCGCATAGACGAGAAGACAACACTCGGCTACTATGTCTGGCAGGAATACGCCCCTGTTCACCAATTGGACAGAGCAGATCTTGCACTTCTCTCCAGACCCTGTGTCTCGGTTGACCTTCTCATCAGAGACCCTGAGACAGGGGATCAGGTCTATATGCTCGACTATCTCGACTCCATAGGGCTGGAACCCAGGGATCAATTCGACAATCCCCTCCATCCCCTGAAGCGATCCATGCAGGACAATGAAGGGGATGGAAATTGGCGCACAACAGAGGGCGACTATTGGCGATACATCGACTTCCAGCTCCCGGAAGAGCTTGTCGGCTGGTACATAGACGATGTCATCTTCCGCTATGACGAGAAAAGGTTGATGTTCGGAAGGATAAGGGCATATTTCGACAATATCTCCATATTCGAGAGGGACGACGAGGTTTATTACTATAGAGATGCAGCAAGAAAGGTCTTCGGCTCACTTCTCGATGATATGTATGACGATAACAATGACACCATAGTTGACTGGGAGAACATAGCCATTCACGGTCTTGACGCTGTTTCAATGTATGAGGACTATGCAGAGAATACATTTGCAGGCCTCATACTCAAAAACAGCATACCCTCCTTTGTCGATGACACCACTCTGTGGTATTGGCAATTCGCTCTCAATCATTCGGACACAAGCTATAAATACCCCAATGACAGTGCCTTTGCCGACTATTCCTATACACTCAGGCTGGACATGGATACCGTGCTTGTCGCAACCTTCGACGACGACGGCACGTCCTTTGGCAGACTCTGGGGCTATAGATGGAACAGCCCGGGCGACGAGGTCAATCCATGGGAGCACAGTATCCTGACCTATCCCATACTTGACGACGAAGACGGTTATCTCGAGATAAGGGCAGAGGGCATAGACAGCATGAAGCTCTTCGATGTCAAGACCGCCGCTGTCTGCGAGGATCAATGCGCCCTTTTCATGTTCGACGGCAAGATGACAGAGGGCGAGATATGGATGGGATATGAGCTGAAGCTCTCCGGCGAGATACAGTGGTTCAGGGCATGCAGCACATATAACTGGCTCAGCTATAGATATGAAGCCCCGTCAGAGATTGCAGGGGACTCCATCACTGCCATCTGGGTAAAATCTGAGAGCGAGAATGCCCTTGCATATCTTGACAATGTATCCCTCAGACGGGCCTTCTATCACTCCTTCGAGGACGACGAGGACACATGGGCGGATTTCGACTGGGAACTCTCTTCCTATAGAAATATTGGTTTCCTGACCAATGGCACGCTTGATGAGCCCTTCCGTCCCTACTATCCCCATGCAACCCATGGCAGCCACTACTATGCAGTCAGACTGGTGACAACTGGCTTCAACCCGACACACATACGTGCGCAGATATTCTCCTTCTTTGAGGGAGCCCCCTCGGAGTGGGATATGGAGATCACTGGCAATTCCCAGCTCAGCTACAAGATATTCCACTATGGAGTACCGACACTTACAAGGGGCTATGCACTGGTCGATCTCTATCTTGTTGAATGGGGTGAGTCGTCGGGTATATGGCTCACTGAGGTTTATCCCACAGATACAGAGGGTAATTACTTTGTAACTGAGATGAGGACAGAGCCTGAGGCAGAATGGGTGAACGTGACAGTGCCGATACCCCCTGATTTCGAGGGGTGGTATGTGAAACAGGCCGCTATACGTTGGAAACCACCGGACACTGTTATGGAAGAGGAAGTAGACATTTTGATCGACGAACTGTTAATATCATTCTAAAGGAGGTAGAGATGAGATATATCATAATTATAGCAGCAGGCCTCCTTTTCGGGATAACAGGCCAGATGACAGACGGCAGAATAGACATAGAAACAGAAGGGCAAGGCACATGGGTTCTCGACCTGAGGGGCTACAGCCTTGAGACCTCGATCAACACAGAATATGCCTTCCAGTCGGGGCATACCCTCGTTATCTATGATGACTACACAGTCGGTCTGAGACCCAATCACATTTCCGAGACCTATGTAATCCCCTACACCCGCTACTATGCAGGAGCAGAGGGCATAGCAAAGAAAAGGGGTGTGCTTCGCATTGAGGGAAAAATTGATATGTCGCCTAACGATGAAAAGGGCGTGATTATCTCTCCCAATCCCTTCAACGTCAGCGCAGAGATCAGGTTCAACACCCCATCCGGCAATGCAGAGGTGAGCATTGTCGATGTCATGGGCAAATCCATAAGAACACTGCACACAGGGCATATGGAAGAGGGCACACATTCACTCATCTGGAACGGACGATCAGACAATGGCGAAGAATCCACATCCGGCATATACTTTGTCCGCATAGCAAGTGAAAAGGGAATAGCCGTAGAAAGGCTGCTCCTCGCCAAATAGCGTGGCAAAATCACATTCCCGGTAGTAGCGAAAGCCCCCGAAAGGGGGCTTTTATTTACCTAAAACAACATCAAGAAGTCCGAAAAAGGGCGAAGTCAAGCCCCGCCCCTACATATAATGCACTTAGCAATATTCTTACCCTGAAACTATCTACTTCATATAGATCAGCTTGCCCGTCACCCTCTTCTCGCCGATGCTCCTTGCCAGATAGATGCCTGTGGGAATATTCTCAGCCGGTCTCCATGTTATTGATCCGTTGGATGCTACTGCTCTGTGGACAAGCCTTCCGTCGATATTGTATATCTCAAGCGAATGGGTACCCTCGGGCAGCTCTATGTGTACTGCGGAGTTGAAGGGGTTGGGATATGCCCTGAGCACCAGCTTTTCTGGTGTGCTTCTCTCCACTACAGGCTCTTCTATGTATTCCGGCAATGTGTCGTCTCGGAATATGTCGGCAGCGGGGAGGAACTCTTCCTCAAGACCTGCACCACCGAGAAGACCGAGGGTGATTACAAAGGAATCAAGGGGGGCAATGTCGGGGATGTCCATGGCAGCGTATACCGCAACATCGCCATAAAGCGAATCGACATGTATCGACTCCACCACTTCCACAGAATCGGTATATGTGGTCGAGTCGGGATAGCCAGTAGAGTCTGTATAAGACCAGATAGTGTCCTGATAGTCCATGCCGAAATATGGATTATCTAAGATATGCCATAGGGTGTCGAGCGTCCTGCCTGAGCTGTACCAGTTGGCAAAGGAGCCGAACTCCACGGTGTCGTCTGTGTATATCGAAAAGCCCATTACATCGCCTGTTGACATCATCTGGTCGTGGATATATGCCGTCCTTCTTTCGTAGTCCATTCCTGCTATATCATCCTCCGGCTCAACAGAAGGAATATCCGCATCGTAGAAGAACATGAACCGTCCGCCCCTCAATATCTCTGAGCTATAGCTCCTGAATGTCAGTCGAACCGGTATATATCCTGCTCCGCTGTCCGCTGTTGTTACAAAGTCGGTCTCGACGGTCTGAACAATCTGCCATCCGTCCTCAAAAGAGCCGAAGCTGTTCTGCGTCCAGCCGCCGATATATGCCGAATCACGCTGGAATGTCGCAATAATACTCTTGGTTGAGTCCAGAAGGGCAAGCCTTGCAGTCGAGTCGGTTGGCAAGATGTCAGGTGGTACTGAATATACAAGTTCGGATGTCGAGTCATACCAGAAATGCTGTGTGATAGAGTGATAGCTTGTGTCGCGCTCCCAGCCTTCGAGATCGTGGGGCAGCGTATCCGGCGGAACAAAGTGGAGATCGCCGACAGTGTCCTCCCATGCCTCCTCGGAATAGCGGGTATATGTGAGAAGCTCAACAATATATGTCCTGTCCCTCGGCAGGGTATCAGGTGGCACAAAGAGGGAATCGCCTGTTGTTGTGTCCTGATATATGTACTGGGTGTAGGGATAGAGTGTGGTGTCTATCCAGTTTTCGTAATAGGTGACCTTGTTGAGCGCACCGTTTTCTATCCTGTAAATTATATATGTCCCCGAAAGTTCAGAGGACTCGATAGTCAGGTTTGATTCCTCTATGGTAATAGCAAATGTGGAATCATCCTCTGGGATGCGCACATCTCCGGTATTGGTGTATATTCGCCTTACACCGGGCTTTACAATGACTGTATCGCCACCGTCGGAAGCGTGATAGATCAGATCAGCAAAGTCGAAATTGGACTCCACAAGCTCGCCTGCGCTGTCATTGGCCTTGCCAAAGTAAATATTCCCACCTGAGAAAGAAACCGCCATGAATGCGCGCCAGAGGTGATCCACACCGCGAAGATTGTGCTCCACAAATGCTCCGGGGAGATAGTCGTCGATTCGGAGGGATGTCCTGCCGGTTGCGTGGTTGAACCTGCGTTTGGTCTCCGGGTCATATAGCCCAAGAGCCATTATAACCAGGCCGAGCAATGCAATAATGTATATTTTCTTTTTCATAGGTATCGCCTTTTCATCTTTTTTCGATTATCAAGACCACCGAAAATTGATTATCGACGGCGGCCCTTTGTTGTTGTAAAATAATAGAAACAGCCCGACCCGGTCAAGGGGTAAAAAATCATCGCCGCAGAGCCTCAATACGCGAAAGAACAGGTGGATGTGAATAGTTGATAAAGACATGGAAGGGATGGGGAGTTAGATTGGAGAGATTCTTCCGGGACAGCCTTTTGAGGCCGGATATGAGGTATTCGGGGTCTATGAACCTTGCAGAATAGGCATCTGCCTCAAACTCATTATGCCTTGACATCATATTGACGAGGACACCGATAATTGTTTGCAGGGGGCTGATAAGGTATGAGAAAAAGAGCAACCCTGCATATATCGGTGTCGAGTCCATGAAGAAGGCTGAATAAAGACCGTCATGGGTCAGGAAAATGTGCAGGAGATAGAATATCAGTCCAATGTTAAGAAATGTCAGTATCATGCCCCTTTTGATGTGTCCCTTCTTCTGATGACCTATCTCGTGACCGAGGACAGCGAGAAGCTCATCCTCCTCCGAGCCTTCGAGCAATGTGTCATAGAAGGCAATTCTGCGATTCTTGCCAAAACCTGTGAGAAAGGCATTTGCCTTTGAAGAGCGACGTGAGCCGTCTATGACAAATATCTTGGCTACAGGAAAATCCGCCCTTTCTGCTAGCTCCAAGATCCTTTGGCGAAGGCTTCCCTCCTCAAGAGGTGTAAATTTATTGAAAAGTGGCATGATCCAGACAGGTGCAAGGAATTGAAGGAGCAGTATGAAGACTATCGAAAGCCCCCAGCCGACCAGCCATGCCCAGCCCGTTGCAATGCCAAGTATCCATAATATTCCGGCAAGGAGGGGAAGACCTATCAGTGCACCTATCAATAGCGACTTGATATGATCCATGATGAATGTCTTCCAGCTTGTTCTGTTGAAGCCATATCTCTGCTCGATCACGAATGTCGAGTATATCTCAAATGGCAGGGTTATAATCCCTTTGGCGACTATGATTATTGCAAAAAAGAGCAAGCCCCTGACTATCGGCGACTGGGAGATTTCCACGACAATAGAGTTCACATAGGGAAAACCGCCGAGAAACCAGAAGACCACAAAAAGTGACACGTCAAAGAGTGTAACAATATTGCTGAACTTAGTACGTTCCCTAGTGTATCTCTGAGACTTGGCATATGTCTCTCTATCAAAGATTCCCTCAAACTCCGCTGGCAGGTCATCCCTCAAGGCCGAGAGATTGAGTATTGAAGATGTCAGCTTCAGCGCAAGCTCAAGAAAAATAGCACCGAGTATTATGTATCCATATACATTCACATCTGTCAATTTAGGCAGGTTCGGGAGAAATGCAAGGTGTTTTGCTCTCTATCGGATTTGACTCTTCTTAAGGAATAGCTGCATTCTTTCCTGCAAGGTAGCCTGTTGAGAAACAGGCCTGAAGGTTATAACCACCTGTGTCTGCATCTATGTCGATGATCTCCCCTGCGAAGAAAAGCCCCTTCAGCTTCTTCGACTCCATTGTTCTGGGGTCTATCTCGTTCTTGTCGACACCGCCTCTGGTTACTATGGCCTCTGAAAAGCCCATGTGCCCTGTAATGGGGAGGCGGAAGCCCTTGAGCACCTCCACCAGCTCCATGCGCATCTGTTTAGTGACCTCTCCGGAGGTATAGGTCGGGTCTATACCCGCCTGCCAAAGCACCGGCTTGACAAGGGATTTCGGCAGAAGTGTCTTCATCAGCTTGTAAACCTGCTTCCTGCCTCCCCCTTCAAACTCCCTGATAATCCGCCTGTCGAGCTTCTGTATGTCAAGTGCGGGTTTCAGGTCGATCTCTATGAAAAGTGTTGCATCCCTTTCAAAGGCATCGACTGCAAATCTGCTCATTGTCAGGATAATCGGTCCTGATACCCCTTTGTGCGTGAAGAGCATTTCGCCGAACTCCTCAGCGAGAATCCTGCCCTTCTCCGTTATCCTTGCCTGAACATTTTTCAGCGACAGCCCTGCCAGCGGTGCTACGAGCTCTTCATCGCTCTGGAGACCGACAAGACCGGGAATGGGCTTGCGAATAGTGTGCCCGACCCTCCTCGCCATGAAGAAGCCATCGCCAGTGGAGCCTGTCCCAGGATAGGACATACCTCCGACTGCCAGGATGACCCTGTCGAATTCATGTGTCTCGCCATTTTTCTTTGATATGCCCAAAAGGGAGCCATCATCATTTCTCTCTACACCAAAGACGTGTTGCTCTGTTCTTAACTGTACTCCGGCCTTCTCCGCCCAAGTGACAAGGGCATCACGCAGATATCTGGCGTCCTCGTTAACAGGAAAAATCCTGCCTCCCCTTTCCTCCTTGGTCTCTATGCCTATCTCAGATAGAAAGTCAAGGAGCTCGTCACGGAAGAACCGATTGAAGGCCTGCATCAGGAAAAAGGCCTCCTTTTTCTCGCCAAAATGGGAGAGAAAGGGACGAAGTGGGGCTGAGTTTGTGATGTTGCAGCGACCCTTGCCCGTTATCGAAAGCTTGATGCCGGGTATGCGCATCTTCTCAAAGAGGACGACATCAGCACCCTCCAAAGCTGCCTGACCCGCTGCCATTATTCCCGCCGGACCTGCGCCGATAACAGCTATCTTCATAGATGCTTCCCAAGAAAATCTTTAATCTGATAGTAAAGATCGACTCTGTTCTGCCCGTCGGACAGCAGATGACCGTCGTTCTCAATGATATAGTAGTGAAAATCCTCATGACGTATGAACTCGCCGAATCTCTCCGAATGGGAAATGGGGACAATGCTGTCGTTTTCCGAGTGGGCAAGGAAAAGGGGACGGTCGATTTCCTGCCAGAAAGTGATCGGGGACTGTGCCTTAAGATCGACATTCTCCGATCGTCCAAGCTCTATCTCATATTGCCCTTCCAAGAGCAACTCCTCAGGTCGGGGGTTTTCCCACAGATCGATAAGATCCGTAACCGGACAGATTGCCACAGCACACCTGAACATATCCGAGTGGCGTATCAGAGCCCACAGCGCAGAATATCCACCGAAGGATGAGCCGAGAATGCCAATTTTCTCAGGGTCAGCATAGCCCTTTTCAATGGCCCATTTCGTGGCTGTGATAATGTCCTCCTGCATGATTGTTCCCCAAGCCCTGTATCCAGCTTCGCGATGTTTTCTGCCATAGCCTGTTGAACCCCTGAAGTTGACGTGCATAACAAGATAGCCCAGACCTGCCAGAAACTGGGCCCTTTCCTTCCAGTCCTTATATGTTCGGGAGAATGGCCCGCCGTGGGGCTGAACAATCATCTTGTGACCTTTTCTGCTTCCATTGGGAAAGGTCAAATAGCAGGGTATCTTCCCCTCTGCCATGGCAAATTCCATAGAAAAGGTCTCTTGTTCATCAATGTTTCGCCTTTCCTCAGCAATTATATCGGGATAGTTTTCCCCGGGATACCATACAATCCAAATCGGCGGCATCTTGTCAGAGTGTATGTAATAGAGCTCTCTTTCACCCTTTCTGCCCATGAAATCTATATTTGCATCTGGATAGTACATGCCGATATTTCGATACTTTTCTTCGATCTTTGGATCGAAGAAGTCTGTTTCCCGCCCATCAGGTTCATAGATGACTCCGCCGGGAAGTCCACCCTCTGTCCAGATTACTCCTTCAGTATCAAATCCGTCTCTGCTGTGTATCTCTGTCAGGGCTCCATCCTCGGTTATGCTCGCCAGCCGGACAAATTGGGCTCCATTGTCCGTCAGGATATAGGTATCCCTGCCTGTGCGCAGAACCTTGAGAATATCCGCAGCAGATGTAGCGAAGATGCTGAGAAACTCCCCATCTCGATATATTGCTATCCCCTTTTTCTGTCTATTATAATAGATCCCACCGAAAATCCCACCAGAACCCTTGAGCCATTTGAAGATATTGCCGGGATTCTCCAGAACAAGGTGGAGGTCCCCTGTATTGAAATCCATAGAATAGACATCCGACCTTGCTTTGTCTTTATTATTCATAGAGATTAGCAGGTGATTCGCCCTTTGTTTATCGGATGTAATGATACTGGCCGTGACATCGTCGAATGGCGTGAGCTCTGTGTAGCCTGAGCCGTCAATGTCCATGCCATAGAGCTTTGTGTGAAGATCGCCGCCATTGTCCATTGAGTACACAAAGCGAGTATTCGATGCCCAGGTAAAGGAGGAAATATTTCCTTCAAGCTCCCTTGTTATGAAGGTAGACATCGACTCATCGAAGCTCTTGACAAAGATGTTCGCCTTTCCGAAAAGTTCCGATAAAAAGGCGAATTTGCTCCCGTCCGGCGATAGTTGTACCTGTGCTGCCTGCGGTGTACCGAATATGTCGTTGATATTGATAACTTCCATAGCGTTTAATATAGAGATGGCTCATTTTGCTGCAAGCTAAAATCAAAGAGGTGCCTTTTCTACATCTTAATAACTGGACAAAATAGCCTGTAAAGAATATCTTATCGGAATAAAGGAGGTAGAAGTGAAGAAGGTCTTTCTAATATTGACAACGTTATTACTCATTTGCTGCGGTCAGACAAAGAGTGCAGCACGGGACGAGCTGGAGATTATGGAGATAGAATATTCAGAATCAGAATACATGAGAAGGTTGCAGACCGGCGACAGCCTTATTGCATCCCTTTTCGTGAGATCTGGCATGGATCCCAATCTTACCGATAAAAATGGCAGCACACCGCTGATCTTCGCATCGATAAGGGGGCATGACAATCTGATCACCGAACTTCTGAAACACGGCGCAGACCCCACGCAAGCCAACAAGGCAGGGAACACACCGCTTATGATAGCCTCGAGCATGGGACAGAAGGGGACGGTCGCCATCCTTCTAAAGAGAGATATCGATGTCAACAGACAGGATATTTCGGGAGAGACAGCCCTTTCATATGCATCAAGCAGGGGCTATCTACCTGTTGTAAGGCTCCTTCTGGAGGCTGGTGCAGACCCGAATATCGCCAACAAGATCGGACAGACACCTTTGATAAAAGCAGGTGTGAAAAACCGTGCAGACATAGCCGAGATCCTCCTTGAATATGGTGCGGATATGCGCCACAGGGATAATACTGGTCTTGATGCTGCTACCTATGCCAAGAGGCATGAATTTCACGAGCCGTTCTATGCAGTATTAAAGGCCCATCACGAAAAGCTCATGGTCGAGAATGATGGGGAAGTGTCCCAATAAAATTATCCCTGAAAACCATGAATAACTGATAGCTATCATCATCCGGAAAATAGGGGTCTACATCTATAGGATAATCTCCGCCCCTGACTATAGGAATGCCACCGACAGACAGTTGCATCTTGATTGATGGGAGATTTTTCCGATGGGGGTCGGCCTTGATCGCCATCAGATCGGGGATATTATCGAACATATATTGACATAGCCCAACCTTTATCTCCCGACCATAACCATGCCCCCAGAACTCCGGCAGCAACTTGACATCTGTGAAGGCCACTCCACTTTCATCCACCTTCGACATAAAAGCCTCGCCAATGGCTTCTCCGTCATTCAATGTGGCAATAAGATTGCCACCGAATATCAGCCCTTGCCTCTTTTTTAGAAGCGACTTTATCTCCTCGACCGTCATACCCAGCCCATTGGGAAAACCGACATTGGCCATGACCCTTCCATCCTGCCAGAGCCGGTGGAGGAAGGGGGCATCGTTCAACGTGGCAAGGCGGATGACAAGCCGGGGGGTTTTAATTATACCTTCCAAAGATTGTCTTGGCTTGCTCATGGGAAATAGTCTGTCCTTTTTCGGTCTGTTCCAGAGAAATCAGAAGATCCGAGAATAGCGCAACCTTATTGAACCAGAGGAAAATGAATCAACATCATAAACAGTTATACTCTTAACGCATGAGAAGTCCCTGTGCCCAGTCTCCGCAATAAGATGTCGTAATCCTCTCCTGCACTCTTCTATTGTTTTATCATGTCCTCTCATTGTATCCATCACGGAAAAGCCGGAACTACCCTCCTGCCCATGCCTGTATTGGGATCGCCGCCCATTGGGGAGTTGTCGTATACCTGATTGACATAATATATGGCAGCTATGAACTCCTTGGAGAACTCGCCATGGAAATAGCTGTGGATGAGATTGATATACTTCACCACGTCTTTCTCGTAGTCTGTTAGTTTGGGATCATTTGGATCGAGAAGGCGGACTATGGTCTTGAGCTTGTAGGAAGGCATATCGAGAAAGACAATAGTCGATATGGGATTTGCCATCTGATTGAGGAAGGACTGCGTCTGGAATTTGGGTGTTGCATACAGCTCCAGTGAAACCTGTCTGTCCATTGCGAAGATGGTGTCTGCCCCGGCATAGAAGGTCTTGAGAATCTCAAGCTTCTTCGGCATGGGGTCGTCATCTGTGTCTTCGACCAGCTTGATTATAGCCTTGATCTTGTCCTTGCGCGGCAGAAACCCCATGCCCTTGACAGCATTATTGAGGCTGAAGGCTGCATCATCGCGCCTGTATCCGACAGTGGCAACTATGCCGTTGTGGGGGCCTGCAAGCTCCGGACCTTTGCCCATGCCCTGCCCTGACATCATCTCCTCTATGACCTCTATGGTCTCGATGCGCCGTGCCTTGTTCCACTCCATGAAAGCCTCTGGAAAATCGACCAGATCGAAATCCTGCCATTCTCCATCCACCTGAGCGGAAATCTTGCCGTCCTTTTCGGCCTTTACCGTTGTCTGTACGGCATATCCATCCTTCCAGAACTCAGAGCCATCGCCACCGAAAAGCAGCACCGCAAATAAAATTGTAAAAAATAGTCCCCTCATGTCCCCTCCTTTTGTTAAGCTTCGAAAAAATTAAAGAATGATAAGGCTTTTGCCTTGCTGTGTCAATGGAGAAGGGAGAAGGGTTTTTCCTTGTGACTAGAAAAAATCCTGCTCTGAAATAGTCCCAATCAATCCAAAAAACATTTCTTCGAGAAAAGAGTCTTCAATCTTGACGATTTTCCTGACAAATCTCTGTAAGTCCATTGCCCTGATCTGGATTATATCTGCTGAGAAAATTTACGACAGCCCATTTATCTCATCAGTTTATAATCTTAAATGCCATATACTCTATTTGAACTTAGCGCTCCAAGTGCTTATGTAGGAATGACGATTTGCATTTGGGTTAAAATGACATCATAAGCATTGTCGATGGATGTGCATACTATGCATAAATCTCTTTGCCCTGAAAAGAATGATTGGATTGGCATACTTCTCAATGACAATATCAACAGTCTTACCTGTAAGCTCTTCGAGCTTATCCCTAAGTCCTTCAAGATCGGTGAAATGCCTGTACTCATCAACCAGAATGTCAATATCATTGGGATTATCCGTATTCAAAATTGAGCCGAATATACCAAATATGAAAGATTAAATCTTTCGAGAAGCCTGTTATCTTCTATAATTCTGATCAAATCATCTATATCAAGCATAGCAATACCTCCAGAATAATTATACTGATTTTTCTCCCATATGCAAGCCAATAGATCTGATAATCAGGTAGAATGCGTATTGCTACTTCTACCCTTCACAAATAGCAGTAACTCAATCATTACCAACCAACAGACACTAACTTGCTTGCTCCCAGATTGAGATTTTTCGGGGTGTTTTTTTATCCCTGGCGGCTGCCCGTCAGAGATCTATCATATGCGGTTTCTGATGTTCTGTGAATTTACGATTTCTGAGCTTTCTGTAGAAATATTCAACAGTAAAAGCCCCGATAAAGGTGACTATTGTGCCGTAAAAGGCAAGTCGATGGTAATTCCACTGATAGACCATAAGTGCAATAAAAACAGCACAAAGCAAAGACAGATTGAAGATGAGAAGGGCAAGATTTCCACCGTATTTGCGGCGCATCTTGATATGGGATATAACCACAAATATATAGATGACGGTGAATACACTGCTTGTTATGCTGGCAATATCTCCCATGTTGAAGATGAGGGTAAAGATAAGACCCAGTCCTGCTGTTATGTAAAGCCCTTCCGAGGATTTGAACCAGAGCTTCCTCTCGAAAAACTCCGGCAGCTCTCCGTCCTTAGCAAGTGCGTATGCAATATTTGCTCCACCAAATATATTTGCATTGAGGGCTGATGAAATCGAGAATACAGCTCCGATTGAGATCAATAGAAAACCAAAATTTCCGAGAAATGGCTTAGCTGCAATGGCAAGTGCATTCTCCTTTGCATCGACTATCTGAGACAGGGGGAGATTACCAAGGGTTACAGCGGAGATCAATATGTAGACAGCAATCACGATGAAAATGCTTATATATATTGCCCTGGGAACATTCTTTTCAGGATTTCTGAGATTTTCAGAAGCATTTGTAATGAGACCAAAACCCATATATGATAGGAAGAAAATAACCGATCCGTTCACAAGACCTTGAGTATGCTTCAAGTCAAAGTTAGGACGGAGATTTGCGAACTGAATCGTCTTAAGACCACCGATGATGAAAACCATGAGTATGGCCAATTTGATGAACACTATGAAAAGCTCGGACTTCCCAACAGCTTTACTGCCTATGAAATTGAGCATGAGAAAGACCAGCATCACAGATGCCTCTGTTATAGTGAAATTTACCCATGTATGTTCTAGACCTATCAGCGGAACAAAATAGCCTGCAAAACCCTTGAGCAATAGTGAGATAGCAATGACATAGCTCATCCAGAGCAATACGCTGAGAGTTCCGGCAACAATGCAGTCACCAAGACCCTTGAGGATAAAGCCTATCGGCCCGGCATTTGTTACAATTTTAGAGCCCAGCTTTGCATATGAATATGCGACCACAAGGGCGTAAACCCCTGATAGCAGAAAGGCCTCCGGCAAATCAGTACCCGCTGTCTGAGCCCCAATTCCGAATATAGAAAAGATGCTGGCACCGATCATGGTTCCAACCGCCATCGAGATAACCTCAAGAAGACTCAGTTTTTTATCTGCTATTTTTTTTATGATATCCTCGCTTTTTCTTTCCTTAAAATCTTATTGTATTTCATTTTACATGTCAAGGATAAATCTGAAATTTTCTGTTAATTCATCTGTTAAGAATTCTCTGAAAAATGTCTTGCCTGTTCCAGGCTTAAATAGCAAATTTGCCGAAAAGTAAAATGACACCCACTTTGAAAGGATGATCATGGCAAGAGTTCTCGCACTTAATCCCGGCTCCACATCGACAAAGATAGCAATCTATGACGACAGGGAGCTTGTTTTTGAGGTAAATATAAAGCACAATGCCGAGGAGCTTGTACCCTTCGAGCATATCACAGATCAATATGATTTCCGCAAGGAGGTCATTGTAAAAAAGCTCATCGAAGAGGGCATTGACCTAAATTCCATAGACTGTGTGATGGGCAGGGGCGGTCTGATAAAACCCGTGCCTTCCGGCGCATATCTCGTCAACGATGCAATCAAACGTGACCTTGTCAACTCTCCCCTCGGAGAACATGCCTCCAATCTCGGCGGACTTATAGCAGACGACATAGCCCAGTCCATAGACGGGGCAAAGGCATATATCGCAGACCCTGTGGTTGTTGATGAAATGGAGGAAGTCGCAAGAATTGCAGGACATCCGCGTTTTGAGAGGCTTTCCATTTTCCATGCACTCAATCAAAAGGCCATAGCCCGTCAGCACGCCAAGAAGGTCGGCAAGGCATACAATGATCTCAACCTGATTGTCGTGCATCTCGGCGGCGGTATATCCGTTGGCGCACACAAGAAGGGACGCGTCATCGATGTGAACAATGCACTTGATGGTGACGGTCCATTCTCGCCTGAGCGCAGCGGCGGTCTGCCTGTGGGACAGCTCGCCAAGCTTTGCTTCTCCGGTGAGGTGACACTTGCCGAGGTCAAAAAGATGATCAAGGGCGAGGGCGGTTTTGTTGCATATCTCGATACCAATGACGCATACGATGTCGAGAAAATGGCAGTAGCAGGCGATGAAAAGGCACAGCTTGTGCAGGAGGCACTCTTCTATCAGGTCGGCAAGGAAATAGGTCAGATGGCTGCGGTGCTCCACGGCGATGTCGATGCCATACTCCTGACAGGCGGCATAGCCAAGAATCCATATCTCGTTGACTATATCAAAGAGATGGTCGGTTTCATTGCAGAGGTAGCTGTATATCCCGGCGAGGACGAGCTTTTCGCATTGGCCAATAATGGCTTCATGCTCCTCGAAGGCGAGATTGCGCCGGGGATATACGAATAGTCAGAAAATCAAGACTCCCAGATGCTGGGATCATAAAAATTGACGATTACTTTCCGCTCCTCTTGTATATCACAGGGGAGCGGTTTTTTATGGAGGACAACAAAAGTTATTAAGTGCTATGCGAGAGGATTTCTAAGTCGCTGAAATGATTATTATCTCCCCCGCTGAACAGTGACCACCCTTACTTCAAGCAACAACCCAGTGATTACAAAAGTCGCACCAAAGGTCAGTAACATTGTCATCCTTCTGTCCGGCAGAGGCCACCAGCCTATCATGTGGTGGAAGCTGGCGATAAATGTGAAGGCAAATATAATGACCCTTGATGGCAGCCCAATCCCTTGAATAATCTCCGCCAAAAGCCAATAGAAGACTATGAACAAAGGCGCAACAAGCCTTTCATTATTGCTGCCGAATAGGCTGGACATGTAGACCAGCGCGAGAAAGAGCAGGAGATAATTATGTCTTTTCAGAAAACCCATTGTCCCCCTGAAATATATCAACGGGATCAATGTCAAGGGCAAAGAGGGATTAACGAAGAGCCTGAAAATAGCAGCAGGGGAGAATAGCTTCCGTGAGTGGTGCATAAACGCAGAAAGCAGCGGTTCGCCGCCCGATGTGTCGATGAGAAGGCGCAGCAATGCGAATATCAGCAGGGCAGGCAATCCGGCAAGGGACAGCTTGAGCCAGCTTTTGCGCCTTTCGCCATTGTCGAAAAGATATAGAAAAGCCACAGGCAACATGATAAGGGTTGTCTCCCTTGTAAATGCGCCGATGGCGAGAAACAGACCGAATAGTCCCTATCTTCCCTTCAGCATGGTCATAAACAGCAGCAAGAGAATATTCAAGGCGATTATATCGTTGAGCTGAAAACTGTTCCATAGACTGAAGCCGATGAAGTGTTTGTTCATGATCAGCAACAGCACAATGAACATCGAATGCCCGGCCTCAAAGCCCCTTTCCATAAGGAAATGATAGAAGAGCATGGTCAGAGTGATGGTGAAGAAAATGGACAGAATATAGAAGCTGTTCGGCTCAGAAAGGGGCAAAAGCCCTGCGATATATGGGCCTGCCAATCTAAAGGCAAAGGGCTGAATCACATCTGCAAGTCCCGGCGCAGCCTCTGCCATCTTCAGATATGATGCCAGATCCCAACTGGAATAGGGCGGAACAGTGTGGTCTATTCTGCCATAGAGAAAGGCCATGCCCAGCACAAAAAGCCCGATGACAATGTAATTTCTATAGCCCTTCACCTTGACTCCTTAACCTGTGGTGTTCGAGATAAAGGTACAGCAGTTTGCGCTTTGGGTTCAATCATTATTTGTATGAAGGGGCTACGGCACCTCCACCTCCAAACTATCCCTCGCCAGCACCCAGTACCCCTTCATGGGTTCGAGAAGATCTGATTCGGTGTAGCCGCCTGTGATGGGATCAAAGGTGTATATGGGCGGGACTATTCCGGGCAGGTCGGTGAGGATACTGGCGGAGACTGTGGAGTATGGTCCTCCGATAACATTCCAGCCGGGGACAAGCTCCATCGTGACAGAGTATACAGGCGCACGCCCTTCTATCGTGGCAACCGTGTCGCTGCTGCTCAGGACATAGTACCCCTCACCTGTCCTGAAGGTGTCCGTGGCCTCGTATGTCCCGGCGTCAACGCCATACACAGGTGCAATGGTCGCCGGCGGCAGCTCCTCAAGGGTCGCGCCCTCCTCAAAGGGAAAGGACAGCATGTTCCAGCCGGGGGAGATGGGGGTGGAGCTGTGCCACGATGTGAAATAGGAGATGTCGAGAACAACTATGCCCCCTGTCTCACTCCAGATATATACCTTGTCCCCCTGAATAACGATCTGCCCTTCGTAAAAGCCCATCCTGAAAAACCCAACCAGCTCAGGAGCAAGTGGATCAGCAATGTTATAGACCGATAGTCCGGAATAGTTGACAGCAAAGAGAAAGGTGTCTTGAATGGCGATATCGTCAACGTCCTCGATAAGAAGAGTGTCAACAATCACCGGTCTTAATGGATCGGATATGTCTGTCAATGCAAGGTTGTCCCAGAGGCGATCATGAAAGGCATATCCATTACTTACATCGAGATAGTGGGTCGCAATATAATCTGATTCTGATGTACCTAATAAAGTTGGGGATAGAGGGTCAGATATGTCATATATGGTGATTTGCCTGGATCCACAATATAGAAAGTGACCATCGACTTCGAGTACGTCAACATCTTCCGCAAAACTATCCACCAACGTCGGTTCCGGTGAGAGATCGAATATCTTCACTCTGAAACGGTCTCCTGCTGCAAACATATAATGAGAATAGAAGCAAATATCCTTGATTCCGCTGATGAGTTCAGCTACTTCCACAGGAGTAGCAGGATCTGAAATATCATAGATGTTAAACGGTGAATTGTAATACCTGCGATAACCGAAGAGATAATTTGCATGCGCCTTCAGTGACCGCTGATCTCCTACATCGATAGGAGTTTCTATAGGCGATTCAGGATCGGATAAATCGATGGCTGTCAAACCGGAAACCTCTTCCTCAACGTATACGTAGCCCCCTGAGACGGCAATATTTCCCCTGAGATTTCCATAGTTACTCAATGAAACTGAATAGAGAGTATCTGCCGTATCCAGCGCAAAGGTCATAAATCCGGAAAGTGTCCCATACCATGAAAACATGCTATCATAAGGCCATCCGGCAAGGAGATAGTAAATATTTCGGCCATCAAAGGAAAGATCATACCATCCGTACTCAATTGAGCCAAGGCCAATAGTATCTATTGGAACAGGTGAAAGCGGTTCTGATATGTCGAGAAGACCAATCTCATTGTACATCGAAACTGCAAACAATGTATCAATGATCTGGCCTGCTCCAATAGTAATGCCGGTCATCACAGACACCTCGATCGGAGAAGTGGGATCAGAAACATCAACAACACTAAGTCCTCTGCTGTCTCCGCCCACATATACAACATCATCTGTTTTCCATGCCTGCTCAGGATAATAGGAAACTACATTTACTGCGCCTACCATAACGGGGGATGATAGTTCTGACAGATCCACTATCATGAGTGTGTCTCCATTGTAGATATATCCTGTATCGCTTTCGACATCAATCATGCAACCCCGAAACTCTTCACTCCATCGAACAAGCTCTGTTGGTGATACCGGGTCTGAGACATCAACTATAATCGTATTTTCAATGTCGTAATAATCGTTTTCGCATGTAAAAACAAGGTCGTCTTCATAGTATACATAGTAAAGAGACTCTCCCAGCTCCAGCCTGGACAGCACGACAGGTAAAACAGGCTCGGAAATGTCGATGATGTATAGGTCATGGGTTGTAACCACATATGCATAGTCATCTTCAACCGTGATGTCGGCAATAACTCTCTGAACATAGCAGTGCCCAACCTCAACCGGTGTTTCTGGTGTCGAAACATCAAAGACAATGAATTTGTCGCCACCTGAACAATAAACATAGTCTCCCTGAGCATATATGGCCTTTGCTGATCCGCTCAGTGCCCTCCCGACCAGCTCCACATTCCACGAGTCGTACTGGGCGAAGGCCCCTGACACGACAACCAACAACACGCTAAATGTTAGAACACTATGTTTCATTGCATTCTCCTTATTCTGATCATTGGCATCTATCTGCTTCATGGAATCTCGACCTCCAAACTATCCCTCGCCAGCACCCAGTAGCCCTTCATGGGTTCGAGGAGATCTGATTCGGTGTAGCCGCCGGTTGCGGGGTTGAAGGTGTAGATGGGCGGGACTATTTCGGGCAGGTCGGTGAGGTCGCTTGCCGGGACTGTGGCGTATGGTCCTCCGACAACGTTCCAGCCGGGGACAAGCTCCATCGTGACAGAGTATACAGGCGGACGCCCTTCTATCGTGGCAACCGTATCGCTGCTGCTCAGCACATAGTACCCCTCACCTGTCCTGAAGGTGTCTATGGCCTCGTATGTCCCGGCCTCAAAGCCGTACACAGGTGCGATGGTCGCCGGGGGCAGCTCGTCAAGGGTCACACCCTCCTCAAAGGGGAATGACAGCATATTCCAGCCGGGGGAGAGGGGGGTGGAGCGAGGTGGCGAAGTGAAGTATGAGATGTCGAAGATCGAGAGACCTGCGGACCAATCTCGAGCATATGCTCGATCACCGGAAATCATCAGGTAACTGGATGATACAGTCGATCCGTGAAAACCTACCAGTGTTGGTGTTGAAGGATCAGAGATATTGATAACCAGAAAACCCGTGTCAGCAACTGCAAACATAAAACTGTCCTGTACGACAAAGTCTTTAATATAAAAGTGAAGTGGACACAATGAAAAGGAAGGACGGGATGGATCTGTAACATCAAAGATTGCTATCGCGCTCTCGCAGTAAAATGTAAATACAAAATTTCCCATAAATTCTATCTTGTGATGGGGACCGCAGTCATCTGACCATCTACTTATCAATGAAGGACGAATTGGATCGGTCAAATCAAAGATACTCATAGCATCATAGCCGACATTTCCAAAAAGATAATTGCCGTTAACTGCGATATCATCATATCCAGTATTGAGACTGTCCCTTAACTCTATGCTGGATGGTATTGATATGTCATAAATTCGTGTTCTTTCATAATCGGTGACATACATATAGTGGTCGTGAAAGCAAACATCATTAACTCTTCCTTCGACAGCAAAAACTTCAACAGGGCTTATCGGGTTGGAAATATTATAGACCTTCAATGTGTCCCAGTACCCGAGTTCCTTAACATCTACAAATAAAAGACTGTCCTGTGTTACTAAATTAAAACTATTAGGAATGTCAGCGGGGTATTCTGTAATCACTTCAGGATGGGAAACGTCAAATATCCTCAGACCATTAAACGGATCCGCTAGATACAAGAAATTCCCCGTGATATCTAACCCGCTTTCATCATAGATGTTTTCCATGGGATATGCGCCTATCCCCTCAAGCGAATCTTCAGAAGACATCTCAAGTATCCTGAATCCTGAGAAAAATGGTGGGTTATAGTCCCTGTAGAGAAGGTAAAGCCTATCTCCAACAGCAGTGACCCTATGGGATCTGTTGGGATTTGCATATACGCTGAATGTATCCACAAGTATCGGTGAGGCGGGATTATTGAGATTGACGACAGTAATCAGGTAACTGAATACTTTTTCTGTTGTAAGATATGCCAGGCTGTCTTTCATGCAGATGCCATCGAATGCCCCGGGGAAAAATCCCACATATTCAAGCGATGTCGGATCAGAAACGTCAATTGTTATCAGTCCTGTATCTTCAGTTGCGATATGAAGATAATCCCCATGTTTACAGGAAAAATCACTGATGTCATCAAGGATTATTGAATCCAGAACAACAGGCGTTGTCAGATCAGACATGTCTATGCTTCTGAGAACATATCCGTCCCTAAAGTATCCCTGGGAACCGGAGATATCTGTTATTCTTGCGTAGCGTACATCCGTCCATCTTGCAGCTTCGATCGGATAAAGAGGATCGGATACGTCAATCATTATATTTGGTCTCGAACTAATTGCTGGTGTAATGTAAATGATTCCATCACTGAAGAAAAAGTCAAGAATTTCTATCTCTATTTCAAGGAAAGAAAGGATAGAAGGTTCGATTGGATCAGAAATATCCATGATGTAAAAATAGTTGCCTGCTCCAATATATGCGTAATCTCCATCCACCCAGATATGTTCTATTGAGCCCCGCACATAGCAATGACCCACCTCAACAGGCACTTCGGGATCTGAGACATCAACAACCATAAAACATTCACCACCTGCGCAGTAGACATAGTCCCCCGAAGCATCAATGGCTGTAGCAACACCAGACAGGTGTCTGCCAAGAAGCTCCACATTCCACGAGTCGTATTGGGCGAAGAGGGAGGTTGCGAATACTATCATAAAGAGGGTATATCTTTTCATCTGAGCCTGCCTTTCAGGGGTGTATCTGTGCACTATGTAAGAATAAGATAGTAAAAACCTGTCGAAATGCAAGCCATAAAGGGCAATTAACAGTCTATTTATCGAGTAAAAATATCCGAGCCATCGATATTTCTACACTATGGAAGCACGATCCTTAAGCACTGCCAGCCACTCATCCGGCACTGGGACTGTGCCGATTTTGACGGGGTCATATACTGTGCCGTGGCAGTCGGAACCGCCGGTTTTAAGGAGATTGTATCGCTCTGCCCAAGCTGTGAGGGTATCGATGTGCTCTGGCGTATGGCGCATGTGCAGCACCTCGATGCCCTGAAGACCTTTGTCGATAAGCTCTCTGAGTCGGGACTCTGTGATGTCTATATTGCCATAGTAGCCGGGATGGGCGAGTACGGAGATTCCGCCCGTCTCCTGCATGATACCGATCACATCGTGTGGCTCGATCTCCGATGCAGGGAGATAGCAAAGCCCATCCGAGGCGAGAAATTCAGGGGTGAAGGCATCCTGTGCCTTTTCGATATAGCCACCTGCCTCCAGAGCACGGGCGACATGCGCCCTGCCGAGGAAGCCCTCCGGCGAGAGGGCAAGCACATCGGAAAAGGGGATGTCTATATTGTGTTCCCTCTTGAGCAGCCCCAATATTCGTCTTATCTGGTCATTGCGGAAGCCCTCAAGGTCTGCGAGGAAGGACTTGAGCTTCGGGCTGTTCTCGTCGAAGAAATAGCCAAGCATGTGCCGTTCATAGCCGTCGTCCATGGCGAAGAACTCTATGCCGGGGATGACCTCGATGCCCATAGGCCCTGCAAATACCCTTGCCCTTTCTATGCCGTCTATTCTCTCGTGATCGGTCAGGGATATGGCGTTAATGCCGAGATATGCAGCCTGTTTGACTACCTCTTCCGGCTCCCATGTGCCGTCTGATACTGTGGAATGTAGATGCAGATCGATCAAGTTCTCTCCTTCTCTCTCCTTTTAAGGACGTGTCGCCCTTCAAGGACGAGGCAACAAGATATGAAAAGGGTTGGAAAAGGCAAGTTAAACCGCCGTTTTTTTCATATCTTTGTCGTGTTAAAGGTTATGTCAAAACTTGCGGATATCTGTTCTGCTCATCATATTGATTGAATCAACCCCAATATACATTTTGTCAACTCACTACATTTCGCTATATTACAATAAATACAAAAAGGAGGGACTGTGAAGAAGGTTTGTATACTGTTTCTGATCGTTGGCGGCTTATTCGCCTCGCCGATCAACAATATGCCCGATGATGTTCTAATACCAACATATATGCCTATGGAGCCAGCAAGGGAGCTCCACACCCCAAGGGTGAATGAAGGTACAAAGGCCGAACTCGGCGATGAGCTGGACAGGGCATGGCTCAAAGAAGAGGTTTATCCGATGGAATATGTCGCCTTCCGGGTTGATCCGATGGGCGAAAGGGTGGATGCTGTTCATCAGGACTATGACCTCTCCGAGACAGCATGGATTGCGGCCGAGATGGTTCCCGAATGGCTTCGACCTGCATATATAACAAATATGCGCGAGCTTTCAATATCAGGACTGGATGAACCATATTCACAGGTCGTCATAGACGCACCCGAAGAGCTGCGCGACGAGGTGGCCTTTCAGTATGCACATATTTCAAGACGGGGGCTGAACAATTCCCGATATACCCGTGACTATATGCTACCCCTCCGTAATGCAGAGCTCATCTATGCCTATGCAGACAGCCTCCCCTATGTCCGTATTCTCGAACACGATGACTACACAACTCTTGAATACAGGGTTGTCGAAGAGGGAGACACCATCTGGGCGGAGATAGACAGGGACATATATTACTGGTATGTTGTCCATCCAAAGCTCTCGGACGAGGGAATATATTCCTCTGACGACGAGGGCAGTTCCAACCAGAGAACCTATGATTTCTTCTATCGCGAATATCTTTGGCATAACCCCAATCCCGACTACAACTATCAGCTATTGGCGGACTCAGTTCACTATCCCCTGCTCTCCGACAGGATGAAGGAATGCACTGTGCTCTGGGACAGGACAGCGGAGAGCTGGCCGGGAACAGAAAGGCCCCGTGAGGCAGCAGGCGCAGCCGGAATATGGGTCTCGAATATGATGCCCGGTACACCCGAAGGGGCAAGGCCAGTGCAGCCGAATCAGCTTGCCATGTGGCACAGGGGCAACTGCGGCGAGGGTCAGGACATACTCGGTGGAGCCATGCGCACAGCATTGATTCCCTGTATGCTCGTCTGCAATATCGCAGAGGATCATGTCTGGAACGAGTTCTGGGACGGCGAGTGGTGGTTTGTTCAGGTGGACAATCACGGCGGCTCAACAGCACTGAATGCAGGATGGCGTGGCTATGACCGGGATCACGGCGGCGGCAAGGATATATCCAGCGTGTGGGGCTATCGTGGCGACGGCTATCTATTCCAGGTGACAGAGCGGTATTCGAATATATGTACACTCACAATATCCGTTGAAGACATAGACGGCGACCCGGTTGACGGCGCATATATTCTGGTCGCCAATGAGAGCTTCTATGACCCTTCGGCATTGACATATTGCACGCTACTGTGGACAGACTCCCACGGCAAGGCCATCCTGCCCTGCGGAGACGCACAGAACTACTATATCCGCGTCATGACAGACTTCGGTAATTATCCCCCTGGCGATGAGATGAATGTCAATCTGGCGGCAGAAGAGACAGAGACAGGTATGCTCTATTCTGCAAATGTTACTATCAACGGCGCACCATATACTTTCTTCGAGCCTAACCCTGTAGACGCAGATTCCGGGGAATACTATGTACATCTGTCTGTAGATACAGAAGATATAATAGTCGGTGAAAACGAGGCTCTGGACAGCCAGAACTCGCAGTTCCGTTACAATACAGGCTATGACGGAAGGGTAAGGGTCTTTGTAGTTGACAGCACCAATCTATCACGATATGAGCGTGGGCTTTCCTTCGATGCCTACGAGTACACAGAGCCCATCACAGGCGGAAATCTGGAGCTATCCATGCCCACACCCGACGGGGTTTGGTATGTGGTTGTCGCAAATTCCGAGTGCTTTGTCAATCACCAGCTCGTGGAGGCAAGAGCAAGGCTGATTCGCGGCAGCAGGGAGTCTGTGAAGGAAGATATTATAACAAATATGCCACAGCTCACAACGGCGAACGGCGAGATCCACATATCGGGCAATGCCGGCACAATAAGCGGCAGCCTCAAGATTTTCGATATATCGGGTCGTTGTGTCGCAACCCTCAAAGAGGGCATTATCCCCACAGGCAGCTATTCGACAGGCGCACTTGCCAATGGAATATATCTCGCCACCCTGACAACCGAAAAGGGGCGTGTGACAAAAAGACTGGCTGTGGTGCGATAGACAAAGATGATTATCTGAACAGCTTTTCAAGGGGGACAAGATCCCCCTTTTTTGATATTCATTTGTGATACCTTTGAGAACATTTAGGAGGATAGTAATCGTCATCTTCTGGGACACATGGGAACATCACCAATACGGAACCCCTAAAAAAACAGACATATAACCCCCTCTTAACATTAATTAGCTGTTTACAGATGACTTATTCCTTATATTATATCTATATTCTTGAAGGGCTGGTCCCGATACAAGCAAGGGACATAGAATTCTGCAGAAGGCAAAAACATAAAGGAGGCTATTTTGAAAGGCATCATCATGGCGGGTGGATTTGGAACGAGGCTAAGACCCCTAACATTCAGCAGGCCGAAGCCAATGGTCCCACTCCTCGGCAGGCCTATGATGCAGCATATCACAGACCTCCTGAAGGAACATGGCATAAAAGACATGGTCTCCCTGCTCTACTATCTTCCCGAGACAATCTCCGACTATTTCCTCGACGGAGAGGGCTTCGGCCTGAATATGGAATATGTCATGGCAGAAAGCGATCTCGGGACAGCAGGCTCGGTCCGCAATGCCACAGAGAAGATAGACGACTCCATAATTGTCATTTCCGCAGATGTCCTGACGAATTTCGACCTCACAAAGGCATATGAGTTTCACAAAGAGCGTGGCGCAAAGGCGACAATACTCCTCACACGCGTGGAAAATCCCCTTGCCTTCGGCATAGTTATCGTAGATGATGAGGGCAAGATAAAACGATTCCTCGAGAAGCCGGCATGGGGGCAGGTCTTCTCAGATACTGTCAATACAGGCATATACATACTTGAACCCGAGGTCCTCGAATGGATACCAAAGGGTCAGGAATTTGACTTTTCCAAGGATCTCTTCCCTGCCCTGCTCAAGGCAGGTGAACCCCTCTATGGCTACATCGCCCCCGGCTACTGGAGGGATGTCGGCAATCTCCGTCAGTACAGACAGGCAAATGCAGATGTACTCCGCGGAGTAATAGACCTGAATATCCCCGGCGAGATAACACATTTTGACCACAGCCCAAAGGCAACTGTATGGGTCGAAGAGGGCGCAAAGATAGACGATGGCGCAAGGTTCTCCGGCAGGGTATTGATCGGCAGGAATGCCGTAATCGAGAGCGGCAGCTTCATAGAGAATACTGTTGTCGGTGAAGGCTCTACCATAGCAGGCGGTGCAAGGGTTCTGGAGAGTGTGCTCTGGGAGAACACCAGTATCGGCAGAGCCACCCAGATTTCCGATGCCATCATAGGCTCCGACACAAAGATCGGTGAGGACTGCACAGTTATGGAGCATTCTGTCATATCCGACAGGGTAGACATTGAAGACCACGCCATGATTGCAGCAGGTGTCAAGATCTGGCCGGACAAGGTGGTCGGCAGGAGGGCGCATGTCACCGAGTCCTTCATCTGGGGCGACAGAATTTCAGGAGAGCTTTTCACCAATGGTCGTGTGACAGGCAAGGTCAACACAGACATCTCCCCTGAATTTGCATCCCGTCTTGGTGCAGCACTCGGAGCAAAGACAGGCAAGGGGGGCAGAATAGCCATATCACGCGATGTGGACAGAGCGAGCCAGATGATAGAGCGCGCCTTCTTCTGCGGTGTCCTGGCCTCAGGCGTTGATGTCGAAGACCTCGGCGTCATCCCCATCCCGGTCATGCGTCAATATCTCTCCCAGCGCAATCTTGGAGCAGGTGTACATATAAGACGCAGCCCGAGGACAAAGAATGCCGTTGACATTATCGTCGTCAATGGAGACGGCACCGACATATCAAATGCCTATGCCAGAAAGGTCGAGCAGATATTCTATCGCGGCGACTTCCCGAGGGCAGAATATGACGAGATAGGCATACTCGAAAGACCTATGAATGTCTGGGAGGCATATTCCAACAGAGTTCAGAAATATATCGACATGGATCTGCTCAAGAGCAAAAAGCTCAGAGTTGTTGTCGACTATAGATTTGGCGGAGCTGTCTCAATTCTCCAGCCCCTTTTGACTAAAGCAGGCATCAGGGTTTATCCTGTCAATGCGGTTGTCGACACCACACGCATCACCAGAACCAGACAGGAGCTCAACGAATCGCTTATGGAACTGGCAGGTGTAGTCAAAACATTGAAGGCTGACATCGGCTTCATGATCGACCCATCGGGCGAAAGGCTCTCAATTGTCGACAATCAGGGTAATTACTACGACTCACACGATGAAACTTATCTAATCACAAGGCTTTTCCTCGAGACGCACAAGGCAGAGACGATTGCCTTCCCTATCGGTGCCACCATGGCTGTATCTATGCTCGCAAGGGAACACGGCGCAAAGGAGATCAGAACAAAGGGCACGCATCTTGCAATGATGGAGGCAGCAAGAACAAAGGGTATAGACCTTGTTGGCGGCACAAAGGGCGGCTTCATATTCCCTGAATTCGGCTTTTCAGCAGATGCAATGTTCGCCCTTCTTATGACACTTGAGATGCTCGTCAAGCTCGACAAAAATATCGTTGATTTCCGCGAAGATATTCCCAGCTATATTCGAAAATTCGAGGAGGTTGAATGCCCCTGGCACAAGAAGGGGACTGTCATGAGAAGCCTTATCGACCAAACCAGGGAGATGCCCAGGGACGTCGTCGACGGAGTCCGTATCATAACATCCGACTCATGGTGCCTTATGGTTCCCAGCCCTGAGGAGCCTTTCTTCTCCCTCGTTGTCGAGGCGCATACAGAAGAGCAGGCCGACCAGATGATAGAAAGATACAGAAACCTTCTGCAGAAATGGCAGGGCGAAGATTGAGCAGGCACAGAGTCTGTTTGACGTGACACGATATATGGGCTATGGTAAATAATGGATCAGATTTCTTTGAGGTTTGATGGCAAGTAAGTTCTGGGGCAAGAGCCGGCGTTATCTTCTCACGGGTGTGCTAACTATAGTACCTATCACGATCACTATCATTCTCTTTCAGATAGTCCTCAACCTCATAGCCAGCGCAGGCAGACCGATTACAGGTATGCTCGGCAATGCCATCAGGCCTTTTTCCGAAAGATGTGCAGATTTCATGGTCAGCCCCTTTGTGGAGTATGTACTGTCTATCGTCATTGTCTTTGCTATCATCTATATTCTCGGATGGTTCGCCACAAGGGTTCTGGGCAGACAGCTCATCGCACTCTTCGAGGGCATGGTCGAGAAAATCCCTCTCGTTCAGACGATTTACGGCTCATCAAAGCGTATGCTCAATGCCCTGACCGAGCAGCCCCAAGGGGTGAAGCGCGTTGTACTGATCGATTTCCCGTCCCGTGAGATGAAATGTGTCGGCTTTGTGACACGCACTCTCACAGACGAGGCAACGGGCCGAAAGCTGGCAGCAGTATATGTCCCGACAACGCCCAACCCGACATCCGGCTATCTGGAAATAGTGCCGGTTGAAAGAATCATATCAACGGACTGGACAATTGACGAGGCGATGGCCTTTGTTGTGTCCGGCGGATCGGTCGCGCCTGAGCGTATCAACTATGGCGAGGACAGGGGGCTTGAGGGCTGAGAACCCATCGCAGAGATTGATAACATCATTATCCCTGCAGATCAATCGGTTAGTGGGAATTGCATTTGCCCTAAAAACCTATAATCGGATTTAGAACTGATGCTGTTTTCAGTGTTCAGAGAGCAACTTCGCTCAAAGCCAAGTTCTCAAGGATAGCAGCACAATTGATTCCCGACACTGCATCGGCTAATATAGATAATGCGCCAATGACTCGGCGCTACCTTATAATTTACATAATATACGCCAATGACTCGGCGCTTCCTTATAATTTATATAATATGCGCCAATGACTCGGCGCTACCTAAGATATATAAATAAAATATGCGCCAATGAGGATTTCGATGACTCAGACTACCACATTTCATAGATACTTGTGTTTTCATAGAGTAATAATTTAATGAGATTTTCTGAGTTGCGTCGTCATCGGATCCTTTTACTAGTTTCAGTGGGGTATTGTGATGTGCAAAACTAATCTATTGTATCGGGTCTATAGTGCGCCAATGAGGATTCGAACCCCAGGCCTGCGGAACCGGAATCCGCCGCTCTATCCACCTGAGCTATTGGCGCACTTGTGCTTAATATGAGCTGAGGTGGGGCTTTGTCAATCATTATTTGAGGTATAGCAGTCTGATTGTCGGGCTGTCTTCCCTAGCCCTTGCGAAATACAGACCCGAATCTATTTCCTCAGCCGGTCGCCAGATATTTGATGCTGATGTGGCTATTTTACGTCCTTTGATGTCATAGATTCGATAGCCGGTCTGGGTATTGGGCAGCAGTGTTGCGCTGTTGAAGGGATTGGGATATGCCCGGAGCACTTTTGCCTGCGGCAGAGGCGGACTGTCGCCGGCTATCATTGAGACCTCCTCGACAATGGGCAGAACAACCATTGAGGGGTGGGATGCGTCGTGATATATGCGATTGGTGGCGATGAGGCTGTCGCCCTCTTCGTACATGGGACCGCCATTGTTGAGATTTCTGTGGAACATCGGCCAGTTCGCAGAGCTTATGACAAGGCGCAGCCTGTGTCCCGTCTTCCATTTTTTGGCGAGGACGCGTATGGGTATCTCGACCTCGTAAATCTCGCCGGGTGTCAGAAGATTTTCCTCGGCATAGCTCTCATAAAGCCTGCCCCGCCTTATGCCCTGATTGATGATATAGGAGCTGCCATCGGGATAGACATCCGTAAGGCGAAAGGCAAAGTCTGTATCTTCCCTGTCAGACGAGACATAGACTACGACCTTGCCGGTACCCAGAACTGTGATGGGGCTTTCCAGTGGAGGTGTTGTGAAGATTACGACATCTTCACGACTTTCCACAGAATCCCTTATGTCCCAGGGGCCTACCTTAAGGGAAGGTGTCAAAGGATCGAAGCGTTCGCCACCATAGGAGGGAGTTGGATCCCTCGGATCATAGGTATATTCCGAATATGAATCGCCCATTGCCGGAGGGACGGGCAACAGGCCGCCATCCCCGTAGAAGTAGAGTGTGTCCGGCCCGGGTATGGAGCTGTACCAGTCGTCGGTCTCGAACCAGATGCTGTCGGGCATGATATAGTATTGCCCCACAGGCAGGTCTTCATAGCCGTTTTCCGCATCCCTGAGATAGTGGTCGAAGAAGAGCATGACCATGTCCTCTGCATGTCCTGCTGCCCCTGGATATGAAAACTCACCCTGATTGGCAAGGTCTATGGAGCCGTGCAGCCAGGGACCTATCATCAGCTTGTGTTTGTCGCGGACAGAGGGGGCTGTTCTCTCGCGCATCTCGTGAAAATCCCTGATTATCTGGCCGGGATAGTGATCGAACCATCCCGTCACCATGAACATGGGTACCTCAAAGTCCTCCATCCAGTCTGAGTTATTGTAGACATATTCCCAGACATAGGTGCAGCATAGGGGCATGGAGGTTATCGTCTCGATAGAAAGACCAAAATGAAAGGAGAGAAATCCCATATGCTCTTCCTTGAGTACACCGCCATAGTAGTAGTCCTCGTATTCGGTGTATTGATCCTTTATCCATGGTGCTGCACAGACTAGATGGGGTGGTTTTTCCTTTGCAGTGCGGAATTGGATGTCGCCCAGTGCAGAGCCGCCGTATGTGCCGACACGCCCATTACAAAAGGCACGTGTTGCAATCTCCTCGACGCAGTCATAGCCGTCCTTTCCTCTGTCATAGCCTGCTGAATCAGCATCGGATGAGGCGTAGAAGCCCCGCCAGTCAACTGCAACGAAGTTATAGTGCTGCAAGTCCCAGAGCGTTGTTGTGTCCTCAGGGTCGAGAAGATATGAGCCAGTTCTATAGCTCAGTTTATTGTAGGGCGTCTGTATGAGTATCACAGGCTTGGCAATGGTTGTGTCCAGCGAATATACATCTGCTGCAAGGGTTTTGCCGTCGCGCATGGTGAGTTCTATAGGCGTGAAGAGCTGGCCAAATGCCAAAAGGGCTGTGAGTATAATCATCGAAAAACGCATTTTCCCCCTATCTTAGATATCTTTGCTCAGTGGTGAGTGACATCTTCTGGTTCAATATATTGACACCCTTTCAGGCAAAAGGGTTTACGAAATTTTCGCCTTTTAACAATTATAGTGAAATCCTCTCCAAAAAGAAAGGCCGAGGCGAACCCCGGCCTGTTAAATATTGGTTAAGCATAGATATCAGGGGCCATTGGGCAGGGTTATGGAATATGTTCCAATACCTATGATCGTGTTGATTCCTCCACCTGCGGGACCACCTGTGCGTGTATCCAGGTCATGAAGAACCTCAATATCCGAGCCAAGCTCTATAGCCGCTGTGCCGGATTTGTCTACTGTCAGATCATAGAAGGTTTCCATAGTCGATGGTATGGTTATCAGAACCCTTCCATGTCCTGAATTGGCTCCAGTGGAATTGGATTGGTCAGTCCCTGCATTGTAAGAACCTCCACCACCTGCTCTATGAATCGCCCCTGTGCCCGAAGCACAGGCAGCACCACCACCGGAATATCCTCCACCTGCACCGCCACCCCAGTAGCCAGAGCCTGTGTAGTTATCGGCAGAACCACCGCCGCCACCAAAACCTCCATTGATGCGAGCATCTGCACCTGTTCCAAGACCACCATATCCGCCGGATATGAAGCCATAACCATATGATGAACCCGAAGCATTGGAATAGAAACCCCCTCCACCGCCGCCGTGACCTGTGCCGCTTGTAGAATTACCTCCGTTGCCGCCAGTTCCTCCAGAGGCAGCAGAATAGGATGGGGCATAGCCGTTCTGACCATTGCTTGATGTCCAGCCATCCTGATTGGTGCCGGATGCATCGGCTCCACCACCGCCGCCGGCTACAACCAGAGGTGTATTATCTGCCCTTGTCACATAGGAGGCGCCACCGCCTGATGTAAGTCTGGAGCTGGATACCCCCATCTGCCCGACGAGTACTTTGAGGACCTCTCCCGGGGATACGCTGAATGTACCTCGCATCCTCGCCCCCTCTCCACCATAGGAGCCACCACCCTCTGCTCCATATGCTTCAATGGTAAGCTCCGTCACGCCGGAGGGAACTGTCCAGTATTGAATACCATTTGTTACAGAAACCTCGCCTTCAAGGGATGTGCCCGCATATTCGGAATTGGCCTGCGCAAGAGAGGGGCCGGTTCTTCCTGTCTGTCCACAGTTGGTGAATGTATGGGTCAATCCTCCGCCAGCACCGCCGGTTATCAGTGAATTAGTTGAGCCAGTGAAGACAACCTCATTATTGCCATGGGTGAAGGTTCCATAGTTGGTCCAGTCACCCCGGATTTCAAGATCATTGCCCATGGAGCGGAACTCCCTGCCAGAGGCTATCTCTATATCCCAGAAGTAGATACCAGATGGCAGTATTCCATCAATATAGGTATAAGATCCTTCTCCAGATGCCCATATCCAGGTTCCACCTGTGATATTCCATGCTGTATAGTTATCAAGATTGAGATAATACCCTACATTAATCGTACCGCCGGACATATTCAGGTTTATACCGGCACCGCTTGAGCCACCAATATAGAACTGCTCGTCTATCCAGAGATTGCCTGTGCCGGAAACATTCAGATAGCCTACACCCTCTGAGCCATAGCCTACAACCATCGCGTTGTTCAGGCGCAGCCATCCATTGGAAAGTGTAACGACACCTGAGGTGTAAAGGTACATATTGCTTTCTGCGTCTATATGTATCTCGCCACCTGCCGTGACTTCCAGCTTCGCATTGGAGCCGTCCACATATAGATGTCCTGCAACATCGGTTGTTCTTGCATTATCTCGATATGTTCCGGAATATATCTCTAACTGTCCGTTTATGTCCACATCATAGGAAACCGGCAGCACAATATCCGATTCGGCTGTCTTGGACAGTCGCAGATGATAGAAGGGATCACCACCGGAGTATATATTGGAATTGCTACTTCCATCGAAAATCACCCTGCTCGATCCCGAGGTGAATGTTCCCGCTGAATTATCCCAGTTTGTTCCAAGATAAATCGTGGGCGAATATGTGCCACAGTCCAGGTGTCCGTCTATTTCTATATAGTTGGCGACATCGAGATTATATGACAGTGTGTAAAGACGGGCAGACGTCCGTACATGAAGATCCGATCTTATCTCCCAGGAGTCACCCATCTGAACGGTATTTGTCGTTCCTCCGGAACCGATTCTCAGCTGATTGAAGTAGTTTGAGCTTCCCAGGGTTACATATTGTGTGCCACTTGCCTGATAGAAATATGTCGTTCCACCTGTTTGCCTGTACTGTCCGCCTGATGAGTTCCAGTCGTCGTATGCAACCACATATCCACCGGAGGGATTCCAGACACCATCTACGTCTACAATACCAGATATCCACATCCTGCCATTGGTGTGCTGGAATGTGCCCCCCCCGTTGATATAGAAATTACCGTCAATGTAGTGGCTGTTATTGTTGGTTGTGCTTGTAACAGTTGCTCCATTTTGTATGGTGAGATTATTGCACATATGATAGCCATCTGCGCAGGTACCAAGTTCGGGCCAGTTTGGACATCCTGAGGGGATAACCACATTTGTCGCGGCTGACGGAACACTGCAGTTGCTCCAGTTCAGTCCATTCATCCAGTCATTGCTCACAGCCCCCGTCCAGTAGCCTGCAACACCGCCATATCCATTCTCCTGATGGAATGTGCCTGATCCTCCGGACTCCGAGTATGACTGCGGGGTATATCCCCCGCCGCTGCCATAGCCTCCGCTGCCACCGTCGAGATGATTAGTCCCGTTGTGGGTAATCCCATTACAGCTTGTGCAGAAGAACTTGATACGACCTCCACCGCCGCCTGTGCCGCCATCACCGTAGTAGTAGTAGGGCCAGCTTGAGAGCTTATTGCCATCCCTTGAACCGCTGCCTCCACTGCCACCTCTGGCAAAGAGATCAGAGCTATTAGAAATATCTATGACAGCACCCTGGAGCATAATTCCACCACCGGAGCCGCCACCTCCACCGCCGGAGCCGCCTGATGCACCACAGTAAACATCGTTTTCTCCCCAGGTTCCGTTCTCGTCATAATCGGCTGGACGACCGGTTGCCCCGTATCCACCGGGGTCACCATCGCAGTCTATATCACTGTTAATATCGAGTGTTCCGTTGGCGATAAGTGTGACAGAACCACCACCCCGACCACCGTCGCCACCTGAATAACCATCTCCTCCTGCTGACTGGCCCTCTGAATAGACATAGTTTCCGCCTGATCCACCTCCACCACCGCCACCGGAGCCCATTTCAATTGAATGTGCTGTTGAACTTCCATAGGTTGAGCCACGGCTGCCACCATCACCGGCATATCCTCCTGGAACATTTCCAGGATCACAGTTTCCGGACAGCCATCCCCAGAAATCGTCGAACCAGTCCCATTCGCCGGAGCCCCAGCCCCAGCCTGTCTGACCGTCGCCACCAGAGTCGCCTCCGCCAAAACCAGCCCAGCCACCGTAGCTTGCACCTCCGCCACCGCCACCGGAACCGCCGCCTGCCTGATAGTGATCGTCGTCCCACAGTGGATTACACCAGTCCCAGTCTCCTGCTCCGCCATTGCTTCCATTGTAGCCGCCTCCTGAGCCAGAGCCGCCTGCCCCGGCCCGACCTCCCCCGAGGGAACCTTCGCAGTTGCTGGAACCGCAGTCACCGCCATTTCCACCGTTTCCACCTGTGCTGCCTGCTCCGTCTGCATCGATAATACCGTTCTGTGTGATATTATCGGCTTCTATCTGAACCCAGCCGTGATTGGCGCATCCACTCTGATTGGGCACATATGTGCTGTTTATTGTCAGATTGCCGATATTATAGTGCCTGCCACAAATCTCAGTTCCGGCGGAAATTGTCTCGTCAAGACCCCCGTGATCAACTGCACCGGAGCAGGTACACCAAGGCAGATTCTGTCTGTAGGCAAGTGTGAATGGCCCACCTGAGTTACTGCTGTAGCTGTTGACCTCGAGATAGTAGTAGCCTGTGGAGGGTGCTGAATAGACTATCTCCGACTGCAGGCCACAATGATCATCATTTGAGGCGACCTGTGTACAGCTTGAATTGTCGAGATAGAGATAGGTGTCGAAATCCGCATCACCGCCGCCATCGCAGAAGGTAAATTTGTATTCTGTTCCTCCGTATAGATAGAATCTGTACATGTGACATCCACCGGCGGTTATCGTAGATGAATGGGTGTTATAGGTTGTTGTGGGGGTTCCAAGATAGTTGTCATAGCCTGAGCAGGAAGTACAGCTTCCCGGAATTGTGCCGTAAGCAAGGGTATAGGTTTCGTTATCATAGGCATATCCGCGTATCTTCAAATATCTGTAACCTGTGGTTGTCGGCAGATATGTCATCTCGGAACCCAGTCCGCAGGCATCGTCTACGTATAGAATACTTGTTCCTGAATCGTCGAAGAGTTCAAAAACAGTGTCATCGGAGTAGGAGCCACCATCGGAGCAGACAGTGAACTTGTATTCTCTGTAGGCAGTCATGTAGACTCTGTAAATCCTGCACCCATTCTCATTTATTGTGATCGGGCCATGGGTACTGAAGGTACTGCCGGGATAGATATTGTAGTCATACAACGGAGCATCCTTGCACCACTCGGTCTGGAAATCAGCAGAGGTTGCCGTGCCTGATGTTGTTCCGTCACAGTCAGTCCTTGCATATACCCTGAGATAGTAAGTTGTTTCCTCATCCAGCCCTGTTGCCGTTGCTGATGTGCCTGTTGTAGTACCCCTCGCAGTATAGCCCGATGAATAGGTATGAGTCGGACTCTCGCCCACTGACCAGTAATAGGTGACTGTAGATGAGCCGGTGGGGAATCCCGCAGACCAGTTCAGTGAAGCTGTATTGAAGCCTGTTGCCGTTCCCGACAAAGCTGTTGGGGTTCCTGGAGTTGTGCAGTTCCTCTGAACTCTGATATCGTCTATACATATATCGCCTGCATAGCTCGTACCAGTTACCCCCCTCCATCTGAGTTGAACCTGTGAATCGCCCTCATATGCAGAAAGGTCTACCACTGCATAGTCCCAAGGGTCTGTTTCGCTTGTATGCTGCTGCCCTGTCCGACTCCATCTTGTTGACCATGTCTGGCAGTTGTCATTTGAGGCTTCGAGATATATGGTTCCAATATTGGCACCAAACATATGATACCAGAACTCAATCTCCGGATCTTCAAGGGAAGAGAAGTTGAAACAAGGCCCATATATTGTGGCTGTCTTCGAAGGATAGTTAGGCGAGGAAGCCTCTGTATATATATAGTAGCTTCCACCATGTGCACCTGAGGGTCCTGTGCCACCAGAGCTTGTAGTGCCTGAATGTCTGGACCAGTCGAAGTCATCTCCCCCACGATTTGCCCAATAACCCATGCCGCTCTCAAAGCCTTCGGAGTAAGGGAATGATGAGACTGTACCTGGACAACTGCACTGTACAGTAACTGTAACTGATCTGCAGCCGGTGGTATTTGTGCAGGTCGTATTTCCAACACGCCTGACATAGAAAGTTGTTGTCTCATAGAGAGGGCCGGTATTCAGCGTTGCCGAGGTTCCGAGAACAGACCCTGAGCCACAGCCCCCTGCATACCATTGATATGTACAACCTGAGCCAGTTGAACCGCCTGTAGCGGTCAGGCTTGTGGAGCTGCCTGAGGATATCGTTGTTGTACCTGTAATCCCAGTTGGAGTTGTTGGTGGAGTGTGCACCGTTGCATAGGCATAATCACAATCTGAGCAGAGTCCACCATATCCGGAGGGTGATACTTTACAGGAATAATAGCCCGTGCTTGTTGCAGTATAGGTCGATGATGTGCTCAGCACAGTTCCTGTGCAACCAGTACCTGCATACCATGCATAATCGTAGAATGTTGGATATCCATGGGATGAAATGCTTGCAGACATAGTCACACTGTTACAGCCCGTACCACCTGTTACATTGATAACGGGAGCAACACATCCAAATCGCCAGTTCTCATTATTCCCGCTGTCATTGGAGCCAATTGTTGCGTCGATTTCTGTGCCACTGTTGGCATCGGAGTCCTGTACATCGACATATTGAACAAAGTCATCGCCAGTACCAACATTGAGATACCACTGGGTACCGGTGGATGTGCTGCGGAGTCTTACCCTTGTAGCAGTACTCCCGCCTGACATTGTAAAATCGTCATCAATGGTGAACATCTGACCTGCTCCGAAGTTGAGCTGTTTGTTTGGTGTAAGGCAAGTGAGGTCATAGAATGTTTCCCCGGCACTGCTTCCGGTGGAGAAAATCTCTATTTCCCTGAAGTTAGGGTTGCTGCTGCCACCGATGTTATAGAAACGCAGTCTTGTGGAAGTAACCGATGAGAATGTCACCTGATGTTCTATGGTTGAACTGTTGTACGTGTAGAAATTTACATAGCTTGAACCGTTCCAATACTGGAATGTACAGGTAGACATCGGTCTGTTATCCTTGTAGAACTTCACACTGTTGAATGTCTGGTTTGTGGGCCATACAAATTCTATCCAACCACCAGTGCTTGTCCAGCCCCATGGAGTATTTCCGTAGCTTGGTATAACTCCATCATTGTAGTTGGAAGGTCCATAGCCCGTTCCTTCAGTACCACCTCCGGAATGGGATTCTGTTGCACTTGGTGCAATGTTAACTGAAGCACCACCGCCTCCTCCACCTGTAATGACGCTTGTTCCGCTGCCGTCAAAGGTGACAGTGTTATTGCCATGTGTGAAATTGGAATTATTTGTCCAGTCGCCTGCTATGTTTATTGCATATCCTGAGGCGTGGAGGGTCCCTGAATCAATGAGAAGATCATTGTTGATGTCCAGAGTTCGCTGAAGCTGTACATCATCCTCTTCGCCTGTTCGATCAATTGTCAGATTATAGAAACTTAGCGTACCGGATCCGTCGATATAGACAGGGTCAAGACTTCCCTGAATCTCAACTGTACCGCCTGTAGGGGTAAAGTTACCGTCAATATCCATACAATCATTGCCAGAACCATAGCCCCTGATAAAGATTGTACCACCTGAGACATTTTCCGTAGCACCGGAAGCAACATAGAAAGAAGCCGATGAATAACCCGAAGCAGAGCCATTCACATTCATTGTTCCTGAGGACATTCTGAGCTGGCTGCCGGAATATGCATACATGACACCATCACTCGTGTGGGTGTAGCCGTTTATATTATAGTAACCTTCGTTCAGGATCAGATGTTCGCATCTTACATTGCCGTTGAGAATCATTCCATAGCTGCTGCTGCTCTTGCTTATATCGAGATAAACGAAGTGTTCCTGACCGCCAGTGTTGATATATGCATTGGTAGATCCCTCGAAATAGATGTGATTTGGAGGATAAACAGTACCGGAACTTGAATTCCAATTCCCCTGGCAATGGACATAGCGGGACATATTGTCATTCAGGTCAAGGGTTCCACTGACATATAGATCGCCGTTTATGTACCAGTCATAGCTGGTATCGCTGATTAGATAATATGTACCATAGACATTGACATCGTTGAAATATGAGCCACTCCTTCTGAGCCTTATGTATGATGAACCTCTGAAATTGATCGTAGCTGACCCTGAGCCATAGTAGTTTCCGCCACCTGTATCCTGTTCCCTGTAGTATCCATAGTCATCTATCGTACCGCCTGAGTGATAGATATTTCCCTGATAGTTGGGTATATTCTGACACTGTACTGTTCCACCGCGGATATACATGTTGTTTGTGTATCCGTCTCTGTTGTATAGGTATTCATCAGTATCGACAAATCCACCGTTGAAGTTTGCAATACCTCCCCATAACTCGATCGATCGTGCAACATCCAAAGTCCCTGAGGAAATTGTGAAAGTACCCAAGATATCCATGCCATTATATCCACTTGCATCGCCAGTTGTGCCATTAACATAGAGATATCCGCCGGATATGGTCATCGAAGCTCCGCTTTCAATGTCAATATTCCGACAATATGCTGTTCCTGATGAAAGATTGGGGTATCTCGGTCGTCCTGAAGGTATCTCCACATCAACAGAGCTTGTTGGAACGGTGTTATCGTCCCAGTTCCCTGCAGTAAACCAACTGGTACTTACATTTCCTGTCCAGAGACCTGGTGTTCCACAGGCAGAGGTCGATGCGGACAGATACTGATAGCTGGATGTACCGCATGAATTATATGCCCACACATAGCTTGACTGTAAGGAACCACAGGGAAGTCCTGATTCTGTGTAATAGAGATTTGAACCTCTGTCAATGGCGGAGCCAAGATCGCTTGTTGTGTTCCAATAATAACCTGTGGCACCTGAGGCTGAATTCCATCGCCATGTAATGGTGCTTGTAGTTGAGGAGTGTGAGCCGTCAGTAGGTATTGATGGCGTAGGACAGTTCTCGATTGTGACATCGTCTATAGCCATATCTGATGTGTAACTCGTGCCTGTTACCCCTCTGAACCGGATTACAACATTATTTGTTCTGTAGGATGAAAGATCTACAGAAGCCTGTGTCCATGCTGCTGTATAGGATGAATGTTGTTGACCGGTTCTGCTCCATACTCCTGTTGTCCAGGTGGATCCTCCATTTGTTGATACATCTATATAAAGAGAGCCCATCGTACCGCCATACATATGATACCAGAACTTAAGAACAGGGTTAGAGATAACAGTCAGGTCAAGGCATTTCGTATCCATTGCATAGGTAGCATTGTAGATACCCGATGCTTCAGTAAAATAAAAACCGCTTGCGCTGTGATAACAGCTGGGTCCGGTGGAACTGGAAGGGGTTCCATTGCCATCACAGTCACTGGAGAAAATCCAGGCTCGATTACCACTGGCCCCATTGGTCCAGCCTGTTGGTATTGAATTTAGAGTAGTTGAATATGGATATGAGCTCTGACATGAAGGTGTGGATGTTATGCTTATATCGTCGATACCTCTGCCATCAGTTGAATATGCATAGTTGTCGTATTGAGTCCACTTCAATAGGAAGTTCGAAGAATATGAGAAACCTGATTGTGAATCAAGGTCAATTGATCTGACCCCCCAAGTGCTTGAACAGGTAGTGCTGTAATCATCAATTGTTGTCCATGTAGATCCCCCATTGGTGGACATTTGAAGTCTATCCTGTGTATGAACCTCATCGCCATTACAGCTGAGTTCATATGTGAGATCAATATCATTTCCTGTTTGACCAGACAGGTTCAGTCTCAATACACAGGCATTTTCGGAATATGTTCCGCTCGAGATAACGTCCATATAGTAGCAGTAGCTGCCATTTCTCAATACTCTTTCAACCCTGCCATTGGAATTCTCGCTTGATGTACACCATTCAGAGCCGGGAGACGATTCGAAATTCTGTGTATATGGATAGGAAGTAACACTCAGTGGAGGAACACAGGGATGGGAAACACCTGCTGTATATGTAAGTCTCATTGCAGGTAGATAGCTGAAGCTCGTACGCGACATCCCATCATATGGCCAGGAATAACCTGAGTCAGAATAACCATATCCAGCCCGACTGGAAAATGTTCCACGACAATAGTTGCCACCACTACCAGACCAACTTGAATTATCCCTTGAAACATTCCATTCCATATTTGCTGAACCGTTAAAGGAGTAGTTTGTGGAGAAGGAATAGGTATACCAGACACCCGACGATGGAGTTCCTTGAGTAGTCGGTCCATAGTTTGTTGTCCAGCCGGAGGTACGCCAGGATGTTATCGTTGTTGAATATGTTGGGTATGTCCTTATTCGGAAATTACTCAGATTTAATGAACCCGATGAAGAGCAATACATCGACATACCTGTGATAGTCGAACCTGCGGTTATACCGGCAGCAATCATATCACTTGCCGTGAGAAGGAAATCATAGCGTTGGTCATGATAATATGTATTATATGGCATCCCTGAGTTGGTCTGAGAGCTGAGGGAGTAGCCGGCAAGAACATCGACCGTTGGATCAATATATATTGGGTATGTCCTTTCGGGCTGCTCAAGCCATGAGACTGGGATTTTATAGCTTATTAATAATGTATTTCCATCGAACTTCACGTCGTAGGGAACCTCCAGAATAGCTGAATCAAGGCTATCAGAGGATATGGTTTTGGAGGTATCAACTTCCCCATCATACTGTCTTATCTCAGCTGTCTTGATTATATTGTCATAGTCATAGGATCCATCGTAGATCTTGACGGGTCTATAGCCTATCCCATTCTCCGTGTCATCTAAAACTACTTTGAACTCTTTTGTGGAGAAATCTTCGGTATGAATCTGACCATCGGACATTACCTTCCAGCCCCCGGAAATATCTACCTGTTCTACGAATACAAGGCTGTCGCTACCAGAAAACCATTCATCAGAATCTAACCAATAGCCGTGCTCAATGCCGCCTTTGAGCATGACAATTTCTTCCCTGATATCGGGAAAAACCTCACCCAGTTCGACCTTTCTTCTATCCACAACAGTCCACTCTGAAGGTTCAGATATAATGGTTTCAGATGCGTCTGTTCTTTTCAGCTCTATCTTTCTTCCGGTGCCAAATCTAATCTCCTGACCATTAATCTCATAGATAACACCTTCATCACCATCAGTATCGATAAAGGTTTTGAAGTGATTCTTCAGATTGACCAGTTCATATTCTGGGTGTCTTGCCGTTGAATTCCTCTCAAGTGAAAGGTCAACATCTCTCAGATTACCTTCATCGTCCTGATAGTGCAGATCGGCAAGCATCACAGCAGTGAAGGATCCATCTTCATTTCTGAAGGTCTTGCTGTGTCTCGTTCTGTTCTCAAAAATCTCATCTGTCGGTGCATATGGATAGTACACACCTTTCTCGCTCCATCTGTTGGGGTGAAAGCATGAATACATTCCCGTCCTGTTGAGCCAGGACTCTTGGACCTCGGAATATACGATATTATTCGGGTCATTAAGCCAGCTTGTAAGTTCCTCGTCGGTCCAGTGACTCTCATCAGGATCACCCTCAAAGCGTGGAAAAGCCCTGACAGTATCCTTTATTGTCGTCATTTCTGAAATACGCAGAGCCATACTGTTTATTCTATTTCTATAAAGCTCTTGAGGTTGCCCACTCTCCTCAAGTATGGATACAAGCCTTTCCAACTCGTTCAGTATGTACAAACCATCATCATAATCCCCCGAATCAAGGCGATTGAGAAGTTCATCAATGGTTTGACGAATATCTTCAAGCTCCTGCTCACGGGTTGGCAGATTTACTTTTTGAAGCTGATCCTCTGCATCAATACTCTTTTGCTCAGGCTCGGAGTTATCATATTGCTGCACAACATCATCCCTTGCCTTAATATCTGGTTGACCCTCGGGATTTTCTTCACTGCCGAGGACAAAGTCAATATCAGCCTTGATTGGAGAGAGGTCCAGATCCTTCAGCTGTTCAAGAAGCTCAATCAATTTTTCTTTGTGCAACTCTTTCTGCCTGTCATCCAAGGGTGCAATAGCCAGCATATTAACATGATTGATTGCTGCCAGAATAACCTGACGACCTTCTTCATCCAGTGAATCATCGGAAAGAAGTATATCCATCTCTGGATCAGCAATATCTATACGAAGGGGGTTTTCGGGTGATACGAAATTCTGTGCACTCTGCTCGGGGTCATCTGGAAGAAATCGGTTTTCTGTTGTCTCCTGCACTATCGTTAGGCCTGCAGGATATAACTCGTCAAAATCTTCCTTTGTCATCTCTTGAGGAATAAGACCAAGTACCCTTGAGCGTTCATAGAAGATTGAATTGTTCGTTTGCTCTTGTTCATCATCCAGTTCGCCTCTGAAGGGCTCTACCACTTTCTGCAATGTATCAGCAGAGGGGTGATTTTCAACCCCCTTTTCGTCAGGTGGATTTACAAGAACCATCGGGTCTTCTGATTTTGAAGGAAACCCACCCTCGAGGATTATGATCTCATCGCCTTCTATATCATAGATAACCCCTGCCTCTTCGAGCATTGCAACATTGTCGGGGGAGAAAATTACACGGGATGGCCCCCCTTGGTTATTATCTTGTTTGGTCTGTTCATCTGTCATTGGGAAATCGGCAGAAGACGGAACTTCTTCTGCATCAGTTTGTGCATCAGCCAGTTCAGGCAGGCTTGCCTCAAGGATTATCTCGATATCAGACTGGAATGTATTTGTGTTCAGACCTAGAGCGTCTGTTTCTTCCATCAAGCGGACGAGCTCGGTCTGCAAAGTAGCTGCAAAGATCGAATCATCACGCTCAATCGCATATTTGAAACCATCTATGACACCGTCTATCTGCTCAAAAAGCTCAATGACAGATGAACTATCCTCTATACTGACATCTATGTCATTTTCTTCGAGGGCCTTGTGAACCATTGGTGTGTACCTTGGGACTGGTGCTGCATAAACTTCTGTTTTTTCAGGCTGCGGAGAGGGCTCAGCATTGACAACACTTGCTGATGCTGCTGGATACGGGATTGTCGGTTCATTGGAGGATTTTTTCAAGTTCTCAGTTTCAGGGATATAGGGATTCATGACCCTGTTTGATTCCTGTATGTACTCAGTTAAAATTGGATCATCAAGGATGGCGAACCTGGATTCAAGTCCTGAGATATCCAGACCGATCTCCGCGGCAATGGTCCTTGCATTATTTACCTTCCTACGAAAGCCCATGGCCCTCTGAAAATCCTCTGCAATCATTGCCTGCTGGAATTCATATATGCTATCATCGATCTCAGAAAATATATTCTGTGCTTTGTCATACTCTGCCCCTGTAAATTCCGAAAGAGGTCGTGACTGACTCAGATTTTCCTCCAGAATGGTTTCCTCTATCCGATCGACATCAGGGTCATAGCTGAGATTCTGAGCCATCTCCTTTCTAAGGAGGGCATAATCCCTTGCATTGATGAAGTCTTCTCTATACTGCTCTGCTCCTTCGGGTGCATAATCTCCGAGCAGGTAGTCAAATAGAGCAATGGCATTATCAGCATGAAGGACAGTCCCCTCCCGCAGAGCTTCGAATCCCCTTTTACTGTCCATGAAGGTCATATAAAGGTTATAATATTCATCAATTGTAGATTCGCTTTCTGCGGCAAGGCTGTCTACCACCTGGTCTTCAGACCTTAAAGACGCAATGTAATCTTGCCATGGTTTGGACTTGATGCGTAAATATTTTTCGGAATCTGACTCCACTGCTTCAAACTCTGTTTTAAGAGTACTGGTTTGCTTCAGCCTGTTAACCTTTCGCAACAAAATCTGTCTCTCAATGAGCTGGCTATCGACCTCTTGGGTAATCTTCTCTATCCTGCCTCTATTTTCAACGGGTGACTGGGCAGCTCTATGGTAGACTATTTTTGGAGATACGGGAAGCTCTACAGAGTCGGCATTGGAAGTTGCATCGGGCTTTTCAAATGACTCCTGGAATTGCTCCGCTAAATCGCTTAGATTATCACTGTCTCTATCGAAGGAGAGCAAGGACATGCCAAAGGAAAGTAGCATAACGCCAATACATACAATTCTATATTTTTTCATTCTTCACCGTATCTTAGTTTCGCAGAGAGAAAATTCATTCCCTGAGCCATTGAATACTTTATTGTTACGAAATATATTATAAATATTTATGCGGCGTTGTCCACTAATTTTTTCTTTTTCATCTTTTATCCCAAGATTAACAAAGCACCCTTGGCAATCCCGCACCCTTCCTAACTCCAACCATATTAATGTAGTATTAAGGCTAATCTTTTTTAGTATTATCTATATGTATTTGCCATCTTGTATTCAAGATTGATCGATTGTTATTTTGTGTATAATATTTTTATTATTTAACTAACAGGTCTGAAACAAAATAAAACGACCCGGAAAACTATCCGGGTCGCGATAAAACAACGTTATGGGTAAATCTCGGGTATGTCCCCTGTTTATTTAAGATTACCCTTTCTATCGTATACATCAAGATCAATATAATGATCGTGGGGTTCCGATGGACGATTTATCTCATCTGGGGTTTTCTGAGCCTCGTCAAGACGCTTGCCCGACAGCCTGAAACTAAATCTCGCATTCTCTTGTCCAGAAATCGAACGGACCACGAGCTCGGTACCTTCCATTCTTGCCATTAGTATTGCAGGATCCTGAGCTGTCACAAGAGGTATTACGGTTCCCTCGGCCACACTTCTCCAGAAAATCCACAGATCAGACCCTTCTTCTTGTTGATCAAGGTCTACTCGGAATTCACCATCGGTAAGTTGGCCTTCAGAGATAATATCTATCCAAAAGCCGATATTCTCGGCCATCCAAGTAACATATAGCTGACCGTCAATCTTCATCGTGGGATCTACTTTGTTGGCATGTACAACATCTACAAAAAGATCATTTGAGCCCAGATCGACATCGCCTGTTGCGCCTGTATAGGGAACGTAGTTGCCGTTAATCTCTGTCTCGGTGTAGTACCTTGTGTCAAGGTCAACTGTGCTCAGACCGTCAATATGACCGAGCCCATCGAGATTTACGTCCTGAATAACAACACCATTTGAATTATCACTGCCGGCACTTGACCAGATCACATCGTGATTCAGAGTGATTGTAGGGCTGGATGTCGAGACACTAAGTGCTGTGCCACCGTTAATATTTAGTGCTGCTGCTGTGAGACCATTGATGGATGTTATTCCGGTTCCGTCTGTACTTGCGCTGAAGGTCAGATTGTTGCCACTGCGGGAAATCGATACATTGGCCCCTGCCGTGAACTGGACATCTGATGTGGAGTTGGAGATATCGAGGGTATAGGGACTTGCTGCGCCTGTGAATGTCAGGGTCTGCTCGTCATCATCGTCAATAGTCACAGAGCTGATCGGAGTGAGGTGATCCGAGCCATTATCGATACTGATAACATCATCTCTCGATGAAGAGTTGATCATGAGTTCCTGGTCCTCATCATCCTCGTCTTCATCAATATTGTCGTTTGAAGGTGCCCAGGTCGAGCCATTCCATTTCAGAACCTGTCCTGTGGATGCTCCCTGTTGGGCGATCTTCAGAGCTGTTTCATCACCGTTACCATCGAGTGTGGCATCGGAAACAACTCTCTGTACACCCCACTGATCACCGACTCCGGAAACATCAAAGTCAATGGTTCCAGCACCTACTGATACAGTTCCACCGCCTGTAATGCCGAATGTGAGCGTGCCTGTTGAAGAGATATTTGATGTACTGGACCCATCTGAGACTGTCCAGTAGTTGTAGTTGTCGTAGGAGGAGTCATGGTTGTGGTTTCCAGCGGCTACCTGTGCTGCCCCTGTTCCAATATCCAGTGAGAGTGTTGGGTTACCCGAAACACCATCTGCATTGGACACATTGATTCCATTGCCTGAAACTGCTATGCTTCTGGAGGTGATTGCACCTGCCCCGGTTCTGACAACCAATCCATTTGAAGAGAGATTGTGAAGACCGAGGGCATTGCCTGTCAATCCGATTGTGCCTGAGCCTGTGATCGGACCTCCGGTTATGCCGTTCTCTGTTGCTATGCTCGTAACTGTTCCTGCGGCTACAGCCGATGGTTCCCACTGACTTCCAGAGGCATTCCAGCTTATGACCTGTCCATCGGAAGGTGCTGTGGAGGCCAGAGTGCGACCCTGGAGTCCGGTTACGGTAAGACTGGTTGCACCGGAAACATCACCCGAATGTGCAGAATGGGAGAACTCTGTTCCCGCTAATGTGAGACCTGTACCGGCTGTATAAGTGGTATTTGCATCTCCATCGGCTATATCGGCGGGGATGTCGGTCAAATCATCCCAGTCTACAGGAGTGGTTGTATTGTCATTATCTGCAAGCTCTGATGCAACGGCATAGCGACCATCGAGGCTTTCGGTCAAATCAAGAAGTGTCCCTGTTCTGCCAAGGGTAAGGTCGCCTGTGGTTGTATTGAAGGTAATGTCGTCGACATAGTTATCTATATCCGTGCCTGCACCGGTTGCGTCTATTGTCACAGTCGGAACTCCTCCGGGATTAGTAACAGTAACGGATGCGCCACCTGTAGCGTTGAATCTGATAGTGCTTGAGCCGATGGAAGCACTTATGGGAATTCCGCCATCGCTGATGGCATTGAACTCATTACCAACAGTCGGATCATATCCGGCGTCATCATGATTGCCCCAGCTATAGGCTGTGTTCCAATTTGCTATGTCAGATGCTGAGATGCCACTTGCTGCAAGCTCTTGATTTACCCAGCTTGAGCCGTCATAGGCAAGAACATCGTCGGAGGTGAGTGTTCCGAGGGTGACATCTGTAAGATCATCGAGAGTTATAGCCCCTTGATCGTCTGCCCATGAAGGGTTGGCACCTGTTCCACCTGTGGAGAGAATCTGGCCTGATGTGCCAGGTGCGAGATTGACCCAGGCAGAACCATTATTATATAGTAAATGTCCCTGGGCGGCCGAGGACAGTGTAACATCTGAGAGGTCACCAACACTGTTGTCGCTTAGGTCATCATCGTTTAGATTTCCATCTGTATTGGTATAGATATTTGATACATCTGTAATGTGTGATTCCAGCTCGGCCTCTGTATCTACAGCCGAGAAGATCGGGTCAGTTTCGTCTGATGTTGTGAAATCATCCGAAGCGTCCTTGTCCCATGCTGTAGTGCTCACATTCTCCCAAGTGCTGGTCCCTGCATTCCATATCAGGGCGGCGTCTGCAGCAGTTCCATCTGCAAGACCGATTGTTACATCTCCGTCAACTGCACCGACCAGAATATTGTCCTGTCCACCTGTGAGAGCAGTGCCTGCAACAAGATCCACCTCAGTTGGTACGCCGATGGTCAGGTCGGTGCCATCTGTAGTAAGGTCTACATTCACTCCCTCGGCAAATCTGACACCTGTACCGTCAGTTATATTAAGACTTATGGGTGGGGCTGTTACTGCGAATGAAAGGTCTTGATCGTCGCTGGCAATGTCCTCTCTATCGACCCATTCAAGCGTACCACTACCACCTGCACCGAGGATTTGTCCAAAGGTTCCCGATGTTCCACTCTCGTCAAGAATCATTCCGTAAACCTGAATATCCTTGTTCTCCTTGACAGTGAAAACAACATCATCTACACCGGAATTGATGGTCTTCACCTCGAAGCGTGAGTTTGCACCGACATCTTCATCGTTATCGATATAGACATCAATCCCTGTATCAGATATGATATCAAGGGCATTGTCGTCAGGACCGTAGATCTCAAGTGCCGATGAGCCGTTGAGCTTAACATTGCCACCGATAGTTGCATTACCGGTTGTTGTAAGGTTGCCGCCTTCTGTCAGAATAAGGGCATTGCCGCTTGTACCTCTGACTTCAAACTGGGCAGAGCCGTCGTCATCCGAGTCGATACGCATACGGATATTGCCGTTGTTGTTGATGATGAATTGACCATCACCGACGGCATCTCCATAGATATTGTTTCCTGTAACGCGTAGGTCAGAGTCGATTGTGACCTCAGAACCTGCTCCATTTGTGATAGCTGTTCCCTCGGTGGAGTTGCCGGCTGAAAGAACCTCGGAGAGTGTCTGGTCCAGGCTGCCTCCCTCAATTGCGTCGATGCGCCCATCAACCTCATCAATGGCTGATTGCACCTGAATAGCTGTCAAGCCACTTGCTGTATTCACATAGGGAATATCCGCAGCATCGACCTGATCGGAGCCTGTTCCGAAATCTATATCTGAGTCGTCTATTGCATTGTTCTGAACCGTTACAACACCATCTGATGCAACGGCGATATCCCCAGAAAACCATGTCTCGTCAATCTCAACTGAGCCCGAAGCTGCAGTAACACCATTAGCTGCGTTGACCGAAAGACTTGCTGTAAAACCGTCTCCAAGAGCATCTGCTGTGATTCCGCCTGCAAGACCATCTCCGGCAGTGATTGTGGCGGTCTGGTTGCCCTGAACAGCCGTGCCTGCTGCTGTGCCATACTGGACATGCACCCCAGAGCCATCCACAGTGATTCCCGTACCGGCACTCACAGCGACTGAAGCCGCTGAGGATCCGTCATAGCTGAAAGCAGATATACCATTACCATTGCTTAGTACTTCCATACCACCGCTTTCAACAGCTGTAATTCTATCGGCAAGTGCATCGAGGGCGGTTCCAGCATCGGATGGATCCGGGTCCGGCCAGTCGGCTCCGTCGGAGGGAGCAAAGACAAGATCGCCTGCATCAACCTGACCAACACCTGTTCCAAAGTCTATCTCACTATCGTTGATGGTCTGACCGAGAACCGAAACTTCACCTGTCAAATTCGGAAGTGTGTATACATGATGTGCACTGATGTCGCCCATTCTGATTGTTCCGAAGAAGCCTTCACCGCCTATATCCTTCATCTCGATATCTCCATCGAGAGTGATATTGCCATCTATATCAAGGACTGTAAAATCATCTATATCCAGTCCTACATCGTCCTGCTCAACCCTGACAGGTCTTCCATCGGTGACAGCCATGGTATTTCCATCCTCATAACCATCCTGAAGTCCGTGCATGATAGTTGATGGATCGCCTATGGCACTGTCAATTACAGCTATGACCTCAATAAGGTTCCGACCTGGGAGAATCATGTTATAGCCGGGATCGCCAAGATCAGGGAAGGTGATCGGCATGTCTGTTGCGCCAACAACATCAGAGAGACTCTTGATGCTCCATGCACCCACTCCTGCACCGACAACATAGTTACCTGTTGAAGGCACTGATACATCGCCGTTTTCGCTGACCTGGAAAAGGGGTGAATCTCCGTGATCCCTAATATAGAAATTATTTGATGAGGCCGCAGAGCCGCCGTAATCGAGCTGGAGATTGATATTTGAATCAGAGTATATTCTGCCATCGCCCTTAACTCTGAAGTTTCCGTCTGACCAGATTGCTGTACCGGATGCATCTGAATTTGTGACCCTAAGGGCCGGGTTTGCAATGTCCGTCGAACCCGAAGTCACCAAAAGAGCGTTCGATGAGGTAGAGGTAATCGAAACCGGACCATCAGAATCGGTATCGATTGTCTGTCCAACTTCATAGGCCTCCTGCAGACCTGCACCGGAGCTGATATATGTGTCAAACTCAATAAGTGCATCATGTACTGTGGCTGCAGGCTCGAGAGAAATGCCTGAGAAGCTGGCAATATCCGTAACAGGCACCTCGGCGTCTGTCTGATCTGCAGCACCGCCTTCGACATTGAAGTCGATCATAACATTGATAGACTCACCTGCAATTCCATCCGAAAGGGCAAGGCCCAGTACGTAGCCAGCAGGATTGGATGCCAGAGGCTGAATCATACCATCCGCTGCAGGAACTACCCTTTCTCCCAGCAAAATAGACTCGCCGGAGGCAATGATTACCTTCACAATTCCGTTATTGGACACGAGATAGCGATCAGGTGCACCAGCTTCGGACTCAACAACTGTAACCACACCAACAGGAAGATCAGTAGGTCCGCACTCATCAACAAGCATATCACCGACAAGTGTGACTACTTTATTGAGGGCAATATCACCCGAATCATCTGTACCTGGGTTCGTCATTGGATTTCTGATTCTGGTTATCTGCGCGAACAGAGCTGAACTCAGAAACGAGAAAAGCAACGTAAAAATTATAACTCTTTTGATATTCATCTTCGCCAGTCCTTTATTTAGTATAAATTTGCAGGTTACGGACATCTGTGAATGCCCTGTATCCGGAATTATTTATTTTGTACTCCACTCTGTAGGTATGCTCACCTGCAGGTGGTGTATCTGTATGTGTAATTGATGCTGTTAAATCATTATAAAGTGGTGAAATATCAAAACCGACCCTCTGATGGGCAATCTGCTCATCGTCCCTTAAGAGCCTCAACTCGACTAGACCACCATAGTAGCTTCCAACGCGATCATTGAGTGAGGCTGAAAATGAAATCAGGACAGGGTTTCCCTCTGTATTTGAACAGCTTAGATTCATACCGGGAAGATCTGTCCATGTGGTTCTGTTAAGAAGAACCCTGTCTTCTCTATTGATACCTGTGATCTGTATTCCCGGGCAATCCTCAAAAGGCAATTCTGAAAGACCCACATTGGATCTGTCAATATTATCCGTTGAAGAATTTGACTCAGAATTTAAAAATTTGTTAGCATTATTCTTCGCAGGATCGGAATCAGAGACCGAGCTCGCAAATACAGATAAACTAATCAATAACAAAATTGCCGTTTTCCAGTTCATTATATTCTCCTTCATATTTCTTTTCTGTCTATATCATTATATAGAATTGTCGGCATAAATCAAGTTTTTCGATATTTTTTTTCATTCAAAAATAAATAACAGTTTTGTAGGCTCAAGCCCATAAGAATATAAGTTAGAGTCTGTTATCAACTTCAGATTAACGCTTCAATTCAAATACTACAAGTCCGCTTTCACCAGATGGTGCAGAAACTGTCAAGCCATAACCTGTCAAGTATTGCAATTTATATTCATGCGAACCATCAGAAGGATCGTCGTATGTTGCAATACTCAGTGATGCCATACCGCCATGAAGCCAGTAGTCATCCGCAAAACCCACCATCGCCATAGCAGAGCCAACAACAGTTGTACCATCTTTGATGACCCTGATATAGACCTCTCCCCACCTATCGTTACCAATGCCCGAATACCAGGACATAGGAGTCGACAAAGTGGCGGAAGCATTGATCATTACCCTGCTGTAATCCGTTCCTGTGCCATGTGTTGTGATGCTCACTGTCTGCAGATCCGTCCATGTGCCACCAAGGGAGAGATTAGTTACGGCGCCCTCTGCTTCCTGATTATAAAAATCACCCTTCATCATCGCTGCAAAGTCTGCATTTGTACCTGAGCCAGAATAGGTAGGCAGTTTTGTTGCCAGCAGTGTATACTGATCGGAATTTGTTCCATAGCCAATTATTGCAGCTGAGTTGATCGTTGTCAGGTTCGAATAGCCGGAAATTGCTGAATTATATGCATCTCCGTGCTCATCGTAGGCCTTGATCAGGCTTCTGGATGTGCCGTAGAGCCAGGAGGCTTTGTCGAGTGCTGCAGAAGGATTTGAATAGACATAGATGCCGGCCTCGGTGTTTGTTCCGCTTGCTTCAAAATAGAACTGGGCTGCATTACCATTGTTTTCGATAGCTGTATTGTCGTCATATATGTATGGGTATGTGAGCCCAAAGGTAGCAAGATCCGGACTGATATAGTCTGTATTATCAATCCAGATATTTGATAGAACAGAGGTAATATCAACAGATTCATGGGCTGTTATGTGACCATTGGAGTTAATCGTCAGATCCTGAATGAAGGTGGTACCTGAGTTGTCAACACTTGAGGCAAATCCAGTGTTGGCATGGGATACCTCAACAGCGTAATCTGTCCTTGAGATAACAAGATCTTCTGAGACAGACAGGGACAGAACATCTGTTGTCTCAATATTCTGTGTAGTGACACCGCCGTCCACAGTTATACCCCAATATTGATAGTTATCGAGACCTTCGACACCGATGCTTATCTCGTCGTCAACATCATTTGGTGTTATGACAATGTTGCCTCCGGCAACAAGGTCGATATTCCCTTCGTCATTGACAACGCTGTTAATTGAGGAGACAATATCGGGAGTAATCTCAACTACGCCATCAGAATCCAGCGTAACGTCACCTGAGACAGCAACTTCCTGAGCCTCATTCGAGGCATCTCCAACCCAGATATATGTGGCCGTCAGATCTGACCCCATAGGAGATTCAGGTCCGGATTTCTTTGCATTCTGTATCATGATCTTGCCTGTTCCACCGCCGATGACTGTTTCAAGGGCAATGCCAACAACATAATTGTCGTCCGTTAAAGCAGTCTGCGGTTGAACTTCTCCACCTGCGGCTGTAACAAGAACATCACCCGCCGTTGCACCGGATGCAAAAGTAACATTGGGGATGATTCCGGAATTGACGATGTGATAGTAATTTACACCAGAAACATTCTCGACAACCTGTACTACACCAACCGGTCTATCCGTTGCACCACATTCATCAACAGAACCGACACCTGTAACGGTGACCACAGTCCCCTTTGTGAGTGTTGATGAGGAAACAACAGGGTTTATTATCTTTTGTGCAAACAATCCTGCTACTATTACAAAAATAATCCCAATCTTTTTCACTTAGGCCTCCAAGGAAACTGTATGTTACCAATATCTCTGGTCATATAGAATTCAACATTGAATATAGTCCTTGGAGGACGAAAATCAAGTTATTTATATATCAAACATAACTCTGTAAAAAAAAGGGGGTTAGCCCCCCTTTTGTTAGAATTCGATTATTATTCCGCCTACGGGCATAAGGCTGCGCTGATAGATCTTGTCTACTCCACCATCGGAATAGCGTTGATACTCCCATATATTCTTTCTGTTCAGTGCATTATCTACCTCAAAATAGGTAAAGAGCGTCCATTTTCCGAAATACCAGCGGGACTGCACCCTCAAATCCAATGTTGCATAGTAGGGCATTCTATCCTGATTATATGGGTCACCCGGATCCACTGCCCATGTGCGAAACTCGGGGTGATATGTCGGCTCGGAATATGGTCTGCCGCCGAGATAGCGGTATCTCACCGAATACTCCGACTCGTCCGAAGGCATCCCGGGTATCCAGCTAATCGCCTTCCACCAGCCCTTTTTGCTTATCTCCTGATACCAGTCCTTGTCTTTGAACTGCATCTGATAGCCTATAATACCGTTGAAGACATGTCCATAGTCGAAGCCCTTTGGGAATTCGCCATATTCTGTGGAGTCTGTGTCCTGTCTCGGATCTATATTCCTTGCTTGAGAGAAGCTGTAGGAGATTGTTCCCCAGAGATTATCCCTGACCTTTTTCTGGAGGAAAAACTCAACACCCTGTGCATAGCCCTTTAGCCCGTTGACCCATTCAAAGGAGTTATCATAGGGATCTTCAGTAAGTACGGACTTCTCGATAGGTATATCCCTGTATTGCTTGTAATAAAGCTCAATGCTGCCCATCACGTCCTCACGGAAAAGATGGGAAAGTCCCAGGACTGCCTGATCTGTATAGTAGTAGTCAAGATTCTTAGAACCTTCGTCAAATGCGAGCTCGAAAAGCTCAGGGCTCTGATAATGCCTGCCATATGCCAGCGAAAGATCAGTCTCGGAGGTCAGTCTATATGTAAGTGATGCTCTCGGAGAGAGATAGACACTGCCCTTCCAGTCCATACCATCGAGTCTCAGTCCGATATTTGAGACAATACGCGCACCCCAGTTCCTCTTATATTGTGCATATCCACCATATCTCAACACGCCTGCACTTGAAACAGTATCCAGACCATATGTATAGTCGGTTGTTCCTATGATCGAGTCAGTACCTGGCTCGTATATATATAACGTATCGTAATCATCGTAATAGTCATAGTCAAAATGCGAGTATTTCAGATAGAGACCTGCACCGATCTCGTCCTTTTTTGTGGGTAGCAGAGTGATACTATTCTTGATGGTGTGGTTATACTCTGTAGAATAGTTATGAAACTCATGATCTACACCGTTTGAGTCTATCCATTCATTGAACCAGTGGTTCTGTGTGCTTGACAGTGTAAGTGTGTTGAACCCTTTCTTCATAACATGTCTGTAGTTCAGTCCCATATTGTATTGATGGGATCTTGAATTTATGATGAAATCCGCATCGTCCCAGCCCTCTTCGCCTACATCGAAATATATCCAGTCCTTTGCATACATTCCAAAATAGGAGAGCTTGTTCTTCGGGTCTAAATCATAGACTGCCTTGCCCTGCAGATTCCAGTACTGGGGTACTGCTGTCATATTCCATGCCGAATTAATAAGATCGAGGAAGGAGCGATGGAAGGCAAGCATATATGAGCCTTGTCCATCGGCATATGGTCCCTCAACATTACCGCCAACACCGGACATCCCAACATCTACCTTGAAATGAAGGCCATCGCGCAGACCTTCCCGAAGATCGATATCAAGAACACTCGATGCCTTTTCTCCATATTGTGCAGGAAATGCCCCTGCATAGAATGTTGCGTCCTCAACGAAATCGGTATATACAGCCGAAATCGCACCGCCGGATGTACCCTGATGGCCGAAGTGATTTGGATTGGGTATCTCGATATTGTCCATCATGAAGAGATTCTCGCCATAGTTGCCACCCCTGACTATGATCTCATTGTCCGTGTCCGCCGATGAGACTACAGAGGGCATGGCAGAAATAGAACGGGAGATGTCGAAATTCCCACCGGGCTGTGCTGCAATCTCCTCATAGTCCATATTCCTTGTGGATACGGGATGGTCCTCCACCTCCTCAAAGTATGTTGGTTTAACCTTGATGGCCTCCTCGGTACCTATCTCTTCGTTCAGTTCAATATCGAGCATTGTGGGCTTTCCGGGCTTTATAACGACCCTATTCTTTACGACGGTTCTATAGCCTATCATCGAGAATCTGATCTCATATGTCCCAGGCTGCATTTCAAGCACTGTATAATATCCATCTGCATCTGTGGCTGCTCCCTTGGAAGCTCCGACAACCACAATATTGGCATTCCAGAGGGGGTTTCCATCCCTTGCATCTACAACCCTGCCCTCTAGAGTACCGACCTCTGACTGACCGGATAATGATGTGACTATGATAACTAAGAATATAAATGACAGAAATCTTTTCATCTTCCCTCCTGTTTTTCACGTAATTTCCTAAAGGATAATTAGAATATCAAGCAAATTTGTCAGATTAACATTTTCTTCATCAACTGTCGATCTATTCCGACCGTTCGATGTGATAGGCGCACTCTTCCCAACTGTCCATAAGCTCTGCCAGCTCGGCCTCGAGCTTGGTGTGCTCGTCGGAAAGTGCCTTGCATCTTGCTGCATTGCCTGCAACCTCTGGAAAACCCATAATCTCGGAAACCTTTTGCAATTCAGCTTCCTTATTATAGATATCTTTTTCTAACTTCTCTAACATTGTCCTTAATTTTGATATGGATGGCTTACTATTCTTAGGCTTTACCCTTGCAGCTGAACCCTCTTTTTCAGGAAAGACCACAGGCTTTTTCCGTGACTCTCTCTTATCGAGATAGTAGTCGATGCTGCCCTCATAGGTGTGGAGCTTTCTGTCCTCAATGGCCCATATCTTGTCAACGACATTTCGCAGGAAATACCTGTCGTGGCTAACGATGAGTATTGTTCCGTCATATTGCCGCAAAGCCTCCTCAAGAGCAGCCATGGCAACAATATCGAGGTGATTGGTTGGCTCGTCCAAAAGCAGAAGATTCGCTCCTGTCAGGAGCATCAGAATCAGGGACAGCTTTGTCCTCTCGCCGCCGGAGAACTTGCCTACAGCGCGAAAGACATCATCGCCACGAACTCCGAACACAGCGAGAAGGGAGCGAATCTCATATTCGGTCATAGCGGGACGGAAATCATGTATGACATCAAATGGGGACTTGGAAGAATCTATATCATCGTGCCCCTGCTCGAAATATGCCATCTCTATGCTTGCACCCCAGCGAATATCCTTGTCCCTCTCGCCCTGTCTGTATCTATTATAGCTGGCGATAAGGCTCTTGAAAAAAGTGGTCTTCCCAGAGCCATTGGGACCGAAAATGCCTATGCGATCCCCTCTGTGCAACATCTTGTCTGTCTTCTCTATCAGCAAACGATCCTTGATATCAACCCTCAGCCCCTGCAGCTTCAGAACATCATCCCCTCCCCTCAGATCCGCATGTATATTGAAGGAGAGCATCTGCTCACGTAATGGCTTTTCGAGAATGTCCATCTTGTCGAGTTTTTTGCGCCTTGCCTGAGCCTGCTTCGTCTTCTGGCCTGCAATATTTCGGGCAATAAAGTCCTTTTCCTTCTTAATCTCTTCCTGCTGAGCCTTCCATTCCTTTAGCATCTGGGAATAGAGCAGCTCTCTCTCGCGGATCGAATCCGTGAAATTGCCGTGGAAGACGCGGATCCTGCCCCTTTCCATGACTGCAGTCTCAGTGGTTACCATATCAAGGAAATATCTGTCGTGACTTATGACTATGAAGGGGATTTTGCCTTTGTTCAGAAATTCTGCGAGGAATACAAGGCCGTCATAGTCGAGGTTATTTGTAGGCTCGTCCATGAGATACAGATCTGGCTCTGTCAAAAGCAGCCTGCCTATGAATGCCCTCTCCCTCTCGCCGCCGGAGAGCTTTGCAGATGGTGTGTCGAATACCTTTTCGGAGAAGCCGAGACCGCTGAGAATCTCCTCTGATTTGCGCCTGAGTTCATAGCCGCCACGGCTCTCCCACTCGCCCATCAGCTTAATATATTCATCGCCTGTATCGCCCCTTTGCTCCAGGTCCTCGAGCCTTTCTTTCAGCTCCCACAGGGGGCTTCCCGACATGACAACATCCCTTAAGCTGCCCGTTGCTTCCTTGATCTGGCGCAGGAAACCGACACGCAGCTTCGGCAGTCGAAAAATGTTCCCCTCCGAAGGCTCGATTTCCCCTGCAATCATGCGCATCATTGTTGTCTTACCCGAGCCATTGGGGCCGACAATGCCCATTCGAGTATCTGTTGTGACGGTAAGGTCTATACCCTGAAGAATATCATTCCCGCCTATGTGATATTTCGCGCCTGTGAGAGTTGCGAGGCTCATCCATCCCCTTTGAGAAATTTGCTACAGATATCGGCACGGGCCGAACCATCAGTTGCTAAAGAAATGGGGGCTTTGCCCTTTGTCAAGAGAATCGGCACAAAAGGTTATTGGATATAGAGGATATTTGAGCTGTAATCGCCTGTCTTTACTATATATATACCACTTTCGACTCCACTGGTCTTCCATTGGAATATGCCTTCGACATCGTCAATATCCAGGACCTGTCTGCCGCTGAGATCAGATATGACCAATCCCTTATGTCCTTCGGGAATCTCGATGTGACAGACGGAATTGAAAGGGTTGGGATAAACTGTCAAAGCGTGACTCTCGGGGAGTGATTTTTCCTCCACATTGAAACCTGTGGGGAAATAGTCGGGCAGTTGGGAGAGGGGTGTCTGGGTTATGAAGGGGATATAGCCGAGTGCTATGTCCTCAGTGAAGGCATAGTTATAGTTGGCAGGTATCAGAGAGTATTCGACTGTGAATACAGGCAGGTCATGGGACAAATAGCCGTTGAGCTTGGTGATCAGATAGTCCCTGTATTCCGCATCCTGTGCAATGTCCCCTGCAAGGTGATTGCCCCATTCGACATCGGCCTCGCCGTAGAAATGGAGGTCTTCCTGAGCTATTGCATCTATCACATCGAAATATTCGGGATGGTCGTCGGAGAGATCTGCGGCGTTCTGCGCTATGACGAGGAAATCGGGATTATATCTTCGTGCTGTGTCGCGAATGGCCTCTATGAAGGCGATCATCTCGGTTGGGGCATCGACTCCATCTGAAGCTGCCCTTGCCATGACGCGCGTATCGTCATATGCCTCGACCCAGTCCATGTATATGCCGTCAAAGCCATCTGCGATCGCCCTTTTGAGCATAGAATTACTGTCATTGATGATGATGTCCTGCCAGCGGTCGTCCCAATATGCCACCGGATAGTTGCCCTCCCAGCCGTCAGGATCTGCCGCAACGAGAAAATCGGGATTACCTGCCACTCCCGATGACGGCGGAACCCACCAGCTCTCCCAGTAGTATCGCCAGTCCTCAGCCTCTCCAATGTCGATATATGCGACAACAATCTTATTCGAGACTGCCACACCTGGCGACGCCTTGCATCGTGAGACCATGTCCTCGGTATCGAACCACTCCATGTCCTGCTCGGTATTGAGAGGCTCAAGGACTAGCATGTCATATCGCGAATCGACAAGGGCATCCACAGCCCCCGGTTCATCGAGATATTGTAGCTGATATCCAAAGGTTGTGACGTGGGAAATGTCGGTGGCTGTTAACACAAAGGCAAAAAGCAACATTGAAAATTTTCTCAGACTATTCATCCCTACTCCCTGTTAGTTTACATAGAAGAAAGGACGAATGCCCCCTTCCGCCAAATCAATTCTCCTCGCCGAAGACGGATTTTCGGTATTCTTCAACTTGTGCGTCGGATCGGATATATTTTTTTGCCTCTTCCCAGTTATCTCTAATGAGTTTTCTCCATTTTAGAGTATCCGGTCTTTCATAAGTGACCGCCCATGTATATCGCCAAAGACCATATTGTACCCTTTGTAACTGCAGGAATTCTATCGGCTCAAGAAGGTATTTTTCGACATCTTCAACATAGCCTGAATCGCATAGAATAGAGGAGCTAAGCATAGCGGCACTGAAGTAATTAAGTGCATAGTCAAGTGAGTTAAGTTCAGATTTCTCTTTGAACAAAGCGCGAGCTTCATCATAAGATAGGCAATTGGTCTTTGCAAGATCAAGATTTTCTTTGGCATTGCGAAAGGGTAAAGAAGGGTCACGATATTTCCTGACTATGCCGATGAAAAAGGATGAATCATCGGGAAACTCTATTGCATAACACTCCGCTTTCTGATGACAGGGGACACCCTTGGCATGCAGAAACTCAAAGAGTTCCCGGCTGATATCGACTGTATCGGATGGTTCAAAGTCGGCGAAGTATTCCCTGTGGGTTGTCTGCTCTCTGAGATATTGCCAATAGCGATCCTGATTGAGATAATCCCTCTGCACATACGTGACATCCTGCCTTAGTCCAAGCACTTTCTGTGCATATCGCGCGGCATAGCCAATATAGTCATAACCTGCGAAGAGCACTGCATTAGTATCGCAGCTCTTTAATGAATTTTCGGCAAATTCCAAGAGGAGATTAAACTCCTCGGGCTTCTCTATCCACGCCCAGTCTTTGAAGGCCTCGGATATTATGCTCCGCGCCTTTTCCTCGCCGTATTCATCGGCAACTGCTTTGAGAGCAGTTGCATATTCGGCGTGCATATCCGTGAATTCTTCTACATCCCTGTATCCACAAGCACTGCAAATCTTCTCTGCTCTTTCTATGGGGTTTTGGGAGCAGGAGATGAGGAGCAGAAATATGATTAAACTAAGAAATATTGTATTCTTCATAGTGTTCTCCGAAGTAGGATTATTGTTGTTAGTTGAGCAAAACGCCAGTAATATGTTTTATAAATGCATTTAGGGCTAAGGCGTCACTTGGCATTCTTATCCATAAACAGGGACAAGTATCATTATCATAGTCACTTTCTTTACAATACTCTGTGCAACTTGAGCTGGGTTTTGCTACATTAAGATTATTATTTAGTGAGTCCTTTATGCTCACTGTATATACAGAAGTCAATCCATCCATTGATTGGACTATTGTCATTGTCCAACCTGCATTAACCATCTCTAGTTGGATAGCACTAGGTACATTCCAACGATCCCAGTCCCCTTGTTGACTGCAGACAAATGTCGAATCAGCAAAGACAAAGGAGCTAACCACTAATACCAATACACTGTATAAAAGAACTTTCATTTTCTTTCCTTTCTTTGAGAGTAAACCCCACTTCAGAGAACACAAGAATCAAATGTGCTTCTTAAGGCGGTGAATGACAGAATAAGAAAAGGACACAATCAGAGCAACGGATAGGATAGGATAGGATAGG